>Ga0074195_1000303_pt1 | contig 107351 bp, 108 predicted proteins | sample EPASupsiteHSE623_FD_64525 | JGI IMG/M metagenome (GOLD analysis project Ga0074195, IMG submission 64525) | Bioremediated contaminated groundwater from EPA Superfund site, New Mexico - Sample HSE6-23 | ecosystem: Environmental > Aquatic > Deep subsurface > Groundwater > Contaminated ... | reverse complement strand
GGGGGACCGGGATAAAAAACGGGAATATATCTGGCGGAGAAGGTGGGATTCGAACCCACGGTACGTTGCCGCACACACGCGTTCCAGGCGTGCACCTTAAGCCACTCGGTCACCTCTCCAGCGTTTTCAAAAAAAAGAGGCACGCTGGCCAATGGGGCACCACTTTACAATACCTTCTCTCTCTTGCAAAGAACAAAATACCCCACAGGACGAGATGCCATCCTCACTCCACAATTTAACCAATGATTCAAATTAGATACCAGACACGAAGCAGCCCTCATCATCTGGAAAGAACCGATTCCCCTGTCTGAGCTGTGTACTCGGGGATTACTTTGCCGAGCTCCGCCTTGATCCCCTCCGCGTCATAGGCTGAAGCAAATCGTTTGAGGTTTTCCAGCGATTCCTGCAAAGAATCCAAAGAAGCTCCGTTTCCGCGCAACACCATAATCTTCTCATGTCCTGTTGGCACGATCCCCTCGCCTTCGGTGATCAACTCTTCATACATTTTTTCACCGGGACGAAGTCCGGTATATTTGATCTCGATCTCCGTGTCTGGCTCCTTGCCGCAGAGTTGGATCAAATCGCGGGCCATTTGACCTATCCGAACCGGCGTACCCATCTCCAGGATAAAAACCTCCCCGCCCTCGCCCATGGTCGCGGCCTGGAGAATAAGCTGGCTCGCCTCCTCAATGGACATAAAATAACGGGTCATATCCGGATGGGTGACAGTAACCGGCCCCCCCATCTCGATCTGTCGCCGAAACAGAGGAATGACCGAACCGGAAGAGCCAAGGACATTGCCGAAACGCACCGCCATAAAACGAGTTCCTGATTCGGCCTCCTTGGTTTTTTCGCAAAAACCCTGCATGAGGATTTCGGTCATCCGTTTGGTGGCGCCCATGACATTGGTGGGCCGCACCGCCTTGTCGGTGGAGATAAGAATAAAACGCCCGACCCCATGCCGCGCCGAAACCTCCATTAATCGCTTGGAGGCAAAGATATTATTGTACACCCCCTCCCAGGGATTACGCTCGACCATGGGCACATGCTTATAGGCCGCGGCATGAAACACGACTGATGGCTTATAATGCGGAAATAACGACTCCAGCAACCCCTTATCCTGCACCTTGCCGAGCACGGCCACATAGTTCTTGAAATCGTACTCGTGGAGCAACTCCATTTCGATCTGGTACAAATTCTGTTCGCTGGCATCCATGAGAATAAGATTGACTGGATGAAAACGAACAATCTGACGGCAGAGTTCCGAACCGATGGACCCCCCTGCGCCTGTAACCAAAACCGTCTTTCCTCCCAAGACCCCACCGATCTGCTCCAACTCAAGACGCACCGGTGGCCGCCCCAGGAGGTCCTTGAACGAGACATCGCGGATAGCCTTGATGGAAACCTTGTCGCTGATCAGCTCGCCCAGCCCAGGCAGTGTCTTAAACGGAATTTCACAAGCCCGGCAGAGTTCGACAATCCTCTGCATTTGATCACGGCTGGCCGAAGGAATGGCAATGAGCACCTCCTTGGCCTTGGTTTTAAAGACATACTCCGAAAGATCCGCGATTGGACCAAGAACCGGAATGCCGTGAATCTGCTGACCAATCTTGGCGGGATGATCATCGAGAAACCCGGCCACCATATAGGGCAACGCCTTGTTGTCATTGATTTCCCGCGTCACCTTCTCAGCTGCATCCCCGGCCCCAACGATGAGCAACCGTTTGCGGCGCTGCCGTTTGCTCACATCCGCCCGCAGAAAAGGTAGACAAAAGCCATTCTGACAAGAAAGCCTGAGACTGATACGAAACCCGGCGATAAAAAGAAAGGTCAGAAGGCCATCAAGCACAAAGACCGATCTGGAAAACCCCTCAAAGCGGTTCAACAATAAAATCCCGCCCAAAATGATAAAGCCCGAAACCAGACAGGCCTTGAGGATATTCAACAAATCCGCAAGAGACGTATATCTCCACATGCCGCGATAAAGCCCAAACAAATGAAACAACACAAGTTTGACTGGGAGGGAAAAACCAAGAACAAAGAAAATGTTGGCCCGCTGTGCCTGGGGAACCACACCATCGAAACGAATTACATAGGACAGCAGGTGTGCTGCGACCAGTAGCAACAAGTCAACTCCAAGCACAATCCAAAAATTCAAATTACGAAGCTGATATTTCATGCAGTTTCTGTTTTCTTTACCGCAAGATGCTAAGGAAAATCTGTTCAATATGACACTCCATCCCGCCCCAAAACCTTGATCAACGTAAGCCACAAAATCAGCACACCAAATGGCCCTGCATGCCGTCGCAGACACTCCACATCCAGCCTCACCTTCTCGGAAATCGGCAGATCATCCCACCCGCTGATCTGCGCCCAACTTCTGAGGCCTGCATCAATTCATACATACCGTAATGGGCGCGTAGTGCAATTAGCTCATCTTGGTTGAAGAGCATCGACAGCGGACCGACAAAACTCATGTTCCACTTGGGGATACTCCAGAGCTAGGGTAAAAAAACTTCCGCAAAAGCCACCAGTGAGCAATGCGGGTGAGATACAAGCCGGACCAGCAAGCATATAGTCGCCACCTATGGCGTACCCACGCGCATGTTGCGAAACTTGAACATTCTAAAACGCCAAACACAATCGGACCAATACAAACTGGCCCCTTAGAAATAATCTTAACCAACACAATTGACTCCACCAAAACAACCAGCGTGCAAACAGTCAGAATCAGATTAAGCACCATTTTCATTCAATCCTTGTACCGTTCGGCGAAGCCCCTCATCAACACTGATGGGTGGATTCCACCCCAACAGATCCCGCGTCTTTAAAATATCCACCTGCAAAGACCCACACAGCCGCTGTGCCATATCGCGCCTACCCAACAAAGCAGCTCCGGCTTCCAGCAACGAAATCGGTACCGGTATCAACCACGCCGGACTCCCCAAAGCCTCCCCCATACGACGCAACAGTTCTGTGGTAGAAAGATCCTCCCCATCCGCCACCAGAAAAGTCTGATTAGCCGCAGCAGGATGATCAAGGCAAGTAATAATCAAATCCACCAGATTGTCCAGCGCCACCAAACTGCGTTTATTATGAATAGCACCTAATGGCAAAGGAACGCCCCGTTTTAACCAACGCATCATGCTCTGAAAATTAGCTCGCACCCGAGGTCCATAAACCAGAGGTGGACGAATGATCACCACCTCCATGCCTGTCTCCTCCGCCACTTTGCATAACCCCTGCTCCGCCTCATGTTTACTAATACTGTAAGGTTCTTGTGGGTTAGGCACATCAGCAGAGGTGAAGGCTTGTCCCAAACGCGTTGCCTCTCCATTGACTTTGATAGAACTGATGAAAATAAAACGGCGCACATGGGCAGCAGCAGCCTGACGAGCAAGGTTCAAAGTACCATCGACATTCACCCGGCGAAACTCAGACAGTGGATCAGCGGCTGTGTCGGTCATCACATGAACGCGAGCCGCAAGGTGAACGACAGCATCACAACCCTGTAGGCTATGCTGCCAGTCGGTATCGATAGTCAGCGCCCTGATTTGACAGTTCACGATATTCGTGGCCCTATCAGGTAAAGCGTGCCGCGTAACAGCGACTACTGCCTGTCCCGACTGGGCGAGCACAGCACACAGGGAACGACCAACAAAACCGTTGGCACCGGTAATCAAAATCACAATTAAGTCTCACCCTGGTGCCGCAGATGTACCCCTGCTAACTCAACGAACCAGCCTTCAAGTCGGTCCATCAATACTTCACGGTTGAACTCCTTGCTTGCGTAAACATGGCCATTGCTTCCAAGCCTCAACCTCTCCACTTTTGGCATGGCAGCAAGCAGGAGTACAGATTGAGCCAAACCGGACGCATCCCCGGCTGGGCATACCAAACCTGCTCCAGCATCCAGGATAACATTTGCCCCTTCACCATCAAGCATACCTAACAAAGGCAGTCCTGCCATTAAATATGACTGGACTTTCCCTGGGATCGTTGAGGAAAAAACAGGATCGCGCTTGAGTGAGACCAGCAAGGCATCTGCGTGTGCATAAAACGAAGGCATCCGCTCGACTGGGAAACGCCCAAGCAACAAAAAACACCGTTCCAACCCACGCCGTACGACTTCTGCTCGTAACCAGCCCATCATACGTCCATTACCCACAACCAGCCAACGTATGGCCAAATTGTGCCTCAAAATTTCTGCAGCATCGAGTACTGCGGGAAAGTCCTGCGCCTCTCCCACGTTCCCTGCAAACAGGACATTAAACAAACCTTCCTCCGGGGGTACTTCAGGTGCAGGTTTGAGTTCTTCTTGGATAAACACATCCTCAGCCCAGCTCGGGAAATATCGAATCTTGCTCGGATCATCACAATATTTAGCAATATTCTTAAGAAAACCTCTCGACTGACCCAACACCAACGCGCAGCGGGTGTATATAAATCTAACCAAGTGGCCAATGGCAGCCAATACCTTAGTAGAACGGACAACACCGACAGCAGCCAACGTCTCAGGCCACAAATCAAGCGCCCAAAAAACCACGGGGGCCTGTTTCAACCGTCCAAGCAAAACAGCAGGAATACCGACAGTCACAGGCGAAGGCTCAAAAACGAAAATAATGTCAAATGGTTGCCCCTGCAGTCGCCATGGACCGAAAAAACATGCCCCCAACACAAAGCTCAGATAATTGAACAGCAAACGTAGGGAGCCACTGCCACGGGTAAGCATGGGAACTCTACACACTTTTGCACCAACGTAATTGGCAAATGCTTTTCGGTCTGCCTTAAAAGCATCAAAAACTTTGCCCGTTGGATAGTTTGGAACACCAGTCAACACCGTCACACTATGACCGCGTTTGACCAATTCCTGAGTCAAATCATTCACCCGGAAGTTTTCAGGCCAGAAATACTGGCTAACTATTAAAATTCTCACAGTATTTCAGCTGATTTTTTTCCACACTACACGGTTCACATAGTCCGTGTAGCTGTGAATAATCCGCACCACTTTGTCTGACACATTGGGCATACTGTAGTCACTCACTTGACGAAGCAAACGCATGTCGCCACGAGATTGGCTTTGCAGAATGACCAATGCTTGCATCACACGATCAGTCTCCAGCCCAACCATCATCACGGAAGCTTCCTCCATGCCTTCAGGACGCTCGTGCGCTTCTCGGAGATTAATAGCAGGGAAGTTGAGTATGGAAGACTCTTCGTTGATGGTGCCGCTATCTGACAACACCGCCTTAGCTGTTAGTTGCAACTTATTATAATCCTTAAAACCTAACGGTTTGAGCAATTTCACCTTGGCATGAAACTTGGTGCCCATCGCATCGATCCGTTTCTTTGTCCGAGGATGTGTGGAGACAATCACCGGGAGTCCGTAGTGCTCTGATATCGTGTTGAGGACTTTCACCAACTTGTCGAAATTCTTGTCCGAATCGATATTTTCTTCTCTGTGAACACTGACGACAAAAAAATTACCCTCCACCAAGTCCAATCGATGCAACACATCGGACTCTTCAATACCATGACGATAATAAGTGAGTACCTCGCACATCGGGCTTCCGGTCTTAATAATCCGATCCGGCTGCAACCCCTCCCGCAAGAGATACTCCCGCGCGATCGAGCTGTAAGTAAGATTGATATCCGCAGTGTGGTCGACAATCTTCCGATTCGTTTCTTCAGGCACCCGCTGATCGAAACAGCGATTACCTGCTTCCATATGAAAAATTGGGATTTTTCTACGTTTCGCCGGAATTGCCGTCAGGCAACTATTGGTGTCGCCCAAGATCAGCACGGCCTCCGGTTGCTCCGAGGAAAACACGGCGTCCACCGCAGTGATAACCTTCCCGATCGTCTCGGCTGCGCTGACACCGGCAGCATTGAGAAAATGGTCAGGCTTGCGCATCCCGAGATCCTTGAAAAAAATTTCGTTTAGTTCGTAATCATAGTTCTGGCCGGTGTGCACCAACACATGTTCAGTATGCTCGTCCAACTTCGCAATCACCCGGGACAATCGAATGATTTCCGGTCTCGTCCCTACGACTGTCATGACTTTCATTTTTTTCATATTAAACCTTGCACCTAATCGTATCGGTACGATCATGATCAAAAATCTCGTTTGCCCAAAGCAATACGATCATCTCGTCCTCGCCTACATTCGTGATGTCATGCGCCCACCCCGGCACCGTCTCAACCACCCGGGGCACGTCGCCCGAAGTAAAAACCTCATAGATTTCATTGTCCACAATATGGCGAAATCCGAAACGCGCGGCCCCCTTGATAACTAAGAATTTTTCGGTCTTGCTGTGATGATAATGTTCACCACGTGTCGCTCCGGGATGCGCGGTAAAATAGGAAAACTGCCCACAATCCGGCGTTTTCAGCATTTCGACAAATATCCCACGTTCGTCAACATAACGAGGCAAATCATAAGCAAATTTAGACGGCGGCAAGCAACTGATGTATGTCGCATAGAGGGCGCGCACCAAACCTGCCCCAACACGCTCAGAGACCAAAGTGCTTCGACAATTTTTAAAGGCCATAATCTGGGCAGCCAACTCACCCAGTGTAATCCTATATTCCGGCGTCACTTCCCTCCATGTCACACCCTCTCTCATTGACTCCAGCGCACGCAAAAATTCAACCAACACATCATCCACATAAACCAGGCGTAACTGTGTCGCAGAGTTGTTGATCTCTATCGGAAGATCATGCGCGATCCTATGACAGAACGTAGCCACCACCGAGTTGTAGTTGGGCTTACACCATTTGCCGAACACATTTGGCAAGCGATAAATCACTGCGGGGTTCCCGATTTGTGAAGCAAGTTGTTCCACAGCCTGTTCGGCCACACGCTTGCTCTGGCCATAAGGATTGTCAAGGTCCGCCTGAATGGAAGACGCCAAGATAATAGGAATTTTGCGTCCGGTTGCCTGCACGACAGCGCAGAGCGTCTTCGTCAACTCCGCATTAACATGCAAAAAATCAGCCACATCCTTGGGCCGATTTTCTCCCGCCAGATGCACTACAGCATCTGCACGACACACCTTGTCAACAAGCGAAGACAACGCATCGTCACGATCAAAACGCAAAATCTCTAAACCTGGAATCTCCCCAAACCGAACAACCAAATTTTTGCCGATAAAGCCCCTTGATCCTGTCACCAATACGCGCATCTCATTCCTCCGGCTGAACATACTCGCCACGAGTTATGGCCTGCATAAAAGAGAGCTTCATCAACAAAACCTTCATTTCTTCGCTATCCAACCGGACCGTGTTGTGTGAGTTATAGTCTATCGCCTCAGAAATCCTGACCTCCCCCAGCTCAACGAACTTATCATAATTCAAGTCGCGCAAATCAGGCGGGACACGGTAATACTCTCCCAAGTCTTGAGCAGCAACCATTTCCTCCCGACAGAGCAAGACTTCATACAACTTCTCACCATGGCGCGTCCCAATAATTCTGATTTTATGTTCTGGGACCCCCATCAGCTCTGTCAGCGCCTTAGCCAAGGTTTCTATGGTCGCAGCAGGGGCCTTTTGCACAAAGATATCCCCGGGTGTACCATGCTCAAAAGCATACTGCACCAGATTGACAGCATCATCCAACGTCATCATGAAGCGCGTCATGTTCGGGTCAGTAATGGTGATCGGATTCCCCGATCGAATCTGATCTACAAAGAGCGGGATCACAGATCCTCTAGATGCCATCACATTGCCGTATCGCGTTGCACAAATAATGGTTGATTTACTGTTACGCGACTTGGCAACGATAACCTTCTCCATCATCGCTTTGGAAATTCCCATTGCGTTGATCGGATACACAGCCTTATCCGTGCTGAGGCAGACTACCCGTTTCACCCCGCAAGATATTGCAGCCTCAAGAACATTTTCCGTCCCCAAAATATTCGTCTTGACCGCCTCAAGTGGATAAAATTCACAGGAGGGAACTTGTTTCAACGCTGCAGCATGGTAGATATAATCCACCCCACGCACGACATTCAAAACAGACTGATAATCACGCACATCCCCAAGATAAAATTTTAACTTCGGGTTGTTATAGCGCTTGCGCATGTCATCCTGTTTCTTTTCGTCCCGACTCAGGATACGAATCTCCTTTAAATCGGAATCCAAAAATCTACGCAAAACAGCGTTGCCAAAAGAACCTGTGCCACCAGAAATCAAAAGCGTTTTCCTCTTAAACATATCGTTCATATATTCCATTTTAATTCAAGTAAATGCAGCCAAAAAATTAAACGTTTCATCTGCACACCGCTGCCACGAAAAAATCTGTGCCCGTTCAAATGCCATCTGCGCCAGCCGTATGCGTAACTCTCGGGAATCTATCAGTTCACGCAACGCATGAGCGATATCTTCTGAATCTTCCGGATCAAAGTAGACACCAGCCTCGCCCAAAACTTCAGGCATGGGCCCTCTACGTGAGCAGGCCATCGGTAAGCCGGCAGCCATACCCTCAAGAAGGATATTAGGCATATTTTCGCAACTGGATGCAAATACACCGATATCAGCACGGCCATAAAACGCATCAAGCTTTTCGTAAGGAACTGCACCTCGACATGTGACAAACACCCCTTCGGGGTCAACACGAGTCAAGGTTTTTCTCAAAAGTCTCATGCCCTCAGCTGGTGGGCCTACCAACTCTAAAACCACAGGAACACCCTCTGCTCGAAGCTGCGCAACTGCATTAGCGACCTGCCATTGGTGCTTATAAGGACTAACAATAGAGACATACAGCACCCTGCATGGAGAGGCATCGCTAAAATTTGTCTGTAGCCGATGGAAACGAGGGGACATCGAAAATCTACGATTAATACCATGCGGAATAATTGTACTCTTGCCGCGTAACGACCCGGTTACCCTCAAAACAGCATCGCTCGCGTATTTCGTAAGGAAAATCACCCCAGCAGCCTTGCGAAACGACCGGCCTTGGGTCCACCGCAAGAGCAAAAACTTCAATGAGCAAAGAGACCAACCATACCGCCGCATCTCTCGCCATTCAAACGGAAGGAGATTTTGGCTCATAGCGACCATGGGGCTAAATCCGCTGCAATCGGAACCGCCGGGGATAAATAACACATCACAGCAGGCTTGCTGGGCAAGTTTCCTCAACCTGAAGCACTGCCACAATATTCGATACGGTAATTTCTCCCCCAATAAAGGCGCAACCACCTTACTCAGCCAATCACGTTCTTCAATTTTTGTAAGCGTAGTTATGCCACCCCAAACAATTACCCGTGTGAAACCATGTGCATGTGGTTCCGCCACGCGCAGTAGTTCGACCAAATGAGTCAACCCGCCACCGGCACGAATATTGGAAGCATCAATGCCGAGGATCATGCGGCAAGGACATTACTGGACTTAACAAAACGGGGCTGCCTCATCATTCCCAACAAAAATGCCAGGATGAACAAACCATGACTAAGTTTGAATGTTTCATGAACCAATCCGAAGATAAGGACACCAGTCAACCCCCAAAATAGCCCGGGCTCTCTCAACCAAAGGAATTTCAATAACCGGTATAACAAGAAAACATATGCGGAAAATCCAAAGATTCCTGTCCGAAATAGCACATCTAGATATTGATTATGAGCCGATCCCGAGAGGTCAGGAAATAATATCCAAACGCCTAGATATCCTGACCCAGTAAATGGATTACAAGCAATAAATTTCAGTACTTTATGAAATAACATAACCCTAAATCCTTCGGAGGCGTCAGTATTAGAAAAATCAAAGGTACTCTCTCCGTCTGCTTGTGTTAAAGAAAAAAGTCGATCCATATAAAACTGAAATACTTCAGAAAAATATTCGTTAAGCAACGAAACAATTAATAACAAAGCTAAAATTATACCCGCAATAGTGAAAACCCTCCTGCTTTTCAGATTTGGACGCTTTAGCCAATCCAATATTTTACTTGCAATATAGATACCAGCGCTTCCAATAATTGCAACAACACTGGCCCTCGAAAATGTTAGGATAAGTCCTGCCCCTAAAAGCAGCAACCCAACAAATTTCAAAGCAGATAAAAATTTCTTCCGGGGAAAATAATGCAATAACAGCCAGATAGACAGAACATAAACAAACCCATACCGCTGGGAACCGATCGCTCCTTTAGCGTCCATACCAAGATCGGCACCACCTAAAGAAAAATATAAAAATATTGCGTACAATGAAAAATAAATAGAAACTGCAACAATCGCACATTTAAAAGACTGAACCATTTGTGAGTCAATTTTAATGAACATGTATGCAAACATACTTAGAAAAATGATAAAACTAGCAACTCTCCGATAAAAAAAATCAAAATATGAAAACTGATATAAGGTAGCCAACACAAACACTAGCACGTATAAAATTAAGATCGCCAACAGAGTCCTATTCGGCAACTGAAATTTCCCCCTAACAAGGACAATAATTGCCGGAAACAAAATGAAGAGGTAGTTGACAGAAACTCCATCGCCACCGAGAAGACAAGAGTAAGGATATAGGAATATACAAAAACACAGAGACAAAACCACTCCCCTAAAGGGGAGACACCTCCAAACTCGGCTCTGCCACACGCTTACAACCCCAAGCAAATGCCCCATATTTCCCATAAGGGATGAACGGTTCATTGGACGCACCTGATTACACACAACTCATTTGACATAGCAATTAGCTTGATCTCAGCCATTCACTATCTTCACTCGCGAATTACGTCGACTCGCGTCCCGACTGTCCTTGGCGTCCTTCTAGACCTCGGGCCGGAAGAACTATATCGACCAACCAGGCCCATGACAAAGTCACTATTGTTTCTGATATAAAGATACAGGGAATAAATCTTTGGGTGGCCTTTAAGAAATGCTGCAAACATGCTAGCCAGTATTTTTGCTAAAGGCCAGTGCCCCTTGTACACACGCCACCAAAAAATAATATATTCAAACTGAATGCGCTTACTGGAAAACCCCTCCAAATTCAGTCTGGCAGTACTCCTTTCACTCTTGGGGGACAAATTCTCAGGTTGTATCAGCCCCATCTGTATCGCTTGAGTCGCGAGATCTGTACCCAAATAAGGAAAAAATATTGAGACATAACAAGTGAATGGCTGTGATTCACGAGCGACTCGCACGGTCTCCAAGTAATCTTCAATACTCTCTCCAGGAATGCCGATCAAGACAAAATAGATTACCTTGATGCCGTATGCCTTCGCAGCGTTGCAAAACTTGATCAACTCATCGTTCGTGTAACTAGGCCTATTAAGCACCTCTTTTCTCATGCGCTCCGAGCCGCTTTCTAGTCCCATGTTAATAGTGGTTATGTTTGTTGCTCTTGCCTTGCTTAACAATTCATCAATTCGCTCTGCCTTATCCATGAAGTTGGACGTCAGAGCCAAATTTACACCAAATCTCAATGGTCTCTCACGCGAGCGGTTATATTCCGCTAGCGCATCAAAAACCGCATACGATGCCTTTCGGTTTGCGCCACAAGTTTCGACTTCTAAATATACTCTGTCAACATTAGGGTAATCCTGACTGAGACACGTTAACTCCTCAACAATATTGCTCGGAGACCGGAATCGGACATAATTCCCCTCCGCCAGTTTTGCCATCGCGTGATTCGAACAATATGTACATTTGAATGGACATCCTCGTCCCAACAGTAGAGAAGGATATTCATCCGGTTGCTCAATCCACTTGTCCCATATTTTTCTGTTTATGAAAGGCAACGCATCTAAATCTCCCCTGAATTCTTCTAAAACGTTTTTATGGATTACACCTGTTGTCCGATCCCTGAACCAGAAATTTTTAAAATCATACTGCCCCCTCTTAATCTGCGGGAGATTTTCGGCCAAAGCAACGATGCCTCGCTCCCCCTCTCCCACACAAATGGCATCAAACACACCTTCTTCTATTACCGCAGACGAGTTCAAAGAAGCATGATGCCCCCCAAGAACACAATAGATGCTTGGATCAATCTCAAGAACATACTGAGCAACTTTTTTTGCTTGCCAATATTGAGTCGAGACAGCGGTAAAGCAAAACATTGCTGGCTGCTCGGTTCTTATGTATTTACTCAGAGACTTCTCTAGATCAGTGTCCGGGGTGATAACAAACAATTCTACATCGTGGCCGGCTTTCTGGAGAACCGTCAGGATAATGGCAATACCGAAAGGAATCTCGGTGGGTGCCCGAAAAGGCCGTTCGACGCTGTCATATGTTTCAACAGTATAAATACAACCAATCTTCATCCGTAACTCCTTGGCTGACTAGGACTGCTCTCAGGCCCAGGCTCCCTAATCTTGCTCAACTTTAAATATGACCCATTAAGCGCGAAGTGCTTTAAGAATTGACAAGGGGACGACCATCGCAAAAAGAAGTTTTATTTTTTTAAAGTTCAATGGATACTGCCAAAATAAAGAAAACGCTTTCGAGCGTTCACCTTGGATCAAAAAATGCAATATTTTCATGTAACCGATATTATCAAGAACAACCGCTAACCCAGGTTGAGTCGAAATAATTGGATGTTGCTGCATTTCACTAGCCCACACTTCCATCTCACTTCTCTGACGTTTAGCATCTAAAATTGAAATATTGTTATCATGCAATCTATAAGATGCTACAGGGCATTGAACGCAAGCAAATTTCCATTTTGCAGCCAAACGAATAGCAACATCAAAATCACCAATTACTTGACAGCGAGAATCAAAAACTTTATCAAGGCTTTCTATGGCATCGCGACGAACAACCATAGTGAGCATTCCAATCACATAATTTTCCAGCAACTTATTAAGCACATTTCCTTCTGGCAATAAATTAACATATTGCGCTTTCCTTTTTTTCTTCTTGCGCTCATTCACTAACCAAAAGTTTCCATAGACCAATCCCACTTCTTTATCTTCAAATAACTTGACCTGTTTTTCTAGTTTTTCTGGCTCCCACCAATCGTCCACATCAAGAAAGGCAATAAACTCTCCCTGAATCTTTTCAAGCGCATGGTTTCTTGCCTTATAAAGCACTGTGTGCTCGGGCGCATGAAAGTATTTGATCCTTAAATCAGCATAGCCTTTAATAATTTCAGCGCTCTTATCTGTTGACTGGTTATCCCAAAAAACAAGCTCCCAGTTGGAATAAGTCTGCCTAATAACGCTATCAATGGCTTCCCGGAGATATTTTTCTCCGTTGAAACAATTCATAATCACACTTACCAACGGCTGGCGGCTGATCTCTTTGTTTCTATCTAGAAAAAAATTGTCCATCAGATAAGGCTCTTCAGTGTTTCACACACCACTTCAACATCTTCTTCATTTAAATCAGGATGCAATGGCAGCGATAATAGCTCAGGAAAAACTATATCCACCACTGATATTGGGAGGGCAAGAGGATCACGGTATAAAGAAAGCCAGTGATTCGGTTGATAATGGATCCCGGTTTGGATCCCACGCTCCAAAAGTTTGGACTGCAGGGTCTTACGATCCGTCATGTTTTGGATGCGAACCACAAAAATATGAGGCACCACGACATCGTAGTTACCTGGTAGTAGCCGGATACGTGGCTGGCGACTCAGAAGTTCTTCATATTGACGGGCCAAGCGTTGCCGAGTTGCCGCCTGTTGCGGAAACCGGTTGAATTGTTCAATGCCAATCACCGCCATAATATTACTCATGTGGTAACGCCAACCCTGTTCCATTACATCAAACTCCCAACTACGCTGGCCGGTGTACCTTTTTTCCGTATCCCTTTCCACACCCAGCAGCCGTGCATCGCGCACCTTGCGCAATAATTCAGGATCATCGGTGACGATACAGCCTCCCTCCCCCGAGGTAATGTTCTTGATCCCATCGAAACTAAAACAAGCAACATCCCCAAACCCGCCGACTCGCTTGTTCTGATATCTCGAACCAAAAGCATGGGCGGCATCTTCGATCACGCGTAAATCATGACGGTTGGCAAAAGCGTAAATCTCATCCAGCGCACCAACCCCACCGCTGTAATGGACAGGCATGATAGCCTTTGTTCTCCCTGTTAGACGTTTCTCTGCATCTCGCCAATCAAGCGTCAGCGTCTCTGGATCAACATCGCACGCCACAGGTTTCGCTCCAGTAGCCGAAATAGCCTGGAACGACGCGACATAGGTAAGCGATTGCACCAGAACCTCATCCCCATGTCCGATACCGCAAGCTTGCAACGCCAAATGCAAGCTTGCCGTCCCATTAACAATACACACGGCAGATCTACCAAAAAAATCCGTCAGTATTTGCTCAAATTTCTGTACCTCTGTCCCCATGCCCAAATATTCACGATCCAGTACACCCATGACCGCCTGTTTCTCGGCATCACCTATACAAGACTTCGACAGTCGTATTAATTTCTTTGTTTTCATACCCGCCAGGGTGCACCCCCAGATTGCCACAACTTTTCCAAGATATCCCTATCCCGTTTCGTATCCATACACTGCCAGAATCCGTGGTGTCGATAGGCCATAAGTTCCCCCATTCTAGCTGCCTGCTCAAGCGGATCACGCTCTAGTATGGTCGAATCATCAGCGATCAAATCAAAAAATTCCGGTTGGATCACGAAGTAGCCTCCGTTTACCCAACCCTGCCCCATCTGCGGCTTCTCCTGAAAACTTGCGACCTGCTCACCCTCAATAAGCAACTCCCCAAAACGTGCGCCAGGATGCACTGCGGTTACCGTTACCATTTTCCCATGGCTACGATGAAAAGCCCACAGGGCATCAAGATCAACATCAGCTACGCCATCGCCATAAGTAAGCATAAAGGGCTCGCTTCCAATAAAGGGTTGCATGCGCTTGACCCTCCCACCGGTCATGGACTCAAGGCCGGTATGCACCAAAGTCACGCGCCAGTCGGCATCATCGGTTTGGTGGGGCGTTACCGTACCTGTTGCCAAGTCCACAGTAAAATCGGCGTTCAGCGAATGATAGTGCAAAAAATATTCCTTAACGGTTTCAGCTTTGTATCCCAACGCCAAGTAGAAATCCTTGTGCCCGCAATGTGCATAGGTACGCATGATGTGCCAGAGCATAGGACGCCCGCCTACCGTAACCATCGGCTTAGGAATAGTTTCTGTATATTCGGATAGACGAGTACCAAACCCACCGGCAAGGAGAATAACTTTCATTGCTGTCGTTCCCAATCAAATTTGAATGAACCCACTTCTTTACGTTCTATCTCAACTGGGTCGTGGAGGATATCCGCAACATTCAAGATCAAACTGTAAGGCGAGGTTAATCCCTTAAACCCGAACCAGAGTCCAGGTGGAACCGTCAAACGGACATAGCGATCAGGCCCCACTACCTCCTCACGCCTCGCTCCTTCGTCATCCATAAACACAAACTGTACCGCACCGACCGGCACCACCAAATTCAACGTCATGCGCAAATGCCGTTTCCACGCCTTCACCGCCCCTTGCTCGATATGAGAAAAATACGCCTCCCCAAATTCTACAAAACCAGGGTCGTTACATTTCACAGCATGCAGCACATCACCTCCAGCCACAGGGATGCGCCGCAACGACGTCACAATAATTTTCCCTACATTCATTGCGCCCATGTCAACCCCTGTCCTTGCGCTGCATCAACATACGCCTGGATTTGCCCCAGAGAAAAATCAGCAATCGATTGTGAGGGCTGCTCATAATAACGGCGATACCACAAGACTGTTTCGCGTACTGTCACTTCGAAATCCCACACCGCCCGCCAAAGCAAATGGTGCAACGCCTTATCGCAATTCAACTTCAGCAAGCCGGACTCATGCGGCCCCCCGTATCGAGCAGATACATCTTCCCACCGTACCTGATCCCATTGATGGGACATTGCGGTGACCAATTCGCCTACAGAATGATTTTGCTGCGCCGGTGGCCCGAAATTGAAGGGCTGACCATGCAAAGCCGCACTCTCGCTCAGAACCATCGCCAAATTCAGATACCCACTAATAGGCTCCAAAACATGCTGCCATGGTCGCGTTGCTAACGGATTGCGCAATGACACGGTTTCGCCCCGCGACCACGAACGCATGCAGTCCGGCACTATACGATCCTCTGCCCAATCGCCACCTCCGATCACATTCCCGGCACGCCCCACGCCTATGCGTACAACGCCGTCTGCCGGAAAAAAAGAACGGACATAGGAGCGAATCGCCAGCTCTGCAGCACCTTTTGAGGCGCTATATGGGTCCGGCCCACCCAAGGCATCCGTCTCACGGTAACCCCATACCCATTCGACATTATCATAACATTTATCGCTGGTAATGAGGACGGCAATGCAAGGATTCGTAAGACCACGCAAGGATTCCAGGACGTTGATCGTGCCCATCGCATTGGTTTGCCAAGTATCAACAGGGTATGCATACGAACGCCTTACCAGCGCTTGGGCAGCTAGATGGAACACGAAATCAGGCTGAATTTCTGCAACCAAAGACTTAAGAGCATTAGCATCGCGAATATCCAGCCTATAATCCTGCATTCGCCCCACAAGTCTTGCTGACTCGACATGAGATGGCGTCGTCGGGACACCAAGAGACACTCCCGAAACCCGCGCACCCAACTGAGTCAGCCACAGGCTCAACCAAGAGCCCTTAAACCCGGTATGACCAGTGACTAGGACCTTCTTACTATCAAACTGTTGCAATCTCATTTAATCACTTTAAATTACACAATATATTTGTTGATAATCAATCGGTTTGAATTCTTCCAACTTTGACAAGACAAACTTTTCCCCCCAAATAACCCTATAGACAAAATTAAGAAATTTATTTGGGATACGGTGAGCACTTTCCATAACATAAAAATCTTTGTAACCCAAATCCAGAAGCATTTTTAAAGCGTGCTCTGCTGGCTCATTGAATGAAAGAAAATTCAGTTCAATAGCGATAACCGGACGATGCCTTATTATTGTTTGGCGCAAACCTTCCAATACCTCAGCCTCAAAACCCTCGACATCAAGTTTAACAAATGATATCGTTGCTTGACCACCTATAAGCTCATTTACAAGATCATCGCCAACCTCAATTTTTATTTCGAAATTTAAGATGGGGTTACTGCTTTCATTCTCCTCCAAATTATCTCCCCCTCCATGAGAGAGAGAACTCATACCCAAATTCTCGTCACAGACGGACAATACTTTTTTTTCTTTTCTTGCCCCAAGTGCAACTGTACACACACTTACGTTAGGCGTACGATTTTTGAGGATATTCGCCTCAAGTAATTTGTAGGCAATGGGATTGGGTTCAAAAGCTATAACCCGTTTGAATATGCGACCATAAAACAAAGCATGGTTGCCAATGTTGGCTCCAACGTCTAAACAAATCCCATCTTTAAATTCTTCACCTTGAGTAAGATCCGTTAAAGCTTTAACCGTCATATCAAGAAATGCTTTCTCATATTTCCCGCAGGCAATAATCGCACCACCAATGTGGTCGTTTACAAACACGGCCATATCATAATCTTGATTATATATTCTGCCCCATTGCACCGCACGATAGGCTAACGCTCTCTTCACCACATCAAATCCCATCAAAAAACCTCTCAATTTTCTACGTTATTCAACAAAAGTAAATCCGTGTTCATCGAACCTGCTTTCTCAGAAGCGATCAAGACAATCCTATTTCGCTTTCAACCTTTCATTCAGTCATGAAACATCAGGCCCTTAAGACCAATTGTTGCATAATGTACAATTTTCCTTGATGTTTCTGCAGGATCACGAAATAACGCCCGCCCTAAATACTGTAGCGTATCCCATGGTGAACACAACATTACCCACAAACGGGTTTTCAATTTCTCAAACTCCACTAATTTCATTAATTGTTGCGGCGTCCATAGTGGGGTCTGAAGCTGAAATTTTTGAATTATCAGGTCATCCCAATCAAAATCTGGAATCAAATATCCCTTGCTTTTGGCAATTTCTAAAACCTCAGACCCTGGATAAGCAGTCAACAGGGATGCATGAGGGATTACCTTAAGTCTCCGGCAGAAAGCGAAACTTTCTTTGATCTGATCCAGCGTTTCGACAGCATCATGACCAATATTTCCTACCACCAAAAAAGTTCCCACGTCCATATCATGTCGCCGAATGGCCCTTATTAAATCCGGGACTTTATTCAGCTTGACTGGTTTGTTAATAATGTTATCAAGAACCCATTGACTACCAGATTCCATTGCGATATTCACCCGATAGCAACCAGCAGCCTTCATTTTTCCAAGAATTTTGTCATCCAACAACCAAGGGGAAACGCCATTCGGGGTATCCCAATAAAGCTTGTAGCGGCTAGCCATTGCGTCAAACAAATCGCCAGCCCGCCTTTGTTTGGCAATGATCTGGTCGTCTTCAAAAAATATTTCATCGATTTGGTACCTATTCAGCATTTCATCAATTTCAGATAATACATTCTCAATCGAACGCATCCGCGGACGACGGGTAAACACCTTAAAAGCCGTACAGAAATTACAGCGAAATTGGCAACCGCGGGAAGTAATCATAGAAACCGCCCGCTTGCCTTTACCCTCCCCTCCGTGACGAACACCTGCCTTAAAATATTTCTCCATTGGCAGCAAATGTCGAGCTGGGAACGGAAGATCATCTAAGTTATCAATCGTGCTAATTTTCTGAATCACAATAGGAGTGCCGGTATCGCTCCGAAAAGCGATACCATCCAATTTGCACAGATCTTCTCCTTTTTCGATGCTGCGGATCAGGGGCGCAATTATATTTTCCCCTTCTCCAAGAACAGCAACATCAACACAATAATCTTCAAGGACCAACTCTGGTGCAGATGTCGGATGAGCACCACCGAAAATCACCACGATTCTCGAATCTACCTCCTTGACCACTTGCGCAACTTGGTGGGCATTTTTTCGTTGCGAGGTAAACATGCTCGTAACACCGACAACATCAGGATTAACGCGCGTTACGACTTTCTTTATCTGATCAAAAGTAAGACCAACGAGAATCTTCTCATCGTTAATACGAATGTCCTGCTCCCAACCCTCAATAAAGGCATCCAATATCTCCACATCAAATTGCTCACGCTCCAGCGTTGAAGCGATATAGGCAATTCCAAGCGGAGCATTGGGATTCATGTTGGTGCGTGCATTATTGGAAAAAGCCGGAGGTTGGATAAGCAAGATTTTCCGCAAGCTCGGACGGTGAATAATAGGGGCGGGCTTCGTCATGCCCAAAGGCTGAGCACCACATCCGGATTGCCCCTCCTGGTCGATGTTAATATTTCCTTTTATACTCACTCAATAATCCTCTGGCTTTTAAACAAGTACAAGTAGGCTAAGTTACTCAGGCGTATTTGCCACATCGGTATCGGCGAACTTATGAAGAATCTTTGCATACCCTGACGCCATGGTTTCAGCAGTAAAAAAGTCTCGGTATCTCTTATATCCACGCTCTCCTTGTTCTTTTCTCAAATCTTCATCTTTGAGCAAGAGAACAATGTGTCGCGCATAGGAATCAACATCGTTGTTTCCTATGCAGTACCCGCCTTCACCGTTAACAACGACCTCAGGTATTCCGCCGATATTAGTTGCGACAACCGGAACCTTGTGAGCCATTGCTTCAACACTAGTAAAACCAAAAGATTCATTTACCTGGGAAGCAACGACAAGAACTTCAGAGTTATCCAGCAGATGTGAAATATCCGTCCGAAAACCCATCAAATGGATATGCTCAGTTAACTGCATATCTCTAACATATCCATTCACCTGTTTTATTTCATGAGGGAGCCCATACCCACAGATAAGCAAATGTGCCTCGGGCACTTCTTCAAGAACCTTTGCGAAAGCCTTAAATAAAAAGAAATGCCCTTTCCCGGAATCGTAAGTGCTCAACATAAGGCAAAGAGGTGCGGTGTTCGATATGCCAAGTTCATCTCTTATGTTCTTTCCGGGGACAGAAGCATCGGGGACGACATCTAAGCCGTTATGAATATAACTGGTAATATTTTTGCTGAATATCATAGGGCGAAATGACATGGACTCAGCCGCAGCGCGGGAAACAGTTACAAATTGATTGGTGTATTTACACAATAGCCAATCAACCATGCACTCTTGCATGGTTGAATGCCAAGCGGCCTTCTGCACGGTACTGTGATAATTGTGTATGGCTTCTGGCTTACCAGAAAAAAACCCCCATGAAATTGACGCTGCCCGACAAGAATCTCCGCCTGGATAACCTCCGTTTATAACCATCAATATATCGGCCTTGGATTTAAGCAATATTTTTCGTAAAGACAGAATGGTGACAAGGATAAATATGTATCGTAGTAGGGGTGATGCAATTTTCTTTAGTATATTTACAAGTCTGTTTCTTATAAATATTTTTTGGTACGACCTAATATTATGACGAATTACTTCAGAAGAACGGGACATCTTATTTTCAACAATACTGAGTCCAGGATAATCTTCGTTTGCAACTATCACAAAATGATCTTCTTTGCGTGGCCAACTATTGACAAGATTTATTATAAAGGTGTCAACACCGCCACAGTCATATATCTCCGTGAATAATAATATTTTCAAGCAGCATCCTTCTCAGCCAAAGAGATTACAACATTCAGCGCATTGTAGAGTAATCGACGGCCCTTCGCCTATGCACTTCCCCCTAGAGATGAGGCGAACGGAACCCTTTGTAATCTCTCTACCAAATCCCGTCCTTTTTATAACGGAAAGTCACGACGAAGATTCGCTTCTAAGTCTTTCCCAATTAGTTAGGGGGTCAAAATGTGTTCCTTGCTAAATGTCGCAACGCAATAATACCTCCCCAATCCTGCCAACCTCAAATATATTTTCTTAGGCAATAAATAGGCCAATATCATTCGAAAATATTTTATTATATTTCTCTTCACTCTGCACACAATTGAGCTCTGGGGCTGCGGCGGATAACTATCCACAAAATCATATATATGGACTCCCTCAGCTATAGGTGTTAACCCTATTTTACTGATAAAGTAATGCACTGAATTAACGTTGAACTCCCGGACATGACCATTGTAATGCTTGGTTGATGGATATGGTTTATTTATGAAATAGTTGTCAAATATATTTTCTTCAATTGGCACCATGACAATAAAATATTTTGCAATCCCGGACAGATTGGTCAACAAATTATTACAGTCTGGGACATGTTCCAAGATATCCACCAACAGGATTGCATCTACGCTTTCTCCAACTATAGACTTCATAAAACGTACATTCTCAGAAGCATCAAGAGTCGAAAGCTTATGAAACTCCAATCCCGGTGCCGAAAAATTCTGCCGCGCATAATTAACTGCGTTATCTGTAACATCAAAACCGTAGGCTCGTTCCAATTTCATTCTTTCATGAAAGCCACGCAAGGTTTTTCCATATCCGCAGCCAAAATCAATCACCGACTTAATCCCAAGGTCATAAAGTTCGGGCATCTCCCGCAAGAGAGTATCCACTTTACGCCCCGCCACTTCGTTATCGTAATCAATCAGCCATGCCCTATCCTTGGACCAAGTCCGATAGAACTCACTCAGTTCACTATTCAAATAACTTCTCCCAAGAATAATATGAATACCGTGCCCGGCTCTTTAATTTAGTGAACCCAGCACAACTCGTCTCCCGCCCAAGTACTACGCAACCCCTAGTCGCACTGACTTTCAGAAAATTCTACTGGTAAACTGCCCCAATTCAAACGCCTTATTTAGCATCTCAAGATATTCGGAGCTTACAATTTCATTGTTTTCTCGATATCGCATTTCTTTATTTTTAAATTGCAGATAACCCAAAGAAGGCAGCCAACTAGATATGCCTGTATCTGTGATAACATATAGCTCAATGAGCCCTTTAACCTCCTTAAGTAGAGCATCATATATATTTACATCCTCATCTTTTTTATCGATGACTCTCGACGGTCCGTAACTATAAAAATGCCCTCCCTTCATCGGCGTAAACAAGTAATCACATCCAACTAGGTATGCTTTTTTAAAGCCCAGGTTTATTGCCAAACCAATCCCGGAATAAAGGGCTCCGCTCATGAAACTGAACTCTCCGCAGATATCCGCATGCTCTCTGCTTGGCTTTTTATTGCCGAAATGATGGAAATAAAAAGTGTTTTCCTTTCTTATTCCCAATATGTTTGAGACACTAGTAAACAGTATTGTTTTCGAATGAGCAGAAAAAGCCTTACCAAATAAGCTTCCCATTATGTTGATCTGGTATTTATTGATGTATGGATTCTTTATGAACGGATAGGAGAAGAATGGTTCTGCGATTACATAGTATGTTGCATTCAACATGCTAAAATCATTGTGAAGACACAAGAAATTCAAACCAATTGCCGGGTGGTCTGAAAACAGACAAAGATCCATATTTTTCAATGACGCACCATTTCCAAAGATATAGCACGTTTCGCCTTCATGTCTCCCAACAAACTGCCTGTTTCTTGCCAATATAGGGTTAAATATGTAACGTAGAATTTTCTGCTTATCTAATTTCATAATCAAACTTTTTTAACCATACCCACCACTGCCTGAGCCATATTCCAATCCCACTCCGTATCAATATCCAGAACTTCTTCCGGAGATTCCATCAACAAGGGTATTGCCTTTGTTCCCACAAAAGATTGGCAAGCGCGCAGTTCTGCGGGAGATATTAAATAGAAACTCCCATTGACTACAAATGCTGGAGGCAGGTCTTGCAATCTTGTTCCGATTCCGTGTTCTTGCATAAACGGCACCAGATACTCACCCTCCTTTTTAAGCGTCCACATCGGGTGAGCATGGATCGGCGAAACGCCCAAGACTGGTTGCCGACCATTCTTTCTGTACAATTCAAGACCGTTACGCACAGATTCTTGAGTTCTAAATGGAGATGTTGGCTGCAACAGGAGAAGTCCGTCAACTGCACCCTTCTCCGACTCATACCAATCCAGTGCATGCAAGGCTACGTCAACTGAACTTGCGGTATCGGTTGCCAACACTGCCGGACGAAGCCATGGCACATAGGCTCCTGCTTCTGAACATACCGCTGCAATCGCGGGGTCGTCTGTCGAGACGAGAATGTCACAAATTTCGGGGATATTTCGTGCAACGTCGATAGACCAGACGACCAGTGGCTTTCCGCTGAGTACACGAATATTCTTCCCCGGCAGTCGTTTGGACCCACCACGTGCGGTGATCAAGGCAAGAATTCTCATTGAAAAATGAACCTTCGCAATATTTTCAAGCCCACATCCCCACTCTTCTCGGGGTGAAACTGACAACCCGTTATACAATCTCGTCCAATCACCGCTGGGATTAGATGACCGCCATACGCACACTCAGCAATACGATGCGCCGGAGTCGAGGGAACAGCCATGAAGGAGTGCACGAAATAAGCGGCTTCACCTGACCGGTTCTCCTGCAGTATAGTTCCATTCCATCCATCTGGTGCGTTTGATGGATGCAGCGCGCTCCAGCCGATGTGCGGTATTTTCTGCATCTCGCCCGATACTGTTCTAGCCGGCACCGGAATCACGCGCCCGGGGATCAAGCCCAAACCGGTCGTGACCCCATATTCCTCACTTTCCTCAAGCAGGAGCTGCATCCCCAAACAAATACCGAGCAACGGTGTTTGCCGATGGGCAAGCTCGCGAATTACTGCAATCAAACTCAAACGCTCCAATGCTTGCATGGCATTGCCAAATGCCCCCACCCCAGGCAGCACCACTCGCTTAGCGGCTAAAATTTGCTCCGCATCCGCAGTTAACGTAACTTCTGCACCGCAATGCTCAAGCCCACGCTGCACGCTAAGTAGATTGCCTACGCCGTAATCAATCACGGTGACCTCATGTGCACTCATAGCGCCTCACTCCCAACCCCGCCGCTTCTGCCCTGGCCCTTATCTCACCAATCTCGGCACGCTTGTAATGCAGGATATCGGCCATCGCAACGGCATCTGCGCCACCCTTGCAAACAACTTCCAACAAATCTTCCGGTTTGCCCATGCCGCCGCTGGCAATTACCGGCACAGAAACTTCTTCAGTCACAGCCCTCACCAAAGCGACATCAAAGCCTTTCCGGGTGCCCTCACGGTCCACCGATGTCAGCAATACCTCCCCTGCACCCATATCTACACCGCGCTTCACCCACTCGATGACATCCAGACCGCTGCGTTCGCGGCCATTATCGGTATAGACTTCCCAATGGTCGGGACCGACTTGCTTGGCTTCGATGGAGAGAACCATGCACTGACTGCCAAAACGGCGCGAGATTTCGGTAATGAGCAGTGGGTTGGCGACCGCTGCGGTATTGACCGCCACCTTGTCGGCTCCCGCTCGCAAAATCTGCGTTGCATCGTCAACCGATCGAATACCACCTCCAACCGTCATGGGCACAAAAATGTCTTTTGCTGCTGACTTGACGATATCACCCAAATGATTTCGACCATAAAGACTGGCCACACAATCCATATAGACCAATTCGTCCACACCTTGCAGATAATAGCGTAATGCATGTTCGCCGGGAGAGCCAATGACGCGCAAACCTTCCAAATGAATGCCCTTGATCAAATTGGGCCCTTTAATGTCGAGACGAGCGATGAGGCGAATATTTCTCACAGCAGCCTACTCATTGATGCTCATGCCAAACCGCATGACGCAGCTTCCACTCGCCGTTTTCCTGGGACCACAGATGGGGAGAACGAAATTTATCTACTGTTTCACGAAACGAATCTTCAGTTATATCGATATATTCAAGAAATTCCCTGAAGTACTTGTGTGGAAATTCTTGATCATATCTTTGAGCAAGACGCACCCCTTCTTCTCGCGTAATCTTTCCATTACGAATTTCCTGCGCCGCATCATAAGTCGCACGACCAATACCAAATTTAATAAGTGTGGTGAAATAATGAAACATGTCTATTTGGTCATCGATGCTGCTGTACTTGGAATATGTGCCCTCAGTTCGCTCGCTGTTCGCCTGGAAGCCGGTATTTTCGACCGCGTAATAATAACACTCTTGCGGATCCCACTTTAGGTAGTAACCAAGGTAGTGCACCTCAACATCCTTACTTTCAAGATAATCTGCACTGGGCGGAATGTAAGGCGCAAAATCGTTAAGTGAGAAATGCTTTTCAGCAATGATGTCCTTGACCGGCCTGCCTCCCAAAATCATCTCTTCCGGATTACCAACAGAGAAGAATTTTCGATCCATGGTCGGTTTGTAGTTGTCGTTGGGGTTGTTGCCATACTCGGCCTGATTCTCGCCATACATCACCAAGTTTACACCAAACTTGGCCGCCATCAGTGGACCAATGATGCGCTGGCCAACGATAAATGGCTGGAATGGATGTAACAGGTTTAGAAAGGCCTGCTGGGTTAAATAGCGATGCAACCGCCCATTGGGCGTAAACAGTATATTGTCGAGACCGCCGACATGCATCCAATTCTCGAAATTCTTCCAGCCGATTTCGGTATATTTGTGTGGCGCCCACGTTACTGTTAGCGGGTTCATGCCGTATTTATACTTGAGGATATGAGATGTGTAGGCACTATCCTTACCCCCACTGCCCGGAACGATGATATCATATCCACCGTCGCTGCGGCGATGCTTATCTAACAGCTCAACCAAAGCTTGCTCGCGCTTTTCCCAGCTAATTTGCTTCTCTTTCACCTCATGGTAACGACAGGCATCACACACCCCATCATCGCCGAAGCCGATAGTCGCCTTTTTTTCGTTCTGTTTGTGCTTGAACTCAACCGACGAACTCGGACGCTGGTTAGATATCACACAGTGCTTGCAAAAAACCACCTTTTCCGGGAGACCAAAATACGTTTTGCTCATTGCCTATGTCACCTTCCATTCATCAAAAATGAATCTAACCCGAAAAAATAAAACGATCTTAGCTTCCCTCATCCTGCTCACTTTACAATCTCCATTTTCGCGAAATGAACTCGTGCCTTTTCCAAATCATCCGGGGTGCCAATATCATTCCAATATTCGTGAACCGGAAACACGGCAACCGACAAATTCCTTGAGATACAGGTATCGATGAGGTCTGTCATATTACTGTGTTTGCCCTCCGGCAGAAGGCCCAACGCTTCGGGAGACACTGCATAAATACCGGCATTGCACAGAAATCGTTCAGAAGGTTTTTCGACAAGCCCAGTGACAAATGGGCCCTCTGCGCGTATCACCCCATATGGAATGTCAACCCGATGATCAATCGCAGCTACCGTGATCTTCGCGCCATGAGTTATGTGAAAAGAGTAGAGACTATCAAGATCGGAAGTCGTGAGAATATCTCCGTTCATTACCATGATTGGCCTATCAGGATATTCTGGCAATAGGGAAAGCGCCCCCGCAGTACCTAGTTTTTCTTGTTCCCGCAGGTAACATATCTCAATTCCAAAATCACGACCATCTCCGAAGTGGTCTTCGATGATGTGCCCCAAATAATTAACCGAAATGTACACTCGGCTAATTCCGACTTGAGCCAGCCGCTGAATTTGGCGTTCCATAAGTGGCACCCCGCCAATTTCAACCATCGGCTTCGGAATGGCCTCAGTAAGCGGCCGCAGGCGAGTTCCCTCGCCTCCAGCCATAATCACCGCAAAACTAAAGCCCAATGGCGCAACACTGACCTGCGCATCCCCCTGCTCCAAATCCATCAAGTGTATCAAACGCAAAAACTTCCCGCCCTGATCCACCAAAGGCAACGCTGTTACATTGCCCCGCCGCATCACATCTTTCATATAGCCATCAGGATTCCCTATCTCGGCAGTGAGAGGACCTGGATTCATGGCTTTAGATACCGGGGCATTCAGATTGCCACCGGCAAGCAAGTGGCGACGGATATCACCGTCCGTCAGCGTTCCCAACAGACGCCCATCTTCAGCAACCACCACTGCCATACGACGGCAACTGACCTCGATGGCGCGCACTGCATCCATCAGCCGTGCTTCAGGCAAGAGAGGCTTTTCGCTCATCTGAACCACCCATCGCGAATCTCTCCTTTGAGGGTCATGCGCTTGCGGATAATCCGTTGATCAAGAGGCACGGTCGCCAATACTTCCGCAATCTTCGGACCAGCATCCCCGAGCCAATAAGGATTCTCCGCACGACGGCAAAGCACGCGGAAATCTTCATCGTACAGGCATCGCCTCATCGCCGCGTAGATATTGTCGGCGTCATAGTCAGAATCAAGCACATTCTCCCCGCGCAGCCGACTTTCCTGGCGCGATCCAATATTCACCGTCGGGCAACCGAAGGCTGGGGTTTCTTTGATACCAGAGGAAGAATTGCCAACACACGCGATTCGCACCGAATGATCGCGTGTGAGTGCCAGTACACCATGATAGAGATGCCGCCCGAGTGAACGGCAAATTTGGATGCCTGGTCTGCTGGTCGCGCCAAAAATCTTTAATTGCTCAATGATCGCCTGTCCGCCGGCATCGTTGTTTGGATAAGTGAGAATCGCTTGGACGCCTTCTGCTACAAGACGTTCTATCGCTACCAGCGAGGGAGCAAGTTGCCCGGCGGCTTGATCAAATTCGGTGCTCACCGAATGCTGTGTAAAAAGGACAACCGGGCGAGACAAGTCGAGACCGAACTTTTCGACAACCTCCGTTGCTGATGCAAAACGTTCTTCGGAAATCAGGTCAATGGCAGGAAACCCAACGGTATGAACGCGCCAAAGCTCTTCTCCCATGGCAAGTATACGATTAGTGGCCTGTCGGTTGGTGGTAAAATGAAGGTGAGCCAATTTGGTCATGGCATGGCGGACCGAATCATCCAGCGCACCACCTTCTGTCAGATCCCCCCCCTCTATATGGGCGGTGGGAATATTCATCTGGGTAGCAGCAATCACAGCAGCCAACCCCTCGAAACGGTCTGCGTAAACAACCATCATGTCCGGCCTCAAATCATTCAGCACACGACTGATAGCTAATATCCCCGAGCCAATCGCTTGTGCTGTAGCAAATAGGGAGGCGGCGTCCATTTCTATCTTAACTTCTGCATCAACATGAAAGCCGTCAGCACGAATTTCATCTAGGGTGCTGCCGAAGTTAGAGTCAAGATGAGCCCCCGATACCAGTAGGAGATAATCCAAATCTGGATGACGGTCTATGGCACGCAGAATAGGATATTGCAAACCATATTCTGCCCGGTTGCCGGTAAAAACGGCGATGACGCGTTGATTCATACTTTTTCTTCCATTTTGTCCAATAGGCGGGAGAGTCCCTGCCGTAACGAGGTGTTAGGCATCCATCCGCAAGCAGATGTGGTATCAGAGAAGTCCACAATCAAACTGGATTGCCGGCCCGATGTGTTCTCAGCTTTCAGTGGTCTGTCGGGTTGTCCTGCAAGTTCCAAAGCCATGCTGGCCAAATCCCCTATTGATGTACCCACACCCGTTCCCAGATTATACACCCCATTTCCACTACCTGCCTTAAAATGGTTAATTGCTAAGGCAACGATTCCTTCAGCTGCATCCTCACCCCAAATAAAATCCCGCACCGGGGTCGTATCCATTATTTCCAACGAACCCGTTCCAGGTACTTGCCGCAAGATAGTACTCATTACGTTATTCGGGGACATGCCGGGGCCATAGATATTTACCAGGCGTGCCACAACACCGACGGGCAATTTCAGCACCGCCAATTCAGATCGTCGCTTAACACGCATATAGACATCATCGCACCGAATCGGATCTTTCGGAAAATGCGCGGAAATGTCCGTATCACCATACAGCACCGCGGAAGAAGCATAAACCACCCGGCGATATCCTTTTGCTAATAGCGCAGTAAGCGTAGCCAGAACTTTCTCTTCATATGCCGGCCCGGATTTGGCGACCTGCACACGATCATTATTCTCCGCTAAATGTATCAGCACATCTCCTGATGGAGATTGAGAATAATCGGACACCCTTCGCCAGCCAGAAATCTCTTTCCTCGTTACTTTAATGACCTCAACATTTTGTTGTGCCGCGAGCACACGCAGAACGCAACCACCCAGAAAACCAGAGGCTCCAGTAATAACAACCTTCAATGGCTGCATAGCGGCTCTCTAATAAACATCGGACTTCTTGAGTTGAAAGCCACGACGAACAGGAGCAATAGCTACTTTACCCAACAGAATCTCGTAGTCCAACACTGAGAAATCACCCCCACCTGGACGCTTGAGCCATATGTTTCGTTCACTCAGTATCTGCCCCTGCTCTATATCCTCGATGGCCACAACCGAAGCAAACGCAAATGCGATAGTAGGCGCCTCTGCCTCAACTGGTTTTTTCTCGCCCCCACGGGCTGCAAAGATTGTCTTGGAACCCTCGATTAACGACGACAAAGCGGCTGGGTCCATTGAGCACACGATATCGGGGCCAGGCCGATCCATGCGATCTGTGAAATGCCGTTCCAAAATTGATGCCCCCAAGGCCACAGCGCCGAGACAAGTGTAATTCGAGGTGGTGTGATCCGATAAACCGACCACCGCATCAGGAAAGGCCTCTTTCAGCCGAATCATCGCACCCAACCGGACCAATTCGGGTGGTGTTGGGTAGATATTTGTGCAGTGGAGTAGAGCATAGGGCACGTTGGCTTTACGAAGAATTTCGACTGAAGGCCGCACGGTTTCGATGGAATTCATACCGGTGCTAATGATAACCGGCTTGCCGAAACGGGCGATATATTTAACCAGCGGATAGTTGTTACACTCGCCCGAGCCGATCTTGAAGGCGGGAATATCAAATTTGACCAGCCGATCAACCGCTGCACGGGAAAACGGTGTACTGATGAAAATCGCCCCACGCTGCTGAACATGCTCCATCAAGCGCTTCTCATCCGGTTCGGAGAGTGCGCAACGATCCATAATCTCGTAAATCGAGACTTCTGCATTTCCGGGGATCACCAACTTCGCCTCATTGGACATTTCGTCCTCAATGATGTGCGTCTGGTGCTTGATTATCTCTGCGCCAGCATCAATCGCGGCATCAGCCATGGCGATGGCCGTCTCCATGGAGCCCTCATGGTTTATACCAATTTCTGCAATCACGACAGGGGGATGATTATCTCCAATCCAGCGGCCTGCAAGTTGGAACTCAGCCATGCCTTCCTCCTATTTTTTTTTCACAATGGCCCGAGTTGACAACAACGTAATATGGCGTTGATAACTTGTTCAGCAAGGATAGTGGGGATATTCACGTTGCTCACAGGTTGTAGATATCCGCCTTGTAGCCGCGCAGATTTTCGGGTTGCATTAACCATTCTGCCGTTTCGGCCAAACCGCGCTTGAACCCCTCACGACCGCCATAGCTGGGTTGCCAACCGAAAAGCCGCTTGGCTTTGGCATTATCTGCCCACAAGCGTTCAACCTCCGAATTTCCCGGGCGCAAGCGGATTTCATCCGTGACAATTTCGATCTCGACGTTCATGGCTTCCGCAATCAACTGAGCCGTATCGCCGATGGTAATCTCAAAATTGCTGCCGAAATTGACCACTTCGCCCAAGCCATTATCGGAGTTCAATGCAGCAATAAAACCAGCCACCGTATCCTGCACAAAGTTAAAATCGCGTGTGGGCGATACCGCACCGAGTTTAATCTGACACTGGCCATTGGCAATCTGAGTGATAATAGTCGGAATTACAGCACGGGCGGACTGGCGAGGGCCATAGGTGTTAAAAGGCCGTGCAATTATCACCGGCAGGCCAAAGGATGCATAGAAGGAATAAGCCAACTGATCAGCCGCGATCTTGGTGGCAGAGTAAGGAGACTGCCCCTGCAACGGGTGCTCTTCGGTAATCGGCACAAAACGCGCCGTGCCATAAACCTCGCTGGTCGAAGTATGGATTACCCGTTTAAGCCCAAGCTCGCGTGCCGCTTGCAGCACGTTCAGTGTCCCCTTGATGTTGGTATCAACATAGGTGTCGGGCGAGTGATAGGAGTAAGGAATGGCGATCAAAGCAGCCAGATGCAGCACCGCGTCACATCCCTTCATCGCCTCCTTCACACCGTGCGGGTCACGGATGTCGCCTGCAAACACCTCGAACTGGCCCTTCACGTCGGTGGCGCAATGATCTAACCAACCCCAAGAATTGAACGAGTTATAGAGCACGAAGGCCCGGACTTTATAGCCTTGACGAACCAGGGCCTCGGTTAGGTGAGAGCCGATGAAACCATCGGCTCCAGTAACCAGAATGGTTGCGCTTGGATTTGTTCGATTCATGGATTCATGTGAAAAATTCATGCGGTTTGTCTCGTGATTTCTTGGTAAGTACCAATTCGCTTAATGCCCCCATCGCCCAATTCAACTATCTGCGTGCAGTTTTTTAAAGTGGAGAGACGGTGGGCAATGATAAGAATAGTAAGATCCTCGCTGAGGCCTTCGATGGCTTGCATGACGGCTTGTTCTGTTTCGTTGTCCAGCGCACTGGTGGCTTCGTCGAAAATCAGAACACTTGCCCGCTTATAGAGCGCTCTGGCAATCCCAATACGCTGGCGCTGTCCACCGCTAAGACGGACACCGCGCTCCCCGACGATGGCGCCATATCCCTCAGAACGGCTTTCAAAAAAATCCGCAATCCTGGCTTGCTCAGCAGCCTTTTGCACCCGCTCGTGATCGATCTCATCAGGCGGTATTCCAAAGGCGATATTCTCTGCAACGGAAGAATCCGCCAAAAAAATGTTTTGCGGGACGTGTGCAATAGATCGCTGCCAGGCACGCTGAAACTTGTGGCTGATCGGTTGCCCATCCACCAAAATTTCCCCATGCGTTGGCTTCAGAAGCCCCATTAACAGATCGAGCGCTGTGCTTTTGCCACTGCCGGTGCTGCCGACAAAACCGATTCTTGCTCCTTTGGGTATCACCAGATTGATTCCATTTAACACCCAAGGTCCATTAATTCCGTATTGAAAATGAACGTTGTCGAATTTGATGGCGTTCTTCAACGCGAGGGGTAAAGGCTCCGGTTGGCTGGCCTCTGCTGGCAAAGGTTGATCAAGCATGCCAAGCACTTCAATCAGTGCCGCCTTACTCCCGGCTACCACCGACCAGTTGCCATAGAATTGTTGCATCAAAGGCAACAACCGTTGCGCGCCAAGAGCCAGCATCCCCAACATTGGCAGCACTGCTGCCACGCCGCCTGCGCGGCAGCTCATTGCCAAAACCAAAACAGCAATCAGCGCCATCCCCAGTGCTTCCATGGCATAGCGTGGTGCTTGATTTATAAAAGTATTCTCTCCCCCTGCCCGCTGAAGTTGCATGACAGCCCTACGGTACACATCGCAATAAACATTCTGGGCTCCATCCAAGAGTACATCGCGAATAGCACCGAGACCTTCCTGTAATGCCTTAATGACCTGAGTCTGTTCTTGTGCAATGTGCTGACTGTTACGCTCCAAACGGTGCCTTGTCAACCAAGCGATAATCCCATAAGCAAATCCGAAACTAAGCGCTGCAATAATCGCCACCACCGGATCAATAGCAAGCAGTGTCATCATGATGGCAACAAACAATGCGGCCGAAGTGACCACCGTCACCACCGATATCAGCACACTTGTGGCAGTACCAACTTTTTGCGTTATTCCGCTAATGATTTCGTTGCTGCTACGGGCTATATGAACACTGTAGGGCTGATAAAGCGTTCGCCGAAAAACCTCAATACCAAGATCGGCACCTGTGGCATTTCCGAGCCGAATACTGACCCACAACAAAAGCAACCGTAACCCGCCAGCCGCCAAAGCTGCTATTGCAAAAACGATGGCTAGGGGTAACACCAAATCCGCACCCGATGTGATGCCCATCACCTGAACAACACCGCTCATTAAAGGAGCTTTGAGCACCACTTCCGGCTGAGTGAGAATCCCGATAAAAGGCACAACTGCACCCAGACTAACAACTTCCGCAAAAGAGCTGAGTACCGTCAAACCTAGCACCAAAATAAACTGACGCCGACGCCGAGGACTGATGTGGAGCCAGAGACGGACCAGGAGTTGAGTGATAGACTGAGAGGGTTGCATGAAATTATTTGGCAATCACAGCTGATACGTTTTGGTGGGGGCGTTCCCTTTCTTCAGAGGTGCCAATGCGCTTCTCCTTCCGGGTCATGCCTTCATCCTTTCGTCGTTTGACGCTCATCCGTGGTTGCATCCAGATGTCTATTTCACTTTGGCAGCAGATTGATAACTTCTATAAATTTTATTGGACAATTTGCAGAAATCCCCGCAAGAATGCCGCATTCGCTTACGCTATCTCAAAGCTCCATGAAGCTTTTAACGATTATTTTTTCTGATCTTTTATCTTTCGTATCTTCAGACGTAAAATTTGTATATTTATATCCGTCGTACAAGAGATGATCCACTACTGGAGACTCAAGCGGTTCAAGTTCTTTATCAAGGTCGATATTATAAGACCGTGCTCCCAATTCATGCGCAAGGAACCCCAGTGTTTGGAAATTCGCTTTTCTTATCAAGGCATATTCATCCGTATATACGAACAGAAGCGGCTTCTCATTGAACACCGCAAAAGAAGTTGCCGTACTCGACTGCGTGATAACTAAACTCGCATCCTTGACCAGTTCGCAGGTCTTCCCTTCATAGACCTTCCTGTTCCCAAAAATACTCTTATCATATTCTATCCCTGGATGTGCTGCAATGACAACCTCAAGGTTTAAAGTCTTCTCGACGTGATCAAAGAATCTTCTGAGCGCTCCATAAAACTTTTCAGGATCCATTTCCTTTAACTTGAAAAATTTAACACTAGGATTGTCAACACATCCTTCATCAAGAAAAACACAATAATCCCCATGAACGATACGCTCAATCCTGCCGATGCTTGCCAGATATTGATCATAATCGAGATAATTGATATCCACGACCAGATCATGGTCTTTATAAGCCTCTCGCCCCAAACGGCCAGTGACAAACACCAAATTGTATTTCTTCACAAATCCAATTTTTTTAATAAAAATGGCTATCGTTCTCAAGTAAGCAGAGAAAAATTTATTCACTCTCAGATTAGCGATAATCCGCGCAGGTAATGGCTTCCTGACATGTGTAACCCATGGAAAGAAGACCGTCTTGCAGTCGAAATAGGACATCATCAGATACAACGTTAAGACTCTCCATTCGAAATTAACCTGCAAGACAAAAATGGTTTTCTTGAGGTCTTCATGCTTCAGTCTGTCCTTGAGAGCAAAGAGAGAATCGATCTGCCTTACATATTTTCTTGCAAGAGATCCAGGAAAAGCGCGGCCAGCAAAGTAGATATTACTCAGGTCCCAATATTCAACATCAAATCCTGCGTCAATAACTTCCTGAATACGCAAATACCGTTGAACAAAAGGTATCAACGGGGTTATTGAGATATAAACGATCTTCTTCACGTTAAAGGCTCTTAAGTCAAAGACGCCCGGCTTCTTTATTTGCCTTAAAAGTATTATTTGCACATATACGACACATAGGGTCCAAATAATACTTTCCGGAACGATGCAGTTCCCTTAATTGACTGATCTTTTGCCCTTGCCAAAGATCGAACAAACTTGAATCGTGAATGTTCCCTATAGCAAGGTTGCCCATCACATCTGTAGCGCACACGCATACAGTCCCATCCGTCATGACGACCAGACGCTGAAAGGGCTGCTTACAGCAAAACTCATGAATAGGTGCGTCCTCCGGAAGATCCTTGCCCGGAGAACCAAAATCTTGACAGTAGGAAATTGTGATCTCATCAACTTTATCTTTCCAATAAGCGTAAAAATCCGCTGTCTCGTGACGATTCACCGCAGATTCGGTGTACTGAAGCCGGATAAACGGCTTGCGTGCTTTCTTTCGGATCTTAATCAGAGTCATTATGTTATTCTTGACCACGTCGAACTCAGCACCAACTCGAATTTTTTCATATGTCTCTTTGGTAAAACCATCGATCGAGATTATAAGTTGATCAAGCTTGGCTGCCACAATCTCACGACACATCGCCTCATTCATCAACGTGGCATTGGTCAAAGAAGTGACTTCCAAAATCCCTTTGGCCTTTGCATACCGGAGCATTTCTGTAAAATTCTTGTTTAACATCGGTTCTCCGCGCCAACTAAGCTTCAGCGCAGGCAAACCATTCTTTGTACATTCATCAACGATTTTCTTGAATGTCTCCATTGCCATAAGGCGCACACTAGTCGTCTCGGTGACGGGCAGATGCTGTTCTGCATTCTCTGCATGAAAACACATAACGCAGCGCAAATTGCAGACATTGGAAGTCTCCGCGATTACGTCAAGCGGGAAAGCCCCGATCTTAAATCGCTTGGGGTAGGCATTAAACCGATAACGATAGAGGTAGAACCTGGGGGCAAAGCCTCCTTTCTTGTAAAGGTTCCTCGCCCTTGTAATAAAACCTGACTTGACCGCCCAATTTCTGACTAATTTCATTTTTTCACTCTCTTCGAATCATACGAATCGGGGCAATCAGCACAAAAGTCCAACTCCTTAAACTTTCCCTGACGATGCGCATCGCGAATATGCTGCATCGTGCTTCCTGTCCATATCTCAGAAATCGTCTGCTCATTGACATTGCCAATTACATGTCTTTTCTTCATATCCCGAGGGCAAAGAGTCGCTGTTCCATCACTTAATATGATAAGCCGTCGCCACAATTCCGGACAACAAAACTTTTCATCCTGCTCGTAATTTTCTTTAAAGTGAAGTCGCTCCTCTTTCTGACAATCAAGATAGCGCAATACGGCAATACGATTTAACTTGTTGCCCCAATACGCGATAAATTTATTCTTTTCCGACGGATCATGTTCATCCATTTCAATGAAATTCGCCTTGATATGCAATCTCGCATCAGGTTGTTCATTGCGTTGCCTGATCAGATCTTCGACAGCGGCATAAACTTTCTCAAATTTTGCCCCAACCCGAATCTTTTCGTATCGCTCTTTATCCGCGCTGTCGAGCGAAATGATCAATCTGTCTAAGCCTGATTCGATCAATTGACGGTTGAAATCATGGCCCAGGCGTGTGCCGTTGGTATGCATGTTGACATCGACAACGCCCTTATTTTTTGCATATCTAAAAATTTCAAAAAGCTGCGGGAACAGCGTCGGTTCCCCCAATCCTGCAAAGTTAAACGCATACAACCCGTATTCCGTGGCCTGATCCAATATCTTCTTGATCAGGTTAATATCCATATATCCTTTTCCAGGAATAAATGCCTGCCGGGGACACATGGGACATTTTAAATTGCACACATCAACAGCAAAAAGGTCGATCTGTAATGGCACTTTTTCTACAATGCCTTGTCTGGGATATTCATCCCATTTCTGACGATACTCCAGCCATTTCTCATCCTGAAAAACAGGGCCCAACTGTTCGTCTGTCCCCAAAATCTCAGGGGAAATGCTTCTTGTCTTAACGTTTACCACCCATAACTCCTTATATGAATAATCCATCTACCAAATCGGGACTCAATGGCGTGCCTTTTTTAACATCCGTAAGGGCTTTCCTCCCCCAGACCTGATCCAAATGCCTGGTGTGCATCCCATGCCCTGGCCTGATCGAGCGAACATTTTCAGCCGAAAAAAACTCCCCCTTCTTTATATCTCTGACCACGAAAAGTGAGCGGCGGAAAACCCGATTTTCTTTTTGTTTTTCCGTCACCTCAAACGTAACTTTCCCCAGAGCCTTTTCTACCGTGCGAATATCATCCACCATAGCTTTGAATTCATGCGGCTCGGTTGAAAAGGCACTATCAGGCCCGGGGTCCTGCCGGGAAAGGGTCAAATGTTTCTCAATGATGCATCCGCCCAAAGCAACTGATGCCACGGCCACGGCACTGCCCAGCGTATGATCGGATAATCCGACAGGCACGCCATATGTCTTAGCCAAATAAGCCATGGTGCTCAAATTCATTTCCTGAGCCGGGGCCGGATAAGCGCTGGTGCATTTAAGCAGCGCCAATGAACTTTTCCCCGAATCAGAAATCACTTGGATCGCCTCATTGATTTCCTCGACCGTCGCCATACCCGTTGACATGATGATCGGCTTGCCGGTTTGCGCAACTCTCTTTAAGAGAGGAATGTCCACCAACTCAAACGAAGCTATCTTATAGACTGGAACATTCTGTTGCTCCAAGAAATCAACGGAAGTCAGGTCAAATGGGGTTGAAAAAATATCCAGACCGATGCGGTCACAAACTTCTTTTAACTTGGGATGCCATTCCCAGGGGGTCAGAGCCTGTTGATATAACTTGTGGAGATTCTGCCCGTCCCAGATAGTGCCCTTGATTCTGAAATATTCATTGTCGCAATCAATGGTCATGGTATCTGCGGTGTACGTTTGCAGCTTTACCGCATCCGCGCCAGCGGCTTTTGCCGCTTCCACGATCCTGATCGCCTTATTAATATCCTGATTGTGGTTCGCCGACATCTCGGCAATGACATACGTCGGGTAACCGGGGCCAATCTTTCTGGTATTGATGGTAATATGCATATTTTTTACCCGAAAATGCGCTGAACCATAAACGCCTCCGCCCATAAGAACCCCGATTCGGAACCCCGTACCTTGGCGAGCGCCCTCAAGACCTCAGGCGACCTGGGATGCGGATCAGGACGGGCTTCCCCCTTGTATGCTTGCATTGCGCAGACCTTCATATCCACATCCTCCTTGGAAACCTCGACGTACAAATTGGGCTCCCACTGCACAGGACGAAGATACCCCGTGCTGCTGGGCACCTCACCGCATAAAACCGGAATATGGCTGTTTCTCGCAGGCCGAGTTGCCACCACGACCGCATCATGGCAATACTGGTGATCGATATTCGTACAATACCGGTGGTGTGTCAAAATCAAATCTGGCTTCACATACGCGATGATCTCCTCAAGCCAATGGATGACTTCCAGCAGTGAACTGGTATCCATTTCATTATCGGCAAATTCTCCAAGATAAAGATGCTCAGGCCGGACACCAAGAACGGAACAAGCTTTTTCGCAATCTTTCCTCAAGGCTCCCAAAGAAGCTTCCCTTGTTTTCTGGTCCAAAGAATTGCGACGGGAATTAATGCCTGTCGCGGGTATCGCGATATGCACCTGCGCACCTTGGCGTGCCAGCTTGGCAACCGTTGCACCAGCCGCCAATGTTTCATCATCGGGATGCGCAAAAAAAGTGAGGACATTAGAATAACTACTTAAGATCATCTCTCCCCCCTGCTTTCAATGGAGTGATCCGCACATCCGCCTCAATCGCCCCTGTCCGTAAGGCCGGTCGGGAAAATTCATACCTGAACCCGCCATGCTCAATAAAACCCTTTGGATATTCCTCCGCATCAAGCATCCGCAAATGGTCGAACATTTCGTTCAAATTCTTAAGTTTCACCGGTGCCTTGCTTTGCTCCGGAGTTCGACGTTGGAATTTCACGATCTTTCCTTGTTGCGCTTGCGGCAAAGGCTCATGGGTTATGATCTCCCTGATCATTTGAGCCACGAGCCTGGAAGCACGGATAAAAATCTCTTCCGCCAAACCATCCAGAGCCAAAGGTTTTTTCAAATAAACGGGTCCGGCATCCAACTCCTGCGTCATCTTGAGTGCCGTTATCTTTGTCTCTTTACATCCACGCGCTATTAAATTCTGGATCGGGCTGCCGCCGCGCCCGTAAGGGACATCGGTCTCATGAAAGCAGACGCATTCCGCCAAGTCCATGATCGATACTGGGACTAAATGGTTCCAATGCGGGAAGAAAATATACTTTGGTTTAAGCTTCTTGATCCTTGCCGGCGTCAATTGCTTGTTCTCCGTGATCAAGTGCCATGTCCCGGGATAATGACTAATAGTGTCCTGAAACACCTGAATATTCCACGGCCTGATTGTCGCGACAATATAGATATTTTCATTCATAAGACACCCTGTGGCATGGATGATGCGTCCTGCTTCAAACGCCCTGACCGGATAATTTCAAGGCTTTTGGAGCCTTGGTTAAAAAGAAGGTCGATCACCGACATGTACGGCAGGAATTCCCCGAATAACTGCGGGTATACTGGATGTGTGTACTGGTGGTATTGTAACGTTATGCCTTCGACCGCAAAAACATTGTCTTTTTCAATGTAGTCGGCAGCACGCACCGGCGAGAGGTAAAGGTCTGCCTTCAAGTTATGACAAATATTGACCAGCAAACCCACTTTTTCCCCGGACACCGGAATATCCGATGCCTGTACTAATCGTGTTGTGATCCCAACCTGATCTTTTAAAAAATTAATCAACGTGAAATTTAATTTATAAAGCGAGTCCCACGGCTGGGCATAAATTTCCGCCAACCCATCACTGTATGTTTTCCAATATGGTGCACGCTTGTAATACTGCTCGATCGAACCCCAATGCTTGCGCCGCCATGGATTCGAAGCATCGATTTTGACGTCCCTGATCCTCTGTCCCAAATCCTGCTTCACCGGCACGGACAGCCATTTAGCTGTATTTTCCGATGTCTTGACCCTGTTGCGTTGCTGCCAGGCCTGTTTCTCGAACTGGACTGTATCGAACAGGACAAAAACATCCGCATTGTCCATCAGATCAAAATATCCTATCCACGGCAAATAAGTAGGCTGCATGATCGTAGCAATCATAACACCGCCCCTTTTCTCGCGCGCAACAAAAGCTTTGAAACGATATGCATTACACCATCCGGAGAAACAGTCTCTGGGCCTTTACAACTCATGCTTTGCCGAAGGCCGTCATCATTCAAAATTTTCCGGAGTGCACACAATATTTTCTCATCGGTCGCAGTTCGTCCATCTCCCAAATCAATAACAGCCCCTGCCGCTGCACAGATTGCTGCCTCTACAACCTGGGGTTCATTTTGTGAAACGATCACTGCCGGCGTTCCCAGTGCACAAGCCTCATAAAGCAATGTCCCTCCGCTAATGAGTGCAATATCCGCCTGCCCGATCCTTCTGGCTATGTCGGGAATATTCTGACTTACTGTAAAGCGCGCATCGCCCCGAGTCATATCAATTACAGCCTGCGTTTGCACAAAAGCCGCCCCCAGGACAATCTGAACGGTTATGCCCTGCATGATCTGTTTAAGTACCGGAATAGCTTTTAATGTCAGACCACAGGGATCGCTCCCACCGAAGCAAACAAATAACTCCTTGGCTTTTCTCCCTCTATTCTTGTGTTGGCTCGCCAGCATTCTAAAATCAGGATGTAAGATAATACAATCACGGCCTGACCAATAATCATTTAATGGCATTCCTTCCGGCAAAGGTAAGTCCAGAAGATTAGGCCGCAGAAGAATATTCTGACAAGGTATACCAGGGCCATCATCATCAATCACGACAATCAGGTCGGCAAGGCCTCGCAAACTTTCTTCTTCACTATATGCGATACCAGGGACATCAATAATGGCAATATCCGCAGGCCTCACTTGCCCGATATCCGCAACAGCACGCAGATCAACATCGACCTGCGAGAGAAACTTCCTGACAAGATCAAGGTTGTTCGTTACGACCGCAAATCTACATAAGGTTACACCAGCGAAGGCCACCATCAAAGAACGGCAACGGGACAAGTGTCCTAGCCCCAGTTCCTTGTCAGCATTCACTCTGAATACAATGGAAACACTGTTCTGCACAGTCAAATAATCTTACGCTCTTCTAGAACTAGCTTGTCTTTTTCTTTGGATTTCACAACCCCCTCATTCCTCATAAAACGCCTGTTCACCAAGGCCAGTTCAGGTTTTTTCTCCATTAAATCCAAGATATCATCCATGCAGAACATGGGCTTGTCCTGATAAAGGTTTTCAAAAACGGCACGCACGAATTCAAAATCTTCCGGCTCATCCACGGTCCACCGCAAGGGGGAAAGATCACGGCCGCATGCCAGATTTGCTATCTTGAATCGCCTGGGCTGCTCTTCAAAAAAGAGCGAAATGTGTTCTAAATGAGACGGTAATGAGGCTTCTTTCCACGCCTCCTGCAATACTGTAAAACTGAAAATTTCTGCATCAAGGCCGTCTGGATAAGTTGGTGGCATGCAATTAGTACCATAATCACAATCCTCCTCCAGATACAACCGCACCATGTCATCCACGACATGCGCATCAAGCAAAGGACAATCTCCCGTCAGGCGCACAATATGATCCGGCTTAAATTTCAGCGCCGCTTGATAGAACCTGTCTAACACGTTTTCCAGACTACCACAAAAAACATCAACGCCAATGCGCTTGCCTAGCTCCACGATCTGCTGGTCTTCCGGCAATACACTTGTTACAATAACCACACGATCAATGGTCTGACACCTACGGACACGCTCAATCTCCAACGCCAGCATTTCCTTTCCCAGGATAGGCTTTAAAACTTTCCCAGGAAAACGGGTTGATGATGCCCTTGCCTGAACAAAAGCCATTATCATTAGGTCAATCACCCCACAACATAGGATTCAAGATCCTCTCGTCCACCTGATCGAACGTCTCTATTACCCGTGTCTTGAGTCTCTCAGGAAAATCACCCCGCCAGGCCATCACATTCGCCATAACCTGCTGCGCGGTATCCACCCCAATGATCAGTTTAGCCTGGGGTATCTTTGCTTTGAGATACCCCAATGCCAGCTCCTGGCGTGTCAAGCCAAACTCTGCCGCCAACGCATTGATCTTCTCCAGGATATGCTTCACCGACGACATTCTTGATGGAAGTTCCTCAAGGTTCATCAAAATAAGCCCCTGAAGAAAAACACTACGAATATATATCTGTTTCTTTCTCTGGCTTGCCAGTTCGAAGATGCCGAGCTTTTCAAATCTCCTATCAAGGATGTTCGACGGCACCTGAACAATATCCATGCCATCAATATCTAATGCCTCCAACGCCTTACCTGGCGAATAGACAGAAACACCAACCCGCTTCACTTTTCCTGAAGCGACAAATCCACGGAGGATGTCTCCGAGTCCTTTGTGCCAAAGAGAAAGCAAGCCCTCCTGATGCAGCATTAATCCATCAAGACGAGGAACACCCAATTTCATTAATGAGCCATCCAGGGCATCTGACATCGCACGCAAATTATTATGGTCAATGTCAGGATTGATCTTGCTAATCACCCTGGCTTCTGTCGCAATGCCAAGCTGGGCAAAAGCAACACCCAAGACATCCTCACTCGCGCCGTAATCCTGAGCAGTATCAAACTCTCGGATCCCCTGATCCCAAGCTGTACGAATAATCTCCGTCGCGGCCATCTGGTCAGGCTGGCCAACCTTATTGTTCACTCCATAGGGAAGCCCAAACTGAACCGTCCCTAGCACAAGCATGGGATAATTATCAAAGGCCATATCTATGTCAGACGTTTAAAGCCGGACATTGCTGGCTTCCCTTTCAACTGCCGCTCCACGTCTCCGGCCTTTTGGGCATTGGCAATCACTTCAAAAGCCTCGTCAACAGCGCTCAAGTAATTTTCCACATGAAAAGTCTGATGGGCATACATCGCATAGAACGCCAATGTTGCCAGAAAGCCTTTCTCCAACATCAACTGAACGAACAACGCCTTGAGCGCCAAGCGATTCTCGTACTCAAAAGAAAAATGACTGATCGGGAAAATTCCACCCACATGAACCTTAATCCCATGTTGTAAAGCCAAATTCGCCCAGCCTTCCTGGACTTGCTTGCCAATTAGAACCAAATGCTTCCCCACATCCAGATCACGATGTTTTTTTATGGTCGCCAAGGCTGCGACCGGCCCCACTCGCTCAGTCCACATTGTGCTACTGATGAATGTGCGCTGTGCGGCATCCATGACCTTTCCCTTGCCGATTATCGCCGCTATCGGGTACCCATTGCCCAGTGCTTTTGAGAAAACAGCAATGTCCGGTTTTATCCCGTGGATCAGATGCGCACCACCGGTATTCATACGGAATCCTGCAGAAATTTCATCAATAATTAATACCGCACCCGTCTGGTCAGCAAGAACACGCACCTGCTCAAAAAAGCCAGGAAAGGGCTCATCGTCACGCACCGGTTCCATAACAATCGCTGCCAGGTCATTACCATGCCGGGCGACAATATCTTTAAGTTCCTCTATATGATTATAACGAAAAGGAAACGCCGTCCCTGTTAAACCCTTTGGGACACCTCGTGGGTCCAGCCCGGAAAGGAGATGCTCTCCCAAAGCATTCTCGGTCCCCAGGTTGGCCGAAAGATACCAGTCATGCCAGCCATGGTAGCCACAGAACGCTACCTTGTCTTTTCCCGTATGCGCACGGGCGATGCGTACCGCTACGGCCATGGACTCTCCACCCGTCCTGGCGAAACGAACTTTATCCGCCCAGGAATGCAGTTCGCATAACAGGTCCGCCAGTTCTACTTCTTCAGGACAATTCAGCGACGAACTCGAACCGTCCGCAATAGCCCGGCACACAGCCTTGTCCACATCGTCATCAGCATATCCCAACACATTGGCGCCAATACCGCCAATGCTCATATCAATATATTTATTCCCATCCAGATCCCAAACCTCAACGCCCTTTGCCTTGCTGTAATATCCCGGCCAGACACCCATCGAGAATTGATCTGGCCGCTTGGAAAGCAACTGAGTCATCCCGGGTATCCGTTGCTTAGCATGCGCCTGCATATCTTGCCCTTTTATCGTATCCACGCTTCCCTTTCCCTTGCACATTATGATCACTTCACTTTTGGCCTTACGAGGCCAAGAAGAACATCGTCCACATATGCACCTTCAAAAAAACAGTGCACCTTGCGCACGCCCTCCTGAACGAAACCAGTCTTTTCAAAGGCCCGGATCGCGCCTTTGTTGGGCGCATAACAACCTGCTGTAACTTTATGGAGGTTCAGTATATTAAATGCATAATCCACAATGAGACTGATCGCCTCTGACGCGTATCCTTTGCCCCAGCAATCCTTCTCTCCAATCAGGATTCCGATATCTGCTAAACGATGATTGGGGTCAACCGGGCCCAGCTTAATATTGCCAATATGCCGATCTCGATTTTTAAGAACAATAGCAAAAAAAGCATTTAGGTTGTCCCCCTGCTTATTGACAACATATTCCCTTAATGTCTCAATGGAATGCGGATAAAAACGACTCTCCAAAAATCTATTTGTAGTGGGATCGTTCATCCATCGACAGTACGCCTCATTTACATCGTCAGGAGAAACCTTACGCAAATAGATCCGATCGCCCGGCATACATCACCTTTTTCACGCTTCGATTAAACAGCCATCGCCGATATATTCAGGAGAACACAGCCAGCTAACATATTCTTCGGTCATATCCTGCTATCCAAGTGGACAGCAATCTTTCTGATATAATTTTCTTCAAAAGATACTCCCAAGCTCCCTGACAACTCGGTCCTGCTGTTCTTCTGTTAGCCCTGGATATATTGGCAGGCTCATCGCTTCCTGATAATAGACTTCGGCCTCCGGAAAATCGCCCGCCTTGAATCCCAGTCTTTCGTAATATGGCTGGCGATGTACTGGGATGTAGTGCAAATTCACACCTATGCCTGCCGCATGCAATGTTTCATACACCTCGCGTTGAGTCTTGCTGATTTCACCCCGCTTCAGTCGTATCACGTACAAATGAAATCCGGAATAACTGTCTGCATGCTGCCACTGGGTAATCACGGGTAGTTCTAGTAACAACTTTACATAACGTTGGGCAATAGCATGTCGCTTGGCGACAAACTCATCCAGCCGCTGCATTTGGCTCAATCCCAATGCGGCATGTATGTCGGTCATGCGGTAGTTGAACCCCAAGGCTACCTGCTGATAGAACCAAAGCTCTTCAGATGCTTGGGGGATCATGTCTGCAACATCGCTAGTGATGCCATGGCTGCGCAACAATTTCATGCGCTTGGCTAACTGCGGGTTGTTGGTCAGTGCCATACCGCCCTCGCCTGAGGTAATAATCTTGACCGGATGGAAACTGAATATGACGATGTCACTGTAGCGACAGTTGCCAATTGGTTCGCCGCGATATTTGCCACCAATCGCATGTGATGCATCTTCAATGATCTTAAAGCCATATCGCTGGCTGAGTGCATGAATGCCTGCCATATTACATGGCTGTCCGCACAGATGTACCGGAATCACTACCTTGGGTAATTTGCCCGCCCTTTCCGCGTACTCCAGTTTTTCTGCCAAGCACTCCACACTCATGTTGTAAGTGCGCGGATCAATGTCCACAAAATCGATTAGTGCGCCGCAATAAAGTGCACAGTTGGCACTAGCCACGAAGGTGGTAGGGCTGGTCCAGACAACATCTCCACGGTCCACGCCCAGTGCAAGGCAAGCGACATGCAAAGCTGATGTGGCGCTGTTGACAGCCACAGCACACCCCGCACCGCAGTAGTCAGCGACGGCCTTTTCAAAAGCAGGGACGACCGGCCCTTGGGTTAGAAGGTCGGAGCGCAACACATTGACCACTGCTTGAATATCAGCTTCTGAAATATCTTGGCGACCGTATTTTATCATCACTGTTATCCGTTAGAACTCAGGCAAAAAAAATGGATCGCCACGGCCTGCTGCTCCACGATGCCGGAACTAAGGTGTTTGGCAACTTCTTCCCTGATCATCCTGTCCTGGCCTCACTCGTTTGGTTTTTTTTCTGTTGTTGCACAAGATTGACCATAAATGCAGCAAAAACTCCAACAATTCCTCCAAGCAGAATACCCAAAGCCAGCACCCGCATCCGCATTGGTTTTACAGGGAGTTTGGGCTGAATTGCCGGTTGATCAACTCTAACGGCACGAGCAGTCGCCCTTGCCGCAAGCAACTGTTTCAAGCCCGTGTCCAGTTGCGCCAACCACTCCTCTTTATCACGAAATCCAGCAATAAACGGTTCGTCATTCTTTCGTTTTTCCAGTGCTTCCTTTTCAGCAGTAAGCTCCTTGACGCCGCGCATATACATTGGCCCCTGCAAAATATCCAGTGCCTCCCCGAATCTTTGACTTTCAGTCACCGAATAGCCGGAGGGTTGTCTATCGAATATATTCGTGGCGCGGGCAATGGCGATCTGGTTCTCTAGCAGAGCAATCCTGTCCAGGCGGCGCTGTCTTGCAAAGTCCCGCGCTATCTGGAGCTGATTTTCTATCTCCCTTCTTTGATTGGCTATTTTTGCCTCAACACCACCCAGAAGATCGTCCACGGTTTTTCTCTCGGCAAACAAAATGAAACCGTTCAACCAATCCGCCACGTGTTTGGCATTGTTGCCCAGAAGGCTCACTATAACCCCGCCGACTTCGTTTTTTGGTACCTCCTTAATATTCGGCACGTTCCCTCGCAAGGAAGAGAACTGTGGATTTTCATCAACAAACTGCTCCCTCAAGGAAACACTTTTAAGATTCTCTGTAAACTTGACAAAAATATCAGCACTGGAAATTTGACTGATGCCAGAGATATTCAAAGCCTCCACATATTTGGTTTCAGGCGGCTTCACAACCGCTTGCGCCTCGTAACCCGGAGTTGCCACAAGTACATAAGCAAAAGCCCCCAAAACCGACAGACTGGTAATCACACAAATCACCTTCCACTGCTGTCTCAGAACACGCCAGAGGTCAAGCAAATTGATTTCATCCTCTGGACAGGGGTAACAATGAGACGCCTGAAATGTTCCCTGAGAATTTTTTTGTTCCCTTTGCTCTTCCATGCTTTTCCTCTTGTAAAGAGATACCAAACAAATTCGCTGAGGTGGAAAAATGACATGCTACCGCCATTCGGGTGAAAACTTATTCAACCGTTGCATAGGCATACAAGACATTTTCAACCAGTGTCAAACAAAAAGGGGCTAAACAGACATGAAGCCGCAGCCTTCATCCCTTATTGCCGCTGTACCCTGTCCAAAGACAGAGTCGCCTTTACCTGGCGGTTAAGAAAACTCAAAAGCACCACCACATTCTCTTGACCGGAAAAGGAGTAAAACAATCCTTGAGCAGAAGTGTCATCGTCAAGCTGCACCGCGACCGTAACTCCCGGCACCAGCCCTTTTTTCTGCAACTCCGCCAATGGTACTGCACCGCGCGCGTCTTCCTTGGCCTGAAGATCGGCAATAATCCAGTCCGGCACCGGCACATACTGATCGCCGAAGCATATCGGCCCGAGCGCACCGCGGGTTGAGGAGATCGTCACCCAGTTTCGTTCGTTCGGGGCAAGGTGTAAAAAAAGATACCCGGGAAAAAAGGGCTTGAGCTTCTCCATTGTCTTCCTAGCGTGCCGGACTATGGTGCGCATCATGGGCAGATAGACGACATATCCTTGCCGCTCGTAATGCAGCTTGGCAACCTGTTCCTGTTGGGGTTTGGTGCGGATGGCGAACCACTCTCTTGACCTTTCCTGGCTCATGCAATGCGGATGGATACTGACTTCAAAAGGCTGGCCCGTGTCGGACACAGCAGGGAGTATTTCATTTTTCTCCTGAACACAAACGCCCTACAGGTTTTCCCGGCAAGGACTGGCGGAGAGGGTGGGATTCGAACCCACGGACCTGATCTCTCAGGTCAAGCGATTTCGAGTCGCTCCCGTTCGGCCACTCCGGCACCTCTCCGTTTCATGCATAGTCTGGCGGAGAAAACATTTCCCGCCTTTCATCTTGGGCCATTTCCTGCCCCGCCCCTTCTCTGTCGAAAGAAATCACGCAACAAAGAGGAACTCTCTTCGGCCAGCAGGCCGCCTTCCACAGCCAACAGATGATTGAGCCGAGCATCCTGGCCAACCTGAAACAAAGATACAACCCCGCCGGCTTTCGGGTCAAGCGCCCCGTACACCAGACGACTCACCCGGGCGTGCACCAAGGCTCCGGCACACATCACGCAGGGCTCGAGAGTAACATAGAGGGTTGTGTCAGGCAATCGGTAATTCCCCAGCAGTTTCCCCGCCTGCCGGAGCACCAGCATCTCCGCGTGCGCTCCGGGATCACACAGTTCGATGGTACGGTTACCGTTCTGGGCGATGAGTTGCCCACCACTGCTTACCAGTACCGCGCCGATGGGCACCTCGCCACGCGCCGCTGCCCGCCTCGCCTCTTCAAGGGCGATTTCCATATACTGTTCAGGGGAACCCATTACCAAAGATCCGGGCCCGCTACTCGCTTTCCGAGGCACGCTTGAGCCGGTTGGCGTAATTGGCGGCTTCCCATCCGGCCACACACCCTTCGCCCACTGCCTTGGCCATCTGCCAGGGAGGCCCTGCAATATCCCCGGCTGCATAGATACCGGGGATATTGGTCTCCTGCTTCTTGTTGGTCTCGATGTAGGAGAAGGTTTCCGTATCAAGCATGACGCCGATGCTGGTGGCCAGTTCCATAGCCCCTTTGGCTCCGAGTTCGACAAAAACTCCGTCCACCGCCAGGGTCTCGCCGCTGTCCAGCAGGAGTCCGTTCACCGCCTTTTCTCCGACAATTTCCTTTGCCCAGACCCCCCTGTGCACCACGACGGAGCTATCCTGTAGCTTTTCGCCAAGCTCCTTGCTGACCGCCATATCCTTGCAGACCAGATGCACCTCGGAGGCATACTTGGTAAGGGTAAGGGCGCCGTCCACCGCGGCGGATTCATTGCCCACCACAGCCACCTTGGCGTTGCGATAGAAATTGGCATCGCAATCCACGCAGTAACTGACCCCGCGGCCCAGCAGCTCCTTCTCGCCCGGAACCTTCAGCTTTTTGCGCGAAGTTCCGGTGGCGAGGATCAGACTGCGGGCCGTAATCTGCCGCCCGCTTTCCACTTGAACCGAGAATAACTCACCCTCCTGGCCGAGATGCAGCACATCTTCCTGCCACATCTGTGCACCAAACCGAGTGGCCTGGGCCAAGGCGATCCGCAGCAGATCAGCCCCCCCGGTCACACCATCGACACAGAGATAATTTTCAACATGTGCCGAGTAAATACTGCTGTTTTCAACGCGGCCCAACACAAGCACGGAAGCTTTTTTCCGGACTGCATGCACGGCAGCCTGCAGCCCTGCCGGGCCGGCGCCGATAATCACCACATCTGTTATCTGTTCAACCATTTCAGGGCTCCCTCTCTTTTAAAAACAGCCTTGGACAAGTTCAGGGCGAACGATAGTCACCTTGGAATTCAACGATCTTTTTCCGTTCTTGCCGAGCCTCTCGAATCACACGCAATATTTCAGTACGAGGTTCCATTATATAACGATTTCCCCAAAGGAAGACCACCCTTTTCCGCAGGGAATTACGGCGTGGACATGGATCAGAAATCTGTGTAAGGTTCATAGGTTCGAATCATTTTTCTCTTTTTCGGGTGACAACGAAAAAATGCGCTATATCGCCGACCTGCACATCCACTCCCCCTTTTCCCGGGCGACCAGCAAGGCCGGGAACCTGCAAGGGCTTGCCGCCTGGGCTAGGGTCAAGGGCATCCACCTGCTCGGCACCGGCGACTTCACGCATCCCGGCTGGTTTTCTCAGCTCAAAGATCAGCTTACCCCTGCCGAACCGGGATTTTTCAAGCTCAAGAACGAAGCAATTCCCCCGGCCCTGCCACAGGTCACACCGGAAGCTCTCCCCTGCCGTTTCCTGCTCACCGCCGAGATCAGCTCCATCTACAAACGGCACGGAGCTGTGCGCAAGGTGCATAATCTGCTCTACGTGCCCGATTTCGCCTCGGCGGAACGGATAAACTCCGTCCTGGCCGGCATCGGCAACATCGAGTCCGACGGCCGCCCCATCCTGGGCCTCGACTCCCGCGATCTGCTCGAAATCTTGCTGGAAAAAGCGCCGGAGGGTTTTCTGGTGCCGGCCCACATCTGGACCCCGTGGTTCTCCCTGTTCGGCTCCCGCTCCGGCTTTAACACCATTGAGGAATGCTACGGCGACCTCAGCCCGCATGTCTTCGCCCTGGAAACCGGCCTCTCTTCCGACCCGGACATGAACCGGCTCATTCCGGCACTGGACCGTTTCGCCCTGATCTCCAACTCCGATTGCCATTCTCCCGGCAAACTGGGCAGAGAGGCGAACATCTTTAACACCGATTTCAACTTTTCAGCCTTGCGTCAGGCTCTTAAAAATCCCCTGACCGACGGTTTTGCCGCCACGATTGAATTCTACCCGGAAGAAGGGAAATACCATTGCGACGGTCACCGGAGCTGCAGGGTCTGCCTTGAGCCCGCCGAAACCAGAAAAATCGGGGCAATCTGTCCGGTCTGCGGCAGGCCTCTCACCGTGGGAGTGCTGCACCGGGTCATGGAACTGGCCGAACGGACCGAGCCATACTACCCGGCAGGCTCCCCGGCCGTGCACAGCCTTATCCCCCTGCCCGAGGTGCTAGGCGAGATTCTCGGCGCAGGGTCTGCCACCAAGGGAGTTATGGCCCTGTACTCCAAGGTTGTCAACCGCTTCGGCTCGGAGTTCAATCTGCTGCTCAACTCGCCGGTGGACGAGATCAACCGGATGTCCCCGGTACTTGGCGAGGCAGTAGCCCGCATCCGCTCAGGCAGGGTCATCCGCACCCCCGGTTACGATGGGGAATTCGGGGTAATCCGGGTCTTTGCCGAAGGAGAGCGGGAAGAACTGGCCGGCCAGATAAGCCTGCTTGCCGGGAAAAAAGCAAAGCCACTCGCTACAAAAAAAAAGGAGCGCAGCCCGCTTCCCCATGCAGAAAAACCCACTTCAGCAAAAAAAACGCTCCAAACTCCTAAAAATCCCAACCCGGAACAGTTGGCCGCCATCACCGGCATAGCAAAAAATATCCTGGTGGCTGCGGGGCCAGGCACCGGCAAGACCTATACCCTGGTGGCCAGGATCGAGCATCTGCTCCGCGCAGAGCATAGCCGCCCCGAAGAGATGGTGGCCATCACCTTCACCAACCGGGCTGCCCGTGAAATGCAGGCAAGGCTGGATCGGGATCTCGGCGATGCCGCCCATTCCATCTTCGTGGGCACCTTCCACGCTTATTGCCTCAGTGTATTGCGCAAAAAATTCCCCGACCTCATGGTCATAGGCGAGGATAACCGCGATCTCTATCTGCGCAAAATTTTCCCGGATTTGCCCCGAGCCGAACATTCTGTTCTCAAAAAACAGCTGGCAGCCCACGTTGACCAGCTGAACCGGGGAACTTTCCCTGCCGACTGTGCCCTGCCGGATATTCTTACACGCTATCTCGCCTCATTTATACCAAACAAGGCCATTGATCTTGATCTGGTCATCCCCTGGTGCGTGGAACACTTCAGGAATGATCCCGGCTTTTCCGGGCAAGTCATCGGCAGGGCGAGCCATCTCTTTGTTGACGAATTCCAGGACCTCAATCATCCCCAGTACCAGTTGGTCCTGCTGTTCGGCGAGCAGGCTCGGGTATTTGCCATCGGCGATCCCAACCAGGCAATTTACGGCTTTCGCGGCAGCGATCCGACCTTGTTTCAGCGGTTTCGGGAAAAGCCGGGCGTGGCTACTCTTCCGCTGATCCGTAATTACCGTTCGGCCCCAGCCATCATCGATGGTGCAATCTCTCTCATCCGCCGGAACCGACAGAGCGGCGACACCCAGCTTATGGCGGAAAACGAGAGCACAAACCTGATTGAGTGGCATCAGGCAGCAAATGCTCATGCGGAAGCGGAGTTTATCGTGCGCCGCATCGAAGAGGAGTTGGGCGGCATCAACAGCCTTTCGCAACACAAAGATCGGCGCGGAGCCCAGACCAGAAGTTTTGCCGATTTCGCTGTTCTCTTCAGGCTCAACCAGATAGCCGGACCCATCGCCGAAGCCATGCACCGCAAGGGCATCCCCTTCCAACTCGTCGGCGCCACCCCCTTTTATCTGGAGCCACCCCTTAAAATTGCCTACCGTTTTCTTCTTGCCAGTGGTGCGGACTCGGGCCTGAGCGAACACCTTTCGCTGATGGCAGACCTGCCGGGGATCGGTGAGGCAACCCTTTCCCGCATGGAAAAAGAACTCCCCCTCCATTGTCCTGATTTCCATGACGCCGCTCTCGCTCTCCCTCTTCCCGCTGGCGCAGCAGAGACAATTCGAAAAATAGGCAAAGATATCAAAAAGTTCCACACAGCATCAAAACAGGGGATTGCCCAGCCCCTTGCCGAGGCCATGGTCGGGCTGGGCATCGACCCTCATATCCCGGAAGCCGGGCGGTTGCTCCAGTTGGCCAACGTTTTTGGCAACGACCTCCAATCTTTTTGCGAACATCTCAGGCAAAACGCCCTGGCCACAGCCTACGACGAGCGGGCTGAATCCGTAGCCCTTATGACCATGCACAGCGCCAAGGGATTGGAATTCCCGGTTGTCTTCCTGGCCGGTCTTGAGGAGGAGATTCTTCCGTGCTCAATTGCCAACCTGCACTGCGATGTGGAAGAAGAGCGTCGTCTGCTGTATGTTGCCATGACCAGGGCGCGGGAAAGCCTGGTTATAAGCGCAGCAGCAAGCCGCACCATTTTCAACCGGACAACCGGCCACCGGGTCTCCCGGTTTATCCAGGAAATTCCCGCTTTGTTGCTGAGAGAATCCGACCAGCCGTTGCCCAAAAATAAAAATGGCCGCAGTCGGCAGCTGCAACTTTTTTAGCACAATTTCCACAAGACTCTATCCAGGACAGGATTTTCATGCACAACGAGGACAAACCCGCGCCAAGGACCATCCGAATCGGCGCAGCCAATGTCGGGCTGATCGGCCTCGACCAGGCCTTGAACAAGGCCATGGAAGAAGAAATGGCAGAAGAAGCGGCAGTGGCTTTTCTTTTTACCGCCATTGCCAAAGACAACTACCTCCCGGCAACGGCCGAAACGATCTACCGCGAAGCCCTCCGAGCCGAATACCGCCGCCGCCAGGGGATAGACGAAACAGACCCGGGAACCCTCACCATACGGGTTCTAGGGTCAGGATGCGTTACCTGCAACAAACTCAGCGCCATGCTTTTTGAGTCCCTGCAGAAATTCAGCCTGGCAGCCGACATGGAATCGGTGCACGACCTGGACGAAATCTGGCGATTCGGAGTCACAAAAACCCCGGCTCTGATCATCAACAACACCGTTAAATGCGCCGGAAGAATGCCGTTTCCGGCAGAGGTGGATGAGTGGGTCAAGGAAGAGAGTGAAAAATTACGAACGAAAAGTGTAAAATAAAACTCATTACAATTAAAAAAACCATCACAATCCCAGGAGGACTTTACCCATGAGCGCACACGATCACCACGATGACCCGCACGGCTATGGCCATGATGAACCGGAAACCTGTTTCAAGGTGGGAATTATTTTTCTCTGCGTTATTGCCGCGCTGTACCTGATCTCGCTCTAACAAAATATGTGTTTGCGGGCAGACCTGGCGCATTGGCCTGTTCTGCCCGCTCTCTTTTTCACCTCAATACCTTGAAGACCATTTTTCCACCTGCATTCTTACCTTTTCACCCATTTCGAGGTGGCCATGAATATTGCCCGAGAAATAGACTCGTCCGAAACCCGCATCACCAAGGCGGTTTTCCCTAACACCACCAACCACTACGCCACCCTTTTCGGCGGCACGGCCCTGCAATGGATGGATGAAGCGGCCTTTATCACCGCAACCAGGTTTTCTAGGCAAAAAATCGTCACGGTATGTTCGGATCGCATCGACTTCAAAACCCCGATTCCGGCAGGGACATTTGTCGAACTGGTCGGCCGGGTGGTCAAAGTCGGCAACACCAGCATCCAGGTGCGGGTGACCGTCTATCTTGAACAGATGTATGACACAACCCGCGAGAAGGCCATTGAGGGGCTTTTCACCTTTGTCGCGGTTGACGATGCCATGCGCCCGATTCAGGTAAAAAAATAACGCCTGTTTTTCTCCGCCCCGAAAAACGCTTGAAAAATTAAGCCGCCGCCGCTTTATTTTTTTGATTCACTCCGGAGAATCTGTATAGTATGAAATAAGAGCTTTGATGCGTTCGATGCCGACACGGCAATCTACACACGGTGCAGAGGTTAGCCATGCCCCTCTCCAATTTCCCCCAGGCTGTAATCCGTTTCGAAATCCAGGTGTACCAGCGCCCCAGCGATGAGAAACGATTGCGCGACACCCACATCGCCTTTTCCGGTTCGCCCCAGAAACATCCTACCGACGCGCATAAGATTGTTTTGGTAGTCGACCCGTACAGCGACAACACCTTTTATTACGAATTCAACACCCCTGACATCTCCTACGTTGAAGAACTGGCCAACATCGTCACCATGGACGGCGAAGTGATCCCCATGGCCAGAGTCTGGGTCAAGAAAAAAAGCATTGCCATACGCAGCACCCCCTTTGTCGTGGAAAACACCAGGCCATAGAATTACCCGTTTAATTCCCCGCCATTGATTGAAGAATGAAGAGGTTCGGGTATCTGTTTTTAATTTTCACATTTTTTTTCGTTTTTTTGCGAACATTTTGTCCGCATCCTGGCCCAAGTTTGCAAGGAAAATGTTGCCCGGAGTGAAACCCTGACTTTCCGTTCACCCTTGGCACACATCATGCGTTTCCTTTCAGGCAAGAGGCGATTGTCAGACTGTCCCAATATTTCTTTCAAAAAGAGGCTCGACCATGAACGACATCAAAAAAATTCTGGTTCCCACGGATTTTTCCGAACATTCAAACAGGGTTCTACAATCCGCCATCATGATCGCCCGCAAATTCGATGCGGCCATCGAGGTGGTTTTTGTCGTGGAAAGTCTTGATGCCTATGCCGGCTTTGCGATACCCCACCCGCCGCTGGAAACTCTTGAAAAAGAGCTGTTCGAGCGGGCCAAGCGCAAAATGACTGAATTCCTCGAGGAAAACATGGAAAAGGGTATCCCGCATTCAAGTGCGGTACTCAAGGGCAATGCCCCGAAAGAAATCGTCCGTCACGCCGAGGCCAAAGGCTGCGATATGATCATGATCGGCACCCGGACCTGCAAAGGAGTGGAAAAAACCCTGTTCGGCAGTGTTACCGACCGGGTGATCAAAACCGCCAACTGCCCTGTGCTCAGCATGAATCCGTGCGTTTGAGGAGACAGGGTTTTACGCATTATTTCGAGCAGCTACGGAGGTTTTCCATGAAAATGATCGACATCAAGGCAAAAGCGAAAGAACTTGGCCTCAGGCCCGGCAAGATGAAAAAAGAAGACCTCATCCGAGCCATCCAGGAAAAAGAAGGCAACTTCCCCTGCTTTGGCTCAGCCATCGAGCATTGCAGCCAGGAAGACTGTTCCTGGCGGGAGGACTGCCTGTTCCTGTAACAACACTCACTCTTTCCGGACGGAGAACCCAATGCCGACCGACATTGAACCCATTGAGGGCAACTGGTACGAGGCCATCGAGGACGGCACCCGTTTCTACGTGGTTACCGTTGACGAAGACGAAGGAATTGTCGAACTCCAGCATGACGACGGGACACCGGAAGAAATCACCCTGGAAAGCTGGTATGAAGGTGATTTCACAGGAATTATCTCCCCGGAAGAAATGGAGCTGTTCGATGAATCGGCTGATCAGGACGATGACGCGCAGGATTACGGCAAGGCAGAAAATCCCGAGGATGACAATTGGGGGGAGCCGTTACCGGAACTAGAAGAATAAGGATTGGCCGCAGGCATATTTTGTTGCGGAAAAACACCCGCAACAAAATAAATATCGCCACCCTCAGCCAGTCACCTGCCTCAAAGCAAAAACCTTCTCAATGCTTTCTCGCAGATTATCCCGGGTAAAGGGCTTTACCACGTAATCACTGACTTTGGCTGCAACCGCTTCGAGAATCAGATGGGGCTGAGCCTCGGCAGTTATCATGATAAAGGGGATGTCCTTGGTGGACTCATTTCCCCGAACATTCCGCAACACCTCAATACCGTGCATGACCCGCATGCACCAATCGGACAGAATAAGACCCACCTGCTCTTTCTCTAAAATCCCCAGTGCCTTTTCACCGTTCTCCGCTTCCAAAATATCGGAAAAACCCAAGGACCGCAGGTGATTGGTGATGATCCGCCGCATGACCAGAGAATCATCAACAACCAGTACCTTCATATCATGATCGATTTCACTCATTGCACAAAATCTGCCCTATGGTCGCTTTCGCCCGATTATCACGCAGGTGGAGTTTTCAGCACTGTCCCACGATTATAACGGAGGAGAACGCGGAATCAAAGCAATTCATGGAACGACCCGATCTTCTCAACGCGTGACAGAACCGAAAGATCCTTTCTGGTCCTGGCGCCATACCCACAAAAAAAAGGAACCAGCCTTTCATGACTGATTCCTTAACATTTTCTGGTGGGCGGAGCGGGAATCGAACCCACGACCTTTGGCTTCGGAGGCCAACACTCTATCCAACTGAGCTACCCGCCCTCGGGTGTTCACATGCAACAGTGGCAACTTACTTACCATGTATCACTTTTTCAGTAAAGCCATTTTCCGTGGTTGCCGGAGGGTGAAGGCTTACCTCCAGAATCTTTCCGGAGTGAGTACTGATGGCCGCCCGCTGGTCAAGACGTACGCCGAGAATGGCGATGATTCCGTCCTGGTCCGTCAGGATGGGTATTCGCCTCCGCAGGACGGCTGGAATCTTCCTATCGGTAAAAAAATCACCAACTTTTTTCCGGCCCGACGCCCCCAGGGGGTGAAACCGGTCTCCCGCCTGAACAGCCCGGACCAGCATGGGAAAAGAGACCTTGGCGGCATCGCAGTACATCGTCTCCGGCCCCTGCCCATCCCAACCCTCGGGAAGCGAATCCAGAAAGCGAAGAACAAGCATTGCCCCCGGGGACTCAAGAAAATATTCGCCCGGACCGGGAAGCTCCAAAGCAGAAGGGACTTCTTCCGTATCCGCATCCGTCAGGCTGCCCCGTATTGCCTGCCGTCCCTGCGGGTAGCAAAAGGACAGTCGTCCCTCTGTTTTGAGTACCCGCAACCCTTGGGCCAGGTGAAGAACAGCGCCCTCGCTCCCGATTTCAGCCAGGAAAAGAAGTTGGCCAATCTGCTTGAACGAAGGGCGACATTGCATCTGCCAGCAGACGGCTTCAAAAATGCGCCGTCGAATGGCCAGGGGCTGAAGGGAAAAATCCGCAAGACGAATCCTCAGCCCGGCAGTTTTTCCCGACTCCTCCTCAACCACCTGGGAGTAAGCCTGACTGGCTATTCCGGCCAGCAGCTCTTCTTCTCCCTGGAGAATCGCCGCTGTTTCCCGCAGAGAGTTGCCGATATTGGGGTTGAAATGTTTCCGCAGATACGGCAGCAAATCAAGCCTGATCCGGTTGCGCAGGTAAACCCGCTCCTGGTTTGAGCTGTCGAGGAGATAGGGAATATTTTCCTCGGCAAGATAACGGAGAATCTCCGCCTTGGGCACATCCAGGAAAGGGCGGACAACGCGATTGTCGCGGATCCTCGCCATGCCGGTCAACCCCGCACGCCCTGTGCCGCGGATCAGCCGCAGCAGGATCTCCTCGGCCTGATCATCCGCCGTGTGGGCCACGGCGATCTTCGTTGCCCCGTGTCGCGCCGCGACCTTCTCCAGAAACCCGTAGCGCAGGTTGCGGGCGGCATGTTCGGTGGACAAGCCCTGCTCCCTGGCACAGACAGCAACCTCAACCCTGCCGCATTCACAGTCAAGCCCCATGGCCTGGGCCGATTCCCGCACCAGACCTGCCTCCGCCTCCGCCTCCTCGGGCCGCAGCCCATGATCCACATGACCAACAACCAGGGAAATCCCCAAGGGCTCGGCCAATTGCGCGAGGACATGGAGAAGGGCCATGGAATCCGGCCCCCCGGACACTGCAACGACGCAACGGTCTCCAGCGACAAGAAGCTTCTCGCGCCGGATGGTTTCTTCTATTTTTTTAATAAAAAAATGCATAGGTCGGGGGTGGCAGTCATTATTCCCTTGAAGAAGCGGTTGCCTTTGGCTATGTGATATACCATACTGAAGCATATCCCTTTTTTCAGAAAAACACTCAGCAACGGGTCTTATATGAAAGTACGCAAAGCTGTTATCCCGGTAGCCGGAAAGGGCACCCGCTTTCTCCCTGCCAGCAAGGCAATTCCAAAGGAAATGCTCACCATCGTCGACCGGCCGACCATCCAGTACATTGTCGAAGAGGTGGTCGCCTCAGGGATCGAAGAGATTGTCTTTGTCACCAGTCAGGGCAAATCCGCCATTGAGAATCATTTCGACTACGATTTCGAACTCGACACCATTCTCAAACAAAAGGGAAAAACCGCGCTGTGCGAAGAGATCAACCACATCTCGAATCTCATCGACATTACCACGGTCCGCCAGAAAAAACCATTGGGACTGGGGCACGCCATCTGGACCACCAGAAATGTTGTCGGCAACGAACCTTTCCTGGTGTTGCTGGGCGATGATCTGGTATTGAGCAAAACTCCGTGCTGCCAGCAGATGCTCACCCTGCACGAAGAACTTGATGCACCCATCGTGGCTATCCAGAAAGTTCCGGCAGAGGAAACCAACCAGTACGGAATCGTGGAGGGCGCCCAAATCCGGGAAGGAGTGCACCAGGTATCCCGCATGGTGGAAAAGCCTGCGCCCGGCACCACCGATTCCGACCTGGCGATCATCGGCCGCTATCTTCTGACCCCGGAAATCTTTCCCATGCTCGAAAAAACCACTCCCGGCCACGGCGGAGAAATCCAGCTCACCGACGCCCTGCTGGCCCTGGCCAAACAGCGTCCCATGTATGCCTACGAATTCACCGGCACCCGATTCGATGCCGGTGACAAACTCGGCTACCTTAAGGCGATCGTTGCGTATGCCCTGCGGCATCCCGTGGTGTCCAAGGAGTTCCGGAAACATATCAAGGAAGTCAGCGCGGATTTTTAACCGTTGCCGGCTTCAAGGCGACATTCCCCATTTGTCCTTTGACAGGCTCAGGATGAACAGTGTTGCCGGCGATGCATACTCTCCCCCTTGACCGTTCGCCCTGAGCCTGTCGAGGGGAAACCCTACCACCGACAGGCTCCATGTCCGCATCTCCTCCCTATCTTGAAGTCGCCGTGGCCGCGCCCCTGCCGCAAACCCTGACCTACGCCATCCCGACCAACGGGGAAATCCCCGCCCCGGGACAACGGGTGCTGGTGCCCTTGGCCGGGCGATTGCTCACCGGTTATGTGCTGGCCGCAAGCCATGAAAAACCCGAGTTCCGCCTTAAACCCGTTGCCGACATTCTCGATGATTTCCCGGTTTTCCCTGAAAACATGGTCCCATTTTTCCGCTGGGTTGCCCGCTACTATCATTATCCCATCGGCGAGGTGATCCGGGGCGCGCTGCCCGGAGGGCTCACCTCGCAAAGCGGTCGCCAGATCAAGGCCACCGAGGCGGGAATGGACTATTTCCGCACCAAACAGCCGCAGCTTGTCAACGACCACCCTTGGCTGGCCAATCTGACAAGCAACAAAAAACTGAGTGCTGCCGCCGTGCGAAAGCTCTGGCGCGGCAAGGAAAGACGGTTTATCGAGCAGTGGGCCGAACAGGGATTGCTCCTGGTGGAACAGGTCATTTCCGGGGCATCCATCGGCCGGAAAATGGAGACCTGCGTATTTCATACCCCGGAACCGCTTGCTCCGGAAACTCTGGCCAGCCTCAAGCCCTCGGAGAAAAAGACCCTCGCCCTCCTTGATGAACTGTTGCCGGATTCAACTGCAGGAATTCCTCGCCGGGAGCTCACCAAGAACTACAGCGGCGCGGCAAAGGCTCTCACCTCCCTGGCAGAAAAAGGCATCATCCGCCTTGAAGAACAGCCGGTATATCGCGATCCCTTTGGCGAAACACCGCCTTTTTTTCCCAGACCCGCCCAACTGACCGTTGACCAGCAGGCCGCCCTTTCCAAACTGCTCCCGGCCATCACCGAAAAGAAATATGCTGCCTTCCTGCTGCACGGCATTACCGGCAGCGGCAAAACCGAGGTCTACCTGCAGGCTGCGGAAACCACCCTGGCGCAAGGGCGCAGCGTCCTGGTGCTGGTGCCTGAAATCGCCCTGGCAACCCAGCTTGAGGCGCATTTTCTTTCCCGCTTCGGCGAGACGGTGGCCCTGCTCCACAGCGGCCTGGCCAGGGGCGAACGCTTTGACCAATGGCAACGGGTTGTTTCCGGGGAAGCGCGCATCGTTATCGGCGCCCGGTCCGCCATTTTCGCTCCTCTTGGCAATCTCGGCTTGATCATCGTCGACGAGGAACACGACGGTGCCTACAAGCAGGAAGACAGCCTGCGCTATCAAGGCCGCGACCTGGCCCTCCTGCGGGGCAGCCAGATCGGTGCCACGGTGCTGATGGGCTCGGCCACTCCATCGCTGGCCAGCTACCACCACGCTTTGAGCGGCAAATACACCCTGCTCAGCCTGCCTGCCAGAATCGAAAACCGGCCCTTGCCCCAGGTCGAGTTGATCGATCTGCAGGCGGTGAACACGGTTTCCGGCCGGCCTCCGCTCTTTTCCCCGCAGCTTACTCAAGGTTTACGGGCAACCCTGTCCCGTCAGGAGCAGAGCATCATCTTTTTAAACCGGAGGGGATTTGCCAGCTGCATGCTCTGCTCCGACTGCGGCCAGGCCGTACAATGCCCCCACTGCCGGATAACCCTGACCCTGCACAAGGGGAGGGGCGAGCTGGTCTGTCATTATTGCGGTTTTGCCGCCAACAGCCGCACGGTCTGCAGCAATTGCCGTTCGCTTAACCTGGCGCCCATCGGTTTCGGCACGGAACGCATTGAGGAGGAACTCACAGAGATTTTCCCCAAGGCGCGCATCGCCAGGCTCGACCATGACACCACCCGCAACCGCCAGGACTTCCTCCGCATTCTCAGGGCGGTGCACGATCGGGAGGTGGACATTCTGGTGGGCACCCAGATGATCACCAAGGGCCATCATTTCCCCCATGTCACTCTGGTGGGCATAGTCTGGGCCGATGCCGGGCTGGGACTCCCCGATTACAAGGCAGGCGAGCGCACCTTCCAGCTTCTGGCCCAGGTGACCGGACGGGCCGGCCGGGGCGAGCAGCCGGGGCGGGTCATCGTCCAGACACACCAGCCGGGCCATTATTCCATTGCCGCGGCCCGCGACCATGATTATTCCCGTTTTTTTGAAAAAGAAACCGGCCTGCGCAAAGCTCTGGGCTATCCCCCCTTCAGCCGGCTCATCAATCTGGTCCTTGACGGCGAACAGGAAGAGGCAGTGCAAAGCCGGGCAATGGCCCTTGCAGCCAAAGGAAAAGAGCTGCGCCGTTATCGCAAAACCGAAATCCTCGGCCCGGCACCCTCGCCCCTGGCCCGATTGCGGGGAAGATTCCGCTGGCAGATCCTGCTCAAAGGACCACTGCTTGAAGAACTGCATGGACTCTGCCTGGAACTTGAACAGGAACAGGCCCGTCTGGGTGGAGCGGTGAATTTGTCGGTGGACGTTGATCCAGAAAGCATGTTATAAATTGAACCTCTTGCAAAAACAGAGACACACCCTCCGACAGGCTGAAGGCGCACGATAGCGATCTTGAAACGAGTATAGTTTCTTGCCTTTCATGCTGATTCTGTCGAAGCACAATACAGCATTTTGCAAGAACCCAACTATTTGCATAATCGCCTCGGTTCATTCCGGCAAACCCCAACACAAACGTACACCAAGGATACCACTCCCATGGCTCTGCGAGAAATTGTCACCTATCCCTTTCCCATTCTCAAGGATACGGCCAAGCCCGTGACCGACTTCGGCGAAGACCTCCAAAAACTGGTGGCCGACATGGCGGAGACCATGTACGACGCGCCGGGAGTCGGCTTGGCGGCTCCGCAGATCAACATCCCCCTGCAGCTCTGCGTCATTGATATTTCCCCAAAGGATGAGCCCAGAGAGTTGATCGTGCTGGCCAATCCGAAGATCATCAAGGGCGAGGGGCAGGAGATTGATGAAGAAGGATGCCTCAGCGTGCGGGAGTACAGCAGCAATGTGCCCCGCTATGCAAAAATCTGGGTGGAGGCCCAGGACATTACCGGCCAGCCCTTGAGTTTTGAGGCGGAGGGATATTACGCCCGGGTGATCCAGCACGAACTCGATCACTTGAACGGCACCCTGTTCATCGACCGGATCAGCACCCTCAAGCGGACGCTGTATAAAAAGAAACTCAAGAAAATGCTCAAGGCCGAAGGGGAGAAATAGCCGGTGGCAACCAGCAGGTACCGCATCATCTTCATGGGGACGCCGGAATTCGCCGTGCCCTCGCTGCAGGCGCTTCTCGATCACGGGGAAGAAGTGGTGGCGGTGGTCTGCCAACCGGATAAGCCCAAAGGGCGGGGCCGCAAGCTCAGCCCGCCGCCGGTCAAGGAACTTGCCCTGGCAGCGGGCATCCCGGTCCTCCAGCCGACCAAGGTCAGAACCCCGGAGTTTCTCGAGGAAATCCGCGGCTATAACCCGGACCTTATCGTGGTAACGGCGTACGGCCGCATCCTGCCCGGCCCCCTTCTCAACCTGCCGCCTCTGGGCACCATCAACGTGCATGGATCGCTGCTCCCAAAATACCGGGGCGCGGCTCCGGTTCAACGGGCTGTGCTCAACGGCGAAAAAGAAACCGGCATCACCATCATGCAGATGGACGAGGGCATGGATACCGGCGATATTCTCTTGCCGGGGCGCCTTGACATAGCTGCCGATGACACCGCAGGCACCCTGGCCGTGAAAATGGCGGAACTCGGAGGCAGGCTGCTGATCGAAGCCCTGGAAAAACTCAAGGCCGGAAATCTCCCCCCGCACAAACAGGATGACAGCCTGGCCACTCCCGCCCCGCCGCTCTCCAAGGAGTTAAGCGTTATCGACTGGCACAGGCCGGCTCAGGAAATCAGCTGCCAAATCAGGGGGCTTGACCCATGGCCCATGGCCCACACCACCCTGGACGGCAAATGGCTGCGTCTCTTTGCTCCGCAGGTGATCGCAGGTCCTGTTCGCGAAGCGCCCGGCACCCTGTGCAGGGCCGACAAGACCGGGTTGACAGTGGCCACGGGCAAAGAATATTTGCGCATTGGCGAGGTGCAGCTTGAAGGGGGGAAGCGCATGAGCGCGGATGCATTTCTCCGGGGCAGGCCGCTTGTCCCAGGTCTCCGGTTCCCCACATGACCCGTAACCGCTCATCAGCACCGCATCTGCCGTGGCATCGGCCTTGTCCGCATACCGAATGTATTGCGAACAGGCCTCTTTCGCGCATCTGCACCACTGCTAAACGTTTACAATTCCAAGGCTGCCCGGAATTTCGTTCTCCAAGAAGACGATTGCCATGACCCGCTTCCTGAAAAGCCGCATCTTCTATCTTCTGCTCATCCTTGCCGGAATTGGCGCGGTTGTCTTTTATGCGCTTCAGGGGGATAACATCTTCGGCAAGCTCTTTTACTATGTGCAAAATTCACGGCAGCACGGTGAGCAACTCCGGGAAGCGATCCTGGCAAAAGGCATCTTTGCGCCGCTTATTTTCATAACCCTGCAGATTTTCCAGGTACTCGTTGCTCCGATCCCCGGCGAGGCGAGCGGCGTCTTCGGCGGTTATCTTTTTGGCGCCTTGCCGGCCCTTGTCTATTCCTCCATCGGTCTTACCGTCGGCTCCTGGCTGGCTTTCATGATCGGCCGATTGCTGAGCGATCTGGTCCGCCGCCGCCTGGAACACACCACCCTCTACCAGCGCTTCAATCATCTGGTCAGCAAGGGAGATTTTGTCATCCCCTTTGTCCTTTTTCTCCTGCCCGGCTTCCCAAAAGACTCCCTCTCGTACCTGCTGGGCATGAGTCACATGCCGCTGCCGGTATTTTTGTTCATCACCTTTGTGGGACGGATACCAGGCACCCTGCTTCTTTCCTTCCAGGGCGCGGAAATATATGAAGGCAACTACCTGAAGCTTCTGATTTTACTGGGATTTTCCGCCATAATCGCCATGCCGTATGCGTTTTACCACAAACAGATTCTCGCCTGGCTGACCCAGTACAGCCGACGGACCTTTCCCGATAACGGGCGCGACAGCCTTACGCCTCCGGAGGAAAAATGACTGGCCAACGCACCATCGCTTACGTCGATTGTTTTTCCGGAATCAGCGGAGACATGTTCCTTGGCGCCCTGCTTGATGCGGGCCTGTCGCTGGACGAATTGCGCGGGCAACTGGCCCTGCTCGAACTTGACGGCTATACGCTGTCCGTGGACAGAAAAACCTCCGGGGCCATTGCCGCCACTGTCCTTACGGTCAAGACTGCGGAGAAACATCCGCACCGTTCCTGGGGGGATATCCGACAGCTCATCACCACCAGCAAACTCGCCGAACCGGTCAAGGAAACAGCGCTTTCCATCTTTGCCCTGCTGGCCGAAGCCGAGGCCAAGGTTCATGGCAAACCGGCGGATACGATACATTTCCATGAGGTCGGGGCGATCGACTCTATTATTGATATAGTCGGCGCGGCCATCGGCCTTGTTGCCCTGAACATCACCAGCCTCCAGTGTGCCCCGCTTCCCATGCCGCGAGGCTGGGTCCGATGCGCCCACGGCCAGTTGCCCCTGCCACCCCCTGCGGTCTGCGAATTGCTGCAAGGCGTCCCGACCTACGGGGTCGACCTGAGTCAGGAACTGGTCACCCCGACCGGGGCTGCCATCATCAAGGCGCTGGCCGACAATTACGGACCCATGCCTCCCATGACCATGACCTGCGTCGGCTACGGAGCGGGCAGCCAGGAGCTGGACAATGGTCAGCCTAATCTTCTGCGGCTGGTCATCGGCACCGCCCAGGTTTCTGTCGAAGCGCAGTCGGTGGAGGTTATTGAAACCCATCTCGACGACTGGTCCCCGGAAACCTTCCCCTATCTCAGCGAGCGGTTGCTTGCCCTGGGCGCCCTGGATGTGGCCCTGATCCCAATCCAGATGAAAAAAGGGCGGCCCGGCTTCCTCCTGCGGGTAATATGCGACCGGGCTGCGGCACTGCCGGCCAGGGAATGTATCGTAAGCGAGACCACGGCCATAGGATTGCGTTTTCGCACGGAGCAGCGTTGGACCCTGCCTCGGGAAACCGGCACTGTCCCGACTCGTTGGGGCGATGTGGCAGTGAAAAAAGTGACAACTCCAACCGGCGAGATCCTGACCCCGGAATATGAAGACTGCAGACGGGTGGCGATCGCACACAACGTGCCGATAAAAGCGGTGTATGCCGAAGTGGAGCGCGCGGAGTTGGCACAGTTTAAAAAAGACCCCCTTCGACAGGGCTCTCCTGAGCGTGTCGAAGGGATCAGGGCGAACGGTAGTTATCGCTAATCGGAAAATTTCCGCTCGCGGTGAGCCTGTCGAACCACAAAGATACACGCACCTAAGAGGACACCTACAATGGATCGACTGTTCATGTCCATTGCCACCGGTTTTGGCACGGGCTATCTGCCCAAGGCCCCAGGCACCTGGGGCTCCCTGCTGGCTCTTCCCCTGCATTTTCTTCTGCGGCGGCTTGCGCCGAATCATTATGCCCTTGCCTTGGCAGCAATCTTTTTCATTGCCGTCATTGCTGCCGGACAGGCGGAAAAAATTCTGGACCGCAAAGATCCCGGAGTGATCGTGATCGACGAGATCATCGGCATGCTCATCACCCTCATCGCCGCGCCGAACAACCCATTGATCTGGTTGCTGGGTTTTGCCCTCTTTCGTTTTTTCGACATCTTCAAGCCCTACCCCATCCGGATTATCGACCAGCGGATCAACGGAGGGCTGGGTATCGTTTTAGATGATGTGATGGCCGGAATTTACAGTCTCATCGTTCTGCAAATTTTCTGTTATGCTGTAATCGGGTAGAAAAAAGACCTCCCTTACCCGGTTCTTGCTGCCGGGGCTCTGAAGAGCATTTTCGCCCTTCCACTACGGCGCCTTTCCGCCCGGAGCACACCATTGCCGGAAAATATCGACACAACGAGACATCCTTTTTCCCTGCCGCCGATCCGGCGCAGAAATCTTTTCATTCTGGGTATCGGTCTCGCTTCATTGCTGGTTGTCTATTCCCTGGCTGGATTTTTTCTGGCCCCTTACTTGATCAAAAGATATCTCCCGCAGTATGCGGCAGAGCAATTGCATATCCAGGCCCGGCTCGAAAAGGTGCGGATCAATCCCTTGCTTTTCACCTGCGAGGCCGAAGGAATCAGTCTGCAGGCCGACGGGGACGAACCTTTTTTCTCTGCGAAACGGCTCCTCATCGACTTCGAACTGGAGAGCCTTTTCCGCCGCTCCCTGACTTTTGGCGATCTTGTCATGGAAAACCCAACCCTTCGCCTGGTGATCGGCGCGGATGGCCGCCTTAACCTGGCCAAACTCGGCACAGCCCAGCCACACATTGAAAAGTCGGAAGATACCGAAAAAAAATCCCCGCCGGGTCTGCTGCTGAAGCATCTGGCGCTTTCCGGCGGCACGGTGCGGGTATCTGACCATTCCGCGTCACAGCCGGCCGAACTCATCATCGACCCCATCTCCCTTGAGTTCAACAATATCTCAAACCTTCCCGAGCACCGCGGCGCCTTCGCTGTTTCCGCCTCCCTGCCTGAAGGCGGCTCCCTCGGCTGGCAGGGTGAAATGTCGCTCCAGCCGATCTCGGCCACCGGCACCATAGAAATCAAGGATTTCAAACCCGCCTTGATCTGGAATTTTTTCCGGGGCAAACTGAACCTGGCGCCACCCACCGGCACGGCCCAGATGACGGCCGGCTACAGTTTTTCCTCCCCGAACGGAGAACCCGCTCTGCTGGTGCATCCCATCGATCTTTCAATACGCGGCCTGTCTCTGAGCGAAAAGGGAGCTGGCCAACCGCTTCTGAAACTCAAAAATCTCACCGCCGCAGGTGGACAGATTGATTTTTCCAATCGCCGAATCGCCCTGCCCTCCATCACGGTCGCAGGCGGGCAGGTTACAACCCTGATCAATACGGCTGGTGTCAGCAACTGGCAGCGGCTTGTCACGGCAGCGCCGCAGACTCCGACAAAAAAAAGGCCCATCGCGCAAGCCAGCCCCGATTCCGCTGATCCGCCACCCTGGCGGATTGCAATCGAATCCTTCGTTGCCTCCGATCTCGCCCTGCAACACAGCGATGCAAGCCGCCCCACCCCTTTAAACCTGAAGACGAATCTGGCCCGACTTTCTCTTGACGGAAGCAGCATCGACCTTGGGCGTCAGGAGGCCGTAATCAAGCAACTCGCCCTTGCCGGCGGCGGGGCATTCTTGACCCAATCTCCTTCCCTCCCTGACAAGCCCGCAGCTCCTCAAAAAATCAGGTCAAAAAGCACGCCGGAAAAGGCCCCGGCAGAAATATCTCCCAGGAAATCCCAAAAAAAATCTCCCTGGAAACTGGTGCTCGCCCAGGGCGCTGTCTCCGACTTTCATCTCGGCTTTGCCGACAAGAAAAAAAACCCTCCCCTGGCCTATGATCTGATCAATTTGCAGGCAGAGATACAGGATTTCGGCAATCCTGGCGGGAAACCGACAACCTTTGAAGCCCAGGCGGAAGTCCGACAAGGCGGCACAGCCAGCCTGTCCGGCAGCATGACGCAGTCCGGAGGACAGGCCGAACAGGGTGGCGTGATCGAGGCAAAAATCGCTATCTCCCGGATGAACCTCATGCCGCTGGCTTCTCTGGTTGCACAGCATGCAACGCTTACCCTTGCTTCAGGCAATTTCTCGACGGATGCGCATGTGCGCTATGCTGCGGACGGATCACCGCCTTCGCTTGCACTGCAGGGAGATGCGAAAATCGGGGATCTCCTCCTCAATGAGGAGACAAGCGGCAAACGCTTTCTGGCATGGAAAGAACTGGGCGCCAACGGACTTGATTTCGGCCTCAACCCTGACCACCTTGCTGTCAAAGAGATCCGGGTGCTGGAGCCTGGGACCACAATCACCATTTCCCAGGACAAAAGCCTCAATCTTGCTCAAATACGCAGACACACAAACGAGGACAAAACGGAAAAGCCCACCTTTCCCGTGGCCATCGAGCGGGTCAGAATCAAAGACGGAGTAGTCGATTTTTCCGACTTCAGCCTGGTTTTGCCTTTTGTCACCCGCATTACCCAATTTAAGGGGACAGGCGTCGATCTCGTAACAACACCGGCCAGCCGCGCCTCGCTCAAGTTCGAAGGGAGGGTCGGCGAGTTCGGTCATGCCAAAGCCAATGGCAGTTTGATCCCGTCCAACCCGAAGCAGTTCACCGACATCAAGGTAATCTTCCGCAATGTCGCCATGTCTCCCTTGTCCCCGTACAGCGCCACCTTTGCCGGACGCAAAATAGAGTCGGGAAAACTCAACCTTGACCTGGGCTATACCATCAAGAACAGCGAACTGCTTGGCGAGAACTCGATGGTGCTGGAAGATTTCACCCTGGGCGAACGGGTCGAAAGCCCCAACGCCATGGATCTGCCACTGGATCTGGCCATTGCCCTGCTCACCGACAGCGAGGGCAAGATCGATATCGCAGTGCCCATCAGCGGCAACATCGACCATCCGGAGTTCTCCTACGGGCATGTCTTCAGGCAAGCGCTGTTCAACCTGCTCAGCAGAATCGTGACTTCGCCTTTTCGAGCCCTGGGCGGATTGCTCGGCAGTCACTCCGAAAATATGGACACGATCCTTTTCGAACCGGGCCGGGCGGAACTTGCCCCGCCGGAGCAGGAAAAGCTTAAGAAGGTAGCAGAGGCTCTTGAAAAAAAAGAACAGCTCAAACTCACCGTGCATGGCGGCTTTGAGCCTGGTCTTGACGGGAAGGCACTCAAGAGATCGCAGCTGCGCCGCACCCTGGTCCGGAAACTTGACGCAAAAGCGGGACCAATGGCCTTTGACAACGCCAAGACCCAGCGCGCCCTGGAAAAATACGCGGGAGACAAGCTGGCCGCCTTTCAGTCCGGCTATGAGGATCTCCGCGGGAAAAAAGCGGAGCGGGTCAATCCGGCGCTGGCGCTGTTCGGAAAGGGCAGCGAGGATTATGATTTCTACCGGGCCCTGTTCGAATATCTGGTTGAGACAGCTCCCTTAGCCCAGGCTGAGCTGGAAACACTGGCCGAGAAACGCGGCCAGGCAATCGTTCAGGAGATCACAGGCCGTGCCGGAATTGGTGCCGCCCGGATAATACTGGGCAACCCGGTACAGACCGAAGAACAGGATGAAGCCGTGCCCGCCAAACTCGAACTGACCCTTCGTTAAAACGAGTCCCTCCACAAAAAATCCTTAAAAAACTCTGCGGCCTTGCCAGAGGGAGAAGGCCCGGCAAGGCCGCAGTCGCCCCGGCGGTTGGGGAGGCCGCCGGTGCTGAGGGCGAATCACTGGGCGCGGACTTTTCCGCCAATCATGAATGCCGCGCTCACCAAAAAGATGTTCTTAACGATATATTGCCCCTCAAGGGACAGCCCGAAAGGCGGTTGGGTAAAGCAGATTTCCGGCAATAAAATCAAGGGCAGCATGGTCCCCGGCAACTGCAGGAGCAGGAGCAGAAGCGCGATACGGATCAGCGGCCGATACAGCAGGCACAAACCTACAGCCACCTCCCACCAGCCGAGTACCGGAAGGAAAAAATGCGGGGAAATCCAGTAGACCGTCCGCTTGATAAGCTCCTCCTCAGGGCTCATCCCCAATGGCTTCAACACGCCGAACCAAATGAAGATGAAGGCGATGGAGTAGCGCATCAGGGGCTGACAGTACTTGTCCATCCCCTCGGAAATCCGGATGTCGGCCCTGTCAATCCATGCGTACATCGCCGTTGTCCTCCATTGACCGCGTTTTTCTGTTTGCAGAAATCATTCCGGATGGCGCATACACGGTTTTGTATTCCATATACCGTGTGTCATAGGAAAACTGCGGGATATGGGCGTTGTTCAGGATAAAGCTTTCCAGCTGCCGGACATGGGCCACGGTGAGTTCGCCAAAGCGGACCCGCCTTTCCTTGACAAAATACTCGCTTGAAAAAAACCGGGAATACACGTCATCGCCCATGATCTCGAAGGGAATCCCCTGGATGTGCTGGCCGTTATGCGTAAAAAGTATCCCTTCTTTCGGCAGTTCTTCCGGTGGGTGATTATCGGCAATGTATGAAAACGATACGCCGCCCATGCTGATATCGAGCACCCGCCCGACACCCTGATGAAAAACATACATCTCAAGGCGCGGAGTGAACCTGGGAAATTTACCGTGATGCGCAGCTTGAATATCGCCCGCGCAGACATGCTTGTCGCGCCCGGCGTTGAACCAATCCCCCTGCCGGCTTTCCGAAACTTCTCCGCTTCTGACCGGCGAGGTGTTGCGGACAGGGTCAATCCTGCAGATGGTATCTTCCGACTTTCCCATGGCCATTCCTCCTTTTTTGTCAGCGTATCGCGATGGCTCTCGCAGCGTTCGCGGCGGGGATAACGATCGGCTCCTGTTTTCTCCCGGTCTTGCCCTGCCCTTACAGACACTCTATCCAACGCAAACAATAAATAAAAATGAATAATATAAATATTTATCACAAGTTTTATTTATGATAATACTGAGTGGAAAACCTAGGAATACCAACCAAACAGGGAGCCCCGTATGAGCATTACCCTCAGACAACTGGAAATCTTTGTGGCCGTGGCCGAAACCCAGCAGGTGACCAAGGCAAGCGAAAAGCTGTTTCTTACCCAGTCCGCGGTGAGCATGGCTTTGAACGAGTTGCAGAGCCAACTGGGCGGCCCTCTTTTCGACCGGCGAGGCCGTACCCTGCTGATCAATGACCGCGGCCGCTACCTTCTGCCGCTCGGCAAGGACATCCTCTGCCAGGTCAACAACATCGAGACCCTGATGACCGAAAAAAAAGACAAGGTTGTCGGCGCGCTCAAAATCGCGGCCAGCTCAACGGTCGGCAATTATGTCCTGCCCTATCTGATCGGCGCCTTCAAGCACATGCACCCATCGGTGTCCATCGACATGCAGGTTTGCAACACCAGCCATGCCGAGGAACTTGTTGTCGATGGCAGCATGGATCTGGGTTTTGTGGAGGGCGAGGTCAGCAATGATCAGGTTTCAACGCTTCCCTGGCTTCAGGATGAACTGATGGTGATCGCCGGGCCGACCAGCGAGATTGCCGCCCAAAAAACATTTCGAGTGCCCGAGGATCTGGAGAGATGCGAATGGATCATGCGGGAAAAAGGCTCGGGTACGGCCCAAATTTTCAAGAAAAAGCTGGGCCGTCACGTGACCGGGCTCAAGGTAATCATGGAACTGGGCCACACCGAGGCCATCAAAAAAGCGGTGGAATCGGGCGCGGGAATTGCCTGCCTCTCAAAACTTGCGGTCTGCCGGGAGGTAGAACAGGGATGGCTGGCAGGGCTGCCCGTGGAGGGCATCGACATGAAACGGACCTTGCAGATCATTCAGTACAAGAAAAAAGCCACCACAAATCTGATGGATGAGTTCATCAACTTCTGCGCCGTGCTCAACGAATGCAGCCACGGCTGCCTCTGCCTTTCTTCGCCCTGGAAGCTGCAGGACCTTCTGGCAAAATCCTGCGAACAGCCGGGAGCATGAACCATGATGTGAAATTCAATACCTACATCGAAGAGCCAGCTAGGACAGCGAAACGTAATCTTTCTTTTCGTGTTTGGCCTTGACACTGCCATACAAGATATGCATACTAGTACACACAAATCATGCATACGAGGGAGATCGCCCATGAGAACAACGCTGAATATCGAAGATACCTTACTGGAAAAAGCTGCAAAATTGACTGGGGTTACGGAAAAAACATCTCTGGTCAGGCTCGGGCTACAGGCGCTCATCGCCAAGGAAAGCGCGAAAAGACTCGCCGGATTGGGGGGAACTGAAAAAAATCTGGAAATGATCCCCCGAAGAAGACCAGAGGGCTCATAATATGATCCTGGTCGACACCTCGGTTTGGATTGATCATCTACGATCCGGGACTATCGGACTTGACGCATTATTAAATGACGGTCAGGTAATCTGTCACCCGTTTATCATTGGCGAACTCGCTTGCGGATATCTCAAAAATAGAACGGAAATACTCGCTCTCCTCCAGGAACTTCCCACGGCGATCCGCGCGGACGACAAGGAACTCATCAACTTCATTGAAAATCACATGCTGATGGGGAAAGGGTTGGGGTATATTGATATTCATTTGCTCATGTCCGCAATGCTGACCAAGGTTCCTCTCTGGACAATTGACAGACGGTTGCATGAAATTTCCTTGCAACTTCGCTTAACCCAATGATGTGGCGGGGCAGGTAGCCGAAGTGATATTGAAACCGATGGGAGACTTCAATCTTCAATGGAAGGTATCGAATATCGGGCTCCGTCCCCATTTTTCTTTCCCATTTTTCTTTAAATGCCGGTCTCCGGTCCCTGCCGTCCTCATTCTTTCTTGCAACTTGTTGAAAACATTAGGTTCAACTGATAACCCAAAATGTACAGAAGGTGGGCATGAAACGATTATCAGCAGGTTTGTTGACACTGGGGCTTATGGCTATGGCTGGCTGTTCCACGGTATCACAAAGGCAGTTAGATGCAGAGGTGGATCGCTTGTGCGCTGTTGATGGGGGCTTGAAAATTTATGAAACTGTGAGGCTGCCGCCGGAGAAATTTAATAAATATAATCAGGTCAATTTTTATCACCCAGGACGAAACGAAAATGCCTTGGGACCAGAATATATCTGGAAATATGAATTTACATATCTGCATCCAGGGGGCGACCCCAGAGCCAATCCCAGGATGTTGCGGAACCATACTCAGCTTTTCCGACGTTCGGATGGACACTTACTAGGTGAAGCTGTTTGCTATTTAAGATATGGCGGAGATCCACGCTTTCTCGCAGAATATTCAGGTGCCCCTGAGTCGAGTTACTTGTGCCCCAAAAAAGGTGTAGATGGCGTGCATTTGCTTAATGGCATTTTTATCAAAGACGAAACAGGGGGACAAAATGAGCAGTAGCACCCAAATCATTGACGAAGGGGCGGTGCATTCGGACTCGGCCTTGGCGGCATACGCAACGCTAGAAAAGATGACGGCGAAAATGGGGTCGGGCCAAGATAACATCTTGGTTTAACAGAGTAAAAGCGCAATATATTGATATATTACGGCCTTAATCAGCCTTTTCAGGTTCATAAAAGGTTATTTCCAATATGGCACAAGAAAAAACACAAGTTAGGATTTCACAGCCATGATCGTTGATCGTTTACACAATCACAAATGTTACCCCTTTGGTAAGGCGTGGCAATTGGCCTTTGATTTTCTCCTGGCATTGGCTCCCGATGCGGAAGAAAAGAAGTACCCTTTGCTTGGTGATGACCTTTTCGCCATTATCATGAGCTATGAAACAGGCTCTTCGGAAACAGCCGAGATTGAAGCCCACAGGAAATATCTGGATATTCAAATGGTTATTACGGGAGAAGAAGGCATTGGCTGGTGCCAGGCCGATGAACTGGAGATTAACACACCCTATGACGCTTCGAAGGATGCGGAACTATACAAACGCCCCGAACAAGGGTTGCTGCAGGTGGACCTGTTCCCAGGAAATTTCATGGCCTTGTTCCCACATGATGCCCATATGCCATCGCTCATGAGCCAACAGGTTCCGGTCGTTACCAAAAAGGTGGTGGTAAAGGTGGCCATGCATCTCTTATGAGGTAGCAGGCGAACTCCCCTCCCCGAACAGGTGTTACCTATGTCTCCGGTCTATACACCCGCCAGGGGGGAGGGAATTATTCCTCTTCCTTGCTCACCTCACAAAACCCCTGAATCTCACCAAGAAACTCAGCGCCGTAGCGTTCAAGCTTGTGGGCGCCGACACCGTGAATCCGCAAGAATGCCTCGTTGTCGGTGGGCAGATGGGCCGCCATCTCCGCCAGGGCAACATCACTGAAAATAACAAACGGCGGTACCCCGGCCGCATCGGCCAATCCCTTCCGCACCACCCGCAGCCTGTCAAACAATTCCTGATTGTATTCAAGATCACCGGCCTTGCGTCGGACAGCTTTGGGTAGAGCAATGGTTTTCGCTCTGGGCTTCGCCATGCTGAGGGTTTGATCGCCGCGCAACACGGGCCGGGCCGACTCGCTCAACTTGAGCACCGAGTAATTGGACACATCCTGCTCGAGATATCCCTGCTGCACCAGATGCCGGAGCACACTACCCCAGTATTCCTGACTTTTATCCGCACCGATGCCGTAGGTGGAAAGCCGATCGTGCCCCAATTGCAGGAGCCGCTCTTTTTTTGAGCCGCGCAACACCTCGATCACATGCCCCACCCCGAAACGCTGGTCCACCCGGAAAACGCAGGACAACGCCTTGCGGGCGTCCTCCGTCACATCGACAAGCTCCGGAGGGTTGAGGCAGATATCGCAATTCCCGCAGTCTTCTTCCAGCCTGTCGCCGAAATAGCCAAGCAGGACCTGCCGCCTGCAGCTCAAGGCCTCGGCAAAACCAACCATGGTGTTGAGCTTGTGGAGTTCAATCCGCTTCTGTTCCGCATTGCCGCTGTTTTCGATCAAGCCGCGGGCCAGGGCGATGTCGCCATAGCCGAACAGCAGCAACGCCTCGGCGGCCAGGCCGTCACGGCCGGCGCGGCCTGTTTCCTGATAGTAACTTTCGATATTCTTCGGAATGTCGTAATGCACCACATAGCGGATATTGGATTTATCGATGCCCATGCCAAAGGCCACCGTGGCCACGATGATCCGGACATCATCGCGCAGAAAATCCTCCTGCACCTGCTGCCGCTGCGCCGCAGGCAGCCCGGCATGGTAGGATGCAGCGGAAAAGCCGGCATCACGCAGCTGCTCCGTCACCTTCTCCACCCGTTTCCGGCTCAGACAGTAGACAATCCCCGCTTCCTCACGCCGCCCTTGTAGAAAATTGGAAAGCTGCGCAAAAGGCTTCAATTTTTGCAGCACGGTGTAACGGATATTGGGCCGGTCAAAGCCGGAGACATAACACTGGTTTGAGCGTAGGCCCAAACGCTCAAGAATATCCTTGCGAGTATGGGGCTCGGCAGTGGCGGTAAGGGCGATAAGCGGGATATCGGGAAAGAGCTTGCGCAACTGGCCAAGCTTGGCATATTCCGGGCGGAAATCATGCCCCCACTGGGAAATGCAGTGCGCTTCGTCGATGGCGAACAGGGCGATGGGGACCTCGCGGAGCCGCTCGACAAACCCCTCGCTCATCAACCGTTCCGGCGCGACATAAAGGAGATCCAGTTCCTCGCGATGCAACTGGGCCAGAACCTGGCGGGCCTCCTCGCTTTTCAGGGAGGAGTTGTAAAAAGCCGCCCGGACCCCGCAGGCGACAAGGGCATCCACCTGGTCCTTCATCAGGGAAATCAAGGGAGAAACCACGATCCCCACGCCCGGACGATGCAGGGCCGGAATCTGGTAGCACAGCGATTTGCCGCCGCCGGTGGGCATCAGGACAAAGGCATCTTCGCCCCGGATGAGCCCGTCAATGATCTCCTGCTGCTGCGGACGAAAGGTTGTGTACCCGAATATCTGCTTGAGGCTTTCCAGAGGGGTGGTGTTCATGCGATTCAAAGATCCTCTCCCGTATTTTTAAGCGATCTTTGAGTGTACCCGCCGCCGCAACACTCCCGCCACCATTTATCGCCCATCGTGAAAAATTACAACCCCAACAACTTCTACAGATACCCCTGCATTATCTGCTGCAACCCTTCCCGGGAGACCTCCTGTCCAACCAACGCGCCTTTTTTCAAAACCGGGAACTGATCCTCGAAAAGCGGCTTTTCCTGCTTATAAATGACGCCAAGCGGGATGCGCTCGCCGAATTCCAGGGCAATGTTGAGTGCCTGGGCATGGTCGGTCGGGTCATGCCCATCGCCAAGTTCATAGCAATGCTCTTTGTACCATTTATAGGTGTTGACCTTGTTGAACGATACGCAGGGCTGCATGATATCGACCAGAGCCGTGCCACGGTGCTTGATGGCCTGGGCAATGAGGACTGCAAGATGCTCCGGCATTCCGGCATAGCCGCGGGCCACAAAGGAGGCGCCCATGGTCACCGCCACGGCCACCGGATTGAATGGCGCGGCAAAAGCTCCGTGGGGCTGGGCTTTGCTCATAAAGCCCTGTTCCGAAGTGGGGCTTGCCTGGCCCTTGGTAAGCCCGTACACCCGGTTGTCGTGCGCCAGAATGGTCAAGTCGAGATTGCGGCGCAGGGCTGCTAAAAAATGATTGCCGCCCTCCCCGTACATGCAGCCATCGCCGCTTTCTGCTATCACGGTGAGTTCCGGATTGGCAAGCTTTGCCCCGATCGCCACAGGCAGACTGCGCCCGTGCAGTCCGTTAAAAACATTGGCTTTCAGATAGTGGGGTGTTTTAGCCGCCTGGCCGATGCCGGAAACCAGCAATACCTGATGGGGTGCAAGCTCGCAGGCAACAAGAGCTTTTTTCAGACAGTTGAGAATCCCGAAATTGCCGCAGCCGGGGCACCAGGCTGTTTCGTATTCGCCGTAGTCCTTAATGGAAGTCATATTCGTCCCTCCATGCCTGCTGCACTTTCCAGGCGATCCAGAATGTAACGGGCGGTAAAGGGCAGACCGTCATACCGGGCTATTCGCCTGGTAACGGCAAAACCGGCCTCCCGCTGGATGAGCCGGGCAAACTGGCCGGTGGCGTTGCCCTCCACGCAAACCACCTCTCCCGCAGCCTGGAGGATATCGAGAAACTGCGACGGGACAAGCGGCCACACCTGGGAAAAATGCAGACAGGCCACCTTCCGGCCCTTGTCCCGAAGAAAAGAGGCTGCCTCACGCACGGGACCCTGACTGGAGCCCCAGCTGACGAGCAGGAGTTCCGCGCCTTTTTCCCCATCAAGAGCGGGGGCAACAACCTCCTGCTTGAGAATATCCATCTTGCGAAGACGCTTATCCATCATGGCGATACGCACACCATGGTCTTCGCTGATATGACCGTCTTCGTCGTGTTCGTCGCTGTCCGCCACCACCAGATGCTTCGACATGCCCGGCAGAAGGCGCGGCGAGAGACCGTTTTCCGTGAGGCGGTAGCGCTGGTAAGGGATCGACGCCGCACTCGGTGCATCGCCCGCCACGACCGGCGAGATGGTGGCGATGTCAAACGGCGCAACCGGCCGGGCCGAATCGGCCAGGAATTGATCGGTCAGAAGAAAAACAGGGGATTGGGATCGCTCGGCCATAACCAATGCGTGCCGGGCGAGATGGTAGCACTCTTCGATGCTGCCCGGGGCAAAAATTGCCCGGGGGAATTCACCATGCCCGGCATGGAGGACAAATTCCAGATCCCCCTGCTCGGTGCGGGTGGGCATGCCGGTGGCAGGTCCCGGCCGTTGGGCTACCGCGACAAGCACCGGCGTTTCGGTCATGGCTGCCAGGCTCACCCCTTCGGCCATCAGGGCAAAGCCGCCGCCCGAAGTGGCCACCATGCTCGGCGCTCCGGCATAGGAAGCGCCGATGGCCATGTTGATGGCGCCGATTTCATCCTCCGCCTGTTCATACACGCAGCCCATGGTCTCCGCATGGGCGATCAGCTCAAGAACAATGGAAGTGGCCGGAGTCATGGGATAAAAAGCGCAGAACTTCAGGCCTCCGGCCAAAGCCCCCAGGGCAACCGCCTGGTTGCCGTTCAACAAAAGGCGGTCCGTAGCGGGAACGCCGCCGGTCAGGACAAAGCGATGTTTCGGCACATGGGCCGCGGCCCATTCCCGGCTTTTTTCCATGACCTCCCTGTTTTCAGCAAGGGTTTCCGGATGCTTTTTGCCGAGCATCGCCTCCAAAGCCTGATAGAGCATATCAGAGGGGATATCCAGGATCTTGCCGAGCAGCCCCAGGGCTACTGTGTTCCAGAGGTGCTCCGGGCCAAGCTCGGCAAACGACACCGAGATTGTCCCCTCCAGACCGGGAGCAAAAGCGGAATCGGCAATAACCAGGGACTGCCCGGTCAGTTGGCCGCGATGCAGCTCCACGGTTTCGGCATTGAGCGCCACCAGGATATCAATGGTCTCACGGGGACCCCAGAAAGGCCCTTCGCCCAACCGAATGGAAAAGGTATTATGGCCGCCGCGAATCCTGGAATGATAACTCTGGCTGACAAAAATTTCATGACCCGCCCGAACCAGCGCCTTGCCGAGCAACTGGCCTATGGTCACCAGTCCCTGGCCGGCTTCGCCGCCGATAAGAAGATGGATATCCACTGACATGATACTGGCTCCCTTCGTTATTTTCTGACTCCCTTGTAACGGGCGTACAAATCGTGGATGCGATGACGCAGCCCGCTGATCTTTTTGGAGTCTTCCTTGGAGAGCCAGCGCGGCTCGCTGATCGAAAAAATTACCTTGGCCAGCTCGTCGAGCACTCCCTCGGTGGCGAGGCACCACTCGTCGGTGCAGATATGCGACATTTCGCCGGCCTCGTCGATATCCTGGGCCACGAGATTGAGGGATGCATCCAGATTCTCCAAAAATTCCCGGTGCGCGCGAAGCATGGTTTCTTCCATTTCAACCTGACGTTTCATGATATTCCTCCTTGTTTTGGATGATTCATGACCTTTGGGCGGGGATAATTGCGAATCGCCCGCAGAAAATGAAAAAAATCTTTATCGGAGCATACAGAAAAAACAGGATCACAGGCCAGGGCCGATCCGGTCATAATTCCAGCAGGCGATGGTTGATCTCGATGCCCACCATGGCTCCCTGGCCGGCGGCAATAATGGCTTGAGCCTTACCCGCCTTAAGGGCGCCCAGGGCAAACAGATTTTTAACAGACGTTTCGCAGAAAGGATCGGTGGAAAGCTGCCCGTCGTTGCCATCCCGATCGAGGGAGAGTCCGGCGAGGCAGGAATCGTTTAACGTATAATCATAGCTGAGCATGACCATCTCGCAGGCAACCTCCTGCCCGTCTGCCAGCTTCACCCCGGTCAAGACCGTATCGCCGAGAAACTCCTCCGGAACACCGACGAGAAAACCGATGCCATCCTCGGCCAGCAGTTCGGCATGATCATCGGGCATGAGCCCGTCCGGGAGTATGAGCGTGATGTCCGGGGTGAACATCTGCTTCATGGCAAAAGCGAGACGCATGGCATCGAGGGAATCGCCGAGGATGACGAGTTTCTTGCCGGTGGTGTGGTACCCGTCGCAGTCAACACAGGTAAAAATCGTCCGGCTGAAAAATTTATTCATCCCCCTGATCTTCGGAGGATTTTCCACAGCTCCTGCCGAGACGATGACATACGGCGCCCGGTACTGACCCTTGTCCGTGACCACACTGAAACCATCCCCGGACTGCACCGCGGAAACATGCTCACGCCTGAATTCAGCGCCGAAAGATTTGATCTGTTTGATGCCGGTATCGACGAGTTCTTTACCGGAGGTAGCCTCAAGGCCGAGATAATTTTCAATGTGCAGGGCATGACGGGTGCGCCCGCCACCCTGGTCGAAAAGAACGACCTTGCGGTTATAACGGGCAAGATGGATGGCGGCCTGCAAGCCGCCGGGACCCGCGCCGATGATGATGCAGTCGTATCTGTTGTGTTCCATGAGCGTTTCCTGATCCTCCCCCCGGCGACAGGAAATTATTTTCGTAAAAATCGGACAGGCGGATCAGCCGGGAGCCATCGCGGCAGCCCGGCCTTTCCGTTGCGCCATGTATCAGAGAAGCCGATAAGGATAGGCGCGTTTGGTCCATTCATTGTCGGGAAAAGCAGCGCTCAGCTTTTCATAGGCTGCCTTCAGCGGCTTGGCATCATGGGACCGCTTGTAGCTGCAGACGCCAACCAGAAAAATCGCCTCCGGCGCGCTGCCGCTTTTGCCATAGCCGTCCACCAGTTGCTCAAGGCGAACCAGCGCCTCATCAAACCGGTCATTTTCATAATGATACTTGCCAAGTCCCAGCAGGAGCGAAGGGATAAGTTCTTCCGGGCCGAAAAATCCCACGGTGCGATGATGCTCCTGGGCTTCCGGGCTCAAGGTTATCAAAGTGGGCGTCCACTTGATATTGAACTTCTCCGAATGGGGCTTGCTGTCGGAGAGGAGACGGAGCGGGATGAAATTTTCTTCGATGAAACGGACCACCTTGCTTTCGGGATACGTAACTGTATCCATCTGTTGGCAGCCAATTCAATTGGGGTTAAAAAAATCGAGCAGGATCGGTTTCCCCACTTTCTGCCCCTGACACAGGGCATCGTCCATTTCCGTTCGCCATTGGATTTTTTCCGCCATGGTTGTCCCTCCTCATGTGATTAATGGGTAAGCACCTTCTTGCGACAGTCCGCACCAAGAGTGCCGCCGCCGGTTACAATTGTTCAATATTCTTCCGGAGCTGACCGATCTGCAGCCCCAACGAGACGCATTGCTTGCCGTCCATGCACTCCTGCGCTTCGGAATCCTCCAGAAAGGTCTTGAGTTCGTGCTGATCCTTCTTGAGATCAACAACCCAGGCCTTGTTCTGCTCGTCATAGTCAACCTTGAGGTTGATGCCGCAGGCGCCTATTTCCGGGAAAACCGCCTTGATCTTCTCACACAGTTCTTCTTTGCTATGCATGGCTTTTCCTCCTGGTGATCGATTATTCTGGCTTTATTTATAAAGTATAGGTCTTCTGAAACAGGAAGTAAACAGGAGGGAAGAGAATTGCCGGGAAGGCTTTACGGACGGGGCTACAGGGAAAAACGGAGCTTTTTCACTTACCGAAAAGCTCCGTTTTCTTTACAGACAGCGGACAGGGAAAGAGAAACCTCGGCAGACCAGTGCGTTACTGAATTGCCTGATCAATCTCCCGTTGCATGGCCTCAATAATCGCAATAGGGTCGGCGGCCTTGGAAATCGGACGGCCCACGACCACCTGATCGGCGCCGCTTGCGATGGCGCGGCCGGCAGTCATGACTCTGGTCTGGTCATCGGCATTATCGAGCACATGGGCTCCGGGTCGGATCCCCGGCGTGACCAGGAGCAGCTTCCCGCCAAGCCCGTCACGCAACCGGGCAGCCTCAAGCCCCGAAGAGACCACTCCGTCGCAGCCCAGCTCCAACGCCCTTTTCGCCCGAAAATAGACCAGATCTTCAATGGTCTGGGTCATGCCCATGGCCCGCAGGTCTTCTTCTCCAAAGCTGGTGAGCACGGTCACGGCCAGCAGCTTGATATCCCCTTTTTCCTCCAGCGCCGCCCGGATGATCGCATCATTGCCGTGCACGGTCGCCAGACTCACCCCGTGCTTCTTGAGTTGAGCCACGGCCAGCTTGACGGTCTCCGGGATATCGAAGAACTTGAGATCAAGCATCACCTTGTGGCCCCGGTCAACCAGCCAGTCAACGGTCCGGAACCAGTCGGCCATGAAAAGCTGGAGCCCGACCTTGTAAAATCCCAGATGGGATTCGGTTTTCTTCACCAACTCCCGGGCCTGCTCCGGCGTTTCCACATCAAGAGCCAGGATGATACGTTCTTTCAAGGGAATATCTTTCACGCGTTGCCTTTCCTTTTCGTTCTGCCGTGTGCCTGTCCTACCGGATATCCACTTTCACCCGACCGCCGACATCATAGGAACCCTGCTGCATATCATAATCCATCCCCTTGCCGTGGACGACTATGTCTTTGTCGGTGATCTGCACCGGCGTTTTGCTTGAGATCTTTCGGGACTTGTCATCATAGCTGAGACTGTCGGACTGAACCAGCATGCCGTTCTCGGCCTGCACCTTCACCCCGTTTCGCATGACGAGAATTTTCTTCTTGCTGTTGTATTCGCCTTCCTGCCCGGTGATGACAAATCTGCGCTGCGCGTTTTTGAAAACCTGTGCTTCCACCGTTTCAAGCTGCATTCTGTCCGGGTCTTCGCCGGTATAGAGCCGCCTGGCCTGAATCTGCCAGTCCCGCGCCCCGTTTTTCATCTGCGAAAACAAAACGCCCTCCATGGTGAAACCTGCGCCTTTGCCTGTTTCCTGGGAAGGCGCAACAAGTCCGGAAACGGGATCGACCGCAGGAACCAAAAACCTGGAAACCGGCCCGCCCCAAATCGGCCAGGAGAGCAGAAGGGCCACGGGCAGCGCCCAGAGGATATTGCGAAAACCGGACATCATCGCAAATACCGCCCAAGCAGTTCTTCGCGCAGCCCTTTGGCTTCGATGATCAGATCACACAGCTCCCGCACCGCGCCCCGACCTCCTTCCCGTTTGGTCACAAAGTGGGCTACCGCCTTGACCTCGGCCATCCCATCGGCGGTTGTCACCGCCAGACCAACCCGGCTGAGCAGCGGCAGATCAAGCCAGTCATCACCCATATAGGCAACCTCCTTGACCGAGAGCTTCTGCTCGGCGAGGATCGACTCAAAAGCCTCGATCTTGTTGCGCACTCCCTGATAAACATGGGCCAGCTTCAAATCCTGGGCCCGACGCTGCACCGCCTCGGAGCTGCGGGCGGTGATCAATCCCACCTCCACGCCGGCCTCCTGCAGGAGACGAATGCCGAAACCGTCTTTCGTATTAAAGGCTTTCAACTCGCTTCCCGACTGGGCATACACCACGGAGCCATCTGTAAGAACGCCGTCCACATCGAGAAGAAGCAACCGGATCTCCCTGGCCAACGGCAGACAATTACGCCAGACATAGCCGCGCTCGTCCTGCTCGGTGCGGGCCAGAGCCCGTTGTCGCAAGCCTTCCATCACCTCGCAATCGGAAGGATATTGCCCGCCCGGAATACCGCAGGAACCGGAATCCGTCATGCCTTCGCCTCCCCGGTCTGGCGCTGAATAAGAGTGTGGATCTCGAGAAGGTTGGCAAGCAGGGGCTCCACCCCCTTCAAGGGCATGGAATTGGGCCCGTCGCAGAGGGCCTTGGCCGGGTCGGGATGGATCTCCATGAACAGTCCGTCGATTCCAGCGGCCACTGCGGCCCGGGCCAGGGTTGGAATGAATTCGCGCTGCCCGCCGGAGCTCCCCCCTGCCCCGCCGGGCAGTTGGACACTGTGGGTCGCATCGTAAATGACCGGGCAGCCGAAAGAACGCATCACCGGCAGGGAACGCATGTCAACGACAAGGTTGTTGTAGCCGAACGTTGTGCCCCGCTCCATGAGCATCAAACGATTTTTAGCCACCGCGTTGATTTTGCTCACGGCGTGCTGCATGTCCCAGGGAGAGACAAACTGCCCTTTTTTCAGGCTCACCACCTTGCCGCTCTGGGCCGCGGCCACGAGCAGGTCGGTCTGGCGGCAAAGAAAAGCCGGAATCTGCAAAACATCCAGTATCTGGGACGCGGGACCGATCTGGGCCACCTCATGCACATCGGAAACCACCGGCACTCCATAATCCTGCCGGATATCAGCCAGGATCTGCAATCCTTCGTCCAGGCCGGGGCCACGGAAGGCGTCGAGCGAGGTACGGTTGGCCTTGTCAAAAGATGCCTTGAACATGTAAGAGATGCCCAGCCGCGCGCAGATATCCTTGAGGCCCGCTGCGACCTCGCGGCACATTTCAGCCGACTCGATGACGCACGGTCCGCCGATCAATAAAAAAGGCCGGCTGGGACCGACCTCAAAAAATTCCGGGATACGAACTGACTCCACTCTCTTTCTCCTCAGTTGATCTCTCTACAAAAACCACCCTTCGACAGGCTCAGGGTGAACGGAACGTATCTTCATCTATTACCACTCCGTTCGTGCTGAGCCTGTCGAAGCACATGTTTAAAGCAAGTTCCGTCTTTTACTTGCAGGCTCATTATAGTCTGGCGGTAAAAAAACAGCCCCACGTAAGATTCGTAACTATTCAGTAGTGCCGCAGATGCTAGGAAGAAGCCTGCGAAGTGTGCTGTTGCACATAAGCAGGCTGATGACAACGCAGATGCGGTGCTACTGAATAGTTACCTTAGAGTCCGGCGTTCTCAAGGGCAGCCTTGATAAAATTCGTGAACAGGGGATGCGGCTTCATAGGCCCGGATTTGAATTCCGGATGAAACTGGCAGCCGAGAAACCACGGATGATCGGGCAGTTCAACTATCTCCACCAGTTTCTCGTCCGGCGAAGTGCCGCTGATGATGAGCCCATGCTTCACCAACTCGTCCTTGAAAATATTGTTGAACTCATAGCGGTGCCGATGCCGCTCTTGAATTTCGTCCGCGCCATACGCCGCATGGGCAAAGGTCCCTTCCACCATTTTGCAGGGATAAGCCCCCAGCCGCAGGGTGCCTCCCAGATCGGTGGCTTCGTCGCGCATCTGGATTTTTCCGGTACGATAGTCATACCATTCCTTGATGAAATAGATGACCGGATGCTTGGTGAACTGGTTGAACTCGGTGCTGTCGGCGTCTTTCATCTTGGCGATATGCCGGGCGAACTCTATCACCGCCAGCTGCATGCCGAGGCAGATGCCGAAATACGGCACTTTCTTCTCCCGGGCAAAGGTAACGGCCTGAATTTTGCCGGCCACGCCCCGGCTGCCGAAACCGCCGGGCACCAGCACTCCGTGACAACCGGCCAACAGATCGTCGGCGCCCTTGTCCTCGATTTCCTCGGCGCTCACATAGCGGAGCCGCACCTTCGCCTCGTTGGCCACTGCTCCATGCACCAAGGCCTCGTGCAAACTCTTGTACGATTCGGTCAGATCGACATATTTGCCGATGATGCCGATCTCCACCTCGCGTTTCGGATGTTTGACCTTCCGGACCAGATCCTGCCAGGCGTCAAGGCGCGGCGCCCCGGTCCAGATATTGAGCTTGTTGAGGATGATGTCATCCAAGCCCTCATCGTGAAAACAAAGCGGCACCTCGTAAATATTGTCCACATCGCGGGCCGTGATCACCGCCTCTTTCTCCACGTTGCAGAACAGGGAAATCTTGGCCTTCAATTCGTTGCTGAGCAGACTTTCCGTACGGCAAAGCAGGATGTCCGGCTGGATGCCGATGGCTCGCAGTTCCTTGACGCTGTGCTGGGTGGGCTTGGTTTTCACCTCGCCTGCGGTCTTGATATAAGGAACCCAGGTAACATGGATGTACAGCGAGTTTTCCTTCCCTACGTCGGTGCGGAACTGACGGATCGCCTCCAAAAAAGGCAACCCTTCGATGTCGCCGATGGTGCCCCCGATCTCGATGATGGCCACGTCCACCTCGCCTTCAAACTGCAGGATGGCGGTCTTGATCTCATCGGTGACGTGCGGGATCACCTGCACGGTGCCGCCCAGGTACTCGCCGCGCCGTTCCTTGCTGATTACCGAATGGTAGATGCGGCCCGAAGTATAATTGTTGCGCTGTCCCAGAGCCACGGAGGTGTACCGCTCATAATGGCCGAGATCCAGGTCTGTCTCCGCCCCGTCGTCGGTGACATACACCTCCCCGTGCTGGAAGGGATTCATGGTGCCGGGGTCCACGTTGATATACGGATCCAGCTTCTGAAAGGTAATGGACAGCCCGCGACTCTCAAGCAGAGCGCCGATGGATGCGGCGGCCAGTCCCTTTCCCAATGAAGAGAGAACGCCTCCTGTGATAAAAATGAACTTGGTCCGATGGGTTTGATTCGTAGTTTTCATGAAATAACGCCGATCTCGTAAAATAGGAAAAGAACACGGTGGATGGTGTAAACGCGAATAACGCGACCCATCGCCGCGATGCGACACAGACGAAGCGAGGCATGCACCGGAACTCCGTCAAGCAATCGACAAACAGCAGGGGCAAGGACAACAGCCCGGAGACAATCGAGCAGCACAATAAACATCCACAACAAAATACAGCATCCCGCCCTCTTTTGTCCAAGGGAAAATGCCCCTTTTGAGAAGAGAAGCTTTCAAGGGGGTTCAAGCGGAGCGAACACGCTAAAAATATTCCAAGAACCGCTCGGCAGCATTTCGGCTGACAGAGTATAACTCTGTTGCCGGAGGCGACCATGCAGGGAGCAGGCATTTTGTGCCATGGTTCAGTTTTTGAGGGGTGCGATGGGATGAATCCGTCACGCAGTGTCCTGTTTGATATTTATCCTTTACTTATCCAAAAAATATTCGTTAATATCGATAGTTACTAAAATACAGGGCTCCTTCAGCCTGCACATTGCGATACTCTCTCCCAATTTGCCTTTGCATCTCCGCAAAAAAGGACCGTATATGGACGCCCGACAGATTGATACGACAGAACAGAGTTCCGACCAGCAAGTAACCGGGCTATTCAGCTGTCACAAAAGAAATCCTTTCAGTTGCCTGATCAGAAAAGCGCTTGACACCGGAATCACCGGAAAACTCCTGGGCATGCTGATCGTCTCGCTTCTCGGCTTCACCCTGATCATCGCCCAGAACACTTACACCCTGCACAAAATAGAAAAACTTACCGACAACATCAAGGATGAGAACATCCCCCAGTACAAGGTAAGTCAATACATTCTCCGGAGCCTCAACGGCTTCAAGATTTCCCTCATCCACCTGCTTAACCAGAAAAATGTCACCGCAGAGGACAAGAACATCCTGGCGAACCGCCAGCGACTGGAGACGCTGGAGCGCATGGTCCTTGCCATGAAGGATGGCGGCACCATCATGGATGTGGCAAAGGTTTCGCAGAAAACCATGGACATCATCACGATTGCCCCTGCCCGAAGTCCTGAAATGACGACCCTGGTCAATGAGATCATCGCCGAATTCACTGCTCTTGATACAAATTTCAACACCCTGGTTGACTCTCTTGCCCAACGGCCCGGCAGTGCTGCGACCGACACTTACACCGAAGAGGTAGTGGGGAATCTCGACGAGCTGCACAATCTTGTCACCGATCTTGCCATAACCGTAAATGACAGCTACAACCATAATCTCAAGGAAACTGCGGCAACAATCAAAGAGTCGCAGCTCAAGCTCTATCTTACCAGTTCCATCATCGCCGTTATTCTCTTCATCGGCACCATCTTGTACATCCTGCTCATCGTGGTTCCACTCAAGGATATCCTCGCCAAGATCAAACAGATCGCAAAGGAAGAGGGAACCCTGTCCCAGCGGATCGAGGTTCACACCCACGACGAGGTCGGCCAGCTGGCCAAGGAGCTGAACACCCTGGTCGACAACATTTTCAGCCTGAACACCTTCAAGGCGGTCATTGAAGAGGAAGAAACCACCACAGAGGTAAACAAGCGTTTGGCCAACCTGCTGCAGGACCGTTATAATTTCAAAGACCTTTTTGTTTATGAAATTTCCGGCAGCAAGAATACCATGAACGTCGCCTTTGCCTCCGCCCACGAGAACATCTGCAGCCCGGATATCCTCGACGACTGTAATTATTGCCGCGCCAAACGCACCGGTCACCCCATCTCCTCCATCGAATACCCTGCCATCTGCAAAAAATTCCCCCATGGGGACAGGCTGGAGCACCACTGCATCCCCATGATTGCCAACGGCAGGGCCGTGGGAATCGTTCAGTTCCTTCTGGACAAAGACTGCCCGCCGTCGGAAAAGAAGATCTTTGAGAAAAACATCGGCAGAGCCAGCCGCTACATCAAAGAAGCAACGCCGGTGCTTGATGCAAAACGCTTTGCCTCGGCATTGCAGGAAACCACTCTCAAAGACCCGATGACCGACCTTTACAACAGACGTTTTCTCGAGACCTACACCGAGACCCTGGTCGCAAACACAATGCGGCGCGCCTCAAAACTCGGCATACTCATGTGCGACATGGATTTCTTCAAGGAGGTCAATGACACATACGGCCATGAAACCGGCGACGTGGTGCTTATCAAAACCGCGGATGTGCTCAAAAGCTGCGTCAGGGCCTCGGACACGGTCATCCGTTATGGCGGGGAGGAATTCCTGATTCTGCTCACCGACGTGCATGGCCGCACCGAGGTTTCCGAGCTTGCCGAAAGAATCCGCAGCACCATGGAACAGACTATTATCAACATCCCGGACGGAACCCTTAAAAAGACCCTCAGTATCGGGTACAGCCTTTTCCCCGACAACACGCAAGGACTCTGGGAAGCCATCAGGTTCGCCGACGTCGCCCTGTATCGGGCAAAAGACTCCGGCCGCAACAAGGCCACCGGTTTTCAGCCGGAGATGTGGTCCCAGGACAAATACTAGGCGGGAACCGCCGGAGTTTTCCCTCCTGATCCATACAATTGCGCAGAGAGACCTCTTCTTTCGATGCAATTGCGGCTTGTTGCCTTTGCCGCAAATAAGGTAGTATGGCGAAAATCATCAATCCCGAGGATATACGTCCGGTCATGCCTTTTCGTCTCAACAAAAAACATCACGCCATTTTGCTGTTTCTCTGCCTCCTGCTCCTGCCCATCCCCGGCTGCAAAGAAGGCAAGGCTCCGGAAAAATCCGGCACTCAGGAAACCGCAGCCCAGACTGTGCGTCAACCCGGATGCCAAGGATGCCACCCGCTGGTCCGGCTTGACGCCAACCATGATTTCGCCTGCACCGACTGCCACGGCGGGAACACAGAGGGCACAACGCAGGATCAGGCCCATGCCGGACTCATTGCCCGGCCAGCGCATCCGGATCAGATGCAAACCGGTTGCGGCAACTGTCATGGTTCCCAGGTGGCCTCGGCTGCCTCCTCGAACCATTTCACCCTGAAAAACGAAACCAATACCGTGCGGACCGCCTTTGGCGCTCAGTCCCCCCTTGCCGCACTTACAAAAATCCCGATCCATGAAACAATCGCCTCGCCCCTTGATCTGGTCGATGACCTGCTGCGCCGCCGCTGCCTCAACTGCCATGTGTACAATTCCGGCGACGGTTATCCGGAAACGAAGCGCGGCACCGGCTGCGCCGCCTGCCATCTCGCTTTCGCCAACGGCAGGATGACAAGCCATGGATTCAGCAAATCCCCGGAGGACAGCCAGTGCCTGCACTGCCATTACGGCAATTTCGTGGGCGCGGATTATCATGGCCGTTTTGAACACGACTTCAACCTGGAGTACCGCACCCCCTACCGCACCGATGGCAGCGAAACCCGACCCTATGGCGTTGAGTTCCACCAGCTGGCGCCGGACATCCACCAGCAGAAAGGCATGGCCTGCATCGATTGCCACAACGGGGCGGAACTCATGGGCACCCACGGCGGCACCGGCAAAAAAGGAAAAGCGGTGACCTGCCTTTCCTGCCACGGCTGGCGGAAAGGATTACCCCTCCCCCTGGACAACCTGCATATTGAAACGGAGAACCTTGTCCTCACCACCCGGCTAAGCGGCAAAAAACTCGTGGTGCCCCGACCTGTCCATCCGGCCCACCGCCAGTATGAAAAAAAGGCGCATTGCACCGTATGCCACAGCCAATGGACCTTCAACGATCAGGGCACCCATCTGCTCAGAACCGATGATCCCGAGCATCCCGCCTGGTCGCGACTCAGTGTGCAGGGCAGCCGCGAGGTGGAGGAACAGATGGACTACCCTGCCCCGGAAGGACCTTCCCTGCGGGACAAGATCACCGGCAAACCAAGCCCAAGCCTGTGGCTCAAAGGCTACGAGCTGCGCCGCTGGGAAAACCCCCTGATCGGGGTTGGACCTGACGGCATGCTCCATATCTTTCGGCCCATTCTGGACCTGCACCTCTCCATGCTTGACGCAGACAAAAATGTTCTCTTCGACAATCTGAGGGTGGCGCCTGCGCACCAACGCTACCTCCCCTACACCCCGCACACGGTTGGCAAAGCCGGAGCGTTTTACCCCGAGCGGCTAAAACCCAACCTGCCCACAGAGAAAAAACCATGAACTGCTTGCGACATCATACAAAAACGCTCTTTCCCGCCCTCCTGCTTCTCTGCGCCGCCGGATTTTCGGGCTGCACGACAGTGCTCACCAGCACTCCGCCGCAGACAGCGCCTCCCTCCAGACCGGCAGCCAAGGCGGGTAAAATCCCCGCAACCCAGAGACCCTATAAAATTGACGGCAAAACCTACTACCCGCTGCCTTCGGCCGAAGGATACATCGATACCGGCATTGCCTCCTGGTATGGCGTTCCATTCCATGGCCGCAAGACCTCAAACGGTGAAACCTATAACATGTACGACTGGACCGCCGCCCACAAAACCCTGCCCATGAACACCCGGCTTCTGGTGGAAAACCTTAGCAACGGCCGCTCCACCACGGTGCGGATCAACGATCGCGGCCCCTTCGTGGGAAACAGGATTATTGATCTTTCCTACAATGTGGCCAGGGACCTCGGCATTATAAAAGAAGGGACCGGACAGGTCCGGATCACGGCCCTGGGAGAGGCAGAAACCGTCCAGCTTGCCGGAAATAAAACCGCAGCCCAGTTCCTGCCCCACGAGGATTTCCAGAAGGGAGATTTCTACGTCCAGGTCGGCGCCTTCACCGTGCGTGAGAATGCCGATCGACTGAAGGAGAAGATAAACAAAGAAGGCAAAGAGGCCGAGACCGTCCCCTACGAGCGTGGCGATCAGACGTTCTACCGCGTTCAGGTAAAGGCCGGGGCTACCCTGACTGCGGCCAAACAGATGGAGCAGGTCATGACAGGCTCCGGCTTCCCCGAGGCTTTCGTGGTGGCGAGATGATCTTAGCGCGGGAGATTCTCTTGACAGTTGAAAGCCTATCGTTATATCCCATAGACATGGGCCGCTCCCTGAGCAAACGGCGGGCCGTTCCCCATTCTGCCGCGGAGGGCTGTCATGATCTTCAAGGTTTTCAAAAAGCAGGAACTCGCCAGGCTCTATGATCTGCTGGCCGTCAACATCATTGTCGGCCCGGTCAACAGGGGAGAGGACCGTAACGCCAGGCCTCTGTATGATTTCGATGTGGTCTACGACTTCAACGACCTTGCCCTCGACTACACCCAGACGGTGCATTCTCCCAAGCGTTTTGTCCTTCCCTATCAGGAAACTTTGTCCTCCTTTGCACTGACCCATGACGGATGGGAAAAGCACGTTGACCTCAATGTCTACAAGCCCCTGGTCTTCTTCGGCATGCATGCCTGCGACATCAATGCCCTGAACAAGCTGGATCTGGTCCTGGCGCAAAGCGCCTACCCGAACCCATACTATATGGGCAAACGAAAAAACCTCTTCATCATCGGGCTGGACTGCAACCCGGAACCCCAGTGTTTCTGCCGTTCCATGGGAACAGATTCCGCCGTCCACGGTTTCGACCTGTTTCTCACCGACCTGGGAAACAAATATTTTGCGGAAATCCGGTCCGCCACCGCATTTGATCTGCTGAACCAGCTCAACTGCAAGGAACCGAGCGCCAAGGATCACACACTTTACAAGCAGATGCCCGGCAAGAAGAGCAAGCGTTACACCGCTGTTGTGGAGACCTCGGATCTCACCAAGATCCTCGACCTTGAATTCGAATCGCCATCCTGGGACGAATGGGGCGAGAAATGCCTTTCCTGCGGAACCTGCGCCAATGTCTGCCCCACCTGTTACTGCTATGGAGTCGATGAACATATCGACCTTGACCTGAAGCACGCAGGAAAAACGAAGTCCCTGCACTCCTGCAATCTCGTCGATTTTGCCAAGGTGGCCGGCGGCCACAATTTCCGGCCCACAAGCGCCAGCCGGTTAAAATACCGCTACTACCACAAACACCGCGGCTTTGTGGAGGCGTTTGAAGAACCGCTCTGTGTCGGCTGCGGACGTTGCGGCGCAGCCTGTCTTGCCGACATCACCCCCCCGGCGGTGATAGCCAGCGTCCGGGGCGAGGAGTAAGCCATGCGGAACAAACTCGCTTTTCTCGACATTCTCGAAAAAACCCCAGCCTCACGCCGCAAGGAAGATCCCGGCAGTTTCGAGTATACCCTGCCGGCCGAGATCACCAGCATCTACCCGCTCACCGCCACGGAAAAACTCTACCAGATCCAGATCATCGATCCCATTCAGCGGAGCGGTTTTTCCTTCCAGCCGGGCCAGTTCGTAATGCTGGAGCTGCCGGGAATCGGCGAAGCCCCTTTTTCCATTTCCTCCTCCCCGGTGCGGCACGGCGACCTAGAACTGTGCATCCGGGCGGTGGGCAATTTCACCAATTTCCTGGATCGTGTGGCGCCGGGAACCAAGGTCGGGATAAGCGGTCCGTTCGGCACCAATTTCCCCCTTGAGAAAATGCAGGGCAACGACATCCTGCTCATCGGCGGGGGGCTGGGTATCGTGCCTCTGCGCTCTCCCCTATTATCCGTACTGGAAAACCGCAGCCGGTACGGGCGGGTGGACATCATGTACGGCGCCAAAAGTCCGGAGGAACTGCTTTTTACATACCAGTACGAGGAATGGCGGAGGTTCGACATCAACCTCGGCATCACCGTGGACCGGGCAGACAAAAAATGGCAGGGACGCACCGGGTTGATTACCGAATTACTGAAGGAACGCATCAGCCAGGCTGTCAGCCTGCGGGAGAATACCTATGCCATTGTCTGCGGGCCGCCGGTCATGTTCCATTTCGTCTGCAAGATGCTGACCGAAGCCGGACTGCCCATGCAAAAGATGTTCGTTTCCCTGGAGCGCCGCATGCACTGCGGCCGTGGCAAGTGCTGCCGCTGCAACATCGGCTCGACCTATACCTGCCTGGACGGCCCGGTTTTTGATTACTGGTCGGTGATGAACCTCAAGGAGGCGATCTGAGATGAGCGAACCACTCTCCTACCTTGGCGTTCCCCTGACCCGGCCAAAGGTCGGGTTCTTTGAACTCAGTTCCTGCGAGGGCTGTCAGCTGCAGATCCTGAACAACGAAGCGACCCTGCTGGATTTTCTCAACCTGGTGGAGATCGTCAATTTCCGCGAAGGAATGACCGAACGGGCCGACACCTACGACATCGCCTTTGTCGAAGGCAGCGTCACCCGAAAGGATGAAATAGTCCGGCTCACCGATATCCGCAAAAACGCCAAAATACTGGTCGCCCTTGGCTCCTGCGCCTGCTTCGGCGGGGTCAACCGGCTCAAAAACCGTTTTCGTGATCTGGATTGGGTTAAAAAAGAGGTGTACGGCGACTTTCCCGTCGACACCATGGAAACGCACCCTCTGGAGGATTTTGTCCCGGTTGATCTCTCGATCTTCGGCTGCCCCATAAAAAAGGAGGAGGTCGAGAGAATCGTCACCGATCTTGTGGTGGGGAAAATGGTGCACCACCCGGAATACCCGGTGTGCATGGAATGCAAGGCCAACCAGAACATCTGCCTGTTCGAGCTTGGCGAACCGTGCCTGGGCCCTGTTACCCGGGCCGGCTGCGATGCCTGGTGCCCCAGCAACCGCAGAGGCTGCTGGGGTTGCCGTGGCCCGGCGGAAGGGGCCAATCTCAAACAACTCAAGAAAATCATGCACACCTACGGCTTCAGCGGCGAGACCATCCTCGACCGGCTGGAATGCTTCGGCGGCTTCGCCTCTTTCTCCGATTCAGTCCGTTCTCAAAACAAAAAAACTCCGGCCGGGAGAAAAAAATCATGAAAATCTCCTGCGAGGTCGATGTCCACCACCTGACCCGGGTGGAAGGCCACGGCAACATCAAAATCAGCATAAAAAACGGCTCGGTTAAAAAAGCACAATGGGAAGTCGTTGAAACCCCGCGCTTTTTCGAGGCCATGCTCGTGGGCAAACACTGGGAAAACGCGCCCTATATCTGCGGGCGGATCTGCGGGATCTGTTCCATCGGGCACACCCTGGCCAGCATCAGGGCCGTGGAAAACGGTTTTGGCATCATTCCCACTGCCCAGACCACGCATCTCAGGCTCCTGCTCAAGCACATGGAAACCCTGCAGAGCCACATCCTGCATCTCTATTTTCTTGCAGCGCCCGACTTCCTCGGCGTCGGCAGCGTGCTGCCCCTGGCCAAGACCCATCCTGATGTGGTGCAGCGGGCCCTGCGTCTCAAGCTGCTGGCCAACGATGCCTGCGACATCATCGGCGGCAGGCGTTTGCACCCGACCAGGACCGTGGTGGGCGGATTTACCATGCTGCCGGAAAAACGCCAGCTCGAGAAAATCCGCCAGCGGCTCATATCCTCGGTTCCCGACCTGCTGGCCTCGGCCGATTTGTTTAAAACCTTTGACATCCCGGATTTCAGCCGGGAAACGGAATTCGTCTCCCTCAAAGGCGACACCGACTATCCTTTTATCGGCGGCAGGCTTGTCTCCACGGATGGGGTATTAAAAAAGGAGCAGCAATACCGGAGCATGACCAATGAATACTGCAAGACGGGCTTCACCTCCAAGCTGAGCAAATTGTCCCGTCCCTCTTTCGCGGTGGGCGCCCTGGCCCGCCTGAACAACAACTTCCCGCTGCTTCATCCCACAGCGCAAGAGGTCTCGAAATCCCTGGGGCTTGTCCCGGTGAACCACAATCCGTACATGTGCAATGTGGCCCAGTTGGTTGAATGCGTGCACGTGGTCTTTGATTCCGTGCAGCTCATCGATACCCTGCTGGCCAACCCCTGGCAGGAGCCGCGCCAGCCGGTGCAGGCGAAAAAAGGAGAAGGGGTCGGTGCGGTGGAGGTTCCCAGAGGCATCCTCTATCATTATTACAAATTTGACAGCCACGGCAAGGTGATCAAGGCGGATTGCGTCATCCCCACCAGCCAGAACCACGCCAACATCCTGCACGATATCGAGGCGCTGGCCAGCCAGTATGCCGGAACCGGAAAACAGGACCGGGAGATCGAACTGCTTGCCGAGATGCTGGTGCGGGCTTACGACCCCTGCATCTCCTGTTCGGTGCATTAACCTTCCTGTCCTGCCTTGGCACATGGACTTACAGGCAGGACAACACCCTTTTTTTGAGGAAAAAATAATTCCATATTTCCCGCAACAGGGTATGATATACAGTATTTCACAGAGGATATATACGCATGACAAATGACAAACTCGCCGACACCAGCGATCAAAATCGCCGGGAAAATTTCCGGATTGACGACCTGCTGGCAACTTCGGTGCAAAAGATCGAAAACGGCGTCCTGCCCGTGGCAAGGATTATTCCCGTTGCTCTTTCCGAAACCGGCAGACTCGGGGCAGGATTAAAGTCTTCTTCCCACGAAATCGATCCTTCTTTTGCGCTGATGCTCCTTGCCGCCAACGCCAAATTGGATCTCCTGTTTGAATTTTACAAGATACCCCGGTACAACGAGGAAAAAGACCTCAAGCCCTCCCTGACCCAAGTGCTTCTCCAGCTCAACACCAAACTTGACGGCCTCCTTGATTTTCACCTTATTGACAGGCATAAGGAGTCAACGCGGGTCGGGGAGGTAAGCTTAAGCGCCAGCGGAATCAAGCTGATAACCCATGAAACTCTCGCAGACGGAGATCTCGTTGAGGTCCATATTCTCCTGCCTGCGGACCAGCCCTGCTGGGTCGTGGTCGGCGGTTCGGTAGCTCGGACCACGGCCTTGCCGGAGGGCGGATTTCAGGTAGCCATCCAGTTTTCCGTGGCAAACGGGTCCATCCAGGACGCCATCGCCACCTATGCGCTCAAGAAACAAAAAGAACAACTCATCAGTCAGCGCTGGCTGTAACTCCGCGCTTTCCCGGGTGGCGACAGAGATTCGACACCATCCGCAAGACAACAACATAATTCTGATTCCACAGGGAACACATATCGTATGCTCACTATCATAGGCATAGTAATTGTTTTAGGGTCAGTCATCATCGGCTACGCCATGCCGGGCGGCAACTTCCACGTCTTGTTTCAACCGGCGGAGGTTATCATCATCTTCGGCGCCGCCATCGGCTCCCTGGTCATCTCCTCGCCGGCCAAATCGCTGAAGGTCATTGTCTCCCATCTCGGAGGCATCTTTGCCGACTCCCATCTGAGCAAGGCGCATTATCTCGAGCTGTTGCTGCTCATGAACGCCGTCTTTTTCAAGATCAAGAAGGAAGGATTGGTCGCCATCGAATCCGACATCGAAAACTACGAGAAAAGCCCGCTCTTCCAAAAATACGCCAACATCATGAAAGACCGCGAAGCAGCGGAATTCATCTGCGACACGGTCCGCACCATGCTCAGCGCCAATTACCCTGCCTATGAGCTGGACAATCTCATGGAGATCGACCTGGAATCCAATCAACACGAACGGATGCTGCCCGCCCACAGCATTACCAAGATAGGCGATGCCCTGCCCGGACTGGGCATCGTCGCGGCGGTTCTGGGCATTGTTATCACCATGGGCTACATCAATGAATCCGCCGAGGTATTGGGCCACCACATCGGCGCGGCCCTTGTCGGCACCTTCTTTGGCGTACTTGCCTGTTACGGCTTTGTCGGCCCAATGGGAACCAAGCTGGAGCACCATGCCCATGAACGGGAAACCTTTCTGCGGGTCATAAAAACTTCTCTTCTCGCAGCCTATTCCACCAGCTTCATGGTGCAGTTTGCCGTCGAAGCAGGCCGACGCGCCATCCCCGGCGACGATCGCCCTTCTTTTGCCGAAGTTGAGGAGGCCATCAAAAAGTGGAAGACAAAAGCATAATCATAAAGAAGGTCAAGAAGGTTTCGGGCGGCGGCGGTCACGGCGGCAGCTGGAAGGTGGCCTTTGCCGACTTCATGACCGGCATGATGGCTTTTTTCCTACTCATGTGGCTGGTTAACATGACCCCCCAGCCGAAGAAGGAAGAACTCTCCAGATATTTTAAGGAATACAGCCTTTTCACGGAGGGAGGCGCCGGCGGAGGCAAAGAAATGATCTCCATGGAGCAACCCGTTCCAACGGCCCAGGTCAGTCTCATCCAAACCGAAAGCTCCTCCGGAGCAGGCGAAGGGGAAGGCAGTGCCGCCGGACTGGAACGCTTCAAGGAGCAGCTCCAGCATGAAATCGAGCAACGGCTCGCCGACCTCAAGGAACAGGTAAGCATCCAGGTTGTTGAAGGCGGAGTCAAGGTGGACATCATGGACAAGGAAGGGAATCCCATGTTCCCCCTGGGCAGCACCGTCTTGACCGATAGCGGCCGGAGAATCCTCAAGGTGCTGTGCGACAATATCAAAAACACCTCAAACCGCATTGAAATCGAAGGCCATACCGATGCCGTGAAATTTTCAAACAAGGAGTTCGGCAACTGGGAGCTTTCCACGGCCCGCGCTTCCGCTGCCCGGGTTGAGGTGGAAAAAAACGGCATCCCCTCAAGCCGCCTCCTCCGGGTATCCGGCTACGCGGCCACCGAACCGATTATCAAGGAAGACCCTTTTGACGCCCGCAACCGGAGGATAAGCCTGCGTCTCTACCCGGAGAAAAAATCCGCTTCTCCCGCACAAACGCAGCCACCTCCCCAGACGCAGGTGCAGCCGCAACCACAAGCGCTCCCTGTTCAGGTTGCACCAAAAGTCGGGCCGCAAACTCCGCTCCAGGTGTATCCGGAACGGATGAAGTAATCATGCGGCACACAACCGGCAACCCCCTGTAAAATTTGCCAATCGGCTGCTTCAGGAGCATGCACCGTTTCCCGGTTTTTCCGCGGCCGAACACCCTGCTTTGCCGCTGCGCCCCAGCATGGAATGCAACACCGCATGGGCGCAGCCCACACCGCTCTGCACCCGGATTGCATCAACCGGGCAATTCATCATGCACGCCGAGCATTCCATGCAGGCGTCTGGCTCGACAATGAACGCCTTGCCTTCGGCCATGGCAAAAACTTCTTGCGGGCACACTGCCAGGCACATGCCGCAGCCGACACAGAACTCCTGCTCAAGCCGCAGCGTGGCAACCCCTTTGAGATACAACACCCTTTTAGTTCCTCCCATTACAGCCTCCATGACCAGATAAGCAGGAGCAACCCGCACACCACCGCCGCAAACTGCAGCGGCACAGCAAGACGCATCTCCTTTTTTACCCCGGAAAGCGAGGTGTATGTCGAAGCCCCTGTAAATTCCATGCCGAGAAATGATGCAATGGCCGGAATGAGCAACAGCCAGGATAAACCAGCAAAAACATTACCCGTCCCCCCCTGCCCTGAGTACAAAAACACAAGAAATATGGGCGCTGTCAAGAAACCGGCCACTCCTCCTTTCAATGAAAAAGCCCTACCGGGAAGTACCGGCAAGAATACAGGGGTTATTATTGTCCCGGCTATAACTCCGCTCCATAGGCCGGCAACTGCCCAACCACCGTGCAACCCCACATTCTCCCCAAATGGCGCCGGACCAAAAAAGCCGCTCAGCCCATACATCACGAGAGTAAGCGGCAATGCCCATTTTCCGGCGATGACAAATTCCAGCGGAAGCAAAACAACCCGTTCCGCCAGAGGGAACGTCTTGCGCCGCATTTCCCGGGTTGTCTTCATGCCGTTTCTCAAAAAATCAGGAATATCCCTGGCCATGACCGGGCCATACACCACGGCAAAACCGCTTTTTTTCTTCACAGCATGCGCCGCTATTCCCGGTGCACCAAGCTGCGGAACAACAAGCCTTCGATGCCGGACCAGTTGAGCAACCTTATGCGTTTCCACCTGAGCGCAGAGTGCAGCGGTGCCGAAGGTACCTTTGCCCGCCGCGCACCAGACGTTGATGCCTTCTGTGTCGAGAACCACAATCCAAATGTTTTGCCCTGTCAGGGCAGCACGCAGATGATCAAAACTCAATTTATAATTGGCTGTGACCAGAACGGGCGAATCGTCATCTGGAAAACCGACGGCATACAGGCCCGGCTCGACGGTATACCGCATCCGCCCCACTCCGAAACGCACGGCAATTGCACCCCAGCGGTCCCGACGACCAAGCTCGGTGGCAACCTGCGCCACTTGCCCGACTGAAGTATCGAGGATTCCGACTACAAAGGATTGCTCGGTTATGGATACTCCTGCCCGAGGAGCTGTTTTGGGGCCTCAACAGCTCTGCTGGCTGCCTGAACAATCAATCTGGATCCTTTCCATCTTTTCTCCCTCCGCAACTACTGCATCATTGTCTGCCCTCACCCTAGACCCCGATGGATCGATCGTCAAGCCGGAACAAAGAGAAACCGGGATCTCTGTTCTGCGCTTGATACGCATCACATCCGTTCCTCTAAAAAACCAATTGACAGCATCTCAGCTACTTTGTAATGTGAACGCGCATTCACATAATGGGGTCATGATGCCGCCGAAAAAAAAAACGACAATCCGCCGGAAAGAAATCGTCCAGGCCGCGCTCCAGATTATCGGCGAAAAGGGTGTGCACTCCCTTACCATAGCCGAAATAGCCGGACGGGCCGGAATGAGCGACGCCAACATCTACCGCCATTTTAAAGGCAAACAGGAAATTCTTAAGGCGCTGGGCGATTTCATCAGCGAGACGGTAATGGGCAAGGCGGCTGGAATTGCCGCGGGCAAGGGCTCTGCGCTGGAAAAACTCAGCGTCATTTTCCGTTCCCACGCATCCCTGATTGCCGCAAATCCCGGACTGCCCAGGTTCATATTCTCCGAAGAGATCCATCTGGGAGATCTGTCTCTGGCCAAAACCATAGCCGGGAAAATGGCGGGTTATATTGAAACGCTCAGCATGATCATTGCCGAGGGAGTCAGGAACGGCGAACTCCAGTCACTTGCCCCGAGGGAAACAGCCATTACCCTGCTCGGCATGATCCAGTTCACCGCCTTGCGCTGGTCCATCACCCGGGGCACATTCAGCCTTGATGCCGAGGCCGAACGATTGTGGAACAATTTCCTGCAGCTTATTCAAGCAGGGTCGCCCAAGACACCCTTCGAACCAAAAAACATGGGACTCGTATGAAGAAAATGCTCCTTCTGCTTGTGCTGTCTATCTCCTTTACCGGACCAGCCGGGGCGGCAGAACCCCTCACCCTGGCGGAGGCATTGAAAACCGCCGATAAAAATCATCCCCAGATCGAAGAGGCGGCGGCAAACCTTACAATCACCGAAGCCAGACTTGGGCAGACCACCGCCAATTACTGGCCCCAGATCAATCTCGCCGCCGACTGGAACAAAGGCGACACCTTCTTGACTGCCTTGGGCGGCATCAAGGAAACCGAGGTTTCCACCACCTCGGTGGTGGTCAGGCAGAACATCTATGATTTTGGCCGGACCGCCGGAGCTGCGGCCGCCGCCCGCGGAGCCAGGGCTGCGGCCGCACAAGGGCTGGCCGTAAGCCGCCAGGATATCGGCTTTCGGGTCAAAGCCGCATGGTTTCTGGTTTTGGCTGCAGAGAAACAGGTGGAGGCCAGCCGGAAAACCGTTGCCGCGCGAGAAAATCTGGCGCGCCAGGCCAATGAATTTTTCAAGCACGGTATCCGCTCCAAGGTGGAAGTGGCCAGGACGGAGGCATCTCTGTATGCAGGAAAAAGTGTGCTGATCCGGGCCGAGAACAATCGTGATCTTGCCCGTCTGGAACTGGCAAACGCCATGGGATTGAACTCGCTTGACGAACGCCCGCTGTCCGAACCGGAAAACATGACGCCCCTCGCCCAGGAAGACCTTGCAGCCCTGCGTGAAGAGGGTTTGCAAAACAGAGGCGAACTCAAGCGTCTCGCTTCCCTCAAGGATTCGGCCACCGGCTCTTTGGACTCGGCCCGCAGCGGCTACCTTCCCACGCTTTCCGGTGTTGCGAGTTATGGCGAAGCCGCCCAGAGCATGCTCCCGGAAGGGGAGGTCTGGCTTCTGGGAGTCAATCTCTCCCTGCCGGTCTTCTCCGGATTCGCCACCAGGGAACAGGTGCGCGAGGCAGATGCCGCCATCCATGCCGTGGAAGCGCAGCAGAGGAATTTGCGCATGCAGATCGCCAGAGAGATCGAATCCGCCTGGCTGGGGATCACTGAAACCCAGGCCCGTCTTGCAGCAAGCACCAAAGAAACCATCGCGGCTCAGGAGGGTCAGCGCCTGGCCATGGAACGCTACCGGGAAGGATTGGGGACAATGATCGAGGCCATTGATGCGCAAGCCCAGGCCTTAAATGCCGAAACCGCACAGATTCAGGCAGGATACGACCAACGAATTGCCAGAGCGCGGCTGGACCGAGCCCTGGGCAGACAATAGCAAACACCGATCCGCATCTTTTCGTTGAAGGTGAACGATGACATCAACAGGGCAGGATTGAGGAGAAAAATGATGCAAGCTCCGACGAAGCTGAAAATCCGAAAAAAACACCTCCTGGCGCTGGCCGGAATACTGACCTTGGGCTTCATCCTGCGGCTCACGATTCTTGGGCCGACCAAGGTCCAGACGGTGCGCGTGGTGAAACGGGATCTGGCTGCCCAGGTCTACGGCAACGGCACGGTGGAAGCCAAGGTGGTGGTCAACATCGCCAGCAAGATTACCGGACGACTTGCCGAAGTTGCCGTTGATCAGGGCGACACGGTCAAACGCGGGCAGATGCTGGCAAAACTCGACGACACCGAATTGCAGGCCCAGGCCCGGCAGGCAGGGGCAACTGCGGAAAAGGCTGCTGCCGCTGTCGCTCTGGAGCAGGCCAACCTGCAAAAAGCAACGGCCAACCTGCTGCTGGCTGAAAAAAACAGTAAACGTTTCAGTGCCCTGGCCGCGAAAGAACTGGTGTCCATCCAGGAGGCCGAACAGTATGAAACCGCTTTTCTGGTCGCCAGGGAAGAGGCGGCACGCGCCGCTGCCGCCCTGACCGCGGCAGGCAGGGAAAAGGCGGCCACCGCCGCCGCGCTTGCAGCCAGCCGCTCCCGCCTCAGTGATGGACTGATTCTGGCGCCGGAGGACGGGATAATCATCAGGCGGGAGCTTGAACCCGGAGCCACGGTAACAGCGGGTTTGCCGATTTTCCTGCTGGCCGATCCGGAGACTGTCTGGATAAAGGCCAACGTGGACGAGTCGCAGCTCAAGCCCCTTGCGCCTGGACAATCGGCAACAATCACCCTCCGCTCGGCGCCGGGTGAAAAATTCCCGGGACAGGTTGCCCGCCTTGCCTGGGAAAGCGACCGGGTCACAGAGGAACTTGAGGTGAATGTTGCCTTTACCCCACTGCTAGAGCGTTTCCGCCTGGGAGAACAGGCCGAGGTGCTTATCGCGGCCGGGGCGAGAAAAGATGCCCCATCAATCCCCAGCACCGCTTTGGTGAACAGGGGAAAACAGCGCGGAGTCTGGGTCGTGGACAACAGCCGGATCCGTTTTCAGGAAGTCTCCACCGGCATCGAAGACAGTAGCGGGATGATTGAAATCACTGCCGGACTTACCGGCAACGAGGCCATCGCCCTTACAGCACCGGAAAAAATGTCCTTGCTCCGCGACGGCCAGAAGGTCCGGATACGCAAATGAATCTGGCGCTGCGCGACATTCGGCACCAAAAGAGCCGCTTCATCCAGACCTGTCTCGGACTCGGTCTGCTCCTCGGGGTGGTGATGAGCATGAGCGGCATCTATCGGGGACTGTTCACCGATGCAACCGGCATCTTAAATGCCACGGCGGCGGACCTCTGGGTGGTGCAGCAGGACACCAGCGGTCCCTTTGCCGCCACCTCCCGCATTCCCGAGGAAATCAAATACCGCATCAGGGCGGTTCCCGGGGTGGCGCAGGCCTCTGCACTTTCTTTTCAAAATATCCAGAGCGAACGCCATGGCGCCCCTTTCCGTTTTTTTCTCGTGGGGTATGAACTGGGAGGCATGGGCGGACCGCCCGTCATCGTCGCCGGTCGGCCCATCCGGCAAAAACACTACGAAATCGTGGTGGACCGGGCCATGAAGATCGGCCTGGGAGAACGGCTGCGATTGGGCGGCGATGACTATACGATAGTCGGACATACCGCCAAGATGGTCTCCTCAGCCGGAGACCCGGTTGCCTATGTAACCCTTGCCGACGCCCAGAAAATCCAGTTCAAGGATGACAACAACGCCATCCGCAACAGCCGCGAAAAGCTTGCCGGCCAGCTTGAACGGTTGCCCGTGCTTTCCCCGGGGCAGGCAGGCCGGCTCACCCCGCAGATCGCAGGAATCGTCGGCTCGACCCATATCGTCAATACCGTTGTGGCAAGGCTCGACACTGGCGCGAATCTGGTCCAGGTACAGGATCGAATCAGCCGCTGGAATCATTACCGTCCTCTTACCGGTGCAGATCAGGAGCGCATTCTCACCGAAGGCATGATCAAAAAGGCCAAGATGCAGCTCGGCATGTTCCGGGCCATCCTGCTCGTTATTTCCGGGGTCATCATCTCGCTGATCATCTACACCATGACCCTGGACAAGCTCCGGGTAATCGCCACCCTGAAGCTGATCGGCACCAGAAACCGGGTGATCGTCGGGTTGATTCTCCAGCAATCGCTGCTCATGGGAGTGATCGCCTACGTCATCGGTTTCGTCCTGATCGCCCTTACCCGCGACAAGTTTCCCCGGAGGTTGGATCTGGTGCCGATCGACCTGCAGCTTTTGTTCGGCATCGTGATTCTGATCTGTATCGGCGCCAGTCTGGTGGGCATCCGCAAGGCCATGCGGGTTGAACCGGCCGAAGCACTGGGAGGTTGAGACACATGTACGCGGTGCAGATTGAAAACCTGACCAAGATTTACGGCAGCGGCCACACCGAAGTCGTGGCCCTGGCCGATGCCACCTTCGATGTGGCGCCGGGAGAACTGGTGGCTATCCTCGGGCCATCCGGCTCCGGTAAAACAACGCTCTTAACCACCATCGGCCTGGTCACCGAACCGACCCGCGGCAAGGTCGTGCTGGATGGAGAGCTGATCGCCGAAGACGGCTGGCCGAAAGGGCTTGATCTCAAACGTATCCGGCGGGAAAAACTGGGGTTCATCTTCCAGGCCCACAACCTGATTCCCTTTCTCACTGCCGTGGAAAACGTGATGATCGCCCTGGAAAACAACGGCATTGGCGCCAAGGAGGCGCGGATGCGGAGCATAGAGCTGCTCGAAAGCCTGGGCCTAGGCCATCGGCTGAACCATTATCCTGCCCTGCTCTCAGGCGGCGAGTCGCAGCGCACCGCCATTGCCCGCGCCCTGGCCAATCAGCCCCGGGTGATCCTGGCCGACGAACCGACGGCGGCACTGGACACGGAAAACGGCAAGAACGTCATGGCCCTGCTGAAAAAACTGGCGGTGGAAAACAATTCGGCAATTCTGGTGGTCACCCACGACCAGCGGATGGTGGAAGGGTTTGACAGGATCTTCACCTTCAGCGATGGCAGGATCGTGGGGGAAAAGCGGAACAGTTGAGCCATCCACCGCTAAAAATGTTTTCGCGTACAGGACTCAAATAATGCCCAACACCTCCAAACTGTTCCGTTCTTTTCCTGAAAGATGGATAACCAGCCGGCATGGGGGAGTAATCCTTTTCCTCGGGATTTTCATCATCCTTTCAACCCTCATCCGGCTGGCCTTGCTGGTCCGAATCGGCCATGATGCCTCCTGGGATGCAAGCCTCTTCGCCGTCTTTGCCTGGGGGCTCATCTTCGATGCCGCCACCGCTGCCTGGATGGGCCTTCCCTGGATTCTGCTGCTCACCCTCCTGCCCACCAGTTTTTTCACGCGGCCATGGGCCCGGATCGTTGTCCAGGGATTCAGCTGGATCATGCTGTACGCCCTGCTCTTTGGCGGGGTGGCCGAATGGTTCTTCTGGGAGGAGTTCGGCTCCCGCTTCAATTTCATCGCAGTCGACTATCTGGTCTACACCACCGAAGTCCTGGGCAACATCCGGGAATCTTATCCGGTTCCCGCCATACTGGCAGCACTGGTTCCGGTCACCACCCTCCTTTTCTGGCTGGTATGGAGAACAGGCCTGCCGAATCGCTGGCTTCTCGAAAACCACGAACACTCCCGCCAACGGTGGCTGAACGGAAGTGTTTGGCTTGCAGTTGCCCTTGCCGCAGGGCTGATCGTTCGATCAGAATGGCTTCCCGCCTTCGGCAATAACTTCAATCGCGAGTTGGCCAGGAATGGCGTGTGGTCGCTCTTCGCCGCCTTTCGCGACAACGAGCTCGACTATACCCAGTTCTATGCCACGCTCCCGCTGGAAGAGGTTTACCGGGAACTGCGGGAGGAACTGACCGAAGACGGCTCCGTGCTGCTGCGGCCCAATTCGCTCGACTCCCTGCGGCTGGTAAGCGCAAACGGGCCGGAACAGCATCTGAACATCATCCAAATCACGGTGGAAAGCTTGAGCGCCCAATTTGTGGGGGCACTCAACCCGAAATCACAGCTCACCCCCACCCTCGATGCCTTGGCCCCCAAAAGTCTCCTTTTCACCAACCTCTACGCCACAGGAACCCGCACCGATCGAGGCATGGAAGCCCTTACCCTCTCGCTGCCGCCGACACCAGGCCGCTCCATAATCAAACGCCCAAACAACGAGAACCTCTTCACGCTTGGTTCCGTCCTGCGCGCCAAGGGATACGATACCGCCTTTCTGTATGGTGGCTTCGGATACTTTGACAATATGAACGCCTTTTTCGGCGGCAACGGCTACCGAGTCGTTGACAGGAACAGTGTCGGACGTGAGGATGTAACCTTTGCCAATGTCTGGGGAGCCTGCGACGAAGACCTTTACCGCTGGACGCTCAAGGAAGCGGATGCCGCGCATGCCTCTGCCCGCCCTTTCCACTTCTTCGTCATGACCACCTCAAACCACCGACCCTTCACCTTCCCTGACGGACGGATCGACTTGCCCTCCAAGGTTTCCGGCCGCGACGGCGGGGTAAAATATACGGATTACGCCATAGGCAAATTCCTGGCCGATGCCGCTTCACGCCCCTGGTTCAAAAACACAGTCTTCGTCATTGTGGCCGACCACTGCGCAGGGAGCGCGGGCAAGACCGAACTTCCGGTGGAAAACTACCACATCCCCCTCTTCGTCTATGCGCCGGGCGGACAAATCCAGCCTGGCCGCATAAACACACTCATGAGTCAAATGGATTTTGCCCCTACGCTACTGGGACTTTTGAACTGGACTTACCCCAGCCGCTTCTTCGGTCACGATGTGCGAAAAGTCGAACCAGACGAAACCCATGCCCTCGTTGGCACCTATCAAAAACTTGGCCATTTGGAAAAAAATGCTTTCATCGTGTTAGGCCCCCAGCAAATTGAGTCGCAGTACACCCTGGATGCTTCCGGAAAACTTACCCGCACACAGGCCCGCAACGAATATGCCGAACACGAAACCATCAGCTTCTACCAGGCGGCAAGCTATGCTTTCAACCACGGAGGATACCGGGCGCTTTCCGCCAAAGAATTCCAGAAGGCCCTGACTGGAACACCGTAACCCGCATGCACGGAAAGAATCCATCGCCTTTCCTGCAATAAAAAAGCCCGGCCTTTTCAGGTCGGGCTTTTTTTTGATCAACCGTGGAAGATCAATGCTTGAAAGAGCGCTGGCCCGTAAACTTCATGGCCACCTGCGGCTTGGCCTCGTTACAGGCCTGAATCGTCTCGAAGTCGCGCATGGAGCCGCCCGCCTGCAGAATGGCGGAAACACCCTGCCGGATGCCGACATCGGCGCCGTCACGGTACGGAAAAAAGGCATCGGAGATCATCACCGAGCCGGGCAGTCCGGCCTTGTCCACCTTGGTCTGCTCGTCGATCTTCTCCTGATCCGCCTTGTTCCGTTTGCCCTGTTCGATCTCCAGCGCCATGTCCGCATAGGGGATGCCGAAGGTATCAAAGCAGAGCATGTCCGCATACTTGGTATAGGCCTTGTACACCGCGATGTCGGCCACGCCGACCCGGTCCTGTTCGCCGGTGCCGATGCCCACGGTGCAACCGTCTTTGACGTAGATGACCGAGTTGGAGGTGACTCCGTGTTCCACTGCCCAGCCGAAAAGCATGTCGTCGATCTCCCGCTGAGTGGGCTCGCGTTCCACCTTGTACTCCTGGCCCTTGGAGGTGCTCACCGCCGGTTTCAGATCGGCCAGTGAACGGATGGAATTCACCGCAGACTGCTGGACAATGAGACCGCCGTCGATCAGGCTCTTGAAATCGACAAAACGGTATTTCTCATACTCGGCCAGCCGGTCGATGCGACTGATCCGCACCACCCGCAGATTTTTCCGGGCTGAAAGAATCTCCAGGGTTCCCGCTTCAAATTCCGGAGCGCAGACCACCTCCAGATAGTTCTGGCTCAGGAGTTCAGCGGTTTCCTTGTCGCAGGGGCGGTTCAAGATAATGGCTCCGCCAAAGGCGGCGATGCGGTCGGCACGGTTTGCCCGGTCATAGGCGCGGGCAAGGGTTTCCCCGCAGGCTGCGCCGCAGGGATTGTTGTGCTTGAGAATAACCGCAGCCGGGCGATCCATCAGATACTTGATGATGTTGAGACCGTTGTCGATGTCGGTGAGGTTGATCTTGCCGGGATGCTTGCCCACCTGGAGCATGTCCTCAACATTGATCCCGCTCACCAGACCCTTGCCCGGCTCGATGAAACGGCAGTCACCCAGCACCAGATTGCCGTTGGTCAGCTCATACAGGGCCGCTTCCTGATCGGGGTTCTCGCCATAGCGCACACCCCGCTCATCAACCGTTCCGTTCTCGTCCACAATCTTCCAGGTCTTCTTCCGGTACTTCAGTTCCTGGTCGCCAAAGGTGATTTTCATCTCCATGGGAAAGTGGTCACCGAGAATGGTGGTGTACATTTTCTTCAGATCTGCCATTGGGTTCACCCCTCCTTCATTTGGTTACGCATATCGTTCAGGCAGCCTGCTGCCTGTCTCCCTGCACTTGAAAAACAGCATCCCAATC
>Ga0074195_1000301_pt1 | contig 107644 bp, 98 predicted proteins | sample EPASupsiteHSE623_FD_64525 | JGI IMG/M metagenome (GOLD analysis project Ga0074195, IMG submission 64525) | Bioremediated contaminated groundwater from EPA Superfund site, New Mexico - Sample HSE6-23 | ecosystem: Environmental > Aquatic > Deep subsurface > Groundwater > Contaminated ... | reverse complement strand
CTACCAGTAAATCCTGTATATCCTGTGTATCCGGTACCTCCGGTTGGACCTGTTGCACCAGTGGGGCCGGTGACTCCTGTTGGTCCGGTTAATCCAGAGAAGCCTGTATAACCAGTTGCTCCTGTTGGTCCTGTTGCTCCTGTTGGGCCGGTGAGACCTGAAGTACCCGTTGCACCAGTTGGACCTGTTATACCAGAAAAGCCCGTATATCCTGTTGCACCAGTTGGTCCTGTATCTCCACTTGGACCTGTTGGACCTGTGACTCCTGTATCTCCTGTTGCACCCGTAGGACCAGTGAATCCTGTTAATCCCGTAGCACCTGTTAATCCTGTTGCACCGGTTGGACCTGTTAATCCTGTAAGTCCAGTTGCACCTGTTGGTCCGGTATCTCCACTAGGACCTGTTGGACCTGTTAATCCTGTAAATCCAGTTGCACCTGTTGGACCGGTGAGGCCCGTGAAACCTGTTGCACCAGTTGGTCCTGTTAATCCAGTGAAGCCTGTGTATCCGGTTGCACCTGTTGGTCCTGTTGCTCCGGTTGGACCGGTTAATCCTGTAAAACCGGTAGATCCAGTAGGTCCAGTTATACCGGTAAATCCAGTGTAGCCTGTTGCTCCGGTTGGACCTGTTAATCCGGTAAATCCAGTGTAGCCTGTTGCTCCGGTTGGACCTGTTAATCCGGTAAAGCCTGTTGCACCAGTTGGTCCTGTTAATCCGGTAAAGCCTGTGTATCCGGTTGCACCTGTTGGACCTGTTGCACCTGTTGGGCCTGTTAATCCTGATGCTCCTGTATGACCTGTAGCACCTGTTGGACCTGTAAGTCCAGTAGAACCACTTGGTCCTGTTGGTCCGGAGACTCCTGTGTATCCGGTTGCACCTGTTGGACCTGTAAGTCCAGTAGAACCACTTGGTCCTGTTGGTCCAGTTAATCCTGAATATCCAGTAAATCCTGTATATCCGGTTGCACCAGTTGGTCCTGATTGTCCTGTGAAACCCGTATATCCGGTTGCACCAGTTGGTCCTGATTGTCCTGTGAAACCCGTATATCCGGTTGCACCAGTTGGTCCAGTATGTCCGCTTGCACCAGTAGGGCCGGTGAGACCTGTGAAGCCTGTGTATCCTGTTGCTCCGGTGGGACCAGTATTTCCACTTGCTCCTGTTGGTCCGGTAATTCCTGTAAATCCTGTTTGGCCAGTAGGACCTGTTGCTCCTGTTGGTCCGGTATTTCCACTTGCTCCTGTGGGACCGGAGAGACCAGTAAATCCTGTATATCCGGTAGCACCGGTGGGTCCGGTAAGACCACTATAACCAGTGAGACCAGTAAATCCTGTATATCCGGATATTCCTGTTGCTCCAGTTGGACCAGTTATACCTGTTAATCCAATATCTCCAGTATCTCCAGCTGGTCCCATGGGACCAGTTGGTCCAGAAGCTCCGGTAGGACCAGTTTCTCCTGTATAACCGCTTGCACCTGTTGGACCTGAGTGACCACTAGGACCAGTTGGTCCTGTTAATCCTGTGTATCCAGTTATTCCTGTTGCACCTGTCGGACCTGTAAATCCAGAAAAACCTGTATATCCAGTTGCACCTGTGGGGCCGGTGAGACCTGTGTATCCGGTAAGTCCCGTAGCTCCTGTGGGACCGGTTTCTCCACTTGGTCCTGTTGGTCCGGTAATTCCCGTAAATCCTGTATAACCTGTAGCTCCAGTTGGTCCTGTTGCTCCAGTTGGTCCTGTTAATCCTGTGAACCCTGTATCTCCTGTTGCTCCAGTTGGTCCTGTTAATCCTGTGAACCCTGTATCTCCTGTTGCTCCAGTTGGTCCTGTTAATCCTGTTACTCCTGTTGGGCCTGTTTCTCCAGTAAAACCGGTGAGACCTGTATAACCAGTTTCACCGGTTGCTCCGGTTATTCCTGTATCTCCCTGAGGACCTGATAAACCTGTAGCTCCTTGCGTCGAAGCGGGGCCGGGAGGGCCGGTTGCACCTTGTGGTCCTGTATCTCCTTTTGGTCCTGTTGGTCCCGTTGCTCCTGTTGGTCCGGTTAATCCTGTATCTCCGGTTGCACCTGTCGGACCAGTAATACCAGTATTACCTGTATCTCCGGTTGCACCTGTCGGACCTGAAAAACCTGTGAAGCCCGTATATCCTGTTAATCCTGTGAAACCTGTATAGCCTGTGTATCCGGTTGCTCCTGTTGCTCCGGTTGGACCGGATAATCCCGTTGCTCCTGTCGGACCAGTAAATCCTGTGTATCCAGTTATTCCTGTTGCACCTGTCGGACCAGTCAGACCCGTTACTCCTGTTGGACCTGTAAAACCTGTTGCTCCTGTTTCTCCCGTTGCTCCTGTTGGTCCTGTCATACCTGTAAATCCAGTTAATCCTGTTTCTCCAGTAAATCCTGTAAAGCCGGTTTCACCTGTAGCTCCTGTTGGGCCAGTTAATCCTGTGAAACCTGTAATACCGGTGTATCCTGTTTCTCCTGTAAAACCTGTTGCTCCGGTTTCTCCTGTTGCACCAGTAGGTCCTGTAAATCCAGTTGATCCGCTTGGGCCAGTGGGACCTGTTTCTCCTGTAAAACCTGTTGCTCCTGTTGGACCAGTTAATCCAGTTGCTCCGCTTGGACCAGTGGGACCTGTTTCTCCGGTAAATCCGGTATAACCAGTTGCACCAGTTGGGCCAGTATCTCCACTTGGACCTGTTGGTCCGGTTATTCCTGTAAATCCAGTGTATCCAGTTTCTCCTGTGGGACCTGTTATTCCGCTTGTTCCAGTTGGGCCAGTAAATCCTTGTGGTCCGGTTAAGCCCGTAGATCCAAAATCGCCTTTATCTCCTTTTTGTCCAGTTGCTCCGGTAATTCCTGTTGTACCAGCTCCACCTATATCACCTTTTATATCAATCCATTTTGTTCCATCATAATAAAACATCCGACTTTTGGTTTTATCAAAATACATTCTTCCAGCAATACCAGTAGGCGCGTTATTGAGATTTCCAAAATCAGCGTATCCAGCAAATGAGATATTTCCGTAATGATCAACCGTAAACATCCTGGTATTTTCCTGTGATGCCTGTATAAAATTTCCAGTTCCATCCTGTTGTAACAGTAAGATAGGATTATCTGATTTTGTAAAAACTTTTAATTCATCATTTATAGCAACATATCCATTATTAGTTGAGGTGCTGTTGTAAATGGAGTTTTGTAAATCAATTCTTCCTTGTCCGGTCGGGGAGAGTGAAATGTCACCTTTTGAACTTTGAATTGCAACGACTTGTCCTTCAATTGTAAATATTCCTGAAGTTGATTGAATTCTTGGTGAGGCAGCGGCAAGGATAAGAGCACCATTTTCATTTATTACAGGAATAGTATTTGGTGTTGCTGATTTTGATGCAGGATATCCTTGAAGAAGTCTTGAGTCAGCGCTGTATGCAAAGTTGGGGATTTTTTGTCTGGGTGTCATTTCCGGATCTTTTTCTACTTTGATACCTAAGTATAATTCGTAGTTGTTATAAAAGATTGAATTTGAGATTGTTTGATCATTTTCTTTTTGATTTCCTAAGATTACAGAAAAAGTTCCTTGTTTATTTGGGGTGACTTTTCTTTCAGCAGAAGTCCAAACTGGTGTTTGATTTTTTGATGAGTTATAAAGTTTAAAAACTACATTAGTTGGGCTTGTTATTGGTTGTCCTGATTTATCCAGTAATTTTCCCTGAAAAGTTAATAACCTTGGTGAAGAAACAACTGTTTTTTGAGTGGTTGTAAGTCCTCCGGGGAAAAGGACAGTAAAAGTTTTTAATCCTAATAATAATATTATTAAAATTACTATTCCGAGTTTTAAACCTTTTAAAAGTGATGTATTTTGATATTTTACATACCAATTGGGTCGAGAAAATTTAATATGATGCAAAAAGGTTTTATACCAAGGCCAGCCTTTTGTAGATATTTCTGTAGGAGCATAGAATTCTTTAGGAATTCCCTGAACTGTTTTTTCTTCCTTATTTGACAGTTCTTCAATAAAAGGCGATTTATTTAAAAGGTTATTTTTTTGCGCCCAATTAGAAAATTTTCTTAAAGTAGCCAAGTGTCTGTTAACTGTTCTCGGAGAAGCATTGAGAATTGTAGATAATCTATTTTTATATTCTTTTATATCGTTTGATGTTAAATCCCATGGAGTATTTTGAATTTTTTGAGGATTTGTTTTGGTTAACCAATCAAGAAAATGACGGATATCTGATAGATAATTTTTTATTGTAATAGGGCTTGCCTGTTCTTCCCATAATGCCTGTTTAAATCTATCAATAGCAATATTTTCCGGAGGGAGGTTTGTTTTATTTTTCGTTCCCACATTTTCTAAATTTTCTGCGGGATTTTCAGAAAGTATTTTTGAAGACTGTAAAAAATCACCGAATTTTCTAAGAGAAGAGAGGTAACGGTTGATCGTTTTTTTAGGAACATTTTGTTTTATTAGATTATCTTTATATTCGATGATTATTTTTTTTGTTAATTGCTCAGGTTGAAGTTCAGTATTATTTTTTTCCTGAAAGTTGCGGAGAAAATGACGAATATCTGCAAGATAATTTTTAATCGTGATTAGACTAACACCAAGTGTTTGTAAATAATTTTTAAAATTTTGGAGCAGGTTTGTCATTTTTGTTGTCTAGCCTAGAGATTATACTGATTATATAGTTATATAATTAGAGTATGGGATTATATATAGCCTTGTCAATATGTAAGAATATATCAATTCATATAATAATAAGACAGATTTAAAAAATATTGCGATAGACTGCCATTTAAATGAAGTTTTATTTCTTAATAAGAAGCTGTTAACAAAAAGATTATTTTTCTATAGACTAATAAGTTTTTCACAGAAGAATATCTGACAGAGAAGGGGTAATTTTATTGTAATATTATATTTTCTAAATTAAAGAAATTTAATTTTGAGGTAAATATATTTATTTCCCGAATATTATGCGTTTATTTATTAACCTAATTATTCCTAAATTTTTAGAGTGAAAAATGATTGAATGCAAATACTTATTAGTTTGAAGAAAAAAATTATTAAGCTTGAAATCTCTATTTATTTAATAATGAAGTGTTTTGATATATTTAAGATATCATATGATGTATTATTTTAATCACATTTCCTACTTTTTTAGAAAATATTATATTAAAAATATTAAAATATTATTTTTGAACTTTTATACCTTATAATATTAATTTTTTTCTTAGTTTTTAAAACTTCATTAGAATACTCTGGGATAGTACTAAATATTTTTATTTATGAAAATATTTTTTATTTTTTTAAACAAAATATTTTATTAAATATTTTTCATAAAATTATCACTTTATTTACTAGATTGCTAGAGTTTTTTTAGTTTATTAATAAGCTCTAGATATTGATTTTCATTTTTCACTTAGTAAATTTCCCTAATTTTTTCCAGCATTTTAATTTACAAAATTTTATTTATTTATCATAATGTTTGGTAAACTTTTTTTCACAGCTTTTTTATGGGTTATACTATTGTTGAATCGATCATCTATATAATTTTAACCCTAATAAGTGATGAATCATTTATAGGTGTAAAAATACAGAATGGTTATTTATTTTTTTATTATTTTCCTAAGTATTATAAATATAGGGATAATGAAGATTAAGAATATCTCTTGCGGAAGTGCAATGAAGCATTTTGACTTTGATAATAAATTTTTACTATCATCTTCATTGTCTAATAAAACAGTTGCCTGATAGATTCCAATTGACTTTGTAGGGTTCCAGACAAGGGGAGAAGTATAGTTTTTAAGCGATCTGGTGTAATCAGATAGTACAGTGTGGGAAGGAATAACGATATTGCTAACTATCTTTCCAGATAAAATATTTTTAATCTCTATTTTTCCTCTTGTTTTAATTTTTGTTCGTCCGGAGTTTTTAATATCTATTTCAAAAACGAGAGGACTTTTTGTGAAAATTAATGGTGTGGAAAAATTTATTAAAGATAATTTTTTGGAAAGTGGTTTATTTTCTACGCTAATTAATAGTAAAGAGGCTATTTGAACTTCCTGGTTAATAATTAGAGGAGCATTGTTAACAGAATCGCTTATGTCTTTTTTGCCTGAAAAAACAAAAGCAATGTAATAGTCTCCTTCTTTTGCGTTTTTAGGAATTGAGATTATAAAGGGAAATTGTTTTTTTTCAGATTCTTTTAGATATAAATCCTGCGGTAAATTTATATCGTAAAGTGCTATCCAACTATCCATAATTTTATCTTTGTTTCTTAGTTCTATGTTTCCCTGATTGTCTTGAGGAACGAAAGGAAAAGCATCTACAATTAAAGCGAGATTTTGGTTTATTGAATTTAATATATTGATGTTTACTATTCTCTTGTCTCCGGGTTTTACTGAAAGTTCCTGAATGGTTGGGTTTAAAGAAAAGGAAAGAGAAGAGTCATCTCCAAGACAAGAGTTACTAAGAAGTGTTAGATATATTATTATAGATAAAGATACTATGTGATATATTTTCAAATAATTGTCAAATCTCTTTTTTATGTTGTTGAGACTTGCCTGTTTCTAATCCCGCCTTTGTGGAATTATTAGATTGTAAGATCGCAGTATACAGAGACATGTTCTTACTTCGGCGGGATTTCAGCTCCGACGAAGCGTATATAAAACTCCCGAGTATAAACCCGTGGGAGCTTCAATATGTTGGTAAAACCGTGTAAGTTATTGTAGTAATCCAATTTGACGAAAGTAATTTTTTGGGCAGATTTACTTTCAAAGAGATTAAAGCATCTTCTTCTCCTTCGTGATTTTTTTCGATTAATAATCCGCTTGGATCTCCTGTTTTTAATACGGGAATTCTTTTATAAGATGTTTTTTCTTTAAACTCTTCTGTTTTAGGACTTTCTAGTCTAAAACCAAGACCATACGTACTTTTTGTCACCCAACTGCAAGGAGTTTTGACTGCTTCGCAGTCCTGACTGTCTCCGGAAAATTCAGGAAACTCAAACTTTGAGTCTTTTTCATTCGCGCTGTTGTCTTGAGAAATTGTTAAAGAAAAGCCCTGGTTTTTTCCTGATTTTACTTTAAGAGAAGTTGTTTTTATTTCAGGATTACTGGCGGTAAATTTTGGAAATACAAATGAATCCGGATCGAGGGTAAAAGTTAAAGACGGTTCTATTTTCGGATAGACGATTGGAGTAGGGGTTGGTTTACTTTCCTTTGCAATGGGAGTTATATCCTGTTGAACGACATTTATTTCTCCTGTTTCTAATTCAAATGAAGGAGATGAAAGATCCTCTCCCAATACCGGAGTTGGAATTTGGAGCAAGGTAGCAATAATTGTCAACATTATAGGTATAGACAAATTGAATAAAAAGAATTTGTACATAGCAATTATTCCGTTTTTAAAGCGGCAGGTTAATTTATTGTTTTGGTTTATTTATTATCTATGCGATAATTATTGATTTTTTTATCAAGAACAAAAGTGAACAGCAAGGAAAGAAGGCTGATTAATAAAAGCAAGTTTTTATAACCTGACGCTTTATATGTGAATGCTACTTCAGAGATGCCGGAAGGAGTTTTTACTGCGATGAAGTAGGGTGAAACCATTTGTTTTTCAATATCTTTTCCATTTACTGTAGCGTTCCAGAAGGGGTGATAAGTTATTTTAAGCATTAACAAATCATCCTTGCTGTTTTCAATTTTACTTGAGTAATAATCATTTCTGTTTTCTTCTCTAATAACCTTTCCGGAGTTTATTTTTGCACTTTGGGTTGCTGAAAAAGGATTTTGACTAAGCAGCGATAATGGAATTTTGTCAATGTCTGGAAGAATTTTATAACTTACCAAATCAATCATTTTAGCATTTATTTTGTAGTCAGAATTTAGAAAAGAATTATCAAACGAAATGGTAGCGTGATTTTTTGCTTCAGGCCACTTACTATCAAGCCAAAATCTGTTGGTGTTTACTGTATTAATTTTATCTCCAAATATTAACATATTAGAATTGATAAAAGTGAAATTGCCGTCTGTTTCTACAGAGTAAACATTGTATTTCCCAAACGAACTAATTTTCTTTACAAAATCAGGAAATTTTTGTTCGGGGGGAGCAAGGACGTAGCGGATATTATATAGGTTATAGTGGTCTATTCTTGTGTCGTTGAAAAATTGTTCGATATCAGTATTTAGTGACCATGATTCAGGTTCAAAACCTAAACTATCAAATCCATTTACCGATAGGGCAAGAAAAACTTCAGTGCCGCCAACCTTAAAATTTCTACCCCAATTTCCCGGTCTTCCTGCCCAAATTCTTCCGGGTTTTTTCTGTTGCATGTTCTTAATTTGAATTGCGGCTTTTTGGAAGTTGGACCAATCCTTTTTATATTCTTCGTTATAGTTTTTTAATAATTTTGTATTTTCAGATAAAAACAAACTGCGTTCTTTTACAGCAGGGAAGAGGATAATCAGAGGGATTAAAATAAACGAAATAAATATAATGATAATTGAAGGTTTTTTTAATAAATTTTCTTGATGCATTTTGATTCTTTGATTTATATTTTGTTGTTGAAAATCTTCAGCGAGATCAATATCCGGAAATAAAGAGACAATTTTTTGGATAATACTTTGAGATTTTTCTGCAATAAAATATAAACCAAGACCGGTCAAGAAAATTCCCGCAAAGTGAACTCCGTTTATAAAACGATGCATATGAATTCCCTCAGAGCCAGGAAGTAAGTCAATTAACGCACCCCATGTTGTTCTTCCGAAATACATTAAAGTCCAAAATATTAAAAGAAGAGGAAATAATAAATATGAGGTTGGCTTGTTATTGTCTGATAAATCTTGTTTTTTTGAATCAATGAGAGAAAAGAATGAATTAAGAGCAAAGAATAAACCTATGAAGACAAGAATGGTAATTATCGGGAATCTCCCGAAGTCAAAAATTGCTCCGTCAAAATATCGGTTAATGATTTCCCGAAATCCGAAAGAATTAAATTTATATAACTCATCCCAGACAGAGTGAGCATGGTAATTATTATTAGCAAATAGGGGAATTATCCAATAGGAGAGCGATAGAAATGATAAGGCAAAGATGACACCCAACTTTATTACAGGTCTTGTTAGCAGTTTAATACCATTAAGTGCTACGTCTATAATTCTTTGTATTGACGCCTTAGAATTTATTTTTTCGGAGTTTATTCCTGTCTCTTCTTTATTTATTATAAGATATTTTATTAAGAAGCATGGGATTAAGAATATTAATGACAAAACAGCGATATAACCATATAAAATATGAGAATGAAAAGTAAGTGCAAGAAGAATTACGGAGCGGAAAAGGTGGGGAATCCTAATTTTAGGGATTTGAGCTTGGATACTAAATTTTTCTTGAAAATATTCATCGGCGATTAGGTATTTATTTTTTTCTACGGTCTTCGTCGCCGCTTCAGAATTTTCTGCGAAAAATTTGTATCCTTTGCTCCAATTAATAATTGAATCATAAATGCTAGCAACTGCGAGAGGGAGGAAGAACATACCCCAAAGCTGGGTGTACATTCCTGAACCTCGCCACAGTAAAGCTCCATAGTCAGTTCCATATTGAAAGTTAGTTGATATTAATGTTGAAGCAAGAGCGGAAAAGGCGGCGGCAAGTGGAGGAAAACGGAATTTACGGGCAGACCAATAGACAGCGAGAGGAAAAAAACAGAGGAGAAGATACTTTGTCCAATTAAAGACAATAAAAAGACCAGGAAGGTTGTAACTACTTACTTGTTGTTGACTATTGGTAATTATTGCGTTTGTATCCAGCGCAGAAGTAGTATTTGAGACAATTCCAATTCCGGCAAGAGCTTTAAACAAAGCTACATTTATTATCGAAGGAAGGTGTTGGTAATAATGAGGCAGGGGGTATCCCATAGCCCAGTAGGAAACCCAATGGTCTGTTAATTTAGGCAGGCAAGTAGTTAGATTAAAAGGGCAATTACCTTCATTCCAAGCTTCGTTCATTCTGAAAGCTAAGGCATAGGCAAAAACATTATCATTGACATCTGAGAGAATATTTAATTCAGGAGCGAGAAGATATAAATTGAAGAGGATCGGAATAATAACCAATATTGTGATAATGAAATTATTAAAACTTGGCCATTTCTTCATAAGAAATATTGTAACATTCAAGAGAGAAAGGAGCAATTATTAATAGAATGTTTTTTGGGACGATATTTATTCTTATTGATTCCTTTTTCTAAGGAGTTGCATCGGGGGGTTGTTTTCAAATTGAGTAGGAATGTGATCAATAAAACCGCGATATATGCCGACTCCATATTCGCCAATCTTTTGGTCTATGGTGGAAAAAGAGATTCTTTTATTTTTTTTTGTTCTGATCACTGCAACAGACATTTCTCCTATAAGTTTGCCTACATCTTGAGGACTAAATTTTTTAGGTGTTTGTTCTGTCTTTATAAGTAAAACAACAGGATATGGAGGGCCTGTTTTATCGATTGTTATGGCAACATATGTATCGGGATGTGAAAGAAGTGCGAGAGCGTCACCCCACCAATTAATTGGAATTGTTTCAAAAAATTCTTTAGGGGTTTGTTTACCCGATTTATTTATTTGTTGAGGGTGAGTGTGTAATTTAATTAGGGAATTATCTATTTGGATAACGCTGGGGGTAAGATAGATTGGTCTTTTTTCCTGTTTTGTATTATAGACTATATCAGCAAAACTTCCCCTATCTGTTCTTAAATATCCCGGATTGGTTCCGGTAATAACCAGCCGTGCATCTTTAACTCCTATTCCAATAAATGTTTCTTGGCCGGGAGGATAAGCAAATAAATTGTTTTGTACCATTAGCCATAGTTTTTTTATATCTATTGTTTTGGGTAAATCTTTTATAGATGGAGGAATTTTATTTTTAGTGAAACCCAAAAGCTCATTTACCAAAGAGACTGAGAAGGGATTGATTTCTTTTGGTTCTATTGGAGGCATTTCGGATTTATTATCCATATCTTATTTGATTATATCAAACTATTATTTCATAAAAGATATTACTATAGTGATAATTAAAATAGGCAATCTGGAATTTTATTTTTTGTTTGACTTTAATGATTTTCGGTGATAGCATGGGCCCTGTTAATGCTATTATTATTAGATTATTGTTAGTATTTTGAAGGGAGGTGTTGAATTATGACAGTGGAAGTTATTAGAAAAAAAGAAGGAGTTGAAGTTGCCACCAGACTTGAAGAAAGAGGTGATTTTGTTTGTTTAGGTAATAAACGCATGGTTGGTCGTGATGGAAGGAGAGAGCTAGTTCCTGTTTATGCAGAGAACCCATTTGAAGGAGAGGGCGGCGTTATTGTTTTTAAGCATCTTTGGGGAAATGAGAACCAAGTAATTAGACCAGGAAGAGAAAGAAAGATCACATTATTGGGGGGAGAAAAAGCTACAGTTAGAGCTAGTTAAAAAAATTACTAAATTACCTTAGAAAGTTTGGTATTTTTTGCAGCTAATTTTAAAATTACTGCACGGTCAAGTTCCGGGCCAAAGAAGAAACTAAATCTTGTTCCTTCTTCTTTGTTTCTATTAAAATGGGTTACCCTTGAGAACATATTCATAAAAACATTTCTGAAAGCAAGCCAAAATAATATTGATGGTATTTGTTCCGGCGGTTTTCCAAAATCTTTAAATAATAGATTCCAGGGACTTGAATGAAGACTCAATAATAAGGAGTCGATATTATGATATCCAAACCAGAACAGGTTATATCCGGAAACGCTTTTAACTAAATGCTCCCAACCGCTTTTTTCTATCCCTTTTTTCAAGGCTTGATCTAGATGATAGGTCCATGCTTCCGGAGTGCGTACTCCCTTTTCCCATTTATTATCATCTTTAATTCTATTTGCCATTTCTTGAATGTTTAATTTTATTATGGCTCTTGTCCATTGAAAGCAATGGGGAATGGTGCCATCTTGATTAAAAAAGTTTTCAGACTTAAAGATGGGAGCTTCTCTTCTTATGCCAACTTTACCTGCTAAAGCCGAACCATCCTTATCGATTCCTACAATTGTGGGAATTGCCATGGAAGTTTCTCCGCCATTTTCTCCGATAATCAGCAAATGAGAGATTCCTCCAATACGTTTAAGAGTTTCAATTCTTCTGGTGGCAATTCCAATTCTTTCTTGCTCAACAAAGGGAGGCAGAGGAATGAAGAATTTTGTTTTTAGACTGTCCGCATCAGGTAAAGGAATATACGCTTCTTTGCTCATGAGGAAAGATATTACATCTCTAAAGATATATTGTCAAATAAAAAAGCACTATTTTGGTTGTTGTGGGGGTTATATTACTTGTTTGTTAAAGGAACAATTAATACTGATAATATAAGATAGAAAAAGATATATTCTGTTATGTTTAGGACTATAAAATTAGCAACGATAATACAATAGGTGTGGTAAAAATATGACAAAACGTTTTAAGTAAGACTCTTGTTATTTTTGAATAAGGATTGCTTCTTTTGTATCGGAGTCGAAATCTTTGTGAGAAAGAGTTATTTCATTATAAGCTTTAGGGAAATATTGTTTTATTAGCGCAACTGGATCTATTATTGCTGAGGCATATAAACCATTCTGTTCAAAGTTTTTCGGTAGTGCTTATATATAATCAACAAATCTATTAAACAGGGTTGGATATTTAATTCTCATTAAATTCCAAAAATCTGCATCTCCAAAAATTGATTTTACATTAACAACATGTCCTGATTCGGTCATATCTCTTGAGAGGGGGTGGGTATCTTTTATTACTTGCTTGGCTAAAATCATATATTTTTCTCCCTGCGGACTTATATCGGAGTGTGGTTTATAAGGAGAATTAGTAAGATGTTTTTTTGTATGCAAGCTTTTTAGATGCCATAAAATTAAATCTTCAACTGCCTTGGTGAATGCTTCTGTTCCAAATCTTGCAATAATGGTTTCTAGGGCCTTATGATAATTTGTTTTTGTAACCTGTTTGTATCTTTCAATAAAATCATCTCCTATTTCATCTTTTCCCCATCTTTCATATTGAAGACCCTGCAGGGCGGCATTGATGCAAATTTGTTTTCGGTCGGACCATTCAGGTCGTCCCACATATGAATCCATTTCTGGTTTTCTAACTGAGGCTAAAGTGCTTGCTTGTTCCTGATCTACTTCATAAAAAGTCCAATTGTTTTCTATTTTTCCGGTTTTCGTATTGATTAAATTTGTCGTAACAACAGTGTGATTGTCAGAAGGTGTGGATGGTTCGTAAGAAAAAGACGATATTTCTAAATAGGGTTTTTTACTAAAAATATCATCTGCTGAAGCATAAATCCTTATCACATCGTCTGAACCGCCGAAATGTTCTTGTATGCTTTGTTCAAACTTAAACAATCTAATAGTTTCATCACCTCTTTTGGCTTTTACAACAAGATAATATTTACCCTTCATGAGTTTTTTTACATCGACTTTAGGTTTCATGGAAATTTCGTGAAGAAGTTTTTCTACTTCTGGATATCCACGAATTGCTTCTGTTTTTATTCCATGTTTATTCATTTTTCTTATTCCCTCTTGGATTATTGCTTGATCTTCACTTCTTAACGATCCGTGATAACAGTAGCCAAACTGTGTTCTTTGATTAAATTCCCAATTTCTTAATGTTCCTCCCTCGTATTTCAACAATCTAATATAACCAACTCTTGGATAAAATTCGTATCTATACCAGCCATTTGTTCCCGGAGATCCCTCTTCTATTGACTGTACTTTTTCTTTATCTATCTGTTCGAAAAACTCGATACCCTCAAAAGGATCATTGGGTTTTGTAAAATCGGGAGTTTTTAAACAGTTTTCTTTATTTTCTGGTTGATTAATACTCATAGATTAATCTTGGAATTATAATACTTTGAGCGATAGATTTAAAGCGTAGAGCTGTTTGTTTTAGAAACAACCGTTGATAATATAAGATAGAAAAAGATATATTCTGTTATATTAAGGACATTGAATTGAGCAAGAATTAAGAAGGCAATAAGAGCTAAGAGGTTGGTTTTTGGCCAGGCATCTTTTCTATTTTTCCATAGAGTTTTTATAGTATCTAATAGTATCAATATATATATAAGTAATGCTAATATGCCTCCGGATAATAATATTTCTAAAAACTCATTGTGTGTCTTGTCGACTCTTATTTTTTTTAGGTCAAAGTCGTTTGGACCCAGTACTGATTGAAAGGCAACTGCAAAATTATCAAGACCCCAACCAAAAATTGGTTTTTCAAGACTAGCTGAGATTGCTTTATTCCAGATTACCGTTCTGTTTTCGAAGGTAGAAACAGGCCTACTTAGTGCAACTAAAAATATTATTAATGCAAACAGAAGGAAAACAGGGACAAGAAAAACTTTTTTATTAACCTTTCCAATAAAAAGAACTATCGAAACAAATAAAAAAGTAATTATGGCAGAGCGGGAATCGGTAAGAAGGAGAGCGGAGAAGAAAATCAGCCACGAAAAGACCAGAGGAATTTTTTTAAAAGGAGAGAATGATAGATATATAAAGGAGAGGGTTAGGAACCCTCCAGCGAAGTTAGGGTTACCCAGGAAGCCTGCTAGACGACCATTGTAATTATAGATGGGAATTAAAAGAATTTTGTAAATAAACGCTTGGGTAATGATGAGAAACGAGAGAAAAAGACCTCCGAGAGCAATATTTTTTGCCAAACGGGTATTTGTGAGTCCAATTCCTTCTAAATTAGTAAAAAGAACAAAAAAGAGAAAGTATGAGACTTGCGTTATTAATCCCTGATAGCGGAAGTATTGGCCAAAAAAGCTAATAGAGAGACTGCTGTTGATTATTGAGCTTATAGTATATATGATTATGATGCTTAAAATGAAAAAGTGCGTTTTCTGAAACTTGACAAATGCGGTTTTATATGTTAACATCCTCCAGACATATAGGCCTATAAGTATAAAAGTGAAAGATATGAAAAACAATACTTTAGGCAACTCGTAAGGATCGATTAATCCCGGAATATGAATAAAGGGCAGAATTACGAAATAAAAAAAAGGAGATAAAAGAAGAATCTTTTTTATCATTATAAATTTATTATACTTCTTTCATTTGAAAATGAAATCAGTATAAAAAGGGGAAATTTTTATGAAAAACCAAAATATCAAGAGAATTATTGCTGTTTTTTGTTTTACAATTGGTATAGTTACACCTTTTTTTATATTAAAAAACTTAATTCCCGTTAGTGCATATCCTTTAACACCACCGGTTACACCTCCAATTACACCTCCGACAGTAACTCCAACACCAACTCCAACTGATAATCATTTTAGATTTATTTCATATAAAACTGATGTTTTAGCAAATGAAAGATTTATATTAAATTGGGTTTGGGATAATTTATCAAATCCTGCCAGTTCTGTGACTTTTACGGTGACTGTTCCTTCCGGAATTTCCTTAAATTATAACAGCGAGCAATGTCGATCGGGGAATGGCTGCGAAATAACATATACAATGTATAAAGGCGTAGGGGCAGGACAGACAATGGTTGCTGATGCTTTTGGTTTATATCCCGGACAATATACCCTTGCAACAAGATATTCCGAGGTTAATGGTTCATCTGGCGTGCAGATGATAAATATTACTGTTAGGGATAATGTAACTCCGACTCCAACATCAACACCGACACCAATTCCTACTATTGTTGTTCCAACAGTAACACCAACACCGACAATTATTATTCCAACAGTAACACCGACTGTTAAACCCAATAGAAAACCAATCATTGATATAAAAAGTTTGCCCCGCGGAATGGTTGGAAAACCATATTACACTTTAATTACCGCAACCGATCCGGATAAAGACAGAGTATATATGAATATAAAAGGACTACCACGAGGACTTGCCTATGGATGCATGGAAGGAATGGGAATGGGAAGATGTTGGATTTATGGAACTCCAACAACGATTGGAAATTATAGTATAAGGATTAAAGCAAGTGATAATAGGGGTGGAGAAACAGTTAAAAATCTTCCTCTTAAGATTGTGAAATCTTCAAAGGATACTAAGTAAGGAAATCATGGGAATACCAAGCAAATAAGTTCAAACTATTGTATTCATATTATCGACATTTTATAATCTAGAATTATGGAAGGAAGATTTGGGGGCGAAGGCCGTTTTTCGGAAATGGGTCGATATTCAAGAGATAAAGATCCAAGAATAGAAATAAAAGCTCACCTTGATGAGATAAATAAGCTTCTGGCAAAACTTATTGAAAAGGGTGGAGATTTACCCTCTAATATTAAGAAGACATTGAGAGCCCAAATGCAAGCTCATGCTCAGGCGTTGGGAATAAAAGGAATCGCGGATTTAAAAGGGTTAATGGCGGTTTATCAGAAACTAGACGAAAGTCAAACCAATTTACCTGTGCCCTCAGATTATCCAACAAAAGCAGAATTTCGAGAAAAAATGATGGATGTTTATAGATTACAGGGTAGGGAGAGGCTTCCTGCTATACCGAAGAGAATTAAGGCATCGGATGTTGCAAAATTTGGACAGGGTAATTGGAAAGATGTAAAAGGGAGAGGTCAAGTTGAAACAGCTGACTATCTATATAATTTAGGAGCGGTGATGTGCAGTAAACTTGCTTATGAAACGGTATTTGGAGAAACTGATTCGATTTTGGTTGGGGAAGGATGGAATATAGAAAACGGCCGCCACAGAGCAATTACACTCCGGGTTTTAGGAGAATCATACGTTGAGAAAAAAGGGATGAATGATTGGGTAAGGGTTGGAAGAGAGAAATAACAAAAATGAGGCTTTCTATTCTCTATAAAATCCGTGGTATTTTTCGGGGAGGAGGTTGCGGATTTCTTTCATCAGTTTCGTAGTTAATATGTTTAATTTTTCTCCCTTTTTCATACCTTCTTTTTCTTCTAATATCGGAATAAAAGGTTGTCCGATTTTTACATGAATTGGATTTTTCCGCAATTTAAAGAAATCTTTTGGAAAATCTATTCCTTTTTCGTCCAATAAAGGAAAAATTTCTTCAGTTTGCCCCCAAATTGCCACAGGAAGAATAGGGATGGGAGGTTCAAAATGAGTAGCGACAAAAATAACTCCTGATTTTCCTTCTTTTAATTCTAACCTGTTTTCGTCTCTACCTCTTGTTCCTTCCGGAGCAATAGCTATTACATTTCCTTTTGTAAGAAAATCTATTGAAGTTCTTAGGGCTTTTAAGTCTGCCTCTCCCCGGGCAATTGGATAGAATCCAAGCTTTCCGAGTATTTTTCCAAGAAGCTTATGGTTTCCATTTTTATCTTTAAAATTTTCCTGTTTAGTAATTGTATAAGGCCACATATCTAAGTCGAGGAGGATAAAAGGAAGGAGGGATTCGGTCCATGCCATGTGATTAAAAGCGACAATGAATGGTGGTTTTTGGGGAATATTTTCTTTTCCTTCGACAATAATGCCTTTACTTGTTGATAATAAAAACGCTTCAAAAGCGATTTTTACTCCGGTACGTATTGTAAGAGGAATTTCATGAGAAGACATAATTTGCATATTATCAATAATATTTATTATGGGCAATAGATAGTTATGTTTTTTTCGGTTCAAACTATAAAGGGGTGGCCTTTACAAATAAAGGCCACCCCTTTATAGAATAGGTTTGATTATCTTATAATATTTGCTATAATTCACTTCGTTGAGAAAATAGCTCCTTAACAATACGTTTCTTCACTGATTAAATCAGATTGCAATTTTGCAGTTTGATAGGAATCAGTGAAGAGAGGAGATTGGAAAATGAGAGCAAGAGGTTTGATTGTGATTGTGAGTTTGGTTGTGTTGGCGGTTTTTCTTTCTTCCTGCGTGGAGCCATATCGGGACATTGATCCTAATGCATGGCTTCTTCTTGAAAACGGGACGAAGATGAAAATCCCAAAAGACGTTTATTGGGATTTTGCTGAAAAGAACAACCTCTTGAAGCTTGGTATGTATGAGGTGCCACCTTATGCTGGAAGAAAACCCGGAGTTCTTATTCAGCCTTACTACTATGTTTTCGATACGGAAGCGAGGTGGGATAAGGAAGAGCCGGCTCTATTTGACTTTGAATGTCCTTTGCCTGAAGAGAAGTATTCAATGCCGACAGGAGCAAGGCTACACCTTCCAAAGACGTGGAGTGGAGAAGATGGACTTTCCTGGCTTGAAAAGAATTTCCCCGGTTATTCCTGGAAGTATAACAGGATGTATATGTCAGGAGGGGGAGATAGCGCGTATGTTGGTAGGATCATGCTTGGAGAAAGATAGGAGGGGAAGCATGGATGGGATATTGGTCCTTAGGGTGGTCGAATTTGTGCTTGCTGTTATGGCGGTAACGCTTGTCATAACGGAGTTCTTCATCAAATCGATGTACATTTCCATCATCGTACTGTGCATTGCTTTGGTGCTGGTTTGTTTCGAGCTTTTGACAGGCTGGTATACTACCGAAGTGAACTGGCTGGGAGTTGTTTGCTGGAGCATCCTTGCGGTGATGGAATTTATCACCTTGTGGAAGAAGTATGCGAGGAGATAGAGAAGAAAAGAGGAGGTGGGGCATGGAGACAGTGATTTTGGTTCTTCCGTTGTTGGGAGTCCTGGTGGGAATCGGTTTAGTAGTAATGATTCTGATGGGACTTACCAAAAAGCATGTTTGGTTGAGAGTTGTCAGTATGATCCTGGCACTGAGTCTTTGTTGTCTGGATCTTTTCCTGTGGCGGCAAAACCCCGGGTCGATTTACTGGATTGGTGCTATATGCTGGGGTTTCTTTGCTGTTTTGGACTACCTTCAATTGCCAGATAATTGGCAAATTCACTGACAGAACAAGAAAGTTCTGTTAGATCGTCTTTTTGCTACCGAGTGAAGAGAGCTGGGGGGAGAGATGAGAGAGAATTTGATTCCCGTTCTGGCAAGCTTAAATTTCATCTTACAAGTAGTCATGGTACTGCTTGGCGTGATACACCTCTTGACTGCATCGACACTGATTAGAGTGTCAGTGATTCTTCTTTCGGTTGGGTTGGTTTGTTTGAACCTCCTTTTCATCGTGCCGAACTACGAATCCTATGGATGGTTCAACGTGGTAGCCTATACCGTAGTTGCTGTATTGTTTTGTTTCTTGTTGTGGGAAAACAGAAGAAGTAACCACGTCAAGAGATAAATACATACAGTTATTTGACATAACGAGGGAGGAAAAAGAGATGAGCGAAACGGCAGTTTCAATTCTTCTAGTTGTGGATTTGGTTGTGTCGCTACTTACACTGATTTTGATGAGTTCAAGGCAGATTCGGAAATCAATCTATGTCAGTGTAGCAACCTTGGTCCTTTCGATCGCACTCGTATGTATGAATCTTCTCGAGATTCAATACTACAAACCGTCGATCGGAGGATGGATTGGGGTATTGTGTTGGGGTGCTATTGCCATCATGCAATATCTCATGTTGAGAGATGAAAGGAGATTGTGATTCGGAGTAGCTTTTTGGTAGGTTCAAGTGACCTTTTCATGGCGCCTAAGGGAAAAAATAAAGGTAGTTGCGGTTTTTCTGCAACAACTCGCTGTGGTAATAACCACAACAATCTTTATTTTTGTAATTCCCGAAGGCGCCTCTTTTTTTGAATGTTGAAAAGATAATTTTGGGTTTTTAGTTTGACAAATTATTGTTTTAATGATAAATATGATGGTTAAGAAAAGTTAATTAATAAGAGAATGGAGGTGACAATGGAAAAAGTAACAATAGAAAGTGGTAGAAAGATTACAATAACAATAGAAGATCGAGATGGTGGTAGAAGTGGTGAAAGAAATTCAGAAAGAGAGAGAACAGCTTTACGGCTCGAGAAAGAAATGGATCCGGTCGATCGTGATAGAGGAGACACAGTTACAGAAGAAAGTATTACAAGAGCAATATTTGATGATGATCGAGAAAGAGCTGAAGATGCAGGCTGGAGAGATTAACAATATTTTTTTCTTGTTATAATACTGGAAAAATGAGTTATCTTTTTAACAATTGATTAAACCCCATTGTTGAAAAAGGGCCCAGACGTCGACCTTTCCGCCCAAACTAAAGTTTGTACCATTCCACGTACCGGTTTTATAAATTGCAAAATGAAGATGGGTGGGAGTGGTGATTGCATTTCCGGAGTTACTGACTTCTCCGATTTTTTGGCCGGCACTGACCCTTCCGCTTATTCTATTTTTGTCTCTTAAATGAGCAAAATAATAATAAAGCCCGTCATCTCCTTTTAGAACTATTGCATGGCCACCCAAAGAGTATTCAACAACAAATGCTTCTCCGGAAGTAACTGCAATTGCTGATGTGCCGTCTACTGTTTCTTCTTCTCCTTTTGCCTGATTGGGACCGTCTGCTGCTATATCCATTGAACCTTTGTCTCCATCCCAGTGTTTACATCCATTATCTTTATAGCCGTATATTTGTCCGGCGGTAATTCCGGCAACAGGATAATAATATTCAAGATTATCTTTAGGAGCCAGAGTAGGGCTTTCTTTAGGAACTTGGGTAGGAGATATTTTTGGAGTTTGGACCGGCTGGTTTTCCGAAACAGTGCCATTTAATAATCTGTCTAATCCCTTTTTGGCTATTGGGTAATAGATATTTGTAACGTTACTTTGCTGGGTTGGGTCGTTGTTCCATGAAGAAAAGTTTGCTCCGCTTGTGGTTAAGTTGATTGTATCCATATATAAAAGACCCATTATAAAAGCTTCCGAATAGATAAACGGATTGAAGTCTTTTATTGAAGTAATTTCTTTTCTTATTAATCCTAAATTCTTTAATTGGTCAAGGAACTGTTTATGTTGTTCCGGAGTCCAAGCAGATAAGCGTCTATTTACTTCCAAAATCCAGGTTGTGGGAAGAAACTGTTTTTGGCCGATTGCACAATCAGAACTACAGGGTATTCCATCAAGGTTTTTAATATCCCAACCGGTAATCATTTTTGCCATATTGATAATGTTTTGGTCTCCAATCCAGTTAGCTATTATCTTAAGAGCATTTTTTTGTTCGGTTTTAAAGCTACTTCCTCTTCTTGGATTGACGTTTGTGAAATTAATATCTTTTCCTATACCTCCGGCGACTGTTCTTCCGTCGAAATCCGATTCTGTCCTTTGGAGGGCAAGAGCATAAGGAACAAGACTTTTTTTTATAAAGGAAACATCATGAGAATATAGTTGATAGGCTATCCAAACAAATTCATTGGGGACTTTATTGCCAAAGAAAATATCATGCTTAAAATCAGGAGGAGTACTATCCGTTCCAAAAGGATAAGGGCCAGCAAATACAACTGTTTCCATTTTTCCACCTTCTACTTTAGGTATATAATAAGTTTCAGAGTCTGATGATAAATAATAGTCGTCTTCGTTGGTGCTGCCAAGTGTTGTGGCAATATCCGGTTGTGATTGGTGAAAAACATAAAATTTGTCATTTTCTATCGGATTGATGTCCCAGTTTCCTTCCTGATTTTTACTATCAGGCGTTGGTGTGGGAGTAGGGATTTGAGGACTAGTTTTACTGCTACCTTTTTTCTTATCGACAAGAACAGCACCGGCAGTAAGACCTAAAAGAGCAAGGCCTATTCCTTCCATCCATTTTCTTCGCGATAAAGGTTGTTTTTCGTGCATTTTGGTTATTTATCTAGAATTTTTATAAAATAGCTTGACTACGAAAATTTTCTTGAAAATATTCATCAGCGATGTGGTGTTTATTTTTTTCCGTATTCTTTGTCGCTGCTTCAGAATTTTCTGCGAAAATTTTGTAGTCTTCGCTATTTTTTTATTGTTAATATCCGAATATATTTTTATGCTATTCTTTCAATACTGCAAAGGTATAACCGTTTTGTTCTGCCCATTTGATTATTTCCGGCAAGGCATCGGCTATTTTTGATATTTTTGGAATATTAGCATGTGCTAAAATTATTTCTCCCGGACGGCTGTTTTTTTCGATAGTTTGAGTAATTTCTGTTACTGAGATTCCTTCCGGATCACCCGTTGCAAGAGAATGGCTGATAATCCACATACCGTTTTTTGTAACTACTTTTCTTTTTGCCTCGTCTGATAATTGAGCGCTTTCATCGTAGGGGAAGCGGAAGAATTTTGGTTTTCCAAAAACCGGAGTTAGTTTAGTAATAGAGTTTTCAACATCTTTCTGCCAGTCAGAAAGACTTACTTTACTGGCATCAAGATGGGTATCTCCATGGCTTCCAATAGTTAATAATCCTTTTTTTTGTAGATCTTTAAGAAACGAGATATTTTCGGATGTTAATGAGGTTAATGCACCGCTGCTTACAAATAGCATTAAGGGAATTTTTTTATCAGTAGCAGTTTTTATCGCTTTTATATCAAATTCAAAGTCTTTTCTCGGACAGACATCTAAAGTAAGAAAGAGGTATTTTTTATCGGTTTCTACCCGGTAGATAGGAGTAGGGGAAATTTCGGTGGTTGAATTTTCCTCAACATTGTTAATTGTTCTGTTGCTGTTAAAAAATTCTACCGCTTTTCTATAAGCACCAGTCTGGTCGATATTTGTTCTTCCTTGAAGTTCAACATAAAGGATTTTGTCGATTCCTGCCGAAAGCATTTGATAAGCGGAAGAAAGAGGGTCGGATCCTGCTCCGAGCATTCCCAGTTCGTCAGAAATCAGTACAATATTTTGTCCCAGCAATTCTTTTAAGCGAGTAAGAAGTTTTTTTGATTTTGTAGCAGGGGTGTTACCATCAATTTTGGTAACAGCGATATGTCCCGGCATAACCATTGTTGCGCCCGCATTTATTCCGGCGATAAATGGGGTCATGTCACTGTCGCTGATGTTTTGCAGAGTTCCTAATAGGTAGTGAGTATCCTGAACGACTGATCCGTGTCCCGGCCAGTGTTTCAAAACTGCATTAACTCCAAATTCCTGTAGACCCCTTACATAGGCTGCCACCATTTTAGCAACAAGTTCTGGATTATTTGATCCAAAAGCCCTATCTTTTATTACTGCACTACCGTTATATATATCAGCAAGGGGAGCAAGATTCACATCAATACCGACTTTTTTTAATAGTTGGCCGTGGTTTCTGCCTAGTTCATACGCCTGACTTTCGGTTGTGATTTGTCCGGGAGCAGTATCTTCTCCAAGTTTTATTCTCATTACCTTTCCGCCCTCATGGTCAACATAGACGGTTTTTTTCCCTTTTTCGTGAAGATCTTTAACAAGTTTTGTTACTTGTGCTTCTGATGAATAGTTATATGTCATAAGAACGATTCCGTTACAAAGTTCAAAAGCAGGATTTTTGGCCATTTCTTCGTAGGTATAGCCAAAAAAACCAAAGATCAAAGATTCTTTTGCTTTTATTTCCGCTTCTTTTTCCGGTGGTTTTTCTTCTTTTGCCTGTTGGGAGGTTCCTTGATTTAATGGCAGAATAAGACCGTATTTTTTTAGATTTTGAAAAACTTTATTGAAATATTCTTCATCGGGAGCTGCTTTGTCAGTATAATCTTTCATATAATTTGTAGTGGAGAGGGGGACTTGATCCCAAATTAAATTACCTTTTGCATCAGTTGTAAATACTTCTTTATAAGAACCGCTACTTTTACTATTACTTTTTTGAAGGCTGGAAAAAGGAATTGCCATAAAACTTCCTTCGTTTTCCGGATCTTCGATAACACATCCAACATGGACATGTTCATGCAGCCCGCTTTCTTTGGTAAAAGACTCTTTAGTAATTGACTGGCCAATTTTTATTATTGTGTCAACTTTTGGTCTTTCAAATTCAGTATGATGAATTCTAACAATTGCTCTTAATAATTTATTCGGAGTTTTTATATAGGTTTCGATATCAAGATAGTATCCGTAGTCTCCTTCTTTTTCTGTCCGTATCACCTTACCGTTTACCGGAGAAAGAATAGTGCCATCAGAGGTTTTTTTGTAATCTTCACCAAACCAGAGGAGATCAAACGAATCTGGCCGTGATCTGTAATCGACTTCTCCATGGACATTAAAAGAGTTTGTTTGGCCGTTTTCTGCATTGTTTACAATTGCTCTTTTATCGTATTGAGTCTTATAAATAGGTCCGAAGCTTTCGGTTATAAGATTTTCTTTATCTTCAGGGACATTTTTTATTTCTTCTTTTTGTTCAACTTCATAAGTGTCATCATTGCCTTCTTTTTTATCTGCTTGATAGGCGTCATTTTCTTTTTGTTTTACGCTGTAAGAAGCTTCATCCGGAGCCGGTTTTAAATTTTTTTGAACAGGAGTGTTTTCTGGTTTTGGTTTGGTGGAAGCGGGGGGTCCTTTTGCTTCTGTTCTATTTTCCTGAGAATGATCAACTAAATATGCACCTGCAGTTAAACTAAGAAGTAGTATTCCAGTATTTTTTAACCATGCTCTTCTGCTGAGTTTTGTTTCTGCGTTTGGCATATTGTTAAAGTCCTGTAATATCTTTAAAGATTCTTCTGCCGGTTATAATATTTCCTTCTTCTAAATTGGTTATAGATAAAGCCCAAAGGAGTTCTTTTGGAAGCTTATCTCCTTTTACAACTTCAAATTCCAAAAATTTAATTTGCTGGCCGAACATAGTAAACGGAAGAGACTTTGCTTTTGTTATGCGGTAGATACCAGGTCCCATTACATCATTTACAGAAGAGATTAGACCAGTTCTGTGTGCTAATTCTTTTGCAAAGTCAACGGGACCGATAGGAGTGAATGCTAAACTAATTTTTAAAGAAGGCATGATGGGTTTTATATTGTTATTATTTGTTTTTTGCAGTTCTTTTGTTATTTCTTCTTCGCTTGTTTTACTATCTTGGATTTGTTCAATTTTTTCCGGATTTGGGTTATTGTTATTTTCCGGATTTTGATTTGGATTGTTACTTAATTTTATTTTTTCTTCTGCCCAATAGGAGTTTAAAAAAACTACAGCTGCTATAATCCTATCTTTTATTTCAGGATTTAAGTCGAGAGCAAGTCCTCCCATGCGGATAGCAAGATCAGCGTCTTTCCACTGGTAGTTTTTCATTTGGGTAATGAGGAATTCGGAGACATCCTTTACTCCTTCCGGATCATCTTCCCTTAAGATTGCTAACTGTTCCTGGTATTCCTGGTTACCGGTAAAAGGAGAATTTAGGATTTCTCTCCATGCAGCAGAGACGGACTCTTTATTTATTTCCGGTTTTTCCTCAAGGGGTTTTGAGATTATTATATATTTATCATCTGTCTTAAGACTAGGATCATAATATACGGTATCCGGCTTTTCCGATAGAAGAGTTTTTAATTCTTTTGAATTTTTTGAGATTGAATAGGAATCAGTGTTAACAGAAGGGGTGGCGGGTAGCTTTAATTCATTTGGTTTTGGGATTTCCGGGTTCGAGTTGGCAGGAGGAGTTTGATTTTGTACGGTTTTCTTTTCAGATCCTAAGATAGCCGCCGCGGCAATACCAGTAATACCAATTAGGGTAGTTAATATAAAAGTTCTCCGTCCATTTTTTGGTTTTTGGGGCGGAGGAGGTAACATTGGAATTTCTTCTTCCGGAGGCGTTATTTCTTCATCTTCAATGACAGCCGGAAGATTTTGGCCATAAGATAGATAGTCTTGGATGAGTCTTCCTAAAGGACTGTCTGGATCTATTTCTTCTTTTTCTTTTGTAATTACCTCTCTTTCTGGAGGTCTTATTATTTTTTTTGGTTGTATTTGTTCTTTCATAAAAGTAACAAGCCCGCCTTGATCTGCGTCAGGCGAGGCAAGTTAGAAAGTCACCCTTCGTTGTTACTCGGGGTAAATAAGTAACAAGTTATAAATAAAAATCGTTAAAATTTTTCCTTTCAGGAAATCCAATAATTTGAATTTTCTGAAAGGAAAGTGAATAGGGATCTTTGTTTGGTGAAATGCCACCTGAAGTTTGAAGGCTTTCGCCGTCAGACATCATGGTGGTATCCACTTTCCTTTTTTTGTGCGTTACCGCCAGTACCACGGATATCCATAATCCGAAGTAGTTGGAGGTTTTGTTGGCCATGGTAGAGCGTAGCCATTGAACATGTTCGGGAGAACAGTTGGTGTGGCTTTGCCTTTCATGGTCATGGGTAGTATGGGAGTATTTCCCGCTTTTGGTATTACACCCGGTACCGGAGTAGGATTGTCTCCTTGCTTCATGATCAGGGGGACAATCGGAGTGTATACCGGCACTACGGGAGCAGGATTGATATCGATACTCGAAGTATCATTACCTTGAGAGCTTTGGATAGGAGCTGCTCTCATGTCAACAGTAGTTGGTTGTTTTACGGGCTGTTGGGGTTGAGTATATGTATTGCTTTTTGGAGCAACCGTTACAACAGCTCTTGGTTTGGTTGTGGGAACCACAACCTTTTTAGGAACAGGAGTTACCATGGGTAGCGGTGATGGTTTAGCAACGACTGCTCCCTTGGCTGCACCTGTAGATGCGGGGTTTCCACTTGCTTCCTTTGCTCCGGGATTCGTGTTTGCAGCAGCCTTGATAGCTTCAGCTCCCGGTTGTTTCTTGAGAAATTCCTCAAGAGGAATGGAAGGTGAGCTTATCGGTCCGCTTCCCGCAACAGAAAGGATACCCGAGGCAATTTTGTCTGCTTCTTTTGCATCAAGTCCCTTTCCGCCTGCAGATTCCGGGGCGTTTAGCATCGTAAAGACTGCAACATATGCTTCACCCTCAGACAGGGTTTTACCTGCCATAGTGAAGGACTTTCCTGCTACCGGAATTGCTGTTGCCGCTACTTTTGCTGTTTGTCCGCCACTAGATGGAGCGGAGTTGTTTTGAGCTTGAGTAGTTGTAGCAACAGCCACTTTTGCAGGAACTTGAGTGTCGTTTGGACTGTCATCAACTGCTACTGCTTGGGCTGGTTGATCTGATGCCGCTACGGCGTTTGGATCGGGAGTTACTTCTGTATCAGCCTTGGCCAGCGCAGATTCTCCGTAAGTCTTGATGTAGTTACGTGTGAAATCTACAAGCTTTAGTTCGGGGATAAGATTGTCAGCAACAGAAGCTGGGACAAGTGAATCCTTGAACTGTCCGCTTGTGATTTGATCCCACCAGAGAGAAGTAACCTTAGCAGCTTCTTTCTCGATACCTTTTACTTCATTGGTAATCAAAGAAAGATCGCTTTTGGTTACTTCGGCCAGAGTTTTTCCGTCTCTTTCCGGTTTCTTCGAGCTGACTTTAACATCAGCCGGAAGAGGATATTCCTTGACTACATCGCCTTCCTTCACTTTTCCACTCAAGGTTTCCTTAATAGAACTAATCTTATCAAGGAGCTTTGTTGAAACAGCGGGAATAGCGGTAGCTTCCGGAACACTCTCTTTAGAAACAGGAGCAGTTGCCTGGGAAATATCTACTTCCTTGGTAGGAGCAGGTTTTTCCTCTTCTGTAGCTTTGGCAACGTTTGCCGCGATCGGCTCGGAAGGGTCTGATGGCCAGATCTTTGGAACGACGACCAGCGCGAATCCGACGATACCCATGATCAGAAGCAGAATGGGTACGGCAGCTTTGACAAGCTTCCAGACACCCTTCCAGACACCCAAAGCAGTTCTGACTTGAGGTATCATCTTAACTGCGCCGCGGGCGAGGTTTTTCAGATCTACATCTGGTTCTTCTTCAACCTGCCGTTTTTGACGAACAGGTTCTCTTGCCTTTTCGCGGTAGACCGGAGGAGCATTCTCTCTTTGAGGAGGAGGCCCCTGGCGGTAGCTTAGTCTGCCGCTTCCGACCTTTTTGTCGTTTGGACTGGGTTTAGCCTCGGAAAGATTTAGATATGGTTTTCTTGATGTTTCCCGGACGGCTTCTTCCAAAGCAGGGAGAGCAGCAATAGGATTTCTGTTGTGCTCTCTGACGATTCTCCACCATTTCTCGTCCCCGAGCTTCTTTCTGAGGGCGAGAAGTTTTTCTTCAGTTTTCTTATCCATGGTTGTCCTCCTGGATCTAAACGAAGTTTAGCTTCATTAGGAGAAGCAACATTGCCAGCGTGAGAATTGGCAAGTCCAAAAACACAACGAGTCTGATCCCGAAGATGTACATTGGTGTCCATCTTTGAGCCCAGTTAAGGGTTCCTTCAATCTGTTGTTCCATGCCGGGGAAGAGAGTAGTGAAGAGAGGAAGGATCAGACCAAAGATGAGCCCCACAATCAGGTTATTGGTGACGATGCTTTCCAGGCTGAAAGGACCGATAGTCTTGAATTCCAGCTTTGTTCCCAAGTAGCAGATAAGCTCGAACAATCCAGCCAAAGCCAAAGCCGAGGCTGTTTGAGGATCGTTGATATTTCTTGCTACCTGTTTTGCGCCTACTGCTTCCTCATCGGGACCGAAGTTGCTGACAATGATGAGAAAGAAGAGGATTAGCAAGATCCATTCCAGGATTGGGGTTGACTTAATCTGTCCGAATAGAGCGAAGTTATGGATGGCCAGGATATAAGCCATACCTGTGACTCCAGCCATGATCTTACCGTCGAGAGCTTCATATACAATTACCATGACGGCAATTGCGATAGCGCCGATTACTTCGAGTGTGAGGACAGTGGTGTCCTTGCTGATCCAAGCAACCAGATCGCGATATAACTGCTCTTTTCCCATGACATTGATCATCACGGTCGGGATTGCGAAGTAAACTCCAACAATGGCGATCGTGATGATTGTGGCAATCAAAGCCTGAAACTTTCCCTTGGTGCGGCGAATATTGATGGTTGTTGCGATTGCCGCGATAAAGATCGGGAAGTTATACTGCAAGGGAATTAGACCAGAGAAAAGAAGACCCCAAGAGATCACTGCGATTATGCAAAGAAACGCTTGGGTTAGGTCTGTTTGTTTCCTCCAGTTGTACATGTTTTGGAGGAAAACATATCCCAAGAGCATCAACAAGATGAGCTGATATTTACTGTCCAGCATTCCCCAGATTTTCCCGATACCTTCGGGAATCTTTTCCGCGAAGGTAAAGAAAGTGACTGTTTCAGGCTTGGAAGTGCCGTTTGACGTTTGGGATTGGACTTTGACATTGCCAGCTTGCATTGTTGCAGTTGCGACTTTTGCCGGTGTGGTTGTTGATTGGAATGTTTCCTCTTCCTGAGTCGAGATTCTCTCTCCGATTTTCGGAATGACAATACTTCCTGCGATCAGGAGGATTCCGATTCCAACAATTACCGCCAAAGCGATTTTAGCTGGTTTAGGCAGATTCCAAAGCCATTTGGCTCCATTTCCGATTCCACCAGCGATATTGCCGACAGTACGTCCGGCGTTTCTTGCTCTGTTGAATGCGGGAGTCCGTTCTTGAAGATTGGTATCTTCTTCTTCGGGAAGTTGATCTTCTTCGGATTCTTCAACGACGGGTTCTACCTCTTCCTCTTCAACAACGGATTCAGATTCTTCTTCAACAGGTTCTTCGATTTCTTCTGCTTCTCCCTGTTCTCTTTTCCAAGAACCATTGCGGAGAAATTCTGCGAAATCTTCGCTCATGCGATCACCGGTATTTCCGACCACTTCTTCCGTTTCTTCCGGAGCTCTTGTGTCTTGTCTTCGGAGAGGAACGGAGGAAACACGGCGGCCACGTCTTACGGACATAGTCCATTCCTCCTTGCTCACAGAGAGCATGTCTATCCACACCCATCAGATCTTGGTGTCGGGGTTTGTGTTGGGGTTATCGTAATGGTTGCAGTTGGATTTGGTGTGAGAGTTCTTATCGGTACAATTGTTATTGTCGGTGTTGGGGTATCTGAGATGAATTGTCCTTGGGGACCGGATTGCGAACAAGAGACTGAAAAGAACCACACCATGATGAGAGACAGAATGATGGCAGCAACAAGAAGTACAAGACCCAAAGTCAAGACACTTCTTTCTGACATCCCTTCTGTTGCTCCTTCAAAGAACGCAGTGACGACGCTTTTTCTTCTAACACTCCTCGGTTTCATTTCCCATACTCCTTTCTATGTTGTTTGATCCCTATTCACTTATTAAGGTGCGTGTCTTTTTACACCCTAACAAAACCGCAATTGGTTTTATCGGTTGTCAAAGACATAAAAAAAGCACAAAAATCTGCCCTATAATATTTACTTTTTCCGGGCAGGAAATTTGTGCAATCCGACTACGAAAGTCGTTTAGCGCATTGTACTAAAACAATATACAAAAAGTCAATCTATAGTTTTTGTTATATGATTAATAAGTAACAAGTTAGAAAGTGACAAGTGACAAGTAGAATTGACCTAATTTCTAATTAATCTAATTGACCTAAAGAAATCCCAATGACTAAATATAAAATACGAAGCGATTTGACAGGAGTTGTTATAATAAAAAATTATTAACAAACTAATGAAATAAAATGGTAAATAATGAATATGAATGGCCTAATTGTTGGATAAGAGGGGTGATGAACCCTAAAGATTACCAGGACGATCCGGTGAGGCTTAAAGTAATTTCCTGTCCTTTTCGAAAATGGAAATGGATAACGATGATTTGGGGTGAAGAGAGACGTGATTTTTTCTGTACACATCCGGCAATAGCGACAAAAGAAGAAGTAGAAGGGGCAAGAAGAATTGGAGAAATGGTGGCTTGACCTCCGATTATGCTACCTTTTGTGAGGCAGTAGACATGCATCTTGTTTCAATCGGGGAGCCATCAAGATTAATAATTGACGGAGAATTTACTGTTATAGAAGAAATAAAAGAAATATCTTCGGGGGTGCGGCTCCTTCCTGAATTTACTTCCTAATTTTTGATTATATTTTATATACAAGTTTATATAAAGATATATTAAGGCAAATAACAATTTAGTAATTTGCCCCTCTTTTTTAATCAAATCAAAAACTCAAAATTAAAGTAATCAATATAAAAAAGTAAGAATTAATTGATTGTTGAATGGTTGGATGATTTTAGTTTTATCGTCATCCGTTGAGTTAGCATTTTCAAACAATTAAAGACGGAGAGTTTAGAGTTCTCACTTCACCTCGCTGTTGCTTTGTGTAAACGTTCGAATAATATAATTTTTTGGTGAAATATTACTGATTGATATAACTTATAATAAATTTAATTATGGTTTTTATTTTGAGAGTTCTTTAATCAATATATGACTAAAATATGATATCTATTGACTTACTTGTTAAGTAGTATGATATAACTTTTGAAGATTTTATTAAAAATATATTTTCTTAGATGATTTTAAAATATTTTTTGTTATCTAGTAATTTATTATAGGGTAAAATAGTAAATTGTTTTATATTTTTTTTATTTAAAAATACGAAAAACGGAGCGCAGTGGTAATTAAACCTAAAAAAACTCAAGCAGATTTAATGTTTGAGTGCTAAAAAATAAATGGGTTGTTACTACCTGCTATTTCTATTTATTTAGCAAGTGGTGTGAATTAGAGCGTTAACTTTTTTTCCTGAAGCACGAAGTTTATTGTACTCTTTTACAGCGTTTGGGGTTAATAATATTTTTAGATCTATTCCTTCTTTTAGTATATTTTGTTTAATCTCGTTTGTTACCTTAAGAACTCCTGATTGTCCCTTTCCAACAATGATTGTTTCCGGTTTGTCTTTAAGGAGCAATTTTACCTCCCAATCACCAATTAGGTGAGTGGTATTAAATTTTTTATTAAGGGTTAAAGCGTCCCTTTCAACTACCTGATCGTTTACTATTAAAACCTGGTGAAATTTTTTTCCATCTATGGTGATAGATCCAAAATATGAAGAGTCTATATGGGTCATGATTTCTTATCTTAACAAATTTTTATGATGAAGTCCATTTAGCGCATAAATTATACCTAAAAACATAATTGATATGTTTTGATCTTGTTTGATGGGTATTAAAATTGGGTTGACTTAATGCGATAAATTGAAGATATTTTTCGGGTAATTAATCCGCTCCACCGCCTCCACCGCCACCACCTCCACCGCCACCACCAGAAAAACCTCCTCCGCTACCACTGCTAAACGAAGATCCTAAAGCAGTAGTCATTCCTGAAAGACTTTCTGAAAGTGAGGTGCTAAAGTCTAATCCCATACCCGAAGAAGTGCTGCTCGTTTCACCTGTTGGAGCAGAGGTGTAATACCAATATGGGGAAGTAAAAGTATTTTGTCCGAGAATCAGAGGAAGGTATAAGGAAACTTTTTTAGCAACTCCAAGTGCTGTACCATAGACAAGCATATCTTCCCAAATTATTAGGGCTTGCGGCAATTCTTCTTTAAAATGAGTGAAATCGTTTAAATATCTTTTAAAAGAGAGCCATTCTTGAGCTTGTTTGTTGCCCATCGGAGTCCAACGTAAAAATATTTTTGCAAGTATGACCATTGGAAGAAATACAATGTACATTGCTAATTCTATTAATCCCGAGGATATGCTGTTGGGGATTAAGAAAGCAATAGCAATGATAAAGATAATTCCGTTTATTAGGAAAATAGTTTTCCATTTTTTTCCCTGCTTTTCTAAAAAACCCAAGTCATCTGAGCTCTTTTTAATTTCTTTACTCCATTTATCGAAGAAATCCTTGGTTTTGTATTTATCTTTTTTCATATAGTCTTTGAGATCGTCCAAAGAGACGGTTTCACCATCGGGAGTATTTTCAAAGATAAAACCCAATACCATTTTTTCGATATTGGAGAGATTATTATTTTCCGGAAAATTTTTATCAATAAGATGGAAAATGTAGCGATAAGCTCTTTTACCATTCCAGAATAAAAAGCTCTTAGTATAATACATAAGGGATTCAATTTTAATTATTTTTTTTCTGGCAAGATCGAGGAGGGTAGCAGAGAAAGCATTGGGAGTTATTGATTCGTTTTGAGTGACTAAAGCCTCAACTAACGCCGGAGAAAGTTTACTTGGGGGGTAATGTAGATATTTTGGGACATTAGTTTTATGTTCTTTGCCATATTTTAGTGCGATGTAGATCCAAAAACCGAGATAAAGTAATATTCCACAGGCAATCAGAATGGTTTTTATCAATTGTTTTCTTTCGGTGATTATTGTTTGTTCCTGGAATTGCTTTTCTTCGGCAAGTACTTTATTAAAACCATTTTCATAAATAGTAGCTGATCCCTCTATTAGATTTTGGGGGAATAGTTCCCTTATTTCGACAAATGTTTTCGGGGGGAGATTTTTTACAGAAAAGAAAGTGGTTTTACCGTCTATAATTTCTGTTTTACCATTTAGGGGACCATGTCCCCAAACGTAAATTTGGTTTTTTTGAACCTCCAAAGGAAGATGTACATATATATTAGCAAGATTTGTTTTTGCATCCCATCCATCACCAATTACTTTCCAATAAAATTCACCCACATCTGAATACTTTTTTAGAATACCCGACAGACGATAGGATAGAATAAAATTTCTGGTTTGATTGTATGAAGAATGATAAGTTTCGATATGGACATTATTATTTTGATATTCTACAGCAAAAGTATTAATTGGTCGTGTTGATGAAAGTACAGGTAATTTATTGTAGGGAATTATTTGTCCATAGCTATCTTCAGAAACAGAGATATTATTTATTATTTCCCCTTCCTTTAGGGGAATATCCCAATAAATTCTTGAAAAACTGCCGTTGAAGTAAGTTTCTCTTTTTTCAATAAAATCAACAGTTGAATTAGAGTTTATTTGAATATCTATATTTACTTGGGGGAAATAATAACTTTTTGAGGCAGCAAGGGTTTGGGGGACAATAAGAAAGAATAAGACTACGATTATTAAAAAGAATATTTTTTTCATTTATAAATTGATTTTAGTATAAAAAAAGAAAGGTGTATATGGTTGATTGAACTATATGGATTTTTTTATGGTTTTAGATTATAATTGCGGATTATAAAATAATAACAGCTAATGGTGGCGCTAAATTGTGGGTTATTGTTCTTTTATATATTAATATTAGCGGGCGGCACTTTTTGCATTAAAATGCTTGTTGGTGCAAAGAGTGCTGCTCGTTTTTTGAGAGCAGAATGGATCGAAAGGATATGCATAGAGGAGGCTTGAAAAATGGCAGAGAAGTCTTATCGGGAAGAAGTATTCGAAGTGGCGAGGTTGATTGTGGAGAATTCCGGTGGGAGGGCAAGAATTGCCTTTCAGGAAAGAGACGATTCGAAAGGGGAGGATAAGAGGGCACGGCATTTCATCAAGGTTGATGAAGAGAGATTCGGATTTGACCTTGAGGATTTCTGTGACGCGGGTGAACAAACTGGCGATTGGAAAGACGCCCTGTCTTGTTTTTATGGCAACACCTTGCTCTTTCTCGAGCTGGTAGATCTCAATGAAAGTTTCAGGGTGGCGGGAGACCGGTTGAAAGCAATCGGACATGAGGTTTACGAACCTTATCTCCTTCCGCTTTGGGACGAACTGTTTGCTGTTAGATAGCAGGAAATTTCTGCTTACTAGCAGGAGGAAAATGCCTTAGGGTGAGAAATAAAAGAATATCGTGGTTATCCATACAACATGTGGTATTAACCTCACTTCTTTTATAACTCAGCAAACCCTAAGGCGTTTTTATTGGCAGAAAATATATATGTTATTTTGCGGGTTCTTCTGATAATTTTTTTGAAAATCTTAGGTTGTTGTTGTTGACAATCCACTTATAGACTAACGGGCTTAGGGTTACTGCGAGGATACAATTTCCCAATAAATGCATTGCGGTAAAGGGGATTTGTCCGGTTAGTGATTCCATAAAAGATTGATGAAACATTAACGGTCCTATTGTAAGTCCGGTTAGGCCGTCGTAAAAAATAGTACCCACTATTGCAAATTTTAAATAAGAAAGTCTTGTGCTCTTTTGTTTTTTAAAAAAGATAGAAGCAAAAACTCCCAAGAGACCGTAGCATATTCCGGTAATTAGTGTCCAAACCCCGATTTTTTGAGAGACGATGTCAAAAAGTAAAATGCTTAAAGCTCCGAAGATAAATCCGAAAAGAGCGCCGTATTTTTTCGCAAAGGGCATTTGAGTAGCAAGAACGGGTTCAATATTTGGAGTTTTAAAAGGAATAAGTCTTATGAGAAAGCAGACAGTCCAACCGATTAAAAACTTTAGAGCTTTATCCAGGAAATTTGACTTATTCATGCTTTCTCCCTCTTTATTTATTGGATTTACAATCTAGTCCAAAAAAAATACCAAGTCAAGTAGATGTTAATAGTTATTACCTAATCATTTTTATATTTTGATGTTATATTATATAGATATGGAAACAAACAATGTAGAGACAGAGAAAAAAAATATTGGACCAATGAAATGGGAGGGGGCAGAAGGAGATGGGGAACGGCTTGAGAAAAAATTCGGGATTGGGGAATGTGGAGTTTTATCTTGGAGGGAAATAGGACTTGGATTAAAGGAAATATTTCCCAATGAGAAAACCGAAGAAATGATTGATAGTGTTAGAGCAATACATGGGATTGTTAGGGATTTATATCTTAGTTTAGATTATGAAAAAAAACCGTTTTATCACAATATTGGATCATGGGAGGAAGCAGACGGGCATTCTGATTGGGTAATGATTTTGACGGCAAGGGAGATAGTTGGAGCAATAAAAGCAAAAAAACTTTCTATTCCAATTTCTGACATTTCCTTAATTCTTAAAGCGATGATACTTCATGATGTTGATTGGATGAGAGAAGGCGGGGAAGAAGAAGCAGAAAAGACCATAAGGGAATTATTAGTAAATAATGAAAAAGACGAAGATATTAATAAAATAATTGATGTTACGCGGTGTTTAAAATATGGAGAAGGAAGGACAGATTCGATATTGAAAGATTTTGGTTGGGATATTGATACACAAAAAACAGTGTTTGATATAGTAAGAAGGAATGATTTTTTACAAGTAGTTGATAAAAATTATCCTTCGGGAGATTTGTTGTTTGCAGACATGATGAGGTTTGCGCCGGAATATTTAGAGAGTTGGAATTGGAAAAGCCCCATAGATGCTATGCCTGATGAGAGATTTTACAAAATGGCAGAGAGTAAAGTTTTTGCAGAAGATATGGAAGATATAGGTTATCATAAATTTTTTTCGATAGAAGAGGAGGGATTGCTAAAGAAGGGATGGGAACGGTTTAGAAAAATTGTTTTTAGGGAATAGAAAACTTCGGCTCTGTTTTTATCAGAAATTTTGTTTTGGAAGGTGTTGACAGGGAGAGTATAATATTCTTCGAATATAATAATCAAAAAAAACAAATAAAAATATTTTTCTGTCCGGAAAGAAGGAATATGGGTGAAAGGGAACCTGTTTATAAAGAAGTACCAAGAGGAGAGCCCCCAAAACAAATCGGAACTGTTGAGATGGCAGGAAATCCGGATGTAGAAATTGAATTGGATATGACAGAAGAACATCCTTTGTCAATGTTGTGGGTAGATAGAGGGAAAAAGGGATTACTTCAAATTCATTTTAACCATGACGGAACTCCTCTTATTATAGTAAATAAGGATGAGAAATATAAACTACCATCACTACCAAAAAAATATGATGTTTTTTTCCACGGACTTAGGAGAGACTGGTTGGACTTGGATATTAGAGTGAAAAAAGGAGATGAGGTTTTATTTACAGTAAGAGAAGTGTTGGAATATGACAAAAAGTTTCTAAAGGATCAAATTTTACTATATAGTCAGATAAAAGAAAGATTACAGGCCGATGCTAGAAAAACAGAGGAAAAACAGAGAAAGAGAGAAGAACGAGAAAAAAATAAATTGGACAGAAAAGTTGGAATTGTAATAGATTTTGCAGGTAATATTGCCCAAAGATTCTCTGGAAATCCACTTAAAGCACATGCGGTTTTGCATGGGATTATTGCTCGGTGTAAGGAGCTTATAACACAAGAAGAATTAGTAAAGATGAGCGATGCGAAATTAAAAGCATTTTTATTTGAACATTTTAAAGAAGATTATGATTTGGGTGAAGAAAATAATTAGTTTCTTACCATGATATTTGTTGGTTAAAAATATGGAGAGTGAATCTTCCTTAAGTAATATTTCCTGTACTGCCTGCGGAGGGTGTTGTCCTGATGTTTGCACCCATAAAAAAGGTAATCTTTGTGATGTGCATCCATCCATTGTTGGAGAGGAAAGAGCAAGGGAATTAAGGGGCAGATGTGATATTTCGCCTTTGGAACTTTTTTCCTGGGGATATTACTGTCCATCTGTAGTTGAAGCCATAGAAAGGGAATTGGGAATTAGGATAATTCCGATGAGGTGGGGAGCGGGCGTTCTTACTTATATGGAAAAAGATAAGATATTGGGTATGACAAGAGAGTTAAGAGGATTACCGCCTTTGCATCAGGTAGTAGAATCGGGAAAGAACAGATTAGTTTTAACTCTTGAAAAAATCAAATCTTCCCTTTTTCAGAAAAGAAAGAATTGACGAATTTATTTTTTAAATATAATATAGTGCACTGGTAATATTTTTTTAATGAAAGGGGGTGAATTTACATGAAAGGTAGAACTGTAGAATTTGAACCAGAAGGAAAAAAAGTAAGTTACAGCGAGGGTGAATTAGGAAGAACAGAAGACGAAGCAATGGCTGCTGCTCTTTCTGGACTTAATCCAAGCGAGAGAAAAGCTTTAAAAAAGGTTGGACAAAGACTAGCTGACCGGCTTAATGAAGAAGCTGTAAAAAACAGAAGAATTCTTAGGGGACTCGGATCAGAAACTGCAATTGAGATATTTACTAAGGCATTAATGCTTGATAGTTTAGCAGAGACTCAACCGGAAGCATTAAAAAAATTAGGAGTTGATATTAGTGCTAGAGTAGATAAAAAATAATATTCTTATTTTGATTTTAAATCCACTGCTCTGTTTGCTAAACATTTATTGGCAAACAGGTCGGGGGATTTATTTTATTCCTTAATATCAAGGCCGAAATGATACTTGATCAGAGCCCGGTTAATATTAAAGAAAATAACTTGTAGTCCGTCGACTCCGGTAGTATCCGAACGTCTATTATCCACTGTTAGCAATCCCAGATCAACCATTGTTATTCTGGGAGGATGATTTATCTCTTTCTCTAATAAAATATTGGTGATTGAGGGAATATAAGAAGGATCTACTAATGCTTTTGAAGAATCCAGCACTCCTTGGAATCCAAGAAAATCAAAAGAGACACCCTCATTTTCAATAAGCCTATGATTTGCGGAAACTAAACGTGTTAATTCTTCCATAACTTCACCTACGTTGCGGGGAGTAATATTTTCGGCCCGTACTCTTCTTTGGACTATTACATAGCCAGGAAGAGAGAGTGATTCCAAGGTGGTATTTTCCCTGACATATTCTGAAAAATATTTTTTTACAGTTTTCTGTTCTCTTCTTACTCTTTCTAAAGTGATTATTGGAAAAACTCTATATGCTAAGCGGGGAATTTTTATGACATTTTCAGGGCCATACTCATAGACCAAATGAAAAGTACCTTCACCAATAACCGGGCCGATTTGTTCGGGGATGATTTCCGGAAAGGTAGCGGCATATTCAATGTCCGAGTGGAGTGGAGGCAATAGCTTATAGCGGGTAGGAATGTTATTTTCCGGTCTATTCATTTTCTTTAAAATACATATAATGATATTTTATTATTATTTGGGAGAAAGATTTAAGGTTTTCTTGGTCCGAATTATACCGTGTAAGAAATATCATGTAAAGACTTTTCGGACGGCAGGAGGGAAAACGGACGGGTTTTTGGAATTTATCAGTATCACTGATAAACGAAATATGAATATTTTTGATAATAGTTAATCGGTAGCCCTTTCTATTAACCTTTGGCACTTTATTCTTCTGATTGCTACTAAAATAAAAAACACTAGGAAGATTATATTTTTTCCCAAAAAGAAAACCCTCCTTAGGCAATGAATTGATGATTGTGAGCTCCTGCTCAGTGTATAATCTATCAATTCCCAAAGAGGGTTTTCTTGCGACGTTGTTGTGCGGATTGGTGTGCTGGTTTTATAATGTTTGGTTATCGATTACCAGCATCAGGAGGAGAACTCCCAGTGTTCCATACATGACATTGGATTCTCTTGTGAAGTAGACGATCGCACCGAGAGCGAGATTTCCGAATAGCGCTACCATTCCCTGACGAAAGGCGCTGTTTTTCTCTTTGCTTTTGCTCACGTTGTAGAGCATGACAGAGAGGACGATGAGGGCGTACAAGACTTCAATGTTTCCTGTAATGTACGCTGCTAGTACAATCAGAGCGAGGCCGCTTCCTGCAGTAAGAGCTTGTCCGACAGTTTTCATTTCACCTTTCTCCTTAAAGAGTGTTTTCCTGCTAATCCCAGTTGCCGACAGAGATACTACCGACTCCGGATTTGTGTCTTTGGGGACGGTTTACGACTTCTTTGACAGAGATACTACCGACTCCGGAAACGCTAAGATCAGCGTTTTTTGCAGTCCCTCCTATGGTTATCCTTCCTGCTCCGGAAATTTCCGCCTCAAGGTCGTTGATGCTGCCACTGTCGATTTTGGCTTTTCCGCTTCCGGAAATTACAGTTCTGACATTTCCCTTGACTGAGGCAACATGAACAGAACCTGCTCCGGAGAGACGAAGGGATAGATTGGTGATTTCTCCAATATTGATGCTTGATGCTCCTCCCTGATGAATTCGAACCGGACCATACGTATTTCCGATTTCGGTGATTCCGCCAGAGATATCGGAGATGTCGATTTCTGTTCCTTCGGGAACAATGACAGTTATCTTCGGAAGAGAATTTTTGTTGTTGATGAAGACAACGTCATCGTCGGTTTCGACAGTGATATTGCCCCCAACAAAAATTCCTCCTCTTCCAATAACTGCTCCGTGGACATTTCCGATATGGGTAATGCTGTTTCCTGATTTTACAATCATTCCACCAGTTTTTTTACCCTCGATGATTGCGGTGTCACCATCTTCTCTTACCTCGATTTTCTCAACCAGATCTTTAGGGCCTTCGATGGTTATCTCGATGACCGAGAGGCCAGGTTCTATTTTGACATTTGCCATTACGTCTCTAATCTCGAGTGTTCCAGCAGAGAAAGTGAATGGTCCTTTGACCGTGATTTCTTCACTTTTTCTGTTAGAAGATGCTCCAATTTTGATGAAGCCTTGGCCTTTGTTTTCAGTTTCTCCGGTTTCGACATCACACCATGATCCATCCCAGAACATCACCAATGGACCGGAGATTCTCTTGACCTCTTTGTCTGAAAACACCTCAACACCATTGACTTTTGCTACTGGATTTGCCATTTTCTATCCTCCTTTTTTTAATGGATGGCGCTTTGAATACTAGTTTAATGTTCAAAGAGCTATCCATTAATCAGGAAGGATTATTATCCGCACAAGTTTTTAACGTGCAAGAAATAATATTAAAAAGGAAGAATAAGAGGCGCTTTTGCCTTATTTTCTTTCCTTTTTAATCTTTGTGAATATAGCATATAAAGAAAAAATAGTCAAACTATAGGATAGTAAAAGTTCTCGCTTCGCTCGAACAATAAAATATTATTCAAAAAGAGTAAATTGAGTTTAGATTGTTGATATGGCTTTATAAAGGGGTGCCCTTTATAATTTATTAGTTTGGGAAAATTAAGCTAAGGGGGATTCTTCGACCATTTCTTTCGAGGCGGAGATATTGCTTTGACTTCCTTATTTCTTCATCTTCTGGAAACTCTGTTTGATCCGGGCGTCTTATGGCCGGTTCATCGGGTTTTGCGTCTTTTAAAACATGGACTATTTCTGTTTTTTCATCTTTTATTTCAATTCCCAATCTTCTTGCTCTTTCTTCTGCCCATTTATTTGCTAGTTGTCCTGCAAAAGTTATTGCTTCTTTGTCAGGCATAGGATCAGATTGAAGAATTTCCAACTCTTTCTGATTTTTTCCAAGGGTTAGAACTCTCATTTGACCGCCCGAGAGGAGGATTAAACCTATACCAAATTCATTATCCGTATCTGCAAGGAGAACAGAACTATCCCTTTTTGGATCAACTAAATCTATATTTAAAACCGGATCAAGTTCGTTCATATATTTGATTTGGGGAAATATAGCATAAAAAGGTTATTGTTGTCAAATTTTAGTTATTGACAAATAAAGTCAAATTAATTATGCTTTAAATAATGAGTTTAAAATCAGGTTTGATTTCTATTATTAACCTCTCAATTATTATCCTTTCAAAAGGAGGGAGGTTGTAGTAGGAATTTGAACCATCTTAGAATTACAGACCTCCCAAAGGGAGGTTTTTTTATTGGGAAGAAGCGGGTTTGGGTACAGAAAATTTTTTTGAAAATATTCGCCGATGATGACTGTTTTACATTTTCTTATAGTCATAGGCATCGGCTCAGAATTTTCTGCAAAAATTTTGTACCCGCACCCGCAGGTAATAAAAAATATGGGATTAATATCTGAAGCTAAAGAAAGATACTTAGAAATAATCGGAAAAGGATTATTTGATAATAATAGTTTTTTTGCAGATAAACCCAGGAGAGGAGGTGAAGATTCTATGTCATATTTTGTGTCAGAAGCTACTGAAAAAAGAATAGAAGCCGGATTGGGAGTAAAAAGAGAGGATGTAATGCATTTTGTTGAAGAGGGGAGAAAAAAAGAATTTTCTGGAATTCCCGGTTGTGAAGACGGACATCATTGTTTACCGGATTTTTCCGGAGGCGTTGAGCATGGCCCGAGAGTAGAGGGAATACCTTCGATATAATAACCTATAGGATTGATTATTGGGTAATATTTTGCTATAATTCCGTCTATGTCAAATGAACGTAATTATGAAAGAAAAGCTCCAGCCGGACCTGTTGCGATAGATTTATTGGTAATGCAAATGCATTATTCTCAATTGGAATATGCAGATAAACCACCAGAAAGATACTGGATTATTAAGCCCATAAGTGATGAATTGAATATTACTACAGCTTGTGAGAAATCAGCAGGATATTTAAGGTTTTCCAATATTACAAGGGAAGCTTCTATTGATAAATTAGGAGGCCAAAATATCAAAGAAGAAAGAAATATTTTTTTGTCAATAAAGATAATCGAAGGATTGTTTGCTGGCGAGGTAATTGATGCGCAGACTGTAATGGGAGAAAGGGTTGTAGATCAAAAAAATAATCCATTTATTGAATTTAAATATCAAAGAAAAGAGCGGGGAGAAAATTCTGTTGATGCTTTTGTTTGTGATATGCACACTGCAAAACGAATTTTGTATGAAGCCGCAGCAGTTTCGGGTTTTAATTTTGTTCAGCTTAGGGGATTGTTAAATTCATATTTAAAGAATTATGTTAAAGAAGAAAGAAGCGTAGTAAAAATACTTTTATCCGGATTAAATAAAGATTCTTATACGATTACTTTACTTCGTTATCAATTGTCTGAAAAAGAGAAGGAATTGAAGGAAAAAAGCAGAAAGCATGAGGATGATGATTCTTCCGAACTGGTAAGATATAAGATTAAATACATTGAACTTGTTGGGAAAATGTCTCAGATAAGCGGTGAGTTTAATATATTAAAAGCTGAAATTCAAGCAGTAATTCGCGAGAATACTGAACTTAAAAGACAAAGAAGATCTATTGGCAATGATGATAATAAAGATGGAGGATTGCTTGGAATAAAGATAAGAACTAAAGATGATGCCTGTAATGTTTTGGGAGTTGATCCGAATCTTTCTATAAGTGGGATAAAAGAGAAAGCTAAAGAAAGATACAGGTTGATAGCAAAAGCAATACATCTTGACTTGTTTAATGGTATTGATCCGAGGCAAAAGAAATCCATGGAGGAATTATTAAAGCTTATTAACCAAGCGAAAGATTTTATTGGTAGACTTTAAAAACTATATTAAAATCATTAAGAAATATGGAAAGCGAAGCAGCAGAAATAGTATTACGAAAATCTCCTTTGGATGTTTGCAGGGTGACAAAAGCAGATTTTAACAGAATTTACTTTGGTACCCTTTCTAAGGAAAGGGTTTTGGTTTCTATGTATGATTGGAAGGAGACTGATGGGACAAAGATAATTCAAAATGTCGGGGCAGATCCCTGCCTGATTCTTTTTGCTTTTTTCCCCAATAACCATGTTATTTCCGGACATTTTGTAAGCAGTTTTCCCAGTAATTTTGTTGAACTTTCAAGATTGGATTTGGAATTTGAAGAAGAAAGGGTGAAAGAAAATTTTCAGAAATTTCCCTTTGATAAAATTGCCATTCCCAGAACTGAAATGGATAGAAATTTATCTGACGGATTTAGGTTAGAATCTGCCGAGAAATATACGATGATGGTTAGGCGAATTGGTGAGATGGTTAAAAAATATGGAAGCGATAATGTATGGGTGTATTTATTCGGACAGCATTTTATAGCTCACGACTTTGAAGGAAGGAAAGATTTAGATTCGCTTCATCACGGTTTATTGCAAAGAATTAATGCGAATACAAGCTTATTGAAAGCCGGTGTTTCCATAGGTAGGATTGTTGATTGCCGAAGTTTGGTTGAAAATACTAAGGCAAGAAGCGATGGAACTTTTTATATTCCACAAAACAAGGCAATATATCTGTTTAGGGGAGAGTATTGAGATTATTACTCTGTAACAATTCTAAACTTTATTGAGCTTATACTGTTAAGACATCGACCGCGTTTCTACCCTCTAGGATTCTATTTGAGATTTCCTCGGGGTTGGGGACGAAGACACACAGGGAGCCAACTTTAAACTGACCTTTTTCAAAAGAAATGCCGTTTTTTAAAGTAGGAACAATTCTTGTTCTTCTGACTTTATCGGATTTTACATCTATTCCTTTTAATAATACTTCTTTTTCGAAAAGAACTTTTCCTGATTCGGTAAGAATAAGTGAGGTTCCCTCTCGGTAGTCTTGTCTATTGTTTAGTCGAATAATTAATGCAGCTTCTGTTTCTGATTTACAAGGTTTTGATAGGTTGTATTTTGCATCAAGGGTTACTCTGATTCTTATTGGTTCATCGGCCCCTTTTCTATACCATTGTTCCTGTAGAACCTTTTGTAGATCATCTGGTTTAGAAGCATTGCTAAAAGCATATCTATAAAAATATAATTCTGTTGCCGGGCATTCTTTTTGAATCTCTTTCCAGCCAGACTGAAGTTTTTGACCTTTTGCATTTGGCAATAGGGCATCTGAGGTGCGTTGAATAATGGTTTTTAATGTTTCCATGTGGGGGATTATAGTACTTTACTATAGGTATGTCAATTTTTTAGTTATATTAAAGAGATGTTAACTGTTTGAAGATTGTTTCTGTGGAGGGAATGGATTTATAGATCAATTAGGGCTTGATTGACAGATTTATTTACTGCCGTTAAAACACTTTTTAATGTTTCCAATGGTGTTTTGGGAATGGGTGGAGGGGGCATTCCTTCGGCTTTTCTTGCTTCGAGTTTACCAAATCCTATAAATGCTTGTGTTAACAATTGACCATCATTTCCGCTATTTCTTGGCTCTTCGGCGACTTCCTTAAGTCTTGCTATAAGTGCTTGTCGTTCTGCTTGGTATTCTTCTTCCGAAGTAATAGGTTTTTCTATTATATTTAATCCTTCTTGCTGTTCCATAAACTTATTATACGCTGTTTGTATTATATTGTGTCAAGAGTAAAAACAGCACTTTATTTTATTTAGGAAAAATGTTAATCCCACCAAAACGTGACTATTTTTTGACCCTCATCTTTTATTGGGTCAGAACCCCGTTCTTTTTCAGTATTTGCCAAATCGATTATATTTCTTCTTGCAGCTTCCTCTTTTGGTAAATTTACTTCAAGAGTATCTGCATATCTTTCATTAGGTCCTTCGCTTGTTTCCCGTTCAACTACCCTAACTTTTAGTGCTCCCATTTCATATAATTCATCTACAAACCGCAACGCTTCTTCCTGAACTTCACCATAATCTATACCCCCAAATCGTTCATTAGCAAGTGTATGGGGAATTCTTGTTCTTTTTAGCCATGTTCTTGCCTCAAGTTTTTTAGGTGGAATTTTTATTTCTTTATGTTCCATATTTCCTCCATTTCATAATATAAATACAAAACAGTATACTCACGTAACTCAGGTTTGCAACTGAGTTACTCAGTATGTACCCATCTAATCCGCTTTTTTGCTCTGATGAGCTTCAAACCGGAGTAAGATGGGTATATATATAACTTATTTAATATTTTGTCAAATAAGGGGATGTTTCGTTTGTTTTATTTTTATATAGTGGATCCATCGTCAAATAATAAGGAGTGGACTTTTATGACAGCTTAAACTTGAATCCGTATGCCGGACAAACTTGGTCTAGTGTTGTTTCTTGTGGTGTTCCTTGGTGTCTTATATACCCTGCGGGAGTATTGCTTCCTATATGCTTTCTTCTAAAGATGAGGTATTCTTGACGGTCTTCTACATGAGCAATAATTTTGTGAGCTCTAACTACTTCACCTTCTATTTCAACTCTTGGTATAATTGCTGATTTATAATCGGGTGTGACTCCAACTGCGTATGTTCCTCCAGTTGCAAAACCTCCCCTCTCATCATAGTCGTGAAAAGTAACAAATGGAATGTCTTTTGACACGACGCTAGGTTTAATTTCGCTTACCAAATCCAGATCTTTTTGGATGGCAGGTTCTCCTTCTTCTAGTATATCTTGCGGACAACAGATAAGGTGTTCAATTATATCTCCTACTTTGACAGTTAAGGAACCGAATGTTTTTAAGCTTTCGGTTACCCAATTTGGTGCCTGACTTAAATCTATTAATTTATATTCTGCTTCTTTTGACATATTATTTATGACTTGTTTAATTATTTGAACTGTGAATTGTTCATTTATACAACGGTCGTCTTGTTATGTCAAGCTCAAGCTGTATGATTTTAAAGTTTATCTTTTATGTTTATTATTGAATATCAGTTTTAAGTCTGTTAAAATGCGGCGGTTATGGAGAAATATAGATTTCCAATTCGAGAACTGATGGATGATTTTGCCTTGGGATCCGGTATGGATAATAATAGCTTTTGTTCTTATCAGCGTCACGTAGAACCTTTAGGGATTGTGGCAGGAAGAAGGTTGTTGGTTATCGGAGCGGGGGATAGGATGCAGGAGTTGGCGGTGGTTGAACCGCAGATTTCGCAAGGAATAACTAAGGAAGCAGTGTTACTAAGTAGAGATGGTTTTTTTGACTGTTATTTTTATAATGAAGTTAGAAGGTTATATCCAAAACTTCGGATGGCGCGACTTCCTATAAGCTATCAGGTTTTATTTGAGAATGACCCACAAGTCTTTGATACGGTAATGTTTATTGGCAGGGAGGGAGTACCAAAACTTTGCAATGAAGAAATTTCTTGTCTGGCAAGTAGACTTTCCGTGGGAGGAAGAGCATTTATTACAGATAATATTTCTAGAGAAGAGGATTTTAGGAGAGAATTTGATGTTCCCAATTGCAAAGTAAAAGTAATTCCGGCAATTCCTGATCATCCGATATTTAATATATTTTCTTGGCAGGGAATAGTGGTTGAAAGGCTGAAATAAAAAAATGAGCTATCGGCATTTAGAAGTATTTTTACAGGATGAAGTTGAGGATAGCCATAGGGTAAGTTGTTTTGTTCATTGTTTGGAAAATGACGGGAAAAAAGATTCTGATGCACCAGAAGGTTGGGTTATTGATGGCAGTGCGGGAAATTTTTGGAGAACGGTGGATCAAAAAGAATTTATTAAAACCTTAAGGCCCGGTTTAACCTCAATTGCTCCTAAGGAAATAGTTGGGTATCTTAGAGCAAGAAGAACTTTAGCAAAAGCAAGAGAAAAGTTCGGAGAAGAGGCAAGAATTGTCCTGCTTTCAACCCCGAAGGATGGTTGGAGAATGTTTCTTGCTGCACCTTCCAGTAAAGATGTGTCTCAAGTTGTTCCTCTGCAATTGGGTCCCGGTATTTTAACCAAATGAAAAGGAATACATTTCAACTTGTGGCAAGTTTACTCCTACTTGTATAATTTGGGATTTAGCCAGTCGGCGTGATCGCCATTTTTGTCATCCTGTGCGTCGGTTACTATCAGTGTTAAGGTTTTTACTCCCGTTACCGGTACTTCGACATGTTGTGGCCAAAGCCATTTTTTCATAACTGGACTTTTGTAAAGCCTTTTTCCGTCTCCTTCTATTATAAATTCAACCGTGGCGCTATCCTGCGATTCTGTGTCTACTCCAATGTCGGTTGTAAATATATTGTAATCACCAGCCAAATCATATGTAATTTTGGAATTTGCATGGGTTCCTAAGCCTTCTTTGTACCAAACATAAGAAGAGGAAAGGAGACGGTCGTCAACAGTTTTGTTTATTTTTAATTCTCCCCAGTCTTGTTCGGAGCTTGCTGGTTTTATAGAAGAAAGTGAAACTACTGTTTGTTGGCGCTTTATGAAGTTTAGTGCCAACTGTCCTATTATTAGTGTTATGAAAGCCAAAAATACAAAATAAACAATTTTTCCAGGAAGACGTTTTATTATTGAATATATTAAGGAAAGATAAAGGATAATGTTAATCCAGGCAATAAATATGGTTATTGAGATATACGAAGAAGATTTATTAAGTAAAGTGATTATGGGAAAGCCATTTTCAGGATAATTTTCTACAAGAACAAAGTGAAGAGTGAGAAAAGTAAGTAAGGTGGTAATACATAAGTAACAAATTGATAATATGGCTATGTTTTTTAGTTTTTTAGAGCGAAGGACGGCAACTTTATTTTTCAGGTTTTTTTCTACGAGATAGATATAGATTGTAAGGCTGGTAAAAACTGTAAAAAAGAGGAAGAAAGGGAAGATATAGCGTTCATGGATTTGGGTAGGGAGCATGTAGAAGCTAAAAGCAGCAGCACTGAAGGATAAGAAAATACTTTGATAGTTTTGAATTTCAAGAGAATTTATTGGGGAGTTTTTTAGGTCTTGAGATTTGGATTTTAAAAATAAAAAGAGAGATATGAAAGAATAGGCGAGAACATACAACAACATACCAAATGACTTGAATGAAATTGTGTTGCTAATAAGAATAGTATCTGCGGTGTGGAAGCCATTTCCGTTTGTTATAACCCACCAGAAATTATAAGCATTAAGCGAGGCGAGGGGGAAGTTTTTTGCAGAGTCGATAATAAGACTCATTGCCCTTACCATAGTGCCAGAGAGAATATACGGAAGGTTTATGACAAGAAATGTCAGCGCGGCAACCGAGAAAGCCTCGATTGTTTTTTTTAGACCGTAAAATCTAAAGATCAAAATAAAGATTAAGGGAGTAAAGACAACTGTTTGGACCTTTGTTTCAAAAGCGATTATTGCAATAATCGTAGTTAGGTATACACGTCCTTTTAAAAGGGCAATAAGACTAAGCAGGACCAGCGTAGCGGCGATTGAATCGGTTTGACCCCAGTGGGCGGAGTCAAAGATGACAACAGGATTAAAGAGATAGAGAGCAGCGGCAATTAATGGTATTTGGGTTTGGATACGAAAATTATGATTCTTGCTGAGGTCGGTTATAAAATTTTTATTGTCCTTTATTCGCTGCCGATTTATCATATTGGTTATTTCCATAGGATTCGTCGGCGACTCAGCATCGGACAAAAAAATTTTCTGACCTTCCCGCAAGAATCTCATTAATATTTTTTTTATTAGCCAATACATGCAATAGCTTGAGATTAAATCGCTCACTATGGCGGGTAATTTTACTACCAAGAGGAAAATAAAGGTGTTTGTTTGATATAAGTCTTTAGCGGTTTCCAGGGGGGAGAGGAAATAGTAGAATTTCCAAATCAATCCTAAAAACATAATAAAAACAGGAGGGTAATTATTGCTTGAATGAGTTATTGCATATGCAGGACCATTACCTGCTGCTTCGCCCCACCATTTCCAGTAAGCAATGTCTGCTTCGAATCCGGGAGCGGGGACAAAAAGAAGCCTAACTATCAAGCCAATAAAAAGAAGAATAAAAATCGGACTTATAATTTTCTTCATAAGATTATGATAACAAATAAGAAGTAAAAAGCGAATAGTAAATGAGGTTATATTTTCTTTACTTTTTGGATTACTAAAACTTGATAATTTTGATATAACCGATATATAATTGATTTACTAATTTATATATTAATATATTTTGATATATTATGAAAAAAGAGAAAGTTAATGTTTTTGATTGGAGAGAAAATAAATCCTTTGCCTGGGTTCCGGTCGGGAAACCGGTATTAAAGCTTACTGAAGGATCGAAAGAAAGACTACAAGAGATGAAAATTACAGACAGACCTTGTGTGTTGGATTTTGAGCTTGAAGAACCTTTTGACAAGAGTATTATTTCGAAAGTTACGGCATATTCCGATACTAATAGGGAGGGTGGCAGGTCTTTTTTAATTTCCTCTTTTTTATTGAAAGATTCGTCCGGAAAAACCCTTGCAAGTATAAATAAGGGCGATGAGGGTAAACCTGTTGTTTTAATTAACGATGGCAAGGTGACTTTAAGAGAGATTGCTTTGGCTGTAGAGGGAGTAAGAAATGCCTTGGGAGGAAGGTGGTATGATTCTTCAGATAAAACAAGGGGATATATTATTGCGGGACTTTTTAGACCAAAAAAACAGAAAGAGATAGAGGAATTAAATTATGGAGAGATTATTTATGATGAAAGGGGAGAAATGATAAAAACAGTTGACGGATCAATTTGGGTAATTGATGCTTTCGTCAGAAGGGTTGAAACATTTGATTTTAATAGAGCTGCTAAAGATATTCCTGTTCCTCCATTAAAAAAACCAACGTATCCAAAAAAATAATACTAAACTCCAACAAAAACCCCTCGCAATGCAAGGGGTTTTATTTTTTAGTTTAATAAATTTTGGTTACTCTGTTGCTGCCGGTGATACTTTTGCCGGAGTTTTCTCAACATTTGTTACTTTGAAAGTTCCAACAATATTGTCAAATACTGGTTGGGAAAGGATTCCTTTTGTGAAATGGATATAATTGCCTGAATCCTTACCTAATTCAAAGAACATTTCGGTATTTCCATCTTGATTACCGATTTTATATACTGCTTTCCAGCCTTCCGTACCTAAACCATTGACTATTGTTTCGACCGATTTTAGGCCGGTTAAACCGGGATATTGCCTCCAATAATTTTCAACATAGTTTTTTCCGGTGAGACTCTTGAATTCACCGCTTCTTGATGAGGCAAGATCAACACTATAGAGAAGGTTCCAAGATGGTTGGAATTCTTTATATTCAAAACCCATTCCGTTTTTATATCTTGAAACTTTGGCAGTTTCCGGTAGGGAAAACTCAAATCCGAATTCATCGTTTACTTCGGGATTCCATTTAGTTGAAGCGTCAACACTAAACAGATCACATTTTCCGTAATAGTCCCAGATATTTACCGCAGCATCACGGGGTTTACTACAATCTATTTGTCCTGCCTGTTGGGCAACCGGGTATCCTGATGGTAATGTTTGCTTACCACCTTTCTTTTGAGAATATTGATAGCCTGCATAGACTACGCCGCCAAGAATAACTACGGCGATGACCAGGCCTAATGCAACCTTAGAAAATTCCGGTGATTGTTCTTCATGCTGTTCTTCCGGCATAGTTCCTCCTTCATTTATCAACCTTTCTTTTGAAAAATAGAAAGGTTGACCAAAGAAAATAAATAGTTAAAGTTTTTTAGCAAAGCCAAAAAACTTTGATTTAAAATAAAATAGTATACTTTACAGTACAACGACGGAAGAATTGTTGTCAAGAGGGAAACATGACGTTTATTGTTATTGAAAATATAAATATATGTTAGTAGACTAGGTAGAGATGAAAAAAATTTTAAATAGTTTTCTTTTGGTTTTGCTTCCGATTTTAGGATTATATCTTTTATATACGAATATTTGGGTGGGGAAGCTACCCGATGGTTATCTGTCACAGGCGGAAGCATTTGCTCATGGGCATTTTTATCTTGATAGCTTGCCGTTTATTGATAGTGTTGTTTATAAAGATAAGGTATATTGGCATGAAGGACCGCTACCTGCTTTAATTTTTACACCATTTTATTTATTAAAAGTTGTTATTAATCCGGGAATAGTAAGGTTTTTAATTAATATTTTGATATTCTTTGTTATAGTAAAGTTATCAAGACAGGTATTAAAAATTAAAATCTTCGAATCTTTCTGGTTTGCGTTTTTGTATTTTTTCGGGTCGGTATTTATCGCCATTTCATTTGAGTCGATAAGCTGGTACTACGGGCAGGTTGTAGCAACCTTATTTGTACTTCTTTCCCTTCTTGAATATTTCTCTAAAAGAAGGCTTTTTGTTTCAGGAATTTTTTTAAGTTTGGCCGTTGCCAGCAGGATATTTTCTATATTGGGTGTTTTGTTTTTTATTATTTCGATATGGTTTTCAAAAAAGAAGAAGAAAGAAAAAATCAGGGAAATTATTAGTTTCGGATTGCCTATTTTCTTGGTATTAATTGTTCTTGGTTTCTATAATTTCGCCAGATTCGGGAGTTTTTTTGAGACGGGATACAACCTTAATATTCCTTCTACAGAAATAATTGATAAATCCAGAGCTGAAGGATTTTTTAACATAAAAAATATTCCGACTAATTTCTACTGGTACTTTTTGAAAGGACCTGACGGAGTATCTTTTGATGCTGGTAATTATAATTTATCTTTTCCTTTTTATCTTCCAAATCCTTGGGGAATGTCGATTTTTATTACGATGCCGTTTTTCTTTTTGGCTTTTTTTAAGAAACCGAAATCTGCTGAAGGGTGGGGAGCGCTTTTGACAATGATAGTATTTTTATTATTTCTTCTTTCCTATTACATGCCGGGTTTCAGGCAATATAGTGCAAGATTTATAAATGATCCACTGCCGTATTGGTTTATTCTCCTTCTGCTTAGCAGGGAAGGGAAGGTTTTATCTAATATCGAGAAGATTTTTATTTTAGGAAGCGGATTTATTAACCTATATCTTTTTTCTTTCTTTAAATGGCTTCCAGACAAAAGACTTTGGAAGTTTTTTGAGGATAAACAGGCTTTCCCTCATGGAGGAGGAAAATAAAATTTATAAAGAAAATTTATAAAGGGGTGCCCTTTACAATGGCGTTAATAATGGCTAATCATCTTCTTCTAGGACAAGATGGTTAATAAATTCTATGTTACTTTTTTCTTCCACAAATGATTTATAGGAAAGTTGAAGGTTTGTTTTACTAAAAAATGACAAAATTTCTGAGGTATTAATCCAGGTTGTATTCCTTTCTCCCAGGTAATTTTTGTATGAACATGGTTGTTTTTTCGCTATTGCCTGTTTGTGGACATAACGAGTTAATTCCAATAACTGGGGTTCGTTTTCGACAAGCACTGCTTTATATGTACTTTCGAATACATGGCCTCGATGGTGATATTTTTTATTGAAAAATACGGAATAGCGTGAAAGGAAGGAATTGGTAAAATGGTCTATTGCATCTTTGTGTTTTTGTTTTAAGACAAAGTGAAAATGATTTTGCATCAAAGCAAAACAATAAAGAAGGATCTCATTAGAATAATTTTTTAAACTTAATTTTTTCAAAATCTCATTGCGTTCGGGGAGGGTAAGTTTAGGCTTGGTGAGTTCAAGAGAAATTGCTAATTTATCTTTTGGCGTTAAATAATCTTTTAAATAAGAAAGAAATACACGGTAATCTTTTTCATCCAGAAATATTGACTGTTTATTTACTCCTCGGTTATATATGTGATAATAACCGTTTTCAACATAAAGTTTAGCGGTGTTTTTAGCAGGCATTGACAACATTATAAAGGGGTGCCCTTTATATGTAAAGGGCACCCCTTTAAACAATTCCTTTAAACAATTTAAAGACTTGTGAGGGGTTGGAAGGATACTAATAATGATTTTTGGCTATTGTGGTGCGCTAAAGTTGACAAAAGGATTAATAAAAGGTAAAATCCTCGGAGAAAATTATTAATTATTAAACATAAGAGATATATTATGACTAGAGTGCTAGAGATTATACAGAACATACAAACACCAGTGAAAGATTGGGATGGAAAAGGAGAACGTTTTACCACAAGGGAAACTCGCAGGATTGTTAAAGAATTAGCGAGGGAGACTCGTATTGGAAGATTCGATCAAGATATAAGCCAGGAATTGGAAGGATTTAAAAATTTTGAATTAGGTCAACTAAGTGTGACATCTTCAGAAGATGGTAGCTATATAGTATCTATTCCCGGTACTATTATTTTTGAGGGCGACGAAATGCGGATAAGAAGGGACATTTCTCTTAAGGAAGACGATAGACAACAAGAAATTAGTATCGATCTTATGAGTATCCATGTGCTTGATCGCCGGGCAGATTCTAAGCCGGTGCTTTTAAAAGTACCTTCCGGAATGACCTTATGTGTGGGATATTCTTCTTTTATCAGAATGCCTGATGGTGCAAGCGAAGAGACAATATTTATAGGACCTTCGAGGGGTTCTGATAAACACAAAAACAGAGAAAGGTTTGAAATTGATCGCTATAGACGGGAATAAGTTAAGGCTTTCGGAATTAAAATCTGTTATTTTTCAAGTTTTAATTTCCCGTTTGGATCGGTGATAATATTCCTCCGGTAACAATTTCTTTTATTCTTTCGTATATCCTTTCGTTAAGATACGAGTCGTCAAGAGATTTGTTTCCCGTTGAATCCATTAAGAGATAATGAGCTGCCTGCAAAACATTATTTACCGGATTATCTTTGTCAATATTTTTCTGAACCGATGAAGCAACCGCTTCCCATTTATCATCAAAACGTCTTTTAACATATTCTGGTTTGAAGTATACAAGGTAAGAATATCTTTCAAGTATTGTTGACAATTTGCTCCATGCAACTTTCTCCGTTTGTTCTTCATCAAGATTCTTAAATGCTGTTTCTTTATTACGTTTTGTTTTATTGAAAAGACGTTCATATTTTGCCAAATTGTCTTCAACAGCTTGATATTCATCTACAAGGGTAGATAGTTGTGGGTCTTGATTGTTGGTAGATGTATGCTGTTCTAAAGTTTCCCCATTCCAACCGAGAGATTTTAGTTCCCTCCTCAATTTAATATACTCACCAAGAAGGGTTTCATAGGAAGTCCCTGAAGATTTATAAAGTCCTTCATGGGTAAAATCAAAATGAACCTCTGGTATTGGTATTCTCTTAATGGTTTTTGTTGCTTTATCCAATGTTTGCTTTAAAGAATCCGGGATTACTCTGTAGGCAAGGTGGTCTAACCATTCTGCTATGTAACCGGGTTTCCCTTTCTCGATAAAAGCTATTCCTATTTGAGGGCGGATTCCCAAGCTTTTACCATATTGATTAATTTCCTTGCTCCCACTTTCTATTTTTTCAAGCAATGAACTATTATCCGGAGAATTAAATAAATCGTGCAAGTTATGAGCAAAATATATATTTCCACCCTCCTTAGTCCAAAAAGCCATATAGTCTGGTTCTGGTTTCCAAGCATATCTAAAGGAATTAGGTGACTCTTTGTATCTGCCAAACGCAATATTTGTCTTTAGACCTATATATCCTCTACAGTCTTTTTCGGGAGGAAATGGAGTATTTCTATAAATTAATCTTGGACTTTCGGGGTCACAAGGAGGCAGGGGTTTGGTTACATTATAATCGGGTTTAAGAAATACCGATTGTTCTGCTTCACCATTTAAACTCATATTTACTTTCTTTTTAATCCGGTTTGACCGGATAAACCAGTAAAAAGAGGTACTTATTTTATTATTAATTAGCAATTATATATAAACCCATAACTTTATGTCAATTTTTCATAGAGTTTTTCTAAGGGGAGATAAAAAATAGATAGCCGAAGCTAACTTCAATTAATTTTTATTACAACAGTTATATATGTCTTCTTCTAATTTTCTATTTGGCTTAACATTGAAAATTTGCGTTATTATAGTATAATCTTTTGAATTATAGGATAAAAAATAATATGTCTAAAGAAATTGTTAAAGCAGCTGATTTTTTGGGAATCCAAAAAGAGATTAAAGAAATAGCCTTAGAAAGATTTGTTGGGGCAATTCTTTTTAAGAATTTAAAGCTTGCCATTGTCGGTTCTGATGTTAAGGGAGACCTTTTGGGTGAATATATTGATCTTTCCGAAGACGAAGTTACAAAGATTGATAAAAAGTCAAACAGGATTTTGGATTTATCTGATTTTGATGAGATTGCAATAACTCAGGCTGATTTGGGGGCGGTTCAGATAAGAACAGCTACTTCTATCCGTCAAAGAAAATCATCGGTTTCGGCAAAAATATCGTTTACTTCGTGTGATTCCTCGAAAGAAGAAGGCTTTTATATTTTAGACGAAGCGGAATTAATGGAAACGATTTTAGGGAAAAAAGGAGGACTGGCGTTTTTTTACGGAGGACAGGGTGGAGAAGAAAATGCCTTAATTATTGAAAAGAGCATTGCTGACAGAAAAACTGCAACGATTATTTTTCTTCATCCAACAGCTTCAATTTGGGGTCTTGATTCAGTAAATGGCGTTGGAGAATTCTTTAAAAGATTAAACGGCGAATTATTGAAAGAAACAAGCGTTTCTCAGGAGATCAGAAAGCTTATTGATTTTTTAGAGCTGCAAGAAGTCAAGGATAAGCTTGAAGAACCCTGGGGAAGACTGGAGATATTTAAAGCATATTTGCTTGGGCTTGAGAGAACTGCAGGGATTAATAAAGACAGAGAACCGGAAATTAAGGATGATGTTTTTATAGAACTAAACCATGTTTTTGCGCAGTATTATAAAAAAAGATTATTCGGAGGTTCGAAAATGCTAGATGCCAGGAGACTTTCTTCCTGCATAGATTTAGTTATAGGGAAAATGAATATTAAGAGGATTAAACCCTCAGAAGAAGAAATACAAACAGGATCTAGCGAAGAATACTTATTTCTCGAGAGTAATAAAGCTAATGATTTATATGATGGGTTCAAAAGACAATTAGGAGATAAATTTGGAAATAATGACTCGCCTGAAGCCGTTTCCTTAATGGATAGATATGTTGTTGGACTTGTTGTTTTAATAAGAGATGCGGTAACTGAGGCTCAGTTAAGAGATGCAATTAAATTATTAGATCATCTTTCAACAACAAAATATGGAAATAAAAATTCAATATCATGCTCAGAATATATTTATACTGATTATTTAGATCCAAAAAAATACTTATTTCAAGTAACTACATTTACAGGTGCACACAACTATAATGTGGGAACTATTATTAATTGGTTAAGAGACGCTACCGGAAAAAGATTGGGAAGCATGGTGCTTAATGGAAAATAATTATTCAATAAGCTGCTAATTCTTCTTGTTTTTAAAGTTACCTATTGAAATATAACCTATTTTATTTGAAGATTATTTTATGAGAGAATCAAAATACCGGTCTATGGTTAAATGTGTGAGTTGGAGAGTATTGGCTTCTTTGACGACTGCGGTTTTAGTATATATTTTTACCGGATCTTTTCTACTTTCAATCGGGATTGGATCTTTTGAAGCATTTTCAAAACTTATTTTATACTTCTTTCATGAAAGGATTTGGAACAGGATTTCTTGGGGAAGAGAAGAGATAAAGAATAGTTAAGATTTTTATTAATTTTTAATTCAATTTCACATTTCTATTTTGTATTATTTTTATATATTAAGTTAGTATTTGACATATTAAGTTATAGGAATTATAATCCGCGGTGAAATAATAAAAATTTATTTCAACTATTATAAATTTTAAAAACCTGCCAAAAGGAGAAATATGGCTCACCATATGACACTTGAAAGTGAATATAGGGGAAAATTGGTTTTTACAGTTAAGCAAGGAGAAATACTTCCTTCCAAAAAAACTGATAAAATTATACATATAGAGCTTGAGGATAAGATAATCGCAGCGGGAATTTATGTGCATGTTAGGTTAAGGGATGGGGATCGCAAGGATGTTGATTTGACAGAAAGGGCCGTTGATTGTTTAGAAAAAGCTGGTTTAAGTAAGAAATTTGCTAGAAGATTTATTTCTGATGCGCTTGATTATGATGCTAATCCTGAGAACCGTTTGTTTCCTTTTGGTAAAGAAATTTCATGTGATATATTAGTACTGCCGCATCCTTATACTGAAGAACCTAAGGCTATTTGTGAAGGATTTACCATAGGAGATATAGATGCTCGTATTGGAGCTATTAGAGGAAAAATAGCTTAAACTCAATACGGGAAAAGAAACCTTTTGGTGTTAGCTGATATAGTAATTTTTGCAGCGAGTTTAGTTTTATTTAATTAGCTTTAAATTTTTAACAAAAAAGAGAACCCCCGGGGCAGGTCGTTGTTAATTGCAACGCCGGGGGTTATAAGTTTACCAACTGAAGAGAGAGATTGGGTTAGGGTGTATAGTGTGTGTTGATAGCTTCGCGGATTCTTTTCAGGTATTCGATTGCCTTTTCTTTGCCCCAGCAGTGAATACCGTTATTCCAAAGCGTAACGTCTTCGTCTTTGAACATGTACTGCATGTTTCCAAAGAGCCTTGGATTGTTTTGCAATTCACTTTCCGGTCCCCATTGCAGGTTGATGACGCGCTTCCGCCAGCCGATCTTGAACAATCCCAGTTCGGTTCTGACCCGGAACCACGGAGCACAATGAAGACAGGAACAGTACTCGTTTGGAGCGGTATACAGCGTGAACTCTTTGAATCCCGCTTCCCGGAAGACTTCTTCGAAGTACTTGCGTTCTTCCTTTTCGAGATGACTTCTTTGGCATGCTTCATGGCGGAATGCCCAAACGTTGAAGTATCCCTGATCGCCATTTTGAACGCGGTAGGTATCTTTGTCGGCTTTGTAGATCCAGCCATCCTCGTTGTTATCCCTCATTTGCACATCGGGATAAACAGGATGATCTTTCAAGCCTTCGTAGGCTTTGTTTTTGATCATGAGCTCCGGTTGAAGGAGGACGCTTCCTTTCAACCGCACTTCGATAAGGTCTTCAACCTCTCTTAGGGTTTTTCCTACGAAGTCATCGAGGGGAATTAGTTCCATCCGGTGGGAAGTGACTGCTTTGGTTGCGGTTTCGAGCGTCCACTTTTTCCCACAGACATCACAGACCATACCATCAGGCGGGATGCTATATTCAAGCACAAAGCTATGATAGCGATTTGTGAGGTTGTGGTCTTTGAGGAACTTTTTCCATCCATCCATGGTAACGGCCAGCGGGAAGCCACCTTTGACTTTGGGTTCTTTTCCTTCCCATCTTACCTTCATGGCGTTGCCGCAGGTATCGCTGTACCAAGTTCCCATGATGACAAGTGGAGTGAGGAGTTCCTTTCTTTCATAGTATGCATTGTGTCTTGCCCTGGTAACTTCGTTTAAGGCACGAAGGCCATTGACAAGGATGTGAGTGCCGACCTGTAGCGGGTTGTTGTAGTCAATTCCTGTTTCTGTAAGACCTTTCGTTCCCATCGTCGTTTTCTCCTTTTTCCAGTGATCCAATCTTCGTCGAGACCGCGGGTTTTTTTCTTTCTCTCTCTCCTTTTTGGTAAAGTGCTAAACGCAGGAAACAGCAGCATTTTGCTATTTGCGTTTCTTTTTGGATCGCAGTGATGCGATATTCTAATTGGGTATTATATTCTAGGAGATATAGATTGTCAAAAGTATTTGATTATTTTTTTCTATAAGGGCGGATTTCGGTCATATAAATTAGAGGAACGGCTAATAGACTAACAAATATTAAAGAGGCACAGACTGTTACGGAGTTTGGGAATTTTTCTTCGTTGAAATTTGAATTTGATTCTTCCCAGTTAATATTATTTTCAGGAGGAGCAATATAATTATTTTGCTGCAATTCAACCCTTCTTGGAGTATTTGTTGGTTGGGGTTCTAGCTCAAGATTGTTTGGTATTAATCCTTTGCCATAGGTTCTTGTTACATTTCCGTTTGAATCACATTCGACAGTGTATCCTTGATTTCTTAGGCTATCATTATAGGGGCTATTACATTTCTCAGGACCCTGAGCAGTTACTTGATTATTGGGAAAAAGCAAGGTAGAAGATGCAATTAAAGCAATTTTAGCGGATTGTCTTAAAAATTCTTTTCTCGATAATTTTTCTACTTCCTTCATTAATTTCTATTTTATGATTATTTTACAGAAAGTTCAGGAATAAATTCTGCTTCGATTGTGATTTCGTGGATGTGACCATCACCATCCAAGTGTTGATATCTTTGCCGTCTTTTAAGTTCTAAATGTTTAAATAGTTCCTGACTTCTATATTGCATAGTACTATCAAGGGGAAATTTTGTACGAAGTTCATCGAAGGATTTTTTCCAACCTCCGATTAATTTTCTCTGCCAAATGCTTGTTCCTTCTGCTGCAGCTTGGCCAATCGGAGTATCAATTATTGCCGGAATATTATTGGGGGATTCCAATACCTGCATACTTTCGGATTGTCCTTCTTTATTATTGATAGTAACTGTTAATCTTGCCGGAGACATATAATCCTTTCTACATATTCTTATTTGATTGACTTATATGACTTCTTTTATGAAATGTCAAGCGGATCGTTTCCGATTCTGCAGTCTGAACCCGTGAAGTTACCGCAAGATTGGCAGAGAAAATCAAGGTTTCTTTCTCCATCAGCATTTCTGTCGGGGATTATTTCGTAAGATCCTGTTTTTATCAAATCAGCCATTCTTATCAGGGCATTTTCGAATTTAATTCTTTCTGGTTTATCAAAGAGAAAGCGGTATCCTTTTGTTTTTCCATAATGGCGGGTGCTAAGCCAAACAACGTAAGATCTTACTGATTCTTCTGTTTTTGTTTCTCCTTCTATTTTTCTTTCCGGAAGTATCTCATTTATTATTAAATTTACATGATGTTCTAAAATTCTTTCTTTCATATTAAGATAGCTTGTTATTTTGATAATTTAAGGAAATCATTTAAGGCCCTTAAATATTCAGCGATGTTTCTTTTCTCTTCCGGGATTTTATTGATATTTCCTTTTATCAGAGCTTCGGCTTCTTCTCTTGAGAGATTTCTATAAAAATCAATTTGTTTTGCCTCTGCAATTTTTTTCCAAGAAGAAGTCATTTTCTCTGAAGCGGCAATAAACTTATTTTTCGGGATTTCCTTTGTCATACGAGGGTGAATTATAACAAAATGTTCTGATATAATAAAGAAATGACAGAGGGAGTAGTTTTAGAAAAAGTAGAAAGTCCAAGAGAGGAACTTTTAAAAGTATTGAGCAAAGAAAATAACGGAGAGAAAGGTTCGAAGATAAAACCGAGGCTTACCTTTTTATTTCCAATAAGCGAAAGAAGAAAAAAAGCAGTGGAAGGGATAAAAAGTGGAGAGGTTGATAAAGAGAATTTAACTGAACTATTAATGAGCGGGGATTTTGTTGAAAGAAGCACCGGATTTACTTTATTAAAAAAAGCAAAGTTTAACGAAGATGATGTAGATATCTTCCTTCCTTTTTTTATTTCATTATTGGAAAACAGTGAGATTGATGTATTTTATAAAAAAGATATTATTGGGACGATTGGTCAATTGGGAGGAAAAGCATTACCAGTTTTAGAGAAGATAGCAATTGATAAGGATTATGTTAAGGATAAGGTGGGAATTCCCGATATGGTTTCTGTAGTTGCGGATGCTATTTTGTCCATGGGGATTATGGGGGAGCAAGCACTTCCAATATTAAAGAAATTAAGTATTAGTTTTTCTTGGGAGACAAGACGAGAAGTTGCCAGGGCATTGGGTTATGTCGGAAAAGACGCCATTCCAACATTAAAGGAGTTATTGCAGGAAAAAAAATATCGTTCAATTAATGAAAATGCCATAACGTCCTTGGGGATGATTAATGGAGATGAAGCTTTTTCAATTTTAGAAAATCTTAAGGAAGAAAAAGATAATGATTTAAGGGCGACAGTTGCTTTTACTTTTGGACAGTTTGGGGAAAGGGGTCTTGAAATGCTTAGATATTTTGGCAAAGATAGTTCATCTTTTGTTAGAGAGTCGGTTGCTGAGGCTTGTGAATTGATGGGAGAAGACAGTATTTCTATAATTAAGGAATTAATAGAAGATCCTAATAAACAAGTGAGAAAAAAAGCTATTAAATCATGCGGGAAGATTGGAGAAAGCACTTGTGATTTATTGGTAAGTATGGAAAAAGTAGAAACTGAATCTGATGTGAGACTTATTTTAGCTACTAATTTAGGAAAAACCGGAGAAAAAGGAATTTTGACATTAAAATCTATGCTTGGGAGGGAAACATTTCCAGTTTTGGGAGAAGTAATAAAATCTATAGCGGAAATAGAAGGGGATGAGGCATTTAATGTGTTGTCTGATTTTTGCGATTCCGATATTAGTAGTCCTACCTTAGGAGATGCAATAAGGGCGATTTCTAAATTCGGAAAAAGAGCTTTTCCTGTATTGATAAAATTTAGCAAACATCCCGATTATCAAATCAGAGAAGCAGCTGCTGATTGTCTATGGGTTGGAGGAGGAGAAGCATTTATTCCACTAATAGAGATGGGTAGAGAAAAAGAAATTTGGAGTACAGTAATATTTTCTCTTCAAAAGCTCTATGATATTGAACAGATTGAAAAAGGCGGTAATAAAGACTTGTTATCTACAAAAAAACCACTGTTTGCTACTTCTGAATCTTCTTTTTTAATTGATAGGATAAGAAAATTAGAAGAGATTGCTTTGCAAATTAAAGATAAATTTGGAGATGAATTTGTTGGGTTGGTAGCTCTTGGAAGCACCAGTAAGGGTTTCCCAAGGAGCAGTAGTGATTTTGATTGGGCTGTTATTGGAAAGAATAAGAAAGTTGCTGATTATTTTAGAGTGATTGCAGAAGAAAAAGGGCTTGAGTTATGCCGGGAACACTATTGCAATATTGATAATAAAGGCAAACTTAAAGGGACAAAAGATTCTTTGTTTTCCGGATTGTTTTTTGGAGATTATGAAGAACTTGCCCGCCTACAGCTTCGTTGTTTACAATCAATTACGGATGAAAAATGGGATAAGATGAGAAGGTTTATATTAAAGAACGAGACAAATTTAAAAAAGGCTAAAGAAAGGTTTGGTCTTTCTGACGAAGAAGAAAGGAAGATTAAAGAAACAGCTGCTTTACTACGGGTTCCGCCGACAAGAGAAGAAGCGATTAAAATATTAACACGAAGAGTAAAAAGCTTTAAAAGAAAAAAAGTATGACAGAAGGAGTCGTTTTAGAAAATGCAGAAAGTCCAAGAGAGGAGCTTTTAAGAGTATTGAGCAAAGAAAATAACGGAGAGAAAGGTTCGAAGATAAAACCGAGACTTACATTTTTATTTCCAATAAGCGAAAGAAGAAGAAAAGCGGTAGAGGGAATAAAAAGCGGAGAAATAGATAGGGAAAATTTAGCGGATTTATTACAAAGCGATGACGTAGTAGAGTTTGAGGCGGGTTGCAGAATTTTATCGGGAGAGAAATTATCAGAGGATGATAGGGAAAAGTTTTTACCGGTTTTTGAAAATGTTTCCAAGACAAAAAAAATGACATTTGATGAGGAAGAAATTGTTGCTTCTGCAATAGGGCAGTTGGGGGAGAAAGTATTACCCGAGATTAATAATTGGATAACAAACGGGGAAGGTGACATACAAATAATTGCGATTTTGGCAATGGGAAGACTAAAAGAAAAAGCATTACCTTATTTATCAACTTTAAGTGATAACAGGAGCGCTTGGTATATTAGATATCGGGCAATTGAACAGATAAGGTATTGTGGTGAAGGAGCTATTCCAGTTCTTGAGAAGTTAATTGCTGAAGGATCAAAGTGGGAGAAAAAAGAAGCTGTTTCATCTTTGGGATTTTTAGGAGAAAAAGCCCTTCATTTAGTAAAAGAACTTTGTAAATATGAAGACTCAATAGTGATGGCCGAAGCAGCAAAAGCTCTTGGAAATATGGGTAAGGAAGCTTTTCCCGTTTTGGTGGATTTAAGCAGAGATCCTGATCCCGATGTCCGTTCCAGCGCATTGGAGTCTTTGGGAAATTTTGGTGTAGAGGCATTACCTATAATAAAAGAATATATTAGGGATCCAGATCCATTAGTAAAGCGGTCAATAATTGTTGCCTCGGGGAAAATTAGAGGACCAGCTTTGGAAATTCTTTATAATTTTGCCTTAAATGATGAAGCTTTTAGATATGATGCATTTTGGGAATTGGGTGGAATTGGTGAAGAAGCACTTCCATATCTAAAAAGCCTTGCAGGTGAAGAACCAAAAGAGATATCTAAATTAGCATTTGAACAATTAGGGAAATATGGGGTAGAGGTATTACCCTTTTTTGTTAAAAATATCAAACATAAAGAGCCGTTAATAAGGCAAATTATTGCACGAAACTTGAGTGATATCGGAGAAGATGCATTACCTGCTCTTGGAATTATGACAAAAGATGAAGATCCTGTGGTCAGCTTTATAGCAAAAGAGTCTATTAAAAGAATTAAATCAATTGAGAAAGTCAAAGGAGGTTATAGCGAACAACTCCTTACCAATAAGCCCTTATTTGCAACTTCAGAAACAGATTTAGTAGTTGATAAAATCAGAAAAATAGAAGATGTTGCAAGATTACTAAAAGCTAAATTCGGAGATAGGTTTGTAGGAATTACTGTGTTTGGAAGTATTGCTAAGGGTTACATGAACGATCTTTCCGATCTTGATTATGCAATAGTTGCAGAAGACGAGACGATATTAAAAGAATTTCAGAAACATGCAAAATCTTTAAATTTATGCATTGAGCATTATAGCGAGGTTAAAGATAGTAATTATTTACAGGGTGATATTGCTCCTTTGTTTTACGGTTTGTTTTTTGGAGATCACGAGAGACTTTCAAGGATTCAACTTACAACGCTTGAAAAAACTTCGGATGAAGAATGGGATAAGATTAGAATGAACATTTTTATTAATGAAACTAATATTGATAAAGCAAAAAAAAGATTTGGTCTTTCTGATGAAGAAGAGAGGAAGATTAAAGAAACAGCTGCTTTGCTTCGGGTTCCGCCGACAAGAAGCGAGTCTATTAGGGTGCTTAAAAAAAGATTGAGGATTAAAGATTAATTATTTTAATAAAATAATGGGTGAAACTTCTTTATGGTTGAGAAGGATATAAAGCTTCCAAAAATAGAACTTTTAGCGGCACTTAAAGTAGTGCAAGAAAAACAAAAGATAAAACCCAGATTAACGTTTTTATTTCCAATAAGCGAGAGAAGAAAGGGGGCAGTTGGTTTGCTGGAAAAAGGAGAGTTTGATAAAGATATTTTATATTCTTTATTAACAAGTAAAGACTTTGTGGAAAGGGAGTTTGGATATTCTGTTCTTTCAAAGGCAAGATTAACACTGGATGATGCAGATAGATTCTTACCGGTAATTATTAAAAGAGTAGAGAATGGGGATTCAAAGGAGATGGGAAGAGAGCAAGCGATAGAAAGTTTAGGGTATTTTGGAGAAGAATCTTTGCCCTACTTAAAAAAGTTGGAAGAGAATGGTAATGATGCGGATATACATAATATTATTACCGCATCTTGCGCCATAGGAGAAAAAGCGATTCCTTTTCTAGTAAATTTGGCTAGAAAAAACAAATTAAGAGAAAAAGCTGTTTTTGAGGCAATCTCTAAAATAAGTGGAGACAGTGCATTTGAGGCTTTGGTGGGGATGATTCCTACTAATAAATCAGAAAAGATAACAACATCGCTGATAATAGAAAAATTGGGTCCTTTTGGTGAAAAGACAGTTTCTGTTCTTTCTAAATTTTATAATAGTGACTCTATAGAGATAAGGGAAGCAGTTGCTAGAGCTTGTGGGGAGATTGGTGAGTGTTCTTTGGAAATCTTAGAAAAGATGTTATCTGATAAAAATAATGGTACTGTGGTAAGAATTGAGGTAGCTAAGTCTTTAGGAACTATTGGAGAAAAGGGACTTCCCTTAATGACTGTTTTTTTACAAAGAGCGTCTAATACTTCGGAAAAGGAGATTATAGCAGCTAACTTAGGAAAAATGGGGAAGAAAGCAATTTTGCCTCTTTCAATTTTAGTAACAGATCAGGTTAGCGGAGTTAAAACTGCGGCCATATCTGCGCTTTCCTTAATTGGAGGGGAGGATGCTCTTAACATCTTAAAGAAGATTATCGAGACTGGGAGTTGGGTTGTTAAGCTGGCAGCGATTCAAGCAATTTCTAATTATGGGAAGGAGGTTATACCTTATCTTGACCAAATTATAGAAGATGATCCATCAACGGCAAGATTTTATGCTTATAATAGTAAGAGTAAAATTTTAGAGAGAAGTGGAATAAAAACCGAGAACCATTCCGATTCAATCAAACCCAGATCTATTTCAGCGGAACTTTTAGCGTCAAGAAAACCGTTATTTTCCACATACCCCGAGGTTGTTTTTGAGAGGATATCCAAGCTGGAAAAAATCAACGCGATTTTAAAAAGTAAGTTTAAAAAAGGATTTATAGGATTGGTTGCTGTAGGAAGCACAGATAAAGGGTATGTAAGATTGGGAAGTGATTTGGATTGGGGAATACTAGTGGAAGATGACGAAGTTGTTTCTTATTTTAAAAAGCTTGCTAAAGAGAATGGTTTGAGATTGTGTGATGATAATATACTAAAAGTTTATGGTGATGAAGATGTTGATTGGCATTCGCTTTTATTCTGTGGTTTATTTTTTGGGGACCACGAGAGGCTTTCCAGAATCCAACTTCATTGTTTAGAGAGTGTATCGGAAGAATGTTGGGATGGGATGAGAAGAGAAATTCTTGAGGAAGAAATTACATTACATAAGGCAATCGATAGGATGGGTGTTGACAGGGAAGAGGAAAATAAAATTTTATGGAAGGTTGCTTTGCTTCGGGTTCCTCCTACGAGAGAAGAGGCAATTGGGGTTTTAAGAAAACGGGTTAGAAAGTTAAAAGAGATTTCTTAGATATTTAGGGCTTTGGTATTGAAAAAAATGGAAATCGGCAGTATAATTCCAGCATGGGAAATAAAGAAATAGAAACAAGGCCGTTTGCGATGTTTCCTGATCCAAGAGAGCAGGATATGCTAAGAATCATGGATTCTTCTGATTTAGCCCAGATTTTTACTGAAAATAATCCTGATCTTCTTACCTCTGCGGTTTATGATATTTTACTAGCTTTAGGAGATAGGGAAAAAGCAGAAATAATTCTTAGAAAGGGAAAGGAAGTTTTGGGAAGAGAAAAAATATATTTTGAGGTTTATAAAATAGCCGTGCTTAGAATTTATAATGACAGACAATCCCTTCGTGATCAATTACCATATTTAGAATTTTGCTCGGGAATTTTAGGAGATTTGCCCATAGAAGAAATGGTTGGGGGAGTAAATAAATTATTGGGAAGATTACACCGTTTAAATTAATGTATTCTGAGAATTTATTACCGTTTTTTAAAAAGTAATAACTGCGGGTGGTCGTAGACTTGGAAGGATTCTTCGGAATTATTATCATCTATTTTTATTCCAAAAATCTGGAAGGGATTTTCCGATTCGTAGATTTTCACAAATTCTGATCTATTTTGAAATAGATTATCATAGAAAGATGCTGAGTTTGGGAAGAGATCGGGATTTTTTAAACGGTTTTGGAAGACTTTTCTACTTAAGATTAAGAAATATTCATTTTCTTTTAGCTTTTGAGCTAATTCTTCGGTGGTAGTTTTTGGCGGAACTTTATTATCTAAGGAATAAAAATCAAAAAGAGTGATATCCGGGAACTCCTTTTTTATCGGATCGATAGTAACATCTAGGTCTTCAGTTAATATCTTTGCGTTTTTCGGAAGGTTTTGAGACATCCATGAGAGGGTTTTAAAAGCAGGGTGGGGTGTAAGGTAGATATTGAGAAAAGCGAAAGAGTAAGAAAGACAAAAAGTAACAAGTAATAAGGCCCCTACAGGGTAAACACAAGTAACAAGTAGAACCTTAGAACGAATTTTTTGTATCATATTTGTTATAAAAAGTGATATTGTGATGTAGACAAAAGGAAGAAGGGGAATTAGGTGGCGGGTCCATTTAGAGAAGAAAAGGGCAGGTATAAAAAGTGACAAGATACAAGTAACAAGCAACAAGTAGAACGAATTTCTTTTTGATAGCGTTTTAATAACTAGCCAGAAAAATGACAGAATAAAGAGAATAGTAAGAATGGGGTTTATTATAAAGGGAAAGATTTTAGTGAATTGAAAAATAATTGGAGTAGAACCGATAAATTGGTCATTGTAAAATATTTGGCGGCCAGAGGCAATTTCCATTTCGTCTTTTATAGTAGCGCTAAATGATGGATAATCTAAAAAGTTATATGGAGCAGTAATAAATAAAAACATTAATGTAAAAATAAAAAATAAAAATAAATTTATTAGTTTTTGTTTTATGGGGGTTTTGCATAGTAAAATAGCAATAATAGGAATTGGAAGAATAGAAAAATTATTAATTTTTGTGGCAAGAGAAAGACCGGTTATGATTCCGATGAAAACAAGTAGCAAATGGGCTCGGATACAGAAAATTTTCTGGAATACATTCGCCGGCGTAGTATCACTATCTTTCAATGTGGTCTTTGTCGCCGTCTCAGAGTATTTTGGCGAAAATTTTGTATTCTTCGCCCATTCTAATTGTCCTAAGTTTAATATTTTCAAAGAGAGATAAAATATAATAAGCGATTCGAAGGTAAGGACTATCTGATAGGTGGCAAAATGAGCATGTTGAATAAGACCAATACTAGTGGTAACAAAGAAAGCAGAGAGAAGAGGAGCGTATTGATAATTAAAAATTAAAAATGAAAAATTTAAAATTTTATTATTCTTACTTAAATTTTGTTTTTGTTGAATTAGTTCTTTCGTGATTAGGTAGGTTAGGGGAATCAATAGGACAGATAAAAATGCTGAGAGGAAACGGCCGATATAAACAGCGTTTTGCCATGAAGTCCAGTCTTTTTCTGAGAATAGGTTTAAGAAATTACCGGTTAGAGAAATAATATAAATGGGTAAACTGCCGTATTTAAAAAAATGAGGGTTAAGATTGCTAAACCACTTAATTTGTTGTACCGACTCTCCAATTTGACGCTCATCCCAATTTAGGAAAAAACCATTGTCCCAGTTGAGATTAGTGAAAGAAAAGAAAGCTCCGAGAGCTATTAAAAAAAATAAAATATATTTTTGCATAGAAGTTATAATAAAATATTAACAGAATTAAGTAATTGAGTTAAATATTTACTTTGCTGTTAATTTATAACCGAAGTTACGAATGAGGTTAAATCTATCTTCTTTTTCCTTTTTTCCCTCTATTCCTTTTGGTCTAAAACCATCAATAACTCCTAAAACACCCCGTCCTTGTTTTGTTTCCGCTAAAATTACCTCGACCGGATTTGAGGTAGCGCAGTAGATATTGCAGACTTCGGAGAGGTTTTTTATTTGCGGTAGGATATTTATCGGAAAAGCATTTTCTAAAAATATAAGAAATGTGTGGCCAGAAGAGATTTTTAAAAGATTTTCTGAAGCAAGTTTTATTAGGGTTTCATCGTTTCCCGAAGTCCTAACAAGACAATCTCCTGAGGCTTCAGAAAAGGCAAGGCCGAATTTTATTCCGGGAACCGAAGAAACAAGAGTCTCATGAATATCTTCGACGGTTTTAATAAAATGTGCCTGGCCAAAGATCAGGTTAAGGTTTTTCGGATTGTTGATTTTAAAAGAAAGAAGCTTAATTTTCATTGTATAAACAACATTATAAAGGGGTCCCCTTTATATGTAAAGGGGACCCCTTTAAGATCAAGATCCCTTTAAGATCCCTTAAGATTGCGCTTTAAGATTGGTTCTCATTGTCGAAATGATACCATATTATCTTAAATTAACAATGTGTGATTTGATAAACTTTTCAACAACTTTTACTACCTCGTCTTTTAATCCTGCAGGACTTTCAGCAATCCAAAGAGTGAACTTGTAAAGTTCATAATAGTTAACCTTTAACCACTTCTTGTTTTTAGAGAGAAGAACAAACAGAGAAGTGACAGCAATTCTTTTATTGCCATTTTTAAATGGATGGTTTTTTATCATCAGGTAGAAAAAAATGGAAGCTTTGCTTATTAAGCCAGGATAGGCACTTTTATTATAAAAATTGAGAAATGGAGTAGCAATACAACTTTCTAAAACATTGGGATATCTTGTTGAAAAGTCGGGTATTGGTTCATATATTCCCAATAGTTTTTTAGCCAAACGGAAGGCTATATACTCAACTTCTGCTAAAGTTATTTTTCCCATAAGGTCAATCTTTTCCCAGGAGCCTTAATGTTTCTCCGTACTCTTTAATTGTTCCATTTATCGCATTATCTATGGTTATTTTATCGTTTTTGTTTAGCGTGCTTCCAGTAATTGATTGGACTTCGTTTATCGGAATGGCATAATTTCTGCCTATTTTTACTGCCTTTATTTGCCCTTTTTTAATTTTTTTAAAGACGGCAATTCGGCTTATTCCCATGAGTTTCGATAGTTCCAATACGGTGATAAAATCTTTATTTCTCATATTTTTTGTTAACCTATTTTATATAGATTAACATACGTTAACCTATATGTCAATTTTATTAATATACCCAAGAGAGGGGTGTTTGGGCTTTTTTGACGGTAAATATTGATTTCTTATTCTTTAGAAATTCCATGACGTGAGGGTAAAAGAAGGTTTTGCGGTTTAGGATTACTAAATAGTCTGCTCCTTGGTAATTATTATAATCCAGTTTTAAATCGGGACGAAGATAAGCAGAGACGATATGGGCAACGTCAAATGTAGAGTAGACTGTTTGATTTGGTTTTGCATTATTATTTATCCAATTTACTCCTTCTTTTAGAGAAACTCCCCAGAAATCAACATCAAATAAACTTTTTTCGTAAACATTTTTTGTTCCGCCGACTATAGAATTAAAATAAACCATTTCGTAGGGATGGAGTCGGAAGAAAGGATATAAAAAGTAACAAGTTAGCAAGGCAAAAGAAATAAGTAGAATTGATCTAATTGACCTAATTAACCTAATTGATCTAAATAAATTGATGATTCTTATTAATCCCATGGCGGCAAAAATGGAGAGTGGGAAGAGGATTTCCATGAATTGGCGGGTATCGTCATAGACGGGGATTTTTGTAAAGAAATATTTTGATAGGGGAATGAAAAACCAAAGGAGAAGAAGAAGATAGATATTATTTTCGAAACTTTCGGATTTCATTGCTCTTATTTGGGCTTGGGTACAGAAAATTTTCTGGAAAATATTCGTCGGCGAAATTACTTTTCTTTTTTCCGAACTTGCTAGCGCCGTCTCAGAATTTTCTGCGAAAATTTTGTACCCTACGCCCTTAATTATAATATAGATTCCAACAAGAGAAAATAATATAGTAAGAAGAGGAGTTGTGACTGAAAGAATTCCTAAGGGATAGTGCCATGGAATGGTAATTCCTGCTTTATATAGACTTCCGAAGTAGAGGACTGGACCGCCGACCCATTGGGTTTGGAAGAACTTAAAAGAAGATACAATTTCTCCTATTGGGTTTTGCCAGATGGAAGGCCAAAGGATGATCGAAATAACAAATCCGAGGATAGAAAATATAAAAGAATAAAGAATTTTATATAAATAGTTATTGATTATTTGTTTTTTTGCATTCATTACAAGCTTTATTACAAGCATTAGCACTAACCACGAGATAATGATAACAGGAATTTGAATAGCATTAATTTTTGTGGCAAAAGCAAGTCCTAAAGCGACAGAAGCAAAAAGCCAATTTATTATTTTTGGTTTATAGACAGCATTAGTAAAAGTGTATATCGAAAGAGTGAAAAGAGAAGCGGAAGGAATATCTTTTATGTTTTGATGGAGATGGGAGATAAAACGGGGCATGGTAATAAGAAAAATGAAAGCCAAGATAGATTCGGTTTTACCTATATATCTTTTTGTGAATTCGATTAAAACAAAGAGACCAATAACGGCAAAAAATAGAATTGGGAGATGAAACGCGGCATCTTTAGGGAGTAGATTTAAGTTTTGTGAGAAAAAGGTTTCTGAGAGGTAACCTATTGTAGTGCTTAAACTTCCATAGGCAGCAACTTGCTGACCGTTTGCTGTTTCTTTCGGAAAAGGAGTGCCTTTTGTTAAAAAATCTACAGTGTTTTTACCAAGTTCTCTGTGAATCAGATCGTCCCAGCTATAACTGTAATGGGTAAGAATGGAGAGGTTAATAACAAAGAAAGCTAAAAGTAATAGAAAAGTTAAGTTGAGCTTCATAAATATATTAAAAATGGCTGGACGGTTAGATAGTTAGTTGCTGTAAAATATGATACTTCAAAAAAATGGTAATTTAAAGCTTGGATTTATACTTTAATGATAAAAGAAGAGTGGGTAGTTTGCAAATTTTTATAATTTTTGGTATAATTCTTCTACTTTTGGGGCTAGGGCAAGAGTGTTAGTTTTTTCTTTTTACCTCTTGTTTCTTAGGTTACTTCTAATTTTGCTTACTAAAAAAGAAGAAAAGAGAAATATGAATAAAGCCACAAAAAATTTATGCCCAAGATGCGGAAAAGCAAGGATTGAGGTTAAGAAATGGAGAGAAAAGATCGGAGAATCTTGGGTAACTTATACAAATACTGTTTGCCCGGATAAAGCTTGCCAAAAGATCGTTGAAGAAAAGATTGCTACACATACTGCAGAAAGACAGGCAATTGAGAAGAAAAGGGCAGAGGCAAAACAGGCAAGACAGTCTATAAATCTTCGTAGAACAATCCATAGGCCAAGAATGGATATGGAGTTGAGTTTAGTTCACTAAATTGCCATTGCCACTAAAATTATACCTTCAGAATCGTTTTTCTTGCTGTTTTATATCTTATAGTATATAATAATATATATTATTATATACATTTATATAGATATAGAATATGCCTTCTAATAAAGAAAGATCAGGCGTACAGAAAGATCAGGTTGAAGCTAAAAGTTCCATTAAATCTATCCGAAGGAGTATGGAGCATTGGCATGAAGAGTTTGTTAGGCCTGTAGGATATGAGACCTATTGGGTTGATGAACACTTCGGAGGCTGGCTTTCAAAGACTTATGGTTCTAAGAAAGCATTTTTTGACAGGGTATCAGCGGTTGTTTCAACCAAAGAAACCAGGAATAAGGCAAAAACCCAACCCACAGGAGGAAGAGCAACCGTTTATTCTTTAAAAGAGCCATTTATTGATCCTTCTTCTAAACTTCCATGTTTTGAGGTTGATATTAAAGGAATTGGGCTTACCAGAGCCGGAGTTCTACAATATATGACCCGGTTCCCCTTAGCGAACACAACAGAAGTTCATGGGTGGAATGTATTTCAAAGCCGGGAAATAGTTTTATCTCCGGAAGACGATCATGAAGCGTGGGGACCCGAAGGTCTAAATGTTGCCGAATCAGAGAAATACAACATCAATGTTGTTAGGAGACTGGGAATATATACTCCGTACCCCGTTGCAATACTTAAACCAAAAGAATTTGTAATTGATGGAGAAATAATACCGATTAAAAAATTAAGAGAACTATTTAATATGCCCAAAGACGATGAGCTTGCTTTTCTTATAAGGGCATATCCGGTATCAAGTACAAGGGACAGTGATCTTATTAGAAGTATGAATATTTTTACGGATATTAAGATTGGAACGAGTTTAGAAAGAAGTGAGGTTGAAAGCATCAGATGGTTAAGATCTCTTTGGAAATTGCATGAGAGAAAAAGGATGGTTAGAAATTTAAAATCAATTATTGATGAGCCGGATTTTGACGCAAAACTTATGAAATTTAATTATGAAATGACTATAAAACAGCTTTCGATGATGATTAAATTAGGTTTATCACCGGCAACAGGACATGAATCACCAAATCAACACCTTCATCATACCTCTCTTCACAATTGGACTACAACTTCTGCGCTTGTTGAATGGAGTCCGATAACAAAGATCAGAGATTTAAACCCAAAATATAGAAAAGATCATTATCTGGCTTTAGTGTCTGATGCTTATGAACATTTAGTAGCAATTGGTATGGTGAGCTTAGAAGATTATAGATTTATTCCTGATTTTACCGATTTTTTAATAGATCTTAATAGTAGAATAAAAAATCCCGATTTATTATCAGCAACGGAGCGGTATATGGTCAAATTGGGAGGAAGTGTTATCTATAAACCAGAAATACCCCTTACTCCTTTTGTTGACTGGTTAAGAGATAACGAAAGAAAAATTGTTAGATAAGACTTAAATTTAAGTCCTATAGTTTGACTTTCTATTATTTTCGAAATATAATCCGATTTGTATGAATTATCCAACAAAACGCTATTTGCAGTGTTTGTTTGGGAAATTTATATGTTTATTTTTTTGCACATTAAAATTGGAATGATAATTTTCTAGGAAGGATGCACGGGGAATGCAATTTATTTTGTTTTCCGCGTGCATCCTTTCTGGGGGGATGACTACAGGTTCGGAGGTTCCAATGAAGAACAGCGTTAAGAGGTTTTTGGGCTTGTGTCTCTTGATCATGTTTGCGGTGATCGTTCTGTTTGTTTCCGGCTGTGGATCGTCATCGCCACCGCCTTTGGAGGCAACTGGTGGTGCAATCCAGGTGACGAGCTTTGGTTTTGACATTCCGAAGAATAGCCAAGGGCGTACCACAGAACAACAGAATATCATTGACCGTCTTGCGGTGACAACCAGTCCTGTTAAAGTTCTTTGGATTCACCTTATCTCTCTTGATGGGAAGATCATCCAAAGGATGCCGGTTGCCCAGAAGGTTACGTCTTCAGGAAAGCGCTTGGAGCCAATAACGGCAGCCTCTACACCATATCAGGCCTATGCAAATTATCCTGCTTTCAAAGGAGCAGATGGAAAGACATACCAGACAACTGAGTTCATGCAACCTGATGGAACTTTCGGCCAAAGCGACTCCTATATTTACTGGTTTGATACACAACACAGGTATCACCAATGGGGTACGGCCGGAGGACTTGGATATTTCCTGACGGATTATCCGATTGACCTTCGGAATCCTCAGGATCTTGTTTCCGGTATGTATAATGCCGATAAGATGGCATTAGAATGGCAGAAGTTACAGGAAGCCCAAATGTTAGCGCGGGAAGTAGAAGCCTGTAAGCAAATGGGAAAGATTTTCGATCAGCAGAAGGGAGAATGTCAAGATGTCACGCAATGAATGGGTAACCCTCTTCAAGTGGGGAGTGGGAATATTGCTCCTGTTGTTTGCTCTTGGTGCTGTCGGCTACCTCCTCGGTTGGTTTGGGTCCGCGGCAGAGGTCGCCAAGGAGGAGTTCGGTCCTGAAGCTGCGCTTGAGAAGTATGAGTGGTTCATCGATAGGGCCAATGCTATCACCAAGGCAGATAAGGACATTACTCTGTTTGAAAATAGGCGTACCGACATTGAAGGTCAGTACGACAAGACCTACGGTTCGGATCGCTCGAAGTGGCTTCCTTCAGAAAAAGCCCAATACAATCAAGCAGTAGAGACTGCTCGAGTTGATCTTCTTGCGATCGTATCCAACAGGAACAACTTGGTTGCGGAGTATAATGCTCAGTCCGAGAAGTTCAACTGGTCTCCTTTTCAGACTAGGCCGGATATGCCGCCCAAGTCGTTCTTCAACTACGTGGTCAAGTAGTAACCATCCTAAAAGTCAGATCCCAGAAGTCTGACATCATCATTCCAATTCATCCTAAGGGCAGGACTCATGTGAGTTATTTTGCGAAGAAATTCGCGAAAAGATTACCCATATGAGTCCTGCCAGTACGTTTTCCGATGTATGTCGGAACTGATGAGTCTAAAAAGACGAAACGTATAAAAATGGTTAAAAATATTTTCATATAAAATTAACTATTGTTTTGTTGACTGGTTAAGAGATAACGAAAAGAGAATAGTAAAATAGTTTAAATATAAATGGAAAGAGAAATTGTAGACTAATTTTAGACAAAAGGGGAATAGTTAATATTTAGTGTTGGGTTCTCCTACAACTATTAAATTTGTTAATATGCTGTCTTTAACACGCGAATCGGTAATTTTACCAAAATGGTCCATGTAATCTCCTAAAACGGGAACAGTAACGGTACACAATGTGAATCGGGGATTTCTTAGTGCTTTTTTTACACGTGAATCTTTAAAATCCGAAAGCAATTCAAGAGCACGTTTTGTTACCGGCAAAAATTTTTCTCTTGGTAATTTATTTTTACTGCATGCTGGTTTGTAAAAATCTAAGAATCCGGAAATTCCTTCTTCTCTATAAAATTTTTGGCCCCTAGCATCAATAAGGTATATTTTTCCGTCGGGATTTACTGCAATAAAGTCAACACCATTCAGATCAAACAATTCTATTTCTTTCCGGTCCCGCCAATTTAAAGCTCTTATAAAAAATTTTTCTGAGATTAATAAATTCATAAGGCCAGCGTGTGCTTTAACCCCATGAAGAATAATTCTGAATTGCTCTGATCTTGGTAAATCTTCCCGATCAGAGAGGGCTTCAAGCATTGATACTATTAAGCGGGCATTTGTTGTTTTTGGTTTAGAATAGGTAATTTCAGAAAATAGTGCATAGGCAAATCTTTGGTTAAATCGTGCACATTTTATTACGAATTCTTTATTATTCAGAGAGTCATGTTCGATATTTGTATCAACTAATTCTAATAAATCTTCAAAGAGAGTATCTGCACTAATTAAAGCGTTTTCTAATGTTTTCTTTTCTTTATCGTTAATGTCGGAGTCCTCTAAAATACGATTAAAATCCTCAAACTTTGATTTATTTTCTGGTTCTGCTTTTGCCCAACCAATACCCTCTGACATTATTGAAGAAAGACCAAAGTATTGTAGTGATTTTTTTTGTTCTATTTTTCGTCTTCTTATATGACCGTAGCTTGTTAAAATTTTTTTAAGAGTTTCCGTTAAATGTTCTTGGTTTGGTCCTTTGGGTTCAGAATCTTTAATTTGAGGTAGTTGTGTTGATTTGGTTTCCATATTTCTATTTTATCAGATTATAAAATATTTTATCTATTAAATATTGATTTTAGGGATTTTGTTCTTTGTACCTCGTAAATTAGTTCTTCCAGCACTGTTTTACTGTAAGTGATAAACATTTTAAGAAAATTAGATTTACTTTGTCCATGACGGCGGAGATTATAGTAAACCGGTACTTCTATGATCCTATATTTCGTGATTTTTGCGCGGTAGAGGAGTTTTATAAAATATTCACCGTAGCCGGTGAATATTTTTTTATTGGCAAAAGGCAGAAGCAATTTTTTCTTTATAATAAAAAAACCGGAAAGGTTATCTTGGATATGAGTACCCAATATAATTCTGATTATAAGATTGAATAGATACGATAGTTTATTTCTCATTGTATCTTCCATGCCTCCTGAGTAAACAAAGCGTGAACCGACGACCAAATCGTAAAACTCCAAAAGGCAGTACATTTGCCAAATCATTTTTGGGTCGTGGTTAAAGTCAGAGTCCATAACAAGGATATTTTCTCCTTTTGCATTTTTTATTCCTTCTAAAATCGAGCGGGCAAGACCATGATCTTTCTTTCTGAGGATTGGAGCAATTTTATGATCATTTTTGGATTTATTCAGAACCAGTTCGTAGGTATCGTCCGGACTATCATCGTCAACAACAATGCATTCAAAGGAGATTTTTTTGTTTTTTAGATGCCGGTTTATCTCGTTTAAGAGATCAATAATATTTTTGCTTTCGTTATAAGTTGGGAGGAGGATAGATAGGTTCATAGAAATTAACCTAATTGATCTAATGACTAATTAACCTAATTTCTAAAAAAAGCACCAAGTTTTAATGACCAAATTGGAAATTGGGATTTGTTTAGGTCAATTAGAACAATTAAGCCTGCCCGCAATCGCTAAAGCGATAGCTTTTGCAGGCGGGTTAATTAGAAATTAAATAGTTATATTTTTTTCTTGTATCTGTTCCAGTTTTCTCCATAAAGAGTGAAGGTTTTTGTAAGTTTAAATCCTAACTTTTTATAGAAGAAGTTAGAGGGCAGTTTTTCTTTACAATCAACACAGAGAGTAGAGTAACGCTTTTTTAGTTTTTTTTCAAGCTCTAAAATAAGCTTTTTCCCAAGTCCTTTATTTTGGTACTTTTTATCTATTCCAATAAAGAAAATTTCGGTTTCCTGATCGCTTTTTATCTTAAAGATTAATGATTGATATAGATAATTTAGTTTTTTCGGAGAGGAAAAGTGCCAGAAGTTTTTAATTATTGAGAGAAAGGTTAAGAAATATGTTCTTATGTTTGGATGATAATTTTTTTCTATTTCGATTATTGCTCCGATTAAATAATCAGATTTCATGGATAAACCTTGATGATTTTGTTTTTTATTCTTGCTGAGGTCGGTAATGAAATTTTTTTCTTGCGTTTGGGCGGTTTGGATACAGAAAATTTTCTTAAAAACATTCGTTGGCGATGATGTTTTTATTTGTCCATATAGGATTCGTCGCCAACTCAGAGTTTTTTGCGAAAATTTTGTATCCTTCACCGCCCTGAGATTTTTTGCGTTGTTGGCGGGTTGGTCTGCGAAAATTTTGTATCCTTCACTATTTTCTTTTCTTTCTTTAAAGATTCCGAGGAAGATGGTGTTTTTGCTTTCGAATAGGTTGGTGTAAAAATCTAAAAGAAAAGATTTAGAAATTGAGGTGAGAAATTCATTCGGTAGTACTTCGTAATGAAGGTCAACAAGGGCGGGGAGATGTTTTTTTTCAAGAACTTTTATTTTCATAAGCCTATTATATCTTTAACAAACAAATGGATATATTTAACTTGTTTTTTTGTTATTATTTGATATAATAAGTAATATTAATATATATTAATAGGAGAAATTTATGAATAGGTTAGAAAGAGAAAGCATAGCTTCAAAAAGAATCGAAGGGCAACTTCCTTTAGGATTAGTTTTTCCAGGTCAATTAGAAAGCTTAACGAAAGAACAGTTTAAGGGAGGAAGCGTAGGGCAGGAAGACTCTTTATCTATTGAACGAAAACAAGGGTTTTTGGGTCTTGGATCACGGATAGTTCGCATGGACCACGAGAGATGGATTCGTTTCGGACCTTATAGAGATGGAAAAATAAAAAGAGTAGGACAAAGAGGATTAGCCTTAATAGATAATAGTTCTTACTTTGAAAATGGTGGGAAGGTTTATAAATATAGAGGAAATAAAACTTTTCATTTTGGTGATGGAAAAGATTTTAGTGTGGGTTCAAGCTGGGATTTTGATTCCAGCGATGTGGTAGAAGGGAGAGTTTTAACTTTACAAGATAGAGAGAAAAACGATTATATATTTGTACAAGAGAAAAGAACGTATGAAGAGGGAGAGTTGTTTTGGAGTGAATATAGATTTGGTGGCGATTTGGGATTAGGTCATGACAATAATGAGGTTTATATAGAGATTAAAAAAGTAGGGATGGTAGAAAAAGTAAAAGCGTTCATTGCCGAGAAAGACGGGTCAAGAAAATTAGCTGAAAGTGTTGCGCGAAGAATAATTGAAAATAGAGCTAAAATGTTAGAGCGGGTAAAAGAAAAAGCAATGAATTTGCCCTGGAAAGCGTTAATTGCCGATCCTAAAAAGATTGATTTAAAGATGGGTAGTTATGATGGGCTTGACGTAAGAAGATTGCCAACTGAATATAAGAGAGAATATTTTGTTAGTCTTTGAGGTATAAGTTTTTTGTAATTTTGCAGATTAATTTAATTTCTTCATTCTTGAGACTCGGGTATGAGGGGAGGGATAGGCCGGATTTATAGAGATAATTTGAGATGGGAAAGGTATTTGTTGATTCATTTTGAGTTCTCACTTCGTTCGAACAATAACTTGTTTTTTCTTCGCTCAAACGATACATTGGTTGGAGGTGGATTGGGTAGAAGAAATTTCTTGTATCAATGCCTTTTTTGTTTAATTCTTCCGAAAGTTTGTCTTTACTTTTTCCAAAATCTTTTTCATCAATTACTATACTTATTAACCAGCAGACGTTTATACTGTTTTTATCCTCTTTTTGAAAGGAAATACCGGGAATATCTTTTAGGAATTTTTGATAAAGATTTTTAATTTCAATTTTTCTTTTTATAACTTTGTCTGCCTTTTCAATTTGCGCAAGCCCGATTGCCCCCTGGATATTAGTCATATGGTAATTGAAACCCAAGGTTTTATTTATATATTGCCCTTTTTTCTCACGGCCATAGTTACTTAATAATTTTGCGTTTTCATAGATTTTTTTGGAATTGGTGACAAGCATACCGCCCTCGCCGGTAGTTATTGTTTTATTGCCATATAAAGAGAAAATTGCGCCATCACCAAAACTTCCTGCCATTTTTCTTTTGTATTTGCTTCCGAAAGCTTCTGCGCTATCTTCTAAGATTAGCAAATTGTGTTTTTTGGCAATTTTTTCTATCTCTTCATAATTTGCCGGTAGGCCATAAATGTCAACGGGAATTATTGCCTTAGTTTTATTTGTAATTGCTTTTTCTATTTGCTTTGGATCTATGTTCCAGGTATCTTTATCAGCGTCAATGGGAACTACTTTTGCGCCTGTATAGGAGATTGAGAGGGCGGTTGAGATAAAAGTGTAGTCAGGGATTATTACTTCGTCGTCTTTTTTTATTCCTGAAGCCAAAGCGAGCAAGTGAAGAGCGGAAGTGCCATTTACTACAGCTAGGGCATATTTTACACCTATGAATTTTGCAAAGGCTTCCTCAAATTTTCCGACAAAAGAACCGGAGGAAGAAATCCAACCGGTATCAAGACATAGGTTGACATATTGTTTTTCTTTTTTGCCGAGTTTGATTGTATAGATGGGGATCATAATAATAAAATTGATCTAATTGACCTGCCTTCGCCAAGGCTACGGCGGGTAGGCCTAATTTCTAATTAATCTAAACAAATCCCAATAACAAAATGAGCTTAACAATGATTGGCAATATTATACATGTTTTATTTGGGGTTTGCTGATATTTTTTGCGTTGAAAATGTGGTATATAATGCGGGGAAGAGAAAAATAGTTACAAGTTTAATTGACCCGCCTTCGCCAAGGCTACGGCGGGCAGGCCTAATTAACTTAATTGTTAAATAATTTTTATTATGAGGAAGAGAAAATTATCGGCGGTGGTTGCCTGCTATAAAGATGAATTAGCAATTCCAATAATGTATCTGAGACTTAAAAAGGTTTTTAAGAAAATCGGAGTGGATTTTGAGATCATTTTTGTGAATGACGGTAGTCCGGACAATTCGGAAGAAATTATAAGAAAAATAGTAAAAAAAGACTCCCATGTTATAGGGATAAACCACTCCAGAAATTTTTCTTCACAGATGGCGTTTACAAGCGGACTTGACACCGCAAGTGGGGAAGCAGCAGTTCTTCTTGATGGAGACTTGCAGGATCCTCCGGAGCTTATTGAAAAATTTTATAAAAAATGGAGAGAAGGATATGATGTTGTTTATGGAATAAGAGTAAAGAGAGAAGCGCCAATTTTTATGCAAGCAGCATATATTTTGTTTTATAAAATATTTCACAAAATGTCATATATAAAAATCCCTTTAAATGCCGGAGATTTTTCTTTAATTGACCGGAAAGTTATCGAGGTTATCAAAGAATTTCCGGAGAGGGATAGATTTTTAAGGGGACTTAGAGCTTGGGTGGGGTTTTCGCAGACGGGAGTAAATTATATCAGGCCAGAGCGGATGTTTGGAAAGACAACAAATAACTTGCTTAAGAATTTTCAGTGGGCAACAAAGGGAATTTTCTCTTTTTCTTATGTTCCATTACAGCTTATGACCCTACTTTCTTTATTTGTGTTTATCCTTTCGGTTTTAGCGATATTTTACCAGCTTGCGACAAGAATATTTTTTCCCAGTGTAACCCCAAAAGGAATTACAACCATTCTTATTGTTATTTTGTTTTTAGGGTCAATACAGCTATTAGGGATTAGTGTTTTAGGAGAATATATTGCTAAAATTTTTGAAGAAGTAAAGCAGAGACCGAAGTATGTGGTAAAAAGCATAATTAGGCACAAGAAGTAAAGGCATAAGTTACAAGTTTAATTAATCTAATTAACCTAATTGACCTAATTTCTAATATGTAAGACTTCGCTGTTACCCAGATTGTTAAAGATTGTTAAGGGATTATTAAAGGGGTGCCCTTTACAAATAAAGGGCACCCCTTTATAAAATCTTTAATTTATTCTATTCTTAGTATTATGAAGGCAAGACTATTGCCATTATATTTTATTGGATTTATTTTGTTATTTTATTCTTCTGTTATTGCGTCATCTTCTGATACAACTATATATTTATCATCTATAGAAAAGAATATAGAGAGTGGAGAAGTAAAGGTATATTATGGAGCAGGGAATGGAAGTATAGCAAGAAGTATTAATAGAGATGGAACTTCTACCATATCTTATCTTCATTCCGATCATCTAGGTAGTACTATTCTTATTACTAAACCAGACAAAACAAGAGAAATATCTATTACTTACTTTCCCTATGGTAAAGAAACAACCATAATACCTTCTTTTCAAACAGATAAACTATATACAAACCAAAGAAAAGATACTTCATCTGATTTATATTTCTATAATGCAAGATATTATAATCCTAAAATATCTCACTTTATCTCTGCTGACAAGGCAGAAGGACCAAACCGTTATTCTTATGTTTCCAATAATCCAATCATGAAGAATGATCCTTCTGGAAAACAGGGAGAAGCAGAAAGTTTAATTCATTGGATACAGGGTGGATGGAGGGATGCATACAAAATATTAAAAAGTGATATACCGTTTGGATATAAAGCAATGGGTATTTATGACGAATATTCAAATCATCAAATATCAGGTCTTGCCAATGCAATCAATCTCACTTTTTATCCCGGATCAGATGTCCCCAAATACGGTATGGAAAGAATTAATGCTGCATCAACTGTGGGGATGGTTGCGGTAGGGACTGCCGAGGCGATTGTGAGCGGAGGATATGGGGCGTTTGGTAAAAGTTGGGGATTCAGCGGAAATATGATGGGAAAAGCACTAAGCAGTTCGACCAACAGAATTGATGTGGGAAATTTCTATTTTAAGGAATTTAAAACAAAGTTGGAAAAGGGTGGTTTAGATATGGATTATTCTACAGAAATTGGTCCGTTAAGCTCACATTTTATAGAGAGAAGTGCGGCCAGAATTAGAGCTTCGAATGATCCTGTAGGAGAATGGAAAACTATTATGTCTCAATTTAAATACGCAACTGAAGCTGGATATGATAATACGGCGTTTAGTATTGTTGGTTATAAAACACCTACCCTAGAAGGTGTTGTTCAGACTAAGTGGGGTGGATGTTATGAACTTGCAGAATTGGGAGCTAGGATTGGCCAAAGAGCGGGAATTAAAGTTAGACCTTTGGGTTTATTTACTGAAACTTATGGTGGGCATACTGTTGATTATCTTTTGGGATCAGATATGATTTTCGATCCATCCAGAAATCCTCAATGGTTTATACCATCGTCAGATTATTTTCTAAGACAGGTTAATGGTTTGCCGATTGGAAGAAAATGATTTTATTCAAAAACATGAAGACTAAAAAAATAAAAGATAATTTTGAATATATTTTAGTTTTACTTCTTCTTTTATTTTCTTTTGGATTTACTTTATACCAAAATTTAACCGTACAGCATTGGAAGCATTATGGACTTTTAGCACAGTCATTTTTACAGGGCAGGACGGACATTCAGGAGAAGCCAGAAAAGCTTTTAGATACTGTTCCCGGTACTGACGGAAGGTATTATTTTTTTAATGACCCGTTACCAGCGGTTTTTATGATGCCGTTTGTGGCAATCGGTGGAGCAAGGGTTTCGCAGGGTTATTTATCTTTTATTATTACCTTAATTAGTGCTTTTTTTGTTTGGAGAATACTATCTATTATTGGGAGAGAGAATAAGAAATTATCCTTTATTAATAGGCTTTGGCTTTTACTTGCTTTTTTCTTTGCTTCCAATATGGTTTCTGTCATTTATTCTCCTCATCCTTGGTTTTTAGCGCAAAATATCGGAATTATGTGGGTACTTTTCTTAATTTATGAATGGCTAAGTAAAAAAAGACTAATAGTACTTTTTATTTTAATGTTTTTGCTTACTTTGACCAAGAAGAATATGGTTTTACCTATTTTTATATATTTTTGTATTGACAGCTTATTTTTTAAAGAAAAATTTCTTCAAAAAACTTTAAGAATAGGCATAGTTGTTCTTGCCCTTATTTTAGGATCTTTTACTCTTTTTAATTATCAGAGGATTGGGCTTTCTAACGATACTTTGTTAAATTTTTATAATAATGCCCATGTTGAGCAGGAGGTGCTAGATAAAGTACAAAAGTACGGATTTTGGAGCATTGCCCATTTTCCGACTAATTTTGTCAATTATTTTTTGGCAGGACCTGTTATTGTCAGGGAAAATCCCAATGACTTTCATAGTCATTTATCTCCACCTTATCTTTATCCGCCATTCCAGGGGATTTCGATTTTTTTCCTAAGCCCGATTTTTTTAGCACTTATTTTTTTACCATTACCGGGAGTAAGGAAAACTTTACCGATTTTAGGAGCATTTTTGACTTGGGCAGTTATGTATTTAACATACCATGCTTCGGGAGCGGCACAGTTTGGGTCACGCTACGGAGCTGAAGTTATCCCGTTTTTGTTTTTGCTTCTTTGCTACGCACTACCGGATAATTTTTCGAAAAGAGCCAAGGCGGTTATTGTTTTTAGCGTATTTTTAAATATGTTTCTTTTTAGGTCGTTAATGTCGTTTTATATGAATCCATAGAAAGTAACAAGTTAGGAAGGCAAAAGGGATAAGTTAAATTAACCTAATTGATCTAATTGACCTAATTTCTAATTATTTATTACAGAAGTTTTCTCCCGCCTTTGGCGGGATTGAACAATATAGTCAATGAAAAAAGAGATCAGAGTTATTTTGCCGGTTTTAATTTCTTCCTTAGTGGTAGCTTTTTTTGTTTGGCTTTTATATATAAGGCTTAACAATCTTAATTGGGACGAAGCGTTTCATTTATATTGGACATATCAGATTTATGACAGTTTAAAGATGGGGGATTTTGCTAATTTTTGGAATGTTACTCTTCAGGAAACATTTTACCCGCCGTTTCAGTCTTGGGTTTTATCTATTCCTGCTCTTATGTTCGGATTTTCCATAGTGAAGGTAAGGATATATTGGCTTTTTTGGCTGGTTCTTTCAAGTATTCTAATTTTTATTGTTACAAAAAAGATTAGCAGATCCTTAGTAATGAGTGATAATGAAAGTACTATATCAGGATACGGTGCGGTTTTCTTTCTTTTAACATCTCCTATGGTTTTATTCATGTCATCTATGGCGATGAAAGAGATGATGGGTATGGGGATTTTTTTAATTATTATATTAACTTATTTTATAGCAAGAGAAAGGCGCAATCCGTTATTGTTCTTACTTGTTTCTTTAGAACTTTTTATTGCAATAATGGCGAAATATAATTACGGGGTGCTACTTACTATGATTTTGGGGCTTGAAACCGCAGTGACTTTTATTTTTTGTAAAAAAAGATTAGAGACAATTCTAACCGGAGTATTAATGTTTTTACCCTTTTTACTGCTTACATTGGGATGGATTTTCTGGCCAGAGAATAAACTGGAGAGGTTCTTGGGAGTTTTGCAGAATTCTAATCCTGTATCGGCGGGAATGAGCGATACGATCGGATATCTTCTTTTTTATCCAAGAGCAATAATTTATATGTATTCTTTTACACCTTTGATCGGTATATTTCTTTTACTTTCAATATTTCTCTCATTTTTGTATATAAAAAATTTTAGGGTAAGAGTGTTGCTTCTTGGAGTAATAATAAATATAACATTAGCTACTTATTCTTTGTGGAACGAGCAAGAAAGGTATATATTTCCGGTAATCCAGTTTCTTTTTATTCTCGGAGGTATAACTCTTGGATTAATATTGTTTCGGGTTAGAAAAATTTCGGGGGAAAAGAGCTACAAATTGGTCCAATTAGGATTATTCTTCTTATTTTTGGTAATTTTTGCAAAAGACATAATTAGTCTTCCATCTTATGTCTATTCTGTAGGAGCGTATACAGCCAGGAGTCCGGTTTTTAATCAGACTGATTATAAGGACTTGTTTTATGAATATAATGTTTCGAAGTGGCCAAAAAAACTACCGGAAGGAGAGTTTTCCAAGCCATCTGAGGTTTTAAAGTGGGTGACTAGTAATGTTGATTTATCAAAGCCAGTACAAGTGGTCGGACAAGCTGCGGAACTTGCTCCAGATTATTTTAACTTAGAGTTTTCTATCCATAAAAGAAGCGGAGAATATCCGAAAATAGAGGGATATTCTTATTTTTTTGTGACCTTGGAAATTTTACCTAATTCAAAGTTTTACGGTTGGGATTATAAAAAGTTTAATTCCTACGTAGAAACTTATATTAAACAAGTTCAGGAAGATAAAAGTTTAACTTTATTAAAGGAAAAGATGTTTGATGAATTAGGAGTGAGAGTAAAAATATACGGGAAAAAGTAAGGATATTAAAGGTTTGAGTTCTCGGTCGCTACCAGCGGCCTCGAACAATAAGTATTAAAGGGGTGCCCTTTATTTGTAAGGGGGACCCCTTTACAAATAAATCTACATAGATTAATTTAGCTTATAGATCCAGCAGAGGGGAGCATCCCTTCTGGTAATTGTATAAATTGGCTTTCTGTTTTGGAGGATATGTTCTAATGTTGAGTTCATGAATGTCTGCCTGTTTTGGATAATTAAATATTCTGCGTTATCAAAATCTTCATAAGAAATTTTAAGATCAGGACGGATATAATAATAGGCGATATGCTCTCCGAAGGGGTAGGTAATAATTGAATTTTTCTTAGCATTATCATTTACCCAAAGCGTTGCCTCTTTTATAGAAATTGACCAAAAGTCAACATCAAATAAACCCCTTTCGTAGACTCCTTTTTTATGACCAACGAGGGAGTTAAAGTAAATCATTTCGTATGGATGTAAAATCATTAAGGGTACGAATAAGTAATAGGCAAATAATGATAAGTATAAGATAATTGATATTTTATACATTGGTTTTGTCAGATTCTTTTTTAGAAAAACATTTATCTTTTTATATAAAATTACTATTGTTATGGCGGAAAATATTGATAGGGGGTAGAGAACTTCCATATACTGCCTTATATCATCATAAATTGGAACATTCGGAATTATATATTTTAACAAGGGAATAAAAAACCAAAGAAGCATGAGAGCATAGATTGTATTTTCCTTAAACAATTTTTTAAAGCTAATATAGATACCAAGAATGGCAGTTATAATTGTGAGGATTGGAGTGGTAACTAAAAGGTAACCTGCTGCATAATGCCAAGGAATGTTTATTCCTCCATGGTATAGATTCCCAAAATAAAGAATAGGATTTCCCCGCCAGACTTTTCCGAAAAAGAAAAACACATTTTTACCTTCATTTAGTGGGTTTGTCCAAAGATTTGGCCATAATAAAATGGTGAGTAAAGCCCCCAGTAAAAAGGTTAGAGAAATGATTATCGCTTTTGGAAAAAAGATACTCAGAGTTTTTTTAATCCAAATATTGAAGTTTTTCTTTTTTTGCTCACCCGCAGTTTTTATCAGGAGCCAAAAGAGGATTATTGGAATTATTTGAATCGCGTTTATTTTTACCGCTAAGGCCAGTCCGAAAGAGATAATTGCAAAAGCGTATCTTTTTAATCTTGTACCTTCTTTTTTTTCGATCAGATTTGAAAAAGCAAGAATGGCAAGAGTGAAAAAAGAAGCTTCGGGAATGTCTTTTATATTTTGATGGAGATGGCCAATAAAACGGGGCATGGTACAAAGGACTATGGCGGAGATAATTGATTCTTCCTTTCCAATATATTTTTGAACAAATTTCATAAGAGCCCAAAGGCCCAAAGCGGCAATCGGTAAAATGGGCAAGTGAAAAGAAGCGTCAAAGGGAAGGACATTTAATTTATTATGGAATATAAGTATAGAGAGATATCCAATTGTATCCACAAAAACTCCATGAGGAGAAAAACTAAGTGGAGTTTTTTTTTGCAGTAAAAAATCAAATACTTCTTTACCCCTGTCTATATGAATTGTTTCATCCCAGCTTAGACTATAATCAGAGAGAGTTATAAGGTTTAATATTAAAAATATTATGATAAAAATAATTTTAAAATCGATTTTTTTAAATATATTATCGATGATCATCTTTAATTGAAATTGATGTTTTGATGCTTTATTGTTTGTTGACATATTTAAAAATCCAAAGTAATGGTGTTTGTTGGCGGTTAATAACAAAAATCGGTTTTTCTTCTTGAAGATAATCAAAAAATACCTGGTTTTGGCGGTAATCAAAAAAGGTAGGACGGTTGAAGAACATCACGAATTGTGTATTTACCACAGGGTATTGTGTTACTTTTATATCGGGTCTTAAATATTCTTTTGCAACTTGCTCGGCCATGGGTACCCAAACAACAGAGTTTTTTGGGGCATAGTTATTTAGAAAGCGGGAGCCTTCTTTAAGAGAATTTCCCCAGAACTCAAGATCAAATTTTTTGTTAGCGCCTTTTAAACCCCCTAACCATTCTCCAAAATATGCGGTTTCATAAGGATGAACAGAAATGATTTGGGAAAGAAGATAAAAAATAATTAAGAACAAGAGAGTGGTCTGAAAAATTAGTTTTGCTGAGGTCGACCGAAAAATTTTTGTGGTCTTTATTCGCTGCCGAATTAACTCTAGGTTTTTCCAAGGGAGTTGTCGGCGACTCAATATCGACCAACAAAAATTTTTGGTCTTCCCGCAAAACTTTACTATAATCTGTGTGCCGATACCGGCAAAGATCATTAAGGGAAAGACAGCTTCCATAAAGTGACGGATACCATCAATTACTCCTATTTTTGGATCAAGATATTTTAAAGTAGGGATTAAAAACCATGTCAAAACAAGACCGGAATAACGGTTTTTTAAGGTAAAAGTGTCAAAAATTGCTTTAATAAAACCGATTATTGCCAATATTAAAACAGGAGCCGGGGTAACTGCTGCAAGGTAACCTATTCCATAGTGCCACGGGACATTTATATTGGCAAAGTAGATTTTTCCATAGTAGAGAAGACGAAATCCAGTCGTGCCTTCTGAAAAATGACGGACCATATCTTTTAACTGAAAAAGAGGATACTGCCAAAATGGCCACCAGATAAGGAGTGAGAAAATGACCGAAAGTAACAAGTAAGCAAGTAACAAGGCGAAAGAGATGGGACCAATTTTTGAATTCCAGATTTTTGGGAAGCTGATTTTTATTTTATCGCGGTAGGAGATTAAGAGCCATAAAATAATTATCGGAAAAATAAGAATCGCATTAACTTTTGTATTAAAAGCGATGCCGACAACAAGAGGAGGAATAATTAAAGATAAGAGATAAGAAAAAGGAGATTTTTTTCCCGGATTTATTATCCATAAAAAAGAATATATCGCCAAGGCGATAGTAACTGCCGAGAAGGGATCTTTCATATTATTATGGATATGGCCGATATATCGGGGATAGAGAGCTAAAAAAACCGCTGAAAAAAAGGCAGGAAGCAAACCGAATGTTTTTTTAGTGAAATAATAGATTATAACGATACCTAATGATCCATAAAGTATTATTGGGATATGGTAGGCTTCATCTTTAGGAAGAATGTTAAAATTTTTAAATAAATATAACCAGCTAATAACCGGCAGAGTGTCAGCAATTGGACCATATGGTTGGGTTCCAAATCCGGAGTCAACAGGAGGAAGACCAAGATGTCTTAATCCGGCATTAAAATGGTGGGGAAGGTCCCATGTAAAACCGTAATTGGAGTTTGTTAATAAATTGGCTATTAAAAAGATAAGACCGAGTAAGAAACCCATAATTATATAATGAATATAAATTCCAATAACCAAACCCCAATAACCAATGAAATTAAAAATTGATTGTGCTTTCTTTATAAAAGTTTTGGATATCTTTCATATTATATATATTTACAATTGAAACGTCATCAATTTTATAACTGAAAACAGGAACTACATTCAAATATATTTTAGCGACCTTCCAGACAAAGACGGATTTTTTAATAGGTAGAACGACAAAATAGACACTACTTGGAATTTTTAAGAAGTCCTGATCAAATTTAATATCTTTTCTTATTAGTCCATCTTTTTGATACCAATAATACGGGCCGGAGTTTGAATAAACATAAACGGTACAGTTTTCAGGACAGTTATTATTGATAAAATCTAATGTTGCTTTATAGCTTTCTACGGAATATTGCGGTTCCATACCATTTTTTTCAGCGCCTTTTAAGCCGCCGATTAATAAATTGTATGAAGAGAGTTCAAAGGGGTAGTAATGGACAAGCATAGAAAGAGAGAAGAGGAAAGAGAGAAAAATAATGATATAAATTAGATTATTGGATAAGAGTTCGACAACGAAATTTTTCTTGAAATTATTCGAAAGCGATGTTTTATTACTATTTTCCAGAGTCATAGGCGCTTTCTCAGAAATTTCTGCGAAAAATTTGTTGTCTTCACTCTTATATGTATTGGGTTTATTTTTTTTAATTAAAAAAGACAAACAATTTATTAATAAACTTACTCCTAAACCCGCTAAAATCACCATGAAAGGGAAAGAGGGAAGCATAAGGCGCTCTGCATCATAGGCAGAAATTTTCGGCAGGGAAATAAATACCGGAAGAAAGAGGAAATTTATTAATACAAATAATTTTAATTCACGCTTTTCTTTTATTATAAAAATACTAAGAATTCCTAACATTAGAAAGAAAATAATAGGAAGGGGAGTGGTGATCCCAAGCATTACAGGAGCATAGTGCCAAGGAGGTTTTGGGTAAGTTGTTCCAAAATACCAGAACGGAACGGAGTTGGTGGAGAAAAAACCGAAGAACTCTATCAATCTTTTTACGGGAGAAAGCCAAAGTTTTGGCCAGAGAATAAAGAGGATAATAAGGGCAGTAATTGGGATTATCGAAAGTCTTATTAGTGTTTTTATGAAATTCTTTTTTTGGATAACGCTTCTTACTAAAAGAAAAATGGAAAAGGGGATTATGAAGAGAAGTCCTGTTAATTTTACCGAGAGGGCAAGGCCAATTAGTATTCCGGGAATAATTAGGGATTTATCGCGGTATTTCCAAAATGCCCAAGATGCTAAAAAGACAAAAAATGTCATAGGAACATCCATTACTGCAAAGTGGGCGTGAGCAAAAAAACGGGGAGTGGTGATTAGAAAAAGAGAAGATGAAAGAGCAACGGTAAAGTTAAAATACTTTAAGCAAAAAATATAAATTGCCAAAAGAAGCAGTGAGCTGATTAAAATATTTGGAAACCTAAAAGATGTAACTTGGTCAAAAAATCCAAGATGGTTGTAAAAAATTTCGTAACTTCCTGCCTGTAATATTTTTTCTAAGGGAGGGTGGAGTTCGAATTGGCCGGGAGCGTAGGATAGAAAATAATCATCAATTGTACTCAGTGAAGGATTCTTAAACCATTCGAGATATTTTAAAGAGGAAGAAAAGTAGGCCGGTTCGTCCCAAAAAATTCCAATACTTTTTGAAGTAAAAAGAAGAATAAGGAAATAGATGGAGAAAAGAAGGATTCCGACTAATGTTTTATAGTTTTTCATAAAAATATAATAACACAAGAGTTATTAATAAGTAACAGGCCCGCCTTGACTTGCGTCAGGCGAGGCAGGTTTGAAAGACACAAGATAAATTGATCTAATTTCTAATTAACCTAATTGACCTAATTAACCTAATTTCTAATTATTAAATGTAAAAGTTTTCTGTCGCCTAAGGCGACCTCGAACAATAAAAAACACCCGGAGGGTAGAGAAGGAAAAAGGAATTCTAGTTGGACTAGAGCATCTGTGTTGCATCTGCAACCAGAATTCCTTTTTATCCTTTCTACACCGCCGGGTGTGACACTGCACAAAAATGTGCAGAAAAATTGCTTGCGGAATTAACTTAGATAGAGGGTTGATCCTCCTCCTACCAATTGATGGTGTTGTTTCCGTTTGCCATATCCCACAAGAGATGCTCAATGACCCAGAAGATTAGTATCATGATTACTCCAATGAGTACCACTACCCATATTGACAGAGGTTTTGAGACAGGGATGACAAGCATGACAAAACCTATCATTCCCGTGACGACGCTTGTGGTAATCGTTGCAACCTTGACTATTCCTTTTGGCTTTTGGCCTTTCTTTTTGAGGTGTTTTCCGAGAAAGTAGAAACCGAAGGCTGAACCAAGGCCTATCAAGTTGAAAGCAATTACCAACTCGAACATAATGTCTGTGTTCATGGTTTTCTCTCTCCTTCTTTTTCGAGAGTTTTGATCGTTTTGGTCGTAACCCCCATGATTATGGCGGTATGTATCAAGGCTACCAGAAAGGCCACTCCAGCCATAATTGGTGAGTTGAGATTTTCAGAAACGATCAAAATGGTTATCAGAGTGCCTACCGGTCCGATTGGGGAGCTACCTAGGTAGGCAACGAAAAGTGCCGTTCGCCACTTCTTCTTGGTGAGTACCTTGGCAAGAAAAAGAGTCAGAGCCGTTCCGAGGAATGCTACCAGAATTGCGATGATTAAGGCTGTAGTGCTCATTTTGATATTAACCCCTTGTGTTCTTCTGCCTCTTTCTGCAATTGTTCAATTCTGCTTTTCAGCTCTTTCAGGATTCTTCCGGTCACAATGATGGAGATTCTTAGTTCTGCCATCATCAATATGGAAAACCAAAGAAATGCACATCCTACAGCAATGAACCATCTTGCGATGGTTATGGTGTATGGTGCGTACTGCAAGATGGCTGTTTGAACCAAAGCTGTAACAAGACATGCCGATGCTACTGCCAGCAAGATATTTGCGATTGTGACGAAGTTTTTCTCTGCCACGGGACGGGAGAGGAACATCTTGCTGCTGGTATAGCCGACCAATATGGCGATTGGTATAAGCAAGATGGTTGCGATTCCGGTTACGATCAGGATTGTCGTCGGGTTCATTTCGGTTCTTTCTCCTTATAGTATAGTGTGGTGTCCCAAAGGACTTTCATGATGAAGCAAGTCAAGATTGCGATCAGACCGGTTAGTAGTATTTGCCATGTGGCAATTGGAGGATCGATAGCTGAATAGACCGAGATAAACAGCGATGCTCCCATCACCAAAGAGGCGAAATTGCTACCGATTTTGATTATCATCCTTTCTTTTTTGGAAGGGGATTTGACGTAGTGCTTCCCCAGGAAAAAGAAAAGGAAGGTGCTTCCGAAACCAACGAGGGTATAGATTCCAAATGCAAGAAGGGTGATCATGTTTTTCTTTCTCCTTCTTTCTTGCTTCGGCGAATTCTTTTTCCGTGTTCTTCAGCCTTGAGCTGAGTCCACATAACGAGGAAAAACCAGATTCCGCCAAAAACCGCAGAGATCAAGATTCTTCCAAAGAAACCCAGCGAGTTTGGTGTTGCCTTCAGCAGTAGATAGGCTGACAGTGCGGGAGACCAGACACACATGAGGATGTTTAAGTAGCAGAGAATGTTTTTCCACCATGCGGGCTTTTTCCCGAAACTATAGCCAATCAGGATTGCGAAGGGTAGCGTTGCTGCCCCCAAGACCAAGAACAGCCAGAAAAAGGTCCAGATTCTAGGTTCCACCTTGATTTCTCCTTCTTGCCTCTTTACTTATGAGACTTGGTATTGAGTTGGCCAAGCAGCGTGAGTACGATTCCAAACACAAGAGAAACTACTACAACGATCAGAGTTTGTCCGAGCGCGACTCCCGGAGGGGAGTTTAGCGAGAAGAGAAAGAACATGAATGATCCCATCAGACCGAGACAAGAAAAAACCATCACGGTTTCCCATAGGTTACCCTTGGTTTTCTTGCCTGCAAGAACAGAGCTTGTGGATACAAACGTAGCCACAAGAAATACCCCTATGACTATCAGGTTGATGATCATCTTCTATTTCTCCTTTTCCGAACTTGATTTGTCCGATTCAGACGATTTATACGTCCGGCTTTCCCAAATGGGGAGCACTTTGGGTACTTAGTTTAATTGATGAAATTTAAGTATTAAGTTCTTGCTGAGGTCGACCGAAAAATTTTTATTGGTCTTTATTCACCGGCGAAATATCGTAAGTTGTTAAAAAAGGCTTTGTCGCCGTCTCAGTCTCGACCAACAAAAATTTTCAGTCTCCCCGCAAGAACCTCATCTTTTCGGGATTAGGATTACTTAATCTAATAAATACACAAAGTGCTACCCACAAAGGAAAGTGAGGAGAAAATATATATATTTCCGCAAGCTGTTAAAGAGCTAACCATGTAGGCCATAAAAATAGCGCTAGCATATTAAAATAAGCGCTTTTTTATTAGATTACATAGATATCGGGGATTATATCGCTATAATAGTTAATTGTCAAAACTATGGGATAAGAAAAGTAAAAAAATAAGAAGGCTCTTATAGAGTAAATAGAAGTGACAAGCAGAATAAAAAGAAATTAAATGATCCTAATGGATGATTAGCTATAAATATCCAGTTTCGGAATGATTGTTGCCCGGTTTTCTTTTTTGATAAATTTCCTTTGTCCATCTTCTAACATAGTAATATAACTAGTGTCTGCACCGGTAAATTCTGCAATCATTGGTTTGTCGTGATTTCTAGCAATAACGACATCATTGTTCGAATTTGGTCTTTTGAAGTGATAAAATGTTTCATAAGTTCCATTCCTAGGATCCCATTCATCACCTTCAAATTTAAATACCCTTCCCGGGTGAATAATAAATGAAGCTATGCCGCAAAGTTCTCCATTTCTTGTTCTTCTTATGAATTCAGGATTATCATTTATTAATATGGGGCGGATCTTTTCTGTTAGTTCAAGATATTCTACATCTCTTTCGTCTATATGACCATAAATACCGGCTCCTCGTTCTCTATAGAAAACTACACTTTGCTTGGGAGTATATTCGGAGTCATAGACCGCTATTGTCTCGACCGATCGACCTTCCTGAAATTCATCTTCGGATTTTATGATAAAAACTGCTCCTACTTTTGCTATTTTTGTCCACTTTTCTTTCATTTCCATGTTGTATTTTTCAAGCTCCTCATTAATTTTTGTTCTTAAAGCAGAAAAATTGTTTGGATCTAAGTTTGCCTTTTGTGCAAAAACAGCAACAACTCGATCTCTAAGGTTTCTTAGGTTTAAGATATCACTTTGTGCTGATTTACTATCTACTCTTCCATCTGTGGCATCATGATTTAAATACCACGCCATTTCCTCAATTGAGTCAATGTTTCTTGCTATTTCCGGAAGGGACATTTTTCCAAGAGAAGTGATAAATTTTTCATTTCCGGCAGGAGCTTGTTCTTTAGTCATATTTTTGTCCTTGTAATAGGCTAAACTAATAGTTTATTAATTCTGTGGAATTTTACTATAAACATTTGGTTGTTGTCAACTATAGGGTTGACAAGTTTAATAGATTGGAATACAATTTGACGCTATATGAAAAGATTAGAGGCAGGACCCGATTTTCAACCGGATGGAGGTTTTTCCGGAGAAGAGTATTTAAAAGAATTAGGGAGACGCTTTGTTTTGTATAAAGGAGTACTTTCGGGACTTTCTGATGAAGCTTTGGAAAAAGAAAGAAGAGCTTTGGCAACAAAGGAAATTGGAACTGCTTCATTTTTAGCTGATTTTGCGATGGCCGGTGAGGAGAGACGAAGAAATGTTATAAGGTGGGCAGAAGGACGAAACTTACCAAGACCTTCTAAGGAGCAGGTAGATGCGGTATTCTCAGCTTTACCGAGATTTACCTTAATAAATCCAGAGGCAATCGGGGCAATGAAAGTTTCCGAAGAAAAAAAATATAAAATTGATATAGTAGCGGAAGATATCATAAGCGAAATAACAAAGCGGTTGTCAAGAAGAGTTGATGCTTATTATTATCATCAAGACCGCGCAGAAGAAGTACTTAATATTCCCGGTTTGGGTGAAGTAAAAGTAAAATTGAGTGAAAGCGGAGATGGAATATTTAGGACCGTGAGCTCTATAGAAACAGAAAACTTCAAAATATGGAATTGTCGAAGGAGCGGAGTAACATATCTTAACAGGTTTTGTGATATTTCCAGACCCTCGGAAATAAAAATTGATCCACTTAATTTAGAGATTAATCTTTATGATGATGATTCAGGAATATTTGTCGGGAAGGATGGTAAAAAATTTACCAACGCAAGATGGAAAACAGCTGTTGGCAGCGGATATAAATCAGATTATTTAAGAGATGATTTATATAGAACCTGGAGCGGACCAAATGAATATAGTCCCGATGATGAATATGCAAATAAAGATTGGAGAAAAGATAAAACCGTTCTAAGTTATAAGAAAATTGAGGATGAGGCAATTTCCTGGATGGTTAAAAAAGTGTTGGTACCCCTTAGAAAAGCTCCAATTCCAGCTCGTCAAGAGGAATTTATTCCAAAAGAAGAACCGTTTCCTAAAGACAAAGTTGGACCACTCTTTACCTTCGTGAAGATGGAAGATGTTGAAAAGATATTAAGAGTGAAAGATGATCCGACAAAAGCATATCCCGACGAAAGAAAAGCTGTCAGAACAAATACTAGGCTTATTCCTTTAGATATTGAAACAGGAAAAGGAGTACCTAAAGAAGCATATGACGGACATATTTGGTGCGGGGTTGGTAAAGTTGATAAACAAACTAATCTTGATGAATTAGTAATTGCTTGGAGCGGAAGACGGACCGATAGAATGTTTGGGTGGAATGAAGCGGTAGCTATCATAATGCCAAAAACAGCAACGGATATTTATGTAGTTGATTGGCAGGAAATTTTGGATTACCGGGAAAAAGCTTTTTCTTCGGGCCGTCACCAGGCTTTGACGAATTTTGAAGTTTCCGAGATGTATACAGCAATGGGAAGGACGATGATACCCATTACTAAATATAAAGGAGGATATAAAGAGCCGATAGTTATTATGGGAAGAGATTTAGAGTTTGATGAAATAATTGAAATTTTTCTTCCACCGGAAGAAATACGGGTGTTAAATAATAGAGATTTCCCCAAGTTAATTAATTAAAGACTCTTTTGGTTTATATTTTTTTATAGACTTCATTACAAAATACTCCCTTACCCCTGTTATTTAATCCTATAGTAGTTGACATTATGAAAATATTTGGTAAAATTCATAGATATGTCAGAAGAAATTAATGGGTCGTTTAGACAACCTAATCCCGAAAATATTGGTTTTGAGCCGGTTTTACTCCGTGATCTTCTTATAGAAACAACTCTGTCACCCGACATGGCAATAAGAGACGGTGTAAAAAGGATTGATTTAGGAAATCTGGGAGCAGAAGCGGAAACAATAAGAGCAAACACTCTTGCTGATCCTGAAAAAAAAGAAAGAGGAAGAATTGTTTATGTGACATATGATAGAAGGTTATTTGTTCAGACAAAAGATCTTGTCGGAAAAAGGATAGATACAGGAGATGATGGAACTATAGTTGAAGGAATTTTTCCTGATTTGGAAATTTTAACTCATAAAAATTTTTATGCTGTGCAAAGACAATATAGACAAAACAGATTTCTTGCTACAGTAATACATTGCCACAAAGATATAGAAATTCCTGCATCACCACAGGATATGCGTTATTTATTATTAAACCAGTTTGAACTTTCTGCGTGCCCGTTGGTATTCGTAGTAACTGTTCAAAGAAAAATGCTAATTTTCAGGGGAAGAGGAACACCGCAGTTTCCACAAGATATTGCTGATAAGAAAGTTGAAGGTTGGTATAGAGAAATGATAGAGAGACAGAAAAGATTTATTAAACCCGAGATGAGCGAAAGTGAGCAGATCGGGATTTGTGCCAGGGCAAATCATGCACTTATTAGACAATTGGCAATGAAATATGATTTCCGTTTATATTCTTGTGCGGTTTCAGAAAATATTGCTTCTTTGGAAAGCGCATAGGTTTTTAACTTGAGTTTTGCTTTTGTTTGCTTCATAATTTATTAATGACAGATAGGGAAGGATCTATAGGTAATACAGGTTTTTCTATTGAGAGACCAAGCGCATCTATATTAAGACCCGGTTCTACTTCCGGTCCTACTCATTTAACTCCTTCTGGAATAGCTATCCCACATAAAGATAGTCTTGCTCCTGTTGTTAAACCTCCCGAGAAGCCCAAAACCATGGTTGGAGAAGACGAGGTAAGAAAGGCCCAAGGAAAAGGAGAATTATCACTGGGAGGAAAAGGAGAGAAGAGAATAGGAGGAGAGGAAGAAAAATTATTTTATACATATCCATGGAAATTTTTTGGAAGAATTGCAGAAAGAGTTGGGTGGAAAGAAGCACCATTGATTTTTACTCCAATTGAGGAAAGAGAAGAAAAATTATTAAAATATAAGCAAATTAATAAGTTAATAATAAGCGATAGGGAAGGAGATTTACATAGAGGATTATCGGTTATTTCCTCTCTTTCCAGAGAAGAGCAAATAATATGGTTTTCCTATTTGAGACAATCAAAAAATGTTAATGTTAATGCTATATTAAAGCAATTTATAAGAGAAAGAAGGATTACGCTTGGGAGTTTTAGATTTCCTTCTATTCAACCGAAACCAGAAGCTCCAAAAGACCCTAATATTTTATTTAATACGGCAAAAAGCTGGAGAGAGAGGGGTGGAGAAGATATACTTAGTTCTTCTAAAAAAACAGAAGATTTTGGTAAAATAGCGGGAAAACTTGAGGTATCAATTGCTTCAACCTTCGAGAGGTTTGTTTGTGGGGTAGTTGAAAAAACTGCGGATGTTACCGAGTCAATTGATGCATGGAGCGGTACAATGTTAAGACTTATAGAAGTAACTGATGTTGTCAGATACCGCTATCAGAAGTTTTGGCTTAATACACCAAGATCTGCAGAAGCTATTGTAGGTAACTTACAAAAAATCTCCCAAAAAGAAAAGACTCCAACTTCAACAAAAGAGACTTGGGATTTGCTTATGAGAATAGAAATACCGGAGTCACAATTTTTCTCTATTCTTAAACTAATGGATAGACATGGTGATCTTTCGCATCCCCTAGCTTTAAGACTTACGACCCGTCTTCCCGAAGCCCATCCGTTTATAATAGAACAGCAAAGAAGAGTATCTGAACTTTCTAAATTATGCATCGGTTCTCCCGATCAGGTTATGAATAGATGGGGTAAGCTTTCAGAATTACAAAAAGGAATTGTTTCTGTTTTTCCTTTGGGGGTACCTTCGGAAAAGATGGGAATAGAGCTTGAGACGTGGCCGGTAATTGTTGGGGTACCGCTTCCTGAAGGATGTTACATGGGGGTTGATTTTGGGGGAACAATGCCGGAGGTCAGAACAAAATCAAATCCTGATGTTTTATATTATAACCGCTCCTTTAGAGAGAGGATTTCCAATCTTTGGCTTTGGGAGAAAACAACCAGAGCGGTTTCTGCCTCGCTTCATATTCATGTTGATGTAAATTCCAAAAATGAGCAGACAAAACGGCAAAGACATTCTATGTGGACCTTATTTGGGACTGATTATTTTGATATGGCTGAAAAAACAAAAACTTCCGAAAACCGACACACATTTGAGGTAAGAACAGCACTGGAAGGATATAAAAAAGGGAGTTTAACCGAGGGTGAAACTACCGTTAGAGGAGGGGTAAATATGAGCAGGATGCTTGATTTTCTTATTGCGCTTAAAAATTTTTCAGGAACAATGCCGGATTCGAAAATAGATTATAAAAGAGTAGAAGATCCTTTGCAGAAAAGATTTTTGACAGTTTTGATGTTGTCTGACAATAAAACAACAAGAGCTGCGGCGATTTTAGCATTACACAGCCCTTTGGGATTAAGAATTGCATCCAGGGGTTCTATTTATTTTCAGGAATTCCAAAAAGAATTATCCGAAGGTTATGAATTTAAATTAGATAATTTATTTCTTCTTTCAGACCAGGAAAAAATAAAATTTATTGATGAACTTGTGATATCGGCAAGAGAATGGAAAATGGGAGGTGTCGATAAGTACGGATTTAGCAGTAGTCATTTTTGCGATATCATTGAATCCTATCCTTGGTCTAAACTTACTCCCGAAAAAAGACAACAAAAATTAAAAGAGATTGTTGGTGTGGTGGATACCCGTGATTACAATGTAGAAGCAACGATAATTAAAAACATTACAGAATTCGGGTTTCCGGAGGAAGAAAGAAGACAGTATGTTTCTGATTTAATAGATAAAGAGGTAGAAAGGCGCGGTTACAACTCTTCCGACACCTTAGAAGCATTGATTGACCAGCTTCCCAATTTAGGGATAAAAGAAAAAGACAGATGGGTGTACATGAAACATTTTCTTCAAACACCAGGTGGAGATCCTTACTTTATCGGTGAAATCTGTACAGCTTTTTCCAGCAGGTTTCCGGGTTTAGCAATTCCAAGGGGTGAAAGAACAGCTATTGCCTTATCCCTCTTAAAAAGAGGAAGTGTTCATGGTGCATTTAGATTAGACATAGGAATTAAATTGTTAGGAAATATAGATAAAATGGGACTTAAGAAAGGAGAGGAAAAACAGTTATTAGAAATCCTGTTAGAAGAGATGAAAATAGATGGATATTATGCCAGTTCAGCGGCCATAGAAGCATTAAAAAGGATTCCTTATCTTCAGTTAACATCAGAAGAAAAATATAATCTTTCCTTGAGATTGTTTGATGGAAGTATTCCAAGCTACAAAATAGACGTTGCTGTTTCTGCATTTAGGGCATTTCGAAAGATGGATATTTCTAGAGAGAAGAAATTATTATTTATTAAAAAATTGATTGATTCAATAGATTCGATGGAAAATGCTCTTGCCCCTATGTTTGTTTCTTTTGCCATTGAGGATAATTTGGGTGGTCTTAAACTAACAGCAGAAGAACAGGAGATGTTATTGGATTATATTCGTAATCCCCAAAAATCAAGCATACATTCAGAAGGCAGAAGAACAGTTGCCCAGTTACTTGTTTTTCAGGAAAGACCTGATTTTTGGAGCGATGATGGGAAATCTTATTTAAAGCAATAGGAAAAGGTAGGAGTTATTTAATTATTTTGGATTATTATATTTATATAAAAGTTAAGGTTTGAGAAAAAAGAAAAGCACCCGGAGGTTAAGGAAGGCAAGTTTGGCCGCAGCCAAAAAGTAAAACTGCACTTTTGTGCAATCAAACTTGCTTTTTCCTTCACGCGGGTGCTTATGTTTCAGTTTTTGGGACTACTGATTACTCTGGAGGATTTTTCCTTCCTTTCTTTTTTGCCCTCACAATGAGGATTGGGATGAGGAAGAGAATAGTGACTTCGAGAATCATCCCGAAGATCGTGTTTCTCGTGAAACCCGGAAGGATAAGATGTACTGACGTCATACCGCCGGCGATTGCGACGATTGCAATCAGGATCTTTTCCTTCCATTTTGGCCCCAGCTTTTCATACGGATATGTGATTCCGTAGAAATATTCAATGCCGGCGCTAAAGAAGCCGATCAACCAACCGATGAGAACGTATACGGGTTGCGGGTTCATGAGATCTTCTCCTTTTCTTTCTCTTTCTTTGCTTTCCTGATGCCGATTTCTCTTGCGGTTTCCTGGGTTAGGATCATTACCATCATGTATCCTAAACCAAGGATAGCTCCGACAATAGACCGCGTGCTTGAATCTCCTGCAAGCAGGAAAAATGAGAGAGCCATGAGACTTACCCAAGACAAAATGTTGATTCCCGAAGCGAATGCATAGAACTTTTGCCTGGTTTTTCTCTCATTCCATGTGAGACCTGATTTGTAGCCGACAAAACCCGAGAGTGGTGCCATCGCGATTGCTACCAGAATGGAAGCAATCACCAGAAGGAGAGTTGTCATATTCCATTCTCCCTTTTCCACTCTACGTATTTGCCCATCCTTACGGATGTGTGTTTGATCAGCATTAATAGGCCGTACATGACAATCCATCCGCATATTGCTGTTGCAAGGTTCATCCAGAAAGACATATGGGATGGATAGTATTTCAAGACTTCGATGATGTCTTGAGTTACCCAACCGATAGAAAAACCTGCGACGAGTAGGTTTGCGAATAGTGCTTTTTCCAAGCAGACCAGTTTTTCCGGGAATATCCTTCCTTTTCTATATCCCAGAACCATTTCAGCAAACAAGCTGAAAATAACAAAAGCACCAAAGAAGACAAACGCTGCCTGGCGGAATATACTAGCCATGGCTTTCCTCCTTAATCGAAATGAATGTTATCATCACAATCAGACCGAAGATGATTGAGGCATAGAACGAACCGCCAATACAAGAGACCATGCCTCCGACGATCTTTGAAGACCAAGGGAGATTGCTTATTGTCCATGCCATTCCGAGAAATCCCAAGAAGGATGTCAGAATTGCAGACTCATAAGCTTCTTTGAAGATCTTTTGGTCTTCTTTTTTGCTTTCCTTTCCCCATTTTCTGCCAACCATAACCGCAAAGATGATAGTAACGAGGAAAGTAAGAACTCCGATTGCTATTGCGGTTTGCATTTCTCCTTCTCCTCTTTGTATTTCCAAATTGCGACATGGAGAATCAGGTTGACTATAATGGAGCCAAAAGCGAACCCTCCCAGGAAGCTGATTGTTGAAACGACCAAGTCATACCGCGGCCAGGGTACGAGGTATACTGCATAGCCAAAAGCAATAGCAGCTCCCAGTGCAAGAGCAACTGAGAGACCAAGCTGCAGTTTGACTTTATGGATTGGGAGGTTTTTGGCAACTGCAGGCCAAAAAGAAATCCCCAAGGCAATTGCCAGAATGAAAGAGACGATGATGGTTATCGATCCGACGACGATGAAAGTGCTCATTTCCATTCCTCCTTAGGGTTATTCCAGATTGCTATTTTGAGAGGTATGAATAATATAGTTAGTCCAACAAAGAGACCCCCAAGAGCTAATACAATCCCTCTTATTGAGTCAGATAGTGGCCAGGGTAGAAACAGAATTACAAAAGTGAAAGCAGCTAGTGTCTCCATGACCAAAAGAGATATAAGAAAAGTATATAGGTTGATTTGCCACCTATTCCTTTTCTCAGATGCCTTCTTTAGAGCTAGTCCAATGACAAAAGCCAGAAAGAAAGACAGGACGATAGTTATCATTCCGATGATGAACGAGCTCATTTCCGTTTTTCCTTTCTTTGGTTTTACCGGATTTCAATTCCAGAGGGGATTGGGGTTTCGCCAGAAGGGTTTCTGAATCAGAAATACAATTGCCGTGTAGACAACGGCAAGAGCCAGTACCAGGAGGATCTTTTCAAAATCCCGGGGAACCGGATCTCCGTAAAGCATCCGACCGACAACAGCAAATGAGGTTGTGAACGATGCGAACATGTTCACAACTACGAGAAAGTCATGTGCTTCTTTGATGGCAAAAATTACCCCGAGGGGAATTGTTACGATTCCGACGATTGTAAAGATAACATAGATCGTTTCCATTTTCGTTTCTCCTTTTCCAGAATTCCACCTCTTATGGATGGGACTTTGGGTACTTTTTTTACCCAGAGTTCCATCCATAAGTTATCAAGTTATAGTCCCTTAAACTGTTAAAGAGCGATAATATAAACAAATATATGCGCATGCAAAAAAGCGCAAATTTATTTATATATGTAGTGGGGATTTTAATACTAATAGAGATTATTGTCAAACTATAGGATTGGGTAATAATAATAAAATTAACCTAATTAACCTAATTATTCTAATTGACCTAAAACAAATCCCAATGACTAATGACGAAATCCGAATTATAAATACCACTCCCGGTGTGGAAAAAATAAGAGTTCTCGCTAACTCTCGAACAATAAAAACATCAGGATATGAAAAGCACCCGGGGGTGAGTAGAGGAAGGAAATTCTGGTTGTAACCAGAGCTCTGTTGCTTGTTGCAACCAGAATTCCTTCCTTTATCTACTACACCACCAGGTGCTACATGATGCACAATTACTGTGCGGTTTGCTTGCGGATTCCTCTTGGGTGTTACCCAATTTTCTTGGTTTCTTTGCGTGATCGATCCAGTTTTCTTTTCTCCAATCTGTAGGCTATCATGTAGATAATTGGATTTATGGACGTAATACCCAGAATGAAGAGAGCCATCGTTGCAGTACTATTTGGAAACAGGGTTATTGCAACAATGACGTTGACTGCTAAACTGCTAAGTACTGCAAGTAGAAAACCTATGGTTCGAAGTTTCCTGTTCATCTTAATGTTTTTCACTGCCGCACTCGTTCTGGCAGCATTGATTGACAAAAGGATGAATAGGAAGTTCATCAGAACCAGATAGCCCAACATGAAATACTCGAATCGATCAGTCATTTCTCCTTTTCTCCTTCCGGACTTATCCTGTTGAATTGGTTTCTACGATCTTTTTCTCCAGCTTTCTTTTCTTCACTTTGTAGGCAACAATGAGAGTGATGGGGGTAATGATAGTAACCCCTAAAGTGAAGAGGATCACCAATAAGCTGTTTGCAAAAAGAGACAATCCGACAACAGCGTTGATTGCTCCAGCGCAAACAGTATTTTGAGATCCTCCAAAGATCAGTATTTCTCTGACTTTCCCTTTGTCTTTTATTTTGGCGATTTCTTTTCCAGCGACGATCGATAAAAGAACAAAGAGAATGTTTGCTAGAAGTCCACCCCAAATTAGGAATTTGAGTGGGTCAATTGTTGCCAAGTTCTTTCTCCTTTCGGGATTTACCCGAGTTTTCTTACTTCCTGTTCGATCTCGTCGTTTCCCCCCAAATTGCATTTCTTTCCAGTTTCCTCTCCTTCCCTGTCGCTGTCTGGTTTTGTTTCGTTTCTCAGCTTCTCATAGCCTTTCCCAAACAGCAGCACTCCGGTTCCAACGATCATTATGATCATGATCAAGGAGAACAAGCCCGCTACCATGATTTTACCTTCCTGCGGTGCGGTTCCGTCGAAGACGATTGCTGCGAAGGCACATGCAGGAGCGATTCCTCCAAAGAAACTGAAAAACCAGATAGGACGGTGGCTTTTTGTCGGTTTTTGAAAGAACTCGATGCTGATTGCTATTGCAATAGCAGAAGCTATGGTAGCAGCGAGTCCAAAGACAAACATTGTTGTGGTCATGTCTTTTCTCCTTCTTACTGTCTTTTGTGTTGGCTTAGATTACCTGATCATCTGCTTCCCAGGTCGCTGGTAGGAAGTGGACAAGGAAGAAGACCAAGGAAAGGCCAAAAGCGTACCAGAAGCCGAGGGTTGTCATGATTGCCACGGAAAGGAAAGTTGTCGGCAGGTACACGATCGTTCTCCTGGTCAGTGCTGATCCGCTGGTGGTTTTTGTAGTGATTGCCAGCGCAATCGTTAAGATAAGGATCCTTGCCAACAGGTCTTTTACGACTAGGGAAAGTGCCCAGTTTCCAAAGAGGACCATGGCAACATGAATTACGGCAGTCAGAACCGCAATCAATAGGAAGCCAATCGGTCCGTACTTGATGATTGTTTGTACGGTTTTGCCGTCGAGTGAGATCGGGTCGAGGAGCAAGAGACTTGCGATAACGACCACGATGCAATCGACGAATACGAATAAAGCTACGTAGTCTATGAAGCTGTAGTTTGCAAGGGAGGCAATGGTGTTTGTTGTTAGCCAGGGAGCAAGGTCGCTTACCTTAAGACCCCGGATGCCCATGCCGATTGCAAACAACACTCCGACAACTACGTAGAAGGCGAGTACCTTGAGCGTTCCCTTGTTTGGCATTTTTTCTTTCAGCGCCGAAAACAAAACTGCGTTGAAGAAAAAGTGCGCAAGGATGGTTGTTACCAACCCATATCTTACAAAGATGTAAGTAAAGAGAATCCCCGAGATGAACTGCGGTACGACAAGCAATACGTTTCTTTCATCCTTTTTCTTGAAATTGAACAAGTGGACAGCTGCCCACAGGGCATTTCCCAGGATGAAGAAAATGTAGAACGCTACCGGACTGCCAAAGAGTTGGCAAAGACGCCAAGAAACAATCCTCTTGTGACCAATTCTTCTGCCATGACGACAAGGAATACGAAGAATGGTCCTCTGTCGAGGATTTTTTGCAGGGCTTCCAAATCGTAGCTCGAAGCAGTTTTCCCACGTTTGAGTACTGTGGAAATGATTGTGCTTATCAGAATGCCGATGAGGATGACTGCCAGAATGTTTGTGGTTTTCGTCAGGAGGTTTTCTTCTCCTCCGTTTACAACTGCCGACAGGTGACCCGTAACAAAACTGCCAATGTTACTTAGCAATTCCATGTAGGGTACTTTGGCGATCATGGTGATGACGAAAATCATGATTAGCAGACCGAGTAAAGAGAGAACACCGATACCCAATACTGCGTTCTTTTCTTTCGGGACGATTCCGGTTTCCATTTCCCATTTCTCCTTTTCCGATTCTGATTTGTCCGATTCAGACGATTTATACGTCCGGCTTTCCCAAATGGGGAGCACTTTGGGTATTTAAATCTATAACAGTTTTTCATAGAAAATGGTTTGGGTACTGAAAATTTTTTTGAAAATATTCGCCGGCGAAGATTGTTTTACTTTTATTATGGTTTTAGGCGCCGTCTCAGGATTTTCTACAAAAATTTTGTACCCCACACCATTTTCTAATATTTATTCATAAATACACAAAGTGCTACCCACTTAGGAAAATATTAGAGAAAGGAGATTATTATTTATTAAATTTAATCCGCAAGTTTTTAAGGTGCGTCGTATAATTCATAAAAATAATCGCTGCATTAGAAAGCGCTTTTTTATGAATTACACATGGTGTGAATTATATTACCGGAAGAAAATATTGTCAAACTATAGGATTGGGTAGTAATAATAAAATTATTCTAATTAACCTAGTTGTTCTAATTTCTAAAATATAATTAATAATATTAACTTATATAATTTTTCGTTGATGCTCGAACTGTAAATAGTTTTCGGTTGCCTTTGGCGGGATCGAACGATAAAAAATTATCTGGATAAAAAAAGCACCCGGGGGTGAGTAGAGGAAGGAAATTCTGGTTGTAACCAGAGCTCTGTTGCATCTTGCAACCAGAATTCCTTCCTTTATCTACTACACCACCAGGTGCTATAAGCTGCACAAAAATGTGCAGAAATGCTTACTTGCGGAATTCAGCGGGTACTTCTTGCCAGCGTCTTGCTTCTTCGAGTTCTTTGTAATATTGCTGGAGCCGCTTTTTGTATACTGCAATTACGATAGCAGACTCCATTCGTAGAATGAAGAAGAAGTATGTAAATGCCAGAAGAATGCTTGTCAGGAAAAACCCCAGCTCGTTTCCTTGGGGAACCAAACCACGTAGCAAGCTCCGAAAGAAAATGGGGGTGAAGATACCGACCATCAAACTGATCAGAGCGCTTGAAACTACAAGCAGTTTTGAAGTTTTGGGGTAGGTTTTTCCCCGTTGGTAGCCTATCAACATGCGAAACGGCAGGAGCAACAATGAGATTACTCCTGTTACGATCAGGACAGTTAACGAGTTCATTCTGCTTTTTCTCCTTTCGGGTTAGACCCGAGATTGGCTATTCCCTGGAACCCGGCCGTTCTTTCGCTCAATGCAGGCATCGATGTAGAGCACGAAGAAAGAAAACAGGTCGAATAGGAAGTGGACTATGATGGCCACTACGATGCTGTAGTGGAACATCAGATAAAACATCCACATTCCTACGAACTAGGAATTCAACCAACCGAAAAACCCCTGGTAGAGGTGACCATCCCGGAATTGTCCGTTCGATGAGAGGATGGCAGCTCCGACAGCCCATCCGAGACCACCGAATAGGTAGGGTTGTAGGTAGCCCAAAGTCAAGAAATTTCCGACCGGACCACTGAAATGGTTGAATACCCATTCCGGGAGTCCGAATCCTGCCCAGCCGAAGAACAGGAAGTTAGACACTTTGTATCCCACAATTTGGGCGTAGAAAATGAGCCACCTAAAACAGATTTCTTCGACTACTCCTGCCCATGTTGAGATAAGCGCTCCACCAACGAGTAGAATTTCTGCGTGTTGGTTGAGCTTGGGATGGTTGTGGGTGCGAATCACATTTACGATGTTGATTCCGATCGCCCAGATCAGTAGTGGCCAGGACGTTTTCAGTGCGTCTCCGAGGTTGAAATCGAATTTCCAAAACTCGAAGAATCTGAACGGGATTGTCCCCGGCCAAAAGGTCATAACGATACCGATGATGATGAGGCTACCTAGCGCTGTAGTTAAATAACAACCCCCTCCCTTTTTCGTTTTCTTCTGCTCTTCCATTTCTCCTTTCTCCTTTTCCGATTCTGATTTTGTACCGATTCAGGCGCGTTTTGCGTCTGGCTTTCCTTATGGATAGCACTTTGGGTATTTAGTTTAACTATTGAAATTGGAATATTGGGTTCTTGCTGAGGTCGACAGAAAAATTTTTATTGGTCTTTATTCACCGGCGAAATATCGTAAGTTGTTAAAAAGGCTTTGTCGCCGTCTCAGTCTCGACCAACAAAAATTTTCAGTCTCCCCGCAAGAACCTCATCTTTTCGGGATTAGGATTACTTAATCTAATAAATAC
>Ga0074195_1000300_pt1 | contig 107789 bp, 101 predicted proteins | sample EPASupsiteHSE623_FD_64525 | JGI IMG/M metagenome (GOLD analysis project Ga0074195, IMG submission 64525) | Bioremediated contaminated groundwater from EPA Superfund site, New Mexico - Sample HSE6-23 | ecosystem: Environmental > Aquatic > Deep subsurface > Groundwater > Contaminated ... | reverse complement strand
ACTATGGCAGTCGCCCCGTAACAAACTATTAACACTTTTATCAGAATTTCTTGCATATATAATTTTCATTATTTATTGAGTTTTTCCTGTCATATCTTTCCATTATTTCTAGCTTGTATTTTCCATGAGTGTATTTCTGCCCTATAACAGAAATAGTCAATATAAAGAGTCCTACTGTTAATGCTATTGTGCTTGTCCACGAATTATAATTAAACATCAATATTACTCCTAATATGACAAACATGATTCCCCAAAATGACTTGTGTATGTGATAATTGCCAACTATTAACCAATATTTCTCTGGAGTATTTAAGAGTGTTTCTTTAATTTTGTTTAACATATCTGTTTAGTAAATCTTCCATTGTGGTGATACTACTTCATCTTCTCGAATTGCGAGAATCCAATTACGATCACTATTCCGGGGATTATAAGCGCATACATGTTCCATACACTCATAACAAGTAGGACTATTTGGTTTAATCCTGTGAGGGCGGTATATGCGACTATCCCCCATTTTTTCATCATCCACATCCCTATCATACACGTTAGTCCGGCTACCGTACTGAAGGCTAGATATGGTGGATACCAATCTCCTATACTTTTTGCAACTTCCGAAAATATTAGCGGCAATGCTGCGAAAACTCCTATGAAGCCTATTATGCAGATTACTGTTATTGCGACCGGTCTTTTGTTGTCTAATTTTATATCATCCATGATTTTAATATGGTTATGAACTTCAGATGTTTATAAAGAACCGTTCTTATTTCTTGATGTATTTCCACAGAGCGGCAATTCCCATAACTAATAAAACAGTGACTAAGATATATGAAATCCAGCCAAAGAACATCATTCCGCCGCCAAATCCGTTCATCATATTTTTTTGGTTAAATGGTTGGTTTTATGTTACGACAAAATAGAGTGAGTGTACAAGTTAATTGGACGGTGACTGAAATAGTACCCTAAGTCTCATTCCTCCGTATATGATTAGTAAACATCCTACTATTATGTTCAGTGTTTGGATTAGCGGTATCGGCACTGTTTGCTTTACTAATGAAAACAAGATCACTGACGTACCCATAAATAGCAGTGTTGCCAATCCTACCGATAAACCAAAAACCAACAATTCTCGTTTCGTATAATTATACTCGACTGCTTTTGCCGTGAATAAACCTGTGTACCATACTATTGTCATTGGACTGGAAATTGTCAGAAAAAGGGTTGCAGAGAAGCTTGCAAGGAGGCTTGTAGATTGAGTACTTGAAGTTGCTGAGATATTTTCGCCTGTTACTCCTTTAATGATAAAAAGACCGAATATGATCAAAACAACCGCACTAACAATTCCAAAAACTTTTTTAATTTTCTTTTTTTCGAGCAATTTTCCAATGCCTAGAATTGAGAGTGAAATATAGAAATAATCGACAAGAGTTACTGCGATGACTGCCACAAGTCCGTCGTAAAGCGACCTTTGTAATGCCAGGTTTATGATGAAAAAGAAAACCGGACCGATTGCCGTCTGAAGTATTAATCCAGTCAATAATCCGTTTAAAAATACTTTCATGTTTTTATTTCAGATAATTGAATGCAGAATTGCTTGTTCTAATTCTTTAGGTTCATCCGTGCCTATCCTGTACGTTTTACCATTTTTCAGTTTTATTTCAACTGCATCAAAACCGGAAACATTGTAAATCCACATCTTTGGCCATAACCATCCTCTTATTCCCCATCCATAATACCAATGATTCTTTACGGATGTTGCAGAGGCTATTTCGTTAAGCGGAAGTTTTTTTCTGAAAAGACCATAGCTAAATTTTATTCGTAGATACTTTTCATCGATTGTTACTGTCAGCGTTGTAAACGATGCAAGAATAAACACAATTAATGCCATTATGGCAGTAACGGCAAAATTCGTGCCTGAATAATACGAGGGCGGCTCGGCAGAGGCCGTAATATAAGCCCATGTAAAAAGCACCAGCACGGCCAGCGTAACAGCGATCATCAGGTGACCAATTTGAGTGTGTTTATAGATCATATCTCTATTGCCTCAATGCCTTGTTCTTTGAGTTTTGCTAGTCCGTCTTTCATTGATTTGACCTGTTCTGGGGAATGTCCTTGCCAGATAGTAATTTCGCCAACAACCTTAAACGGATGTTTTGAGCGGTAAGACATTGTTGGATTACCTGGAAATTTCTTGTCAGTTAAATTGGGATCATCCTCAATCATACCTGTTGGCTCAACTAAGTATATTCTTTCACGTCCTTCACCAAAAGCAAGTTCGGCTCCCCAAATAGCAGCATCCAAAGTGGCTGTAAGATAGATATATTTCGCTTTGTTCTTTTGTCCAAAGTTTGAGTTAAGACCAATTTCGATAAAGTCGCCAATCTTTAGGTCAGCCTTTGTGCCGTGAAAAAATGTCTGAGAAAAAGGACTTTGACTAGGTGTATTCGATTTATTTTCACTCTTATTTGTTTTCATTGTCTTCATGATATCAATAAATAAAAAACAAATTTATTCCCCTTAAAAAAGCCTATCAAAATTTCTTATAAAAAGAAAAATGTTTTTTGAATTGCGTATAACGGCCGGGGCTAGCCGATGTTTGCTAAGTGTTATAATATGCCGCGAAGCGGCCAAACACTAGCAAATATGGGTGAGCGAGTAAAAAATTATTCTTTTAGTCCGTTTCTTTGTAAGCACTGTTTGTAATTAAAATTGTACTGTTTTTCATACTCCGATTCTTTATCGTCAAGCATGCCTACTATAGCTTCAATGCTTGATTCATCTGCGCAATCTTTTCTTATATTCGTAGGTCTTAATGAAAACCAATAAAACAATCCAAAAAGGACTAAAATTACGACGATTAAAATGATGATTTCGTTTAAATTCTTCTTAATGAACTGTTTCATAGGTAATTTGTTAATTTTTTACAAGCGAGCCGGCTAGCCCCTGTTGTCAGATGTAATCAAATTTTTATATTAAACAGATTTATTAGAACAAGATATTTTGCTCTTGTGAAATCAAGTTTAAATTTTTTGGTACGATATTCTTCGTAATCGTCGCGATTTTTTTCAATTTCACCTTTGGGTTGATCTTCATACGCGCTCATTGTCCCGAGCTTTTTTTTGCCCTCACCAGAAAATGTCATGCCTCGTTTTTCCAAATCTGCTTGAGTATCTTGAACTTCCTTCTTCCATTTTTTCGTATGTTCGCTCATATCTCGATTATATTCGTTTTTGAGCTGTTCAAGATCATTTTTGAGTAAAATAAGATAGGTTAGGACGATCAAAAGAATTAGTGAAATTGAAAAAATCTTACTTTCGCAGGTTTCCAAAAAATTTAAACTTCCATAAACAGCTATTGCAATTGGCACAAGAGCAAAAATTGTAGATTTGAATAGTTCTTTTTTAATGGTCATAAAAAATTGATTATTTCTGACAACGTCCGCGTGTCATGCGAACTTGCGACGGGAGTATAATATGCCGAAGGCACACTCCCGCGCAAGTTGGGTGAGCCTGAAAAGGCGAACCGCATACACGCTGTTAAGCGATGGCAGTTTAATACAAAGGACTTCCGTTCATTCTAGATTCTTCTACTAGTGTTTTTGGTAGTCCGAATCTTTGTACGACATTTTGAATTAGTTCGTATATCCATTTAGGAGAGTTTGGCGCAATGTATATTTTTTCAATTAAGGTTTCTAAATCAATATTTACTGACCCTCCACCGTTATCTGAAGGAGAAAAAACAATAGCCCGGATTTCTTTTTCGTGTTCGAAACTTTTTCTTTTGTGTAATGCGTAATTAATTACGTTAGTCCAGTCTATAGTGTCATTATCTTCATCTATGTATTTTACCGTTCCGATATGTATGTCTTCTTTTGCAAATTTAAAACTGTCTTTTAATTTTGTATAAGTAGATTGTATAGCTATTCCTTCATTACTTTTAAGGTATAATTGCCACATAGCTGCCGACTCGTGATCGTTCATGTGCCAGGGTGAAACATTTAGTAAACCTCGAGCAAGTTTAAAAATTTGCAAATTTCTTTCTATCGTTTTTTTTGTTTTTTCTTCTTCGGTTTTTGGTAGGTCTTTAGGTAATTCACGGATTTTTTTTACTGTTGCGTTATTTAGAAACCCTTCCAATGGATCCTGAAAGTATCTTATGTCTGAAAACCATAATGATTTACTTTCGAGTATTGAAAGTAATTTGGTTACATCCATGTAGCGCCAAACTTTTGTCTTTGGATTTTCTGGAGGACTACATGATGGATGATCTTTGTACATGATTTTAAACTGCTTTCGCTTAACTCCTGTTTGTGCGTATTGATCTTCTAAAAAGTTCAGGAAAATTTAATATTTTTTTAATGTTAATCTGCTAAGTTGGCGAAAACAAGCTAATTTTTCAAAATATGACACTCAATCAATCCCCCATCTTCCTCATCGAACGAGAACTAAAAATACGTAACTATAGCCCCTGCACAGTCAAGGCATATACATTATCCCTCAAAGAATACCTCAAATACCTGGAAAGCAACAAAACCTCCATAGAAAACTTTGACGAAGAAGATGTGAAAAATTTCCTCCTATACAAAAAAGAACAAAATTGCGCACCGAAAACTATAAATGTATATCTCTGCGCCATCCAATTCTTCTACAGAGAAATTTTGAAAATATCTCGAAATATCCAATTCAAATTGGCGAGGAGGAATAGAAAACTACCGGTAATATTGAACCATGACGAAATATTGACTGTCATATCAGGATTCAAAAATATGAAGCACAAGCTCGCTGTATCTCTCGCGTACGGAGCGGGACTGAGAGTCAGCGAAGTGGCCAACCTAAAAATCCAGGATCTTGATTTCCAAAATATGACTTTGGCGGTAAGGCAAGCAAAAGGAAACAAAGACAGAATTACCGTTTTGCCGGAAAGTATGGCTTTGGAGCTTAAGAGTTTAATAGGCGAAAGAATGAAAAATCCAAGCGACTATGTCTTTCTAAGCCAGCGTGGAGGAAGATTGTCCATACGCACTTTTCAAAAGGTTTTTCAAAATATGGTGAGAAAAGTTGGGATATATAAGGATGTATCATTCCATTCACTTAGACACAGTTTTGCGAGTCATCTTATAGAAAATGGCGTAAATCTGCGGTTTGTACAGACAGTTCTTGGTCATCAAAATATTCGCACTACCCAAATATATACCCACGTCTCTACCGAAGGATTGTTTAGAAATGTAAAAAGCCCGTTATGAAAAGCGGCTTCAGATCGCCTACCTCTCCACTCTCTGGGCGAGGAGGGAGTTGAACCCTCACGAGTCTCCTCACTAGCTCCTAAGGCTAGCGTGTCTGCCATTCCACCACTCGCCCATATTTCAATTTTGAACGTCATAATTCTACTTATAATATCCCTAATTGCAATATAAAAAATTCATTTGACTAATTCGGGACGTTGGTATACATTTGTACCTTGCATTTTACATATTGGAAAATAATGTTGCGTTAATATCAATTTTCTTGCTTGACAATTAATATTGGAATCAATATCTTGTTAACACTAACGATTTAACCTTTAAGAAATATGAGCGATACATCAACAACAAAGCTTAATTTACCAGAGATCATCGAGGAGATGTTTATGGTCTTGACTGAGAAGGAGAAAGAAGTAATTGTTCAACGTTTTAGTCTGGACAACAAGCCTCGTAGAACTCTAGAGAGTATCGGTCAGCATTTCTCAGTAACTAGAGAAAGAATCAGACAAATTGAGAAAATCGCTCTTGGAAAACTTCGAAGAACTGTTCAAACAACAAGACTGAACGTAATAAACGAGTTGGCAAACAAAATCATTGAAGAAAATGGTGGAATTTTGTTAGAAAGAAAGCTTGTTGGATCTATTTTGAATTCTATTCGTTCAAATGAAGAGGTTGATGCAAATATTATCAGACTTGCTCTTAGTATTAACCAAGGTTTAGAGAAAACTGAAAAAACCAATCAAACTCACCCATTCTGGAGAACTAAAGGACTTAATCAAAGTCTAATAAACTCAGTAATATCTACCGGAGTTAAGTCTCTAAAGAAACGTGATGACGTTTGTCCTGATTCCAAGATGATTGTACAGGTACGTCAGGTTCTTGAAGACACTATAAAAGCTCTTCCAGATGCAATGATTACGTCTTCTCTGGAAGTAGATAAGAGAATTAAGAGAACTGAAGAAGGATTTGGACTAATGGAATGGAGACATATCAATCCAAGAAGTATCAGAGATAAAGCGTATATCATTCTAAAAAGGGAGAAACGTCCTCTGCATTTCGTGGAAATCGCGAACAAGATTTCAGAAGCCGGATTCGACAAGAAAGTTGTTACAACTCAGGCTGTTCATAATGAACTTATCAGATACGAACAATTTGTATTGGTTGGTCGTGGACTTTATGCACTAAAAGAATTTGGATACAAGAAAGGAACTGTTGCTGACGTCATCCAAGATCTTCTTTCAAAGAAGAGTCCAATGACTAAACAAGAAATTATCGAGGGTGTTCTAAAACAACGTCATGTTAAAAAGGGAACAATCTCTTTAAACCTTCAGAAAAATTCACAATTCGTGAGAGTTGGTCGTGCAATATACAAACTTGATTTAGGCAAGAAAAAGTAAACAACTTTAATTGCTTCTTGAGTATCATTTCTCTAGAATACCACCGTCATTTTTACTTACATAATTTTTCGTTATGAGTGATTGCGTGTTCTGCAAGATTCTAAACAAAGATATTCCGGCAGAGTTTATCTATGAAGATGAAGAGTGTATAGCGTTCAGAGACATAAACCCTAAAGCTGAAACTCATGTACTCATCGTACCTAAAGAGCATATAGATTCTGTCATGGAGATGTCCGACAAAGACGAAAAGTTAATTGGACACTTGGTTTTCGCAGCCAAGAAAATTGCCGAGAAGCTGAATCTTTCTGGATATAACCTTCAGTTCAATGTAGGAAAAGATGGAGGGCAAGAAATTTTTCACATTCATTTACACTTAATGTCTAAGTTCGCTTAAAAATGTCTTTTGTAAATTTACACCAACATTCCCATTACAGCTTGCTTGATGGGTTTGGTAGTCCTAAAGACATTGTTCTGCGTGCCAAAGAATTGGGGTATCCTGCTGCAGCACTTACGGATCATGGAGTCACCTATGGGTTAATTGAATTCTACCAAGAGGCAAAAGCCGCAGGGATTAAACCTATCCTTGGATGCGAGATGTACGTTTCTCCACGAACAAGATTTGATAAAGAAGCTAAAACCGACGTAAAACCTTATCACCTTACGCTTCTATCAAAGAGTAACGAAGGATATGAAAATCTACTAACCTTGGTTACAAAAGCTCACCTAGAAGGGTTCTATTATAAACCAAGGGTAGACTACGGATTGCTTAAGGCTTACAGTAAAGGATTAATTGCCCTGAGCGGATGTATTACCGGGCATCTCGCCAGACTTATTCTCTCTGATGACCAGGAAGGAATAGATAATCTCATAAAACTATACCTTGAAATCTTTGGGAAAGAAGATTTTTATCTAGAGGTTCAGGACCATCCTTTGAATGATAACCAGGAAATCGTTAACAAGGAAATTTTCAAAATCTCAAAAAAATACGGGCTGAAGATGGTACTTACAAATGACTCCCATTACCCAAGAATTACCGATAAAGAAGCTCATGATATTCTTTTGTGTATGCAACTGCAAACAACTGTTCACGATGAAAACAGGATGAAATATGTTGGAGATTTCTCAATCAGGGATTATCGCGACATCAGTGAATATTTAAAAGAATATCCAGGTATCGTTCAGAACACTTTGGAGATTGCGGACAAGTGTAATGTGGAATTTGAATTTGGGAAAAATTTAATTCCTTCGTACAAGACCCCTAATAATGAGGATCATTTTGAGTACATGAAAGGCCTTTGCGAAGAAGGCTTAAAGAAGCGTTTTAATGATAAAGAGGTTCCGGACAACTACAAAGAGAGGCTCGAGTTTGAATTGGATATCATTCACAAAATGGGCTTTGATACGTATTTTTTGATTGTTTCTGATTTCGTACGATACGCAAAAGATCAGAAAATCGTGGTTGGACCGGGACGTGGATCTGCTGCCGGTTCCATAATGGCATGGAGTTTAAACATTACGGATTTGGATCCTATTCAGTACGGACTTTTCTTTGAAAGGTTCATGAATCCTGAAAGAGTTAGTATGCCCGATATTGATATCGATTTTGCTGATACGAGAAGAGATGAAGTTTTGGCTTATGTGATAAATAAATACGGAAGAGACAATGTTGCACAAATAATCACTTTTGGGACTATGGCTCCTAGGGCTGCTGTTCGCGATGTTGGTAGAGCGCTTGGATATCCTTATCTAGAAGTGGATAAATTAGCTAAGACCGTTCCCCCACCGGTACAAGGACGACATGTTCCACTAAAAGTTTCCATTAAAGAAGATCCGGATTTAAAAAATGCTTATGAAAAAGATGAACGCGCAAAAGTTCTGCTTGATTATGCAATGAAGCTTGAGGGAACAGTAAGGCACATAGGAACTCATGCCTGCGCCGTAGTTATCTCTGAAAAACCTTTGACTAGTTATACAGCGTTGCAGCACGGTGCAAGCGATGAGAATGAGATCGTTACTCAATATTCAGCAAAGCCGCTTGAGAGTTTAGGGCTTCTTAAAATGGATTTCTTGGGACTACGAAACCTTACAATCATTGAAAAAACCACAAAGATTGTGAAACGAACGAGAAATATAGATATAGATATAGACAATTTAGACCTTACTGATGAAAAGACCTTCGCACTGTTTCAAAAAGCCGATACCACCGGAGTATTCCAGCTTGAGTCTCTTGGAATGAAAAGATATCTAAAGGACCTGAAGCCAACTAAGTTTGAGGACATTGTTGCCATGGGTGCTTTATATAGGCCAGGACCTATGGAATGGATTCCTACTTATATAAAGGGTAAGAAAAATCCTGAAAAAGTCCATTATTTACACGATTCGTTTAAATCTATTCTGGAATCAACATATGGAGTTGCTGTTTATCAAGAGCAGATCTTGCAACTTGCCAGAGATTTTGCCGGATTTACCCTCGGAGAAGCTGATATTTTGAGAAAAGCGGTGGGTAAGAAAAACCCTGTACTTCTTATGGAACAGAGAAAGAAATTTGTTGATGGAGCTGTAAAGAAGGGACATAAAGAAAAATTTGCCGAGGAAGTTTTTGAAAACGTTATCGAACCTTTTGCCGGATACGGATTCAATAAAGCGCATGCTGTTTGTTATGGAATGATCGCGTATCAGACTGCTTATCTAAAGGCTCATTTTCCTATCGAATTTATGACAGCCTTGCTTTGTAGTGATGCAATGAATACTGAACGCGTCGTCCTTGAGATCAAGGAATGTATGGAGATGGGCATTAGTGTTTTGCCTCCTTCCATAAATGAATCTTTCTCTCAGTTTACCGTGGTTGATGATCATACTATTCGTTTTGGACTATTGGCTATAAAGGGTGTGGGAGAGGGACCTATAAAGGAAATTCTTGAGATGAGAGAAAAAGGTGGACGATTTAAATCGTTGGAAGACTTCATCGGCAGAATTCCGCAGAAAACCGTTAACAAAAAGATGATTCAGGCTTTGGCTTTAAGTGGCGCTTTAGATGAATTTGGGGACAGAAATCAAATAGCTGAAAACCATGAAGAGATTTCTACATTCGCTAAATATGCTCAGAACGCTGTCAGCAATCAGGCTGATATTTTTGGAATGCTTGAGGCTTCTGATGCTGAATGTTGTACGTTGAAAATGAAATCTGTACCTAAAGCTACCAACATTCAAATGCTTAAATGGGAGAAAGAATTCCTTGGATTGTATGTTTCCGGGCATCCTTTGCGCGGACTTAAAAAATATATGGCAAAGAAAGCGCATCTCATCGGATTGATGACCAAGAAAATGGTTGGCAAGAGCGTAAAAGTGCTTGGAATGATTTCCAATTTACGGAAAGTCATTACAAAGACAAATAATTATATGGCTACTTTTGTAATAGAGGATCCGAGCGGTAGAGTAAACTGCATAATGTTCCCAAAAGTCTTCTCTCAATATGGATCCGATCTAACCGAAGATTCTGTAATAATCATAACCGGTAAACTTGATGACAGACGTGGACAATATCAAGTTGCTTGCGATTCTGTTCGAGCTATCTCCTTGAATAATATGCTCGAAAATGCAAAGAAAGAAAATTTATATGATCCTGAGGATAAATCTGACATCATGATCAGATTTTTAGATGATATCCTTGCTGACAAAAAGGATATTGAGGCTAAAGAATCTGCACATGAAGATAACTTCGTAGAAGACTTCGATGCAAGTTCACAAAATGAACCTGAATCTTTCACTATAAAGATTCCTGACGGTACAAGCCAAGAAACAATGAAGTCGCTAAGTAACCTATTACAGAAAAACAAAGGTGAAACTTTAGTCGAAATATATCTAAGCCAGAGTAAAAAAATAAAACTTCCTTTTGGAGTAAAAATTTCGCCTGAGTTGAAAACTCAAATTGATTCCTTGCTTAAGCAATAATTTTCATTGAAAGTTGCGCTATTTTCCTTTAAGATTTGGCCATCTTAACATTTTTCTTATGTACAGAACGCACACTTGTAACGACCTGACCAAGAAAGAGATTGGCAAAAAGGTCACCCTTGCTGGATGGGTACACAGAAGAAGAGACCATGGAGGAGTTGTGTTTATTGATTTACGTGATCGCTATGGACTTACTCAAGTAGTATCTGATCCTAATAATCATAATAATGCTCATAATCTGATGAATGAAGTCAGACATGAGTTTGTTTTGAAAGTTACCGGAATTGTCCGATCTAGGCCTGAAGGACAGGCAAATCCGAAGCTTCACACCGGAGAAATCGAGGTTCTTGTTGAAGAAATAGAAATCCTAAATGCGTCTAAAAATCCTCCGTTTGAAATCGACCAAGAACAAGAAATAAACGAAGAAATGAGGCTAAAATACAGATATCTCGATCTTCGTCACGACAGATTGAAGAATAATCTCATGCTTAGACATAAGGTCATCAAACATATCAGAGACTATTTTGATGGCAATAACTTTATCGAAGTCGAGACTCCTATTCTCATCAAAGGAACTCCTGAGGGAAGCCGTGAATACCTGGTGCCTTCTAGAATTTATCCAGGTAAATTTTATGTACTTCCACAATCTCCACAACAATTGAAACAGCTACTTATGGTGGCTGGATTCGATAGATATTTCCAGATCGCAAGATGCTTCCGTGATGAAGATCAAAGAGGAGACAGGCAACCTGAATTCACACAACTTGATATCGAAATGTCTTTTATTGATGAAGAAGATATTATGAAAATAAATGAGAAATGTTTGATCGAATTGGTTGAAAAATTTGTGCCACATAAAAAAATAATGAAGAAGCCTTTCCCTGTAATTACTTATAAAGAAGCGATGAATGAATATGGTTCAGATAAGCCGGATATACGCTTCGAGATGAAGATAGTGGATGTAAGCGATATAGCTTTAAACTCTGATTTTTCTTTGTTCAAGAAAGTCGTATCTGATGGAGGAGTCGTTAAAGCACTTCGTGTAGAAGGTGGTGCAAAATTCACAAGAAAAGAACTTTCCGACTATGAAGAAGTCGCAAAAATCTATGGAGCTAAAGGGTTGGCTTATATCATTGTGGAAAAAGATGGGTTAAAGTCCCCTATTGTAAAATTCTTTAAGGAAAACGAACTTAAGGAATTGATTTCCAGGTGTAACGCTAAGCATGGAGACGTAATATTCTTCTGTGCCGATAAATTTAAAACCGCCTGTGAGTCTCTCGGAAAAGTAAGACTTACGGTCGCTGAAAACTTTGGACTTTTGGATAAAGATTTATTTGCTTTCTGTTGGGTGAAAGACTTCCCAATGTTCGAATTGAATGAAGAGACTAAAAAGTTTGATGCAGTTCACCATCCATTCACTTCCCCTAAAAATTTGGCTGATTTTGACAAGGATCCAGGAAGCGCTATCGCAAAAGCTTATGACATTGTTTTGAATGGTTGCGAAGTCGGCGGTGGATCTATAAGAATCCACGATGGAGCTGTTCAGAAGAAGGTTTTTGATATTCTTGGCATAGCTGAAGCTGACGCCATGAGACGTTTTGGCCATATGCTTGAGGCTTTTCAATATGGAGCGCCTCCACATGGAGGAATAGCTTGGGGATTGGACAGACTTGTAATGATTTTTGCCGATGAGCCAAATATCCGTGAAGTTATAGCTTTCCCTAAGGATCAAAAGGCAAAAGATGTCATGCTTGGAGCTCCTTCCGAAATGCCTAAAGATCAAATCGAAGAACTACACATCAAAGTTACGGCAAAAGAATCCAAATAAATCACTTTAAGAAACACTCATTCTTGTGCTATAATTTATAGATAATTTTAAATAGTTTTGATGAACCAGTGGTTATTAATTGGGTTAGGAATTATAGGACTTATCGGACTTTTTGCCGGTATGGTTAAATATATTCGTTATCGAATGAATCTCGAAAGATCTTTCAATATGGTCTTTTTGGAGATAAAAGTTCCCAAGAAAGAGTCAAAAGAGGATCGTGAAGTTGAAGGTGAACAATTTTCGAATCAAAGAGACTTTAAAGAGATCAATTGTGGAATAATGATGCAATTTTATGAGGCCCTTCATAGTGTCTATGAGAACAGAATCGAGCATTTTTTCATGGGACAGGATTTTCTTTCTTTTGAATATGCCGTCTATGACGGATTGGTACATTTCTTCATTGTTTGTCCAAGAGAAATTTCAACTATTGTTGAAAAACAGTTAACCGCTTTTTATCCCGATGCCTACGTAGAACAAATCGACGATTATAATATTTTCAAGCCGGATAGCCATGTAGTTTCCACTTATATGGTTCCGGAGAAGAAATATTGGTATCCCTTCAAGGCTTATACCAGAATGACTGCGGATCCTTTGAATGGGGTTGTTAATTCCCTATCGAAGATTTCAAAAGATGACGGTGCTGCTATTCAGTTTATGATTAGACCTGTAAAAGAGGGTTGGCAAGAAAAAGGTCGTGAACAAGCCAGCGAAATTTTCCAAAACAAGAAACAGTCAAAATTCTCTTGGTATAATCCAATATCCTGGTTCGCTACAATGTTTGAATTGCTTTTCAAGGGTGAGAAAAGTGTCCTCAATATGGATAAAGATGGTGTCAGTACTAGAACAACTCCTATTACAGACGAGGAAGTAAAAGCCATGGAGGAGAAAAATTCCAAATCCGGATTTGAAACCATCATTAGACTTATTTCGTCTTCTGAAAACAAGAAAGAAGCCGTCACAAATCTTATAGGGATGAGAGGCGCTTTTGCTCAATTTAACACTCCGAATGGAAACTCATTCGAGCACACTAGATGGCACAACAACAGAACACTTGTCACAAATTTCATATTTAGAAATTTCCGCCGTGGATTCAAACAATACTTTTTCGAAAAACACATTCTTTTATCTTCAGATGAGTTGGCAAGCATGTTCCACATTCCAAATGTCAGATTCAACAAATATCCATGTATCGCATGGCAGAATTTCAAAATCGCTGCCGCTCCACCAAATATTCCTACAGATGGTATCCTTCTCGGTTACAATATTTATCGTGGAGAGAAAAAAGAAATTCGCATGAAGCGTGAGGATAGATTTAGACATTTCTACGTCATTGGACAGACCGGTACCGGTAAGTCTTCCATTTTGCAAGTAATGATCCGTCAGGACCTAAAGAATGGCGATGGCTTGTGTATCATAGATCCACATGGATCTCTTATTGAAGATATTTTGCCGTTTATTCCTAGAGAGCGAGCTGACGACGTAATCTACTTCGATCCTTCTGATATGGAGCGTCCGCTTGGTATCAATCTACTTGAGGCCGATTCCTGGGAAGAGAAAGAAATGGTCGCCCTTGATGCCATGAATATCATGATCAAACTCTTTGACGAGGAAGTGTTTGGTCCTCGTATTCAGGATTACTTTAGAAATGGTTGTTTAACTTTGATGTCCGATCCTCAGGGGGCGGCTCTTACAGATATCGTTCGCCTATTTACCGATGATGATTTCGCAAAGATGAAGAGACAACATATTACAAATCCGATCGTAGCTTCATTCTGGGACCATCAGATGGCAAAAACCGGCGCTCGTGAAAAACAGGAAATGATACCTTATTTCGCTGCTAAGTTCGGTCAGTTTGTTACGAACACCATGATGAGAAATATTATCGGACAAACCAAATCCGGATTTGATTTCTTCAAGGTTATGCAGGATAAGAAAATATTACTCATGAATCTTTCAAAAGGTACTACCGGAGAGGTAAACTCAAAACTTCTTGGTCTTATTCTCGTTCAAAAAATGCAAATGGCTGCTATGAAAAGGGCTAAGGTTCCTAAGGAACAGCGCTCAGATTTCTTCCTATATATCGATGAGTTCCAAAACTACGTAACCGAAAGTATCGAGGTTATCCTTTCCGAGGCCAGAAAGTATCGACTTGGACTGGCTATGGCGCATCAGTATCTTGCTCAACTTGGAGATGAGAGATCCGGCAAGAAAGGCCCTGATCTTAAAGGTGCCGTATTTGGAAACGTTGGTACTATGATGTGTTACAAGATTGGTGCACAGGATGCGGAACATATGGGAAAAGAGTTCGCTCCGGTATTTAGCGATCAAGATTTAATTAACATCGATAAATATAAGGCTGTCATGAAACTTTCTATCGACACTCAGCCTAGTAGACCGTTCAGTATCATCCCAGTAAATCCATATACAAGTGCCGGAGACAAGGAGGCTGCCGAAGCATACAAACAACTTTCAAGATTGAAGTATGGCAGAGAACGTGAATTTGTCGAGAAAGAGATTTTGAGAAGAATTGGTGCGATTTAGGCTTAGGGTAAAGGTTTTTTAGCTGTTTTGGCCAAAATTTATATGGCCATTTTTTATGTCTTCTTGCAAGTTTAGTTTCCAGTCCAGGAGCCAGTTTTGTGATATAATGTTCTGATTTAAAAACAAAAAAATGAAAAACAAAAACAGAAATAAAATTTGGTTTAGAAATGTATCTGCAATGCTTGTGAGCGTTTTTATTCTCAACCTTTCTACAGTTGTTGAGATGAATGTGGCATATGCGGATAACGAGGATGCCGGAGCGGAAACTGCTACCGACACTGTTGCAGAGGAAGAATCCGACCAACCTGTAATCGTAGATTCTAACGATTCTTCGTATCCTTTCACAAAGACTTTCACGATTTCCGCATATTATTCTCCACTGCCTTGTCAGGACAAATATGTAACGGGGAGTTACAAAACTGACATAAGACTTAATGGAGGTGGAGTTCATGGTGCTGATGGAACAAGTGTATACCCTGGAATGGTTGCTGCACCTAAGTCCTACGCATTCGGTACAAAGATGGAAATCCCTGGAATCGGTACTGTAGCCGTACATGATCGTGGAGGAGCCATAGTTCATGCGACAGAGAGAGGAAACACCTACGATCGTCTTGATATATGGATGGGATATGGAGACAAGGGTCTTAAAAGAGCTCTTTCTTGGGGCAAGAGAAATGTGGACGTAACCGTCTACGGAATTAATGGGGCCATAGCTGAGAACGTGTATCTTGGGAGTTATGATCCTTCCGAGTCAGTACCAAACGTATGTGAGAACCCAGATGATAACATGGTGGAGACTTACAATACTGCCGACAATAATACTGAAGAGGCTATAGATGAATTACAAGAGTTGGCAGACAAGTACGATATAGGAATCACTCCTCCAATCAATCAGAACTTAGATCTAGGAGATTCTGGAGACAAAGTCTCAAAATTACAGGAAGAACTTAGAAATCTTAACTTCTATAGAGGAGAGATAACTGGAAAATATGACAAAGTCACTGAACATGCAGTCTTTAAGTTCCAACAGTCTCAAGGATTGGTCGAAGACGAGGAAACTCAGGGCGCCGGTGTTTTCGGACCGAAGACTATGGCTAGTATAAATCAAATTATAAGCTCAAGAAATAAAAATAGAGTTCTCATCGCACAAGCAACAAGTGACTTTAATAGCGGAAAAATAAACAATATTTCCATAGGTCCACAGGTTTTGGTAGCTGAGCTTGATCCTGGAATTACCGCATCAGAAGTTAAGGTATTGCAGCGTTTTCTGAATGACCAGGGATATTTGGACGTTGATTCGTATTCCGAATATTTTGGAAATGCAACAAAAGAAGCTCTGATCCAATTTCAATTGGACAATAAAATAATTTCCACAAGAAAAGATACTGGAGCTGGGAGAGTTGGCCCTAGCACGCTAAAAACAATAAATTCAATGTCATAATTGGAGACGTGGCGCTTGTTAAAACTTGATAATTATTGTATAATTATATAATGAAATTAATAAAAATAAACATGTTTAAGATGTTTAAGGAAAATAGATTGATGTTTGAATTTGAACGTTGTGAAGGTGCTGATTATTTTAGGGATGGTGATGCTTTCGAAGATGAAGTTTGCAGAGATGACCAAAAAGATAAACCTAACAAGAAAGGGATTCTAGATGTTGCCGATAAAGGTGTGGCAAAACTCAATAATGCTGCCGCACTTGCTGATCGAAAAGAAGACCCAGCTGAACGCGAGGCAGATGAAGCTTCAAAGGTACTTGCTAGAAAAGAAGAAGAGCAAAGTAGGGCCGGGGACCTAGCGCAAGCGGAAGCAGTATTTGAAACTTGGCCACCTACTGTAGAATCCAATGTAGACACCAATCCTGGCCTGAGGGGTGAGGCAGAGGGGCAACGTGCTGAAGCCGATGATGAACATGGTGAAAGAATTGTTGCTAAAGAAGGTGTTGAGAAGCCACACCAAGCATAGAGGCAATTTCTTTTTCCAGTCTCAGTATCTTGTTCTGAATTTCTATCCTAAGCGATTCGTTATCACCCTTTTTTGCGTTGCGCTTTGTCCCTTCGGAAAATCTATTTTTCAGAGAGACTATTTTGTCATGGTCCACTCTTTTATCTGCATAGAATAGTATTTTTTCTTCCAAAGTTTTTAGAGTATCTATTTCATAAAAATCATGTTTTTCAACCAATTCGGCGAATTTTGGCTCTCCTCTATTTCTCAAGAAATCTCCTATAGCCCGAACATGTCCTATCTTCCCATATTTTTCGCGTAGATGTTCCCACATTTTCACATCTTCTTTTGTCATCTTTTGTTCAAATTGCGCTGGATCGAAGATTCTAAAATCACATACTCGAAATAAGTCATGCACAAGTGCCGCATTGAGTAACATTGTCTTATTCAGCTCGTACCCTTTTTTTATAAATTTATCCGCGAGAACTTCACATATATTCTTCACTTGCTCCATGTGCGCAATCACGTGAATCGGCACGTGGTATTTTTTATATAAATTTGAAATTTCTCTTTTATTCATTTATTTCTATTTTTCTAGTGTTTTTATCAACGTATTCCAGCCTGACGTCTATTCTTTTCTTTGGTAAAGTTTTTATCATCCTATCCGCCCATTCTATTATAACTATGTTGCCTCCTATCAATATTTCATCTATTTCCATTAATATGATGTCATTCATCTCCTCCAGTCTATATAAATCTAGATGGAAAAAATCTTTCAAGTCACGAGGGTATTTCCTTATGTAGTTGTACGTAGGACTTTTGATAAGATCTTTTTTTATACCTAACTCCTCAGCAATGGCTTTTGTAAGGGTTGTTTTTCCCGTACCGAGATCCCCAAAAAGACATATTATTCCACCGTTTTCTACCTTTCTGGACAATATCTTAGCTATCTCGCAAGTTTCCTTCTCGCTCTTTGAGATCATGTGCGTTGATTATGTTATGGAAATTTGCTATAATTATATGATTTAACAAACCAAAAACAAACATAAAAGATGAATAAAACTCCTAAAAAATTGCATAAGCATAGGCAGCATAAACATTTTGAGAGTAGGGTTTTCCTTACTATTGCCGTAACAGTTGTTCTTTCTACGGTTGTTTATTTTATGGGAGGGATGCCTTCTTTATATAAAGCTAGCGTTGTAAGTGTTCCAGAGCACGCACCTTTCAATGGTACAACTTATCCCGTGAAGAAAGTTCCAAACTGGGTAAAACTTACTTCCGCTCAATTTAAGGTTTCTTATGACGAAATTCCTAGTTTCATAGATACTCCTGAATATGATCCTGACAATCTACAGACTTTAGTTGCAAATTTGAAATGGGGAGATCCTGCAGGAAATGATATTAGAAATCAAAAAATCACATATGCGGTTGCCTATATGGCAGGATATGACAATAGTAATGAAGAGCTTTCCGGGTCTCATCCGGCCGTAGATATAAAAATTCCTAAGGGAACCCCTGTATATTCTATTGCTAATGGAACTGTTATAAAAGCTAGCACTCAGAGTGATGGGTTTGGCCATCATATAGTGGTTCAGCATAATAACGTCCCTACATTGAAGAGCAAAAAAGCAAAAACTACTCTTTTCAGTAGCTATAGTCATTTGGATGACGTAGATGTTGCTGTTGGAAAGGTTGTAAAGAAGGGGCAAAAAATTGGAACTTCAGGACAAACTGGAAACGCATCTACTCCACATTTACATTTTCAAATAGATACAGAAGATGCGCCTTATCATCCTTTCTGGCCATTTACATGGAAAGAGTCTAGAGATGCCGGACTGGATTTCTTCAGTGCCGTAAATGCCGGGCTAGGAAAAGAAAAGGGGTTACAGGCTACGATAAATCCTATGGAATATGTACAGAAATATTTGGATGCCGGATCTAGCAATAATGATGACAGTAATGATGACGATGATAACTCCAATTCGAATAATAACTCTAATTCTGACGACAACTCTAATTCCAATAATTCTTCTAACGACACTCCATCCGATTCGGATTCATCTTCGAATAATGCAGACTCTTACGTAGATAATAATTCCAATGATAATACAGATGACACATCGAATGACTCTACAAATGTAGCCGATGATTCGAATGATGATACGGATACTCCTAAAGCAGAGGATGTAAAATTGGTATTCGACATAGATGTTCAATCTAAATATTATGTTGGACGTGATGCTCCATATACAATCACTCTGAAAGATTCTTCTGGTAATAAATGGACGGATGGATTTTCCGGAGAGGCCTTTGTGGCTTCAAGTAACACAGGAAGTGTTGCCGTAGATAGTTCTATTTTGAACGTATTATCATTCAGAAATGGCACTTACAGTGGCAATTTCAAAAAGATGAAAGAAGGAAAATATAAAGTTAAAGTAACTTATAACGGTAGCATTTTCTATTCAGATCAATTCGAGGTTTCTACTATTTTATCCGAGAACGGATTTTTTACGGATGTTCCAGTTTCAAACTCTAACTATGTAGCCATTCAATATCTTGTAGATGAAAAAATTATCAATGGATATAGCGATGGGACTTTTAAACCTAATGCTAAAGTAAATCGTGCCGAAGCTCTTAAAATAATTCTTGAAGGAGTAGACATGAATCTTTCCAAAGGCAAGATGCCGTTCAAAGATGTAAAATCAGACGAATGGTTTTCCAAATATGTTTATACTGCCTACAAAAAAGGTGTAGTTGAAGGAAATCCAGATAAAACATTCCGGCCTAATAAGACCGTAAATAAAGCTGAATTCTTCAAAATTCTTCTTAACGGAATGGACGTAAAGGTCGAAGAATCCATAGATGAAAATCCTTTCGCCGATGTTGATAAAACCGATTGGCATGCTCCATATTTTGCAAAGGCCAAAGAACTAAAAATTATAGATGAGGGCACTGATAAAGTGAACCCTTCTGCCGATATGACTAGAGGCGAAGTTGCTCAGGCCATATATAGATTGCTCACAGTTTCAGACAAAAAAGTGGCTAGCAACTAGAAAGATTCACTTGCGAAAAATGCATGAAACATAGTATAAAAACCTAGCAGGTTTTATTTTAATATGCTCGCGTAGCTCAGCTGGATAGAGCAGCGCCCTTCTAAGGCGAAGGTCACAGGTTCAAATCCTGTCGCGGGTAGATAGGAAAACTTTAGAAAAGTTTTCCTCGCTTTCAAAATAGCGGTTTTTGCCCGAACTTCCTTCGCTTTGGCTCGTATTTCCCAATGAGAACGTTTTTTATTTCTATTGGTCCGATACCCGTATATAATGTAACCAAATATTTAACAAATACACACCATGGGTAAAGGAGACAACAGAGACAGAGGTAGAGAGAAAAAGAAACCAAAACAGAATAAAGATAAGAAAAAGAAGTAAAAAGTCTTATATTTTTATTATCTCGAAAAACAGAAGCAGCTCCAATATGAAGGCTATGCTATTGTTTAGTATGTGGAACGCTATCGCTGGGTAAAGCGATTTGTTTTTTATAACCAATGAATTGATTATCAGTCCGAGTATAAATATCGGGATGATGCTTTTGAGCTGCAAATGAAGTAATGCAAAAATCCCCGACGTGATTATGGTCCCCCATGTCCCTCCTATTTTATCGACCAGTGTTCTCAATATAAATCCTCTGAACACCAATTCTTCAATTACTGGCGCTATTCCGATTATCATAATTCCGGCTATAAGCATGCTAAAGATGGTGTTTCCAAATAGAGGTAATATCTCTTCTTGCATCTCGTATCCCGGGATTTTTATTCCTGTAAAAAACATGAATATGCCAACCATGAATGTAATTCCGATATATTTTCCGTAACCTTTTAACGATTCCCCTATGACTTTCCAAAATTTCATCTTTATAACCCCAAAACTCGCGGATGATAGACAGTTTTTCTTAATTGATATAACAATAATAGGCAGAATAAGCGCTATGCACTGTAGCAAATAGAGTAACAAGAAATAGAAACTTTTATATTCTGATGTTTTTATACTCAGATTTATTCCCCAATAATAAATACTCAAGACTCCAAATCCCAGTATAGTTGCTGTAGCCAAAAAGTAGTAAATAAGGTCTCTTATACCCCAAGGTGCTTGAAAAATCCTGTTCATTATATAGAATGTAAATATATTCTTGCCTCATCTTATCTTTATTATGAAATTACGTGAAGGAGAACATATTCTGAAAACTTTCAAGCACCATCCGATGCCTTTTGCGTGGCAAGTCCTTAAGGCTCTTGTTTTGATGATACCGTTCTATTTGATTGTCTCGATTTTCAGTACCGACCTTTCAGTCGGATGGGCCGTTATAGTTCATATAGTGACTATTTCATTTTTCTCTCTTATTCTTTTGTATATGACTTTGATCTATTGGATGGATAAGTTGGTTGTAACTAATCAAAGAGTTGTATATAAAAACTACAAATACCTAACTATAAGCGAAGAAGCTGAAACTTTTTTGGATGATATTCAAGATATAACTACGAAAGAGAATGGGATATTGTCCTATTTCTGGATTTTTGATTATGGATTGATTACAATAGAAACCCCCGCTTCCGACGTTACTATAGTCTTTGAAGATGCGCCTGATCCAGAAGGAATTCGCCAATTAATTTTTCACACAAGAAAGCAATAAACATGATTCAAAGTAATGAGGAAAATTTAGAACGTATTGTTACCGCAAAACAGACTGATACAGATCCTTTTGAAAATAAGCTACGCCCCAGAAGCATAGATGAATATGTCGGACAGTCGACCATAAAAGAGAATTTGAAAATAGCTATAGAAGCTGCTAAAAAAAGAGGTGAACCGCTAGATCATATTCTCCTTCATGGTGCAGCCGGACTTGGCAAAACAACTCTAGCGAATATAATTGCCAATGAATCTGGAGTCAGTATAAAAACTACTTCTGGACCGGCTCTCGAGAAACAAGGAGACATAGCATCTATAATCTCCAATCTGAATGAAAATGATATTTTATTTATAGATGAAATTCACAGAATGAAACCTGTGGTTGGTGAAGTTTTATATTCCGCAATGGAGGATTTCGGAATAGATATAATAATCGGGAAGGGTCCATCCGCGAGAACTATGAGAATAAACCTACCCAGATTTACTTTGATTGGGGCAACTACAAAAGTGAGCATGCTGGCATCTTCTTTAAGAGATAGATTTGGGAATGTGTTACGATTCGAGTTCTATACCGAGCCAGAGATCAAGCAAATCATTATAAGGTCTGCAAAGATTTTGGGCTGTAAAATAAATGACGAATCCGCCACCTTCCTGGCAAGATCATCTAGAAGAACTCCTCGTATTGCAAACAGGTTACTGAAAAGAGTTAGAGATTATGCCGACGTGAAAAATCAATCCACGATCAATATAGAAATATTGAAAGAATCTCTACTTGGATTAGGAATAGATGCTATCGGCCTAGATAATACCGATCGTGAGATTTTGTCTTTGATTATTGAGAAATTTAATGGGGGGCCTGTCGGCCTGAATACAATTGCGGCAGCCACCGGTGAAGAAGAGGATACTATCGAAGATATCTATGAACCGTTTTTATTACAAATGGGCTTTTTAGATCGCACTTCTCGAGGTAGAATTGTTACACCACGTGCCTATAAACATTTAGGCATCAACATATTAAAATAAATAACCAATTTCATATGAAGAAAAAAATTGTTTTCCTTAGTTGTGTACTTGTTATACTTGGCATTTTTGGCGGGTGCTCCATATTTGGTGGAGATGACGCCGATCTTAGTACTCTAGAAGGAATATTGACAGAACAAACTGTCACTGACGGTTATCCCGGCACTCACATCCTTACTGACGATGTTGGCACCGTTACTCCTCTTACCAGTATTTCCGTTAAACTTTCCGATCCTCAATATTTAAACAATAAAGTTGAAGTGACTGGAAAATTGAATGACGATAAAATTTTTGAGGTGAAATCCATCCTACTCGTTGCTCTAGTGGACCAAACTTATAAACCTGGAGAATTTGTGTCATATGAAAATGGGATCTTGGGATTTAAAATAAAATACTATTCCGACTGGCAGCTGACTGAAGGTACCGATAGTCTAACTCTCCGCGCTCCAACAAAAAATGGAGTTATAAATAGCGATCAGATATCTATTTCCAAGACCGTTTACAATTACCTTCCAACAACGCCTACCTCTCCCGTTACTCTAAAAGTGAACTCTGATAATTTCACTGATCAGGTAAAACCAGATGCTACGTCAACTACTACACCTGCCGTCACTCCTGCAACGGAGACTCCCCTATCTTCATATTTTGCAAAGATGGGAAAATCTGACTTAATAATGAAAAAAATCGGTCCTGACAATATTGATGCTGTATTTATGGACGATGGATTCAACAGGCTCGATTACTATGTCTATCGCCCTGGTTATGTTTATAAGATTTCTTTCATACCTTCAGTAAGTAATTACTTGGTTGATAATAAAACAATTTTTACTCAAATTGTTGCAGAGTTTAAGTTTGTAGATTTTGGTACTGAAATAAAAAATGAAGCATCAACAACACTATCTGCCGTTCAAAAAGAGGTCTTCCTTCCTAAAATGGATGTAGATACTAAGCCTGTAACCGATAAACCGGCTACCGGAATTGTTCCTCCTCCAGTCAATACCACTCCTGGAGCAGCGGCTTCCTTACCTACGTCCGTACCTGTTCTCAGCGATGTTACGTTTGCGACTTTTACAAGTGTTGGGTTTAAATTTTCAGTAGATTATCCAAAAAATTGGTATTTTGCAGGAAATAAATCTGAGGCTGCAGATGCCGCTTTCTATTTTAACTTCTCTAATAATAAACCCGTAAAGGATCAGGTTGACCCTACCGTTCAATTGGATATTTATACCGGAGCTATGCCAAAAACAGATCCTCGTTGTTCCGTTTTCAACTTAGGAAACAGTAATGAGTCTTATGTATGCTATTCAGAGGTCCAGGAAGTATATGTAAAAGCTGGGAATAAAACATTTAGACTCGAAACAACTGATCCTAAGTACACAGATATAATGCTGAATATGGCGGCCAGTATCGAAAGCGTTGAATAATTCACGATATTTTATTGTTGACTTTGGATCATTAGCACTCTATAATTCTGAGTGCTAATAGATATTAAAACTATATTTAAACCCTAAAGTAAAGCATAAATAAGCCATCCGCGGTTCATTTTAGAGAGAAAATGTGGTAGAATTACTTGAAATTAAAAGATATTAAAAACAAAAAATATATGAGTGATTTCGCACAGTTCGATAAGTTTACAAAGGAAGCTAAGCAAGCCCTTATGGTCGCCCAGGAAAAAGCTAGGGACGGTAAGCTTAATTATGTAGGTACTGAACATATACTTATTGGTATTTTGTCTCAGGAAAATTCTCTGGGAGCTTCAATTCTTCTGAATTTTGGTGTTTCCATGGAGAATGTAAACCTGGTTCTAAAGACTGTTGGAAGAAGCAGTGCTCCTGTCACCTCTGATCAGCCGGCAGGACTTAGTGGATTTGCCAAAGAAGTTATTGAAGAAGCTGTAAAGACCGCTCATGAATTTGGACATTCTTTCGTTGGAACTGAGCACCTTTTATACTCTTTAGTTTGCCAGAAAAATACTGCCGCTACTGTTATTTTGGAAAATATGAAAGTTTCCCCTGATGATGTGAAAGAGCAGATTTTGGAAGTTTTTCAGAAGGCTAGAGAAATTCCTAATGGTCAAATGAATGGAGCCAACATGCCAAAGAATCCTCAGATGATGAATCCTATCGAATTCTTTTTGGCTGGACTACATGGAGTTCTCACTGGTCAGCAAAAAGAAGGGTATAAAGACGCATATAAACATAAGAAAAATGATGGTGAAAAAACCGCTACTCCAGCTTTGGATTATTTCACTACAAATTTGGTGGATGAAGCGAAAAAGGGAGAAATGGATCCAGTTATCGGCAGAGATAAGGAAATCGAACGTGTAATCAGTATTCTTTCAAGAAAGACTAAAAATAATCCTGTTATCATTGGTGAATCTGGAGTTGGTAAAACTGCTGTTGTTGAAGGACTCGCCCAGAAAATCGCCAAAGAATCTGTTCCGGATAACATGCTGGATAAAAAAATCCTTTCATTATCTATGTCAGCCGTAGTTGCCGGCACGAAATACAGAGGTGAATTTGAAGAAAGAGTAAAACAGATCATTGATGAAGTTTCTTCTCAAGAAAATGTCATTTTATTTATCGACGAGTTACATACTATTATGGGTGCTGGAAGTGCAGAAGGAAGCTTGGATGCTGCAAATATTTTGAAGCCTGCTCTTTCTCGTGGAAAGGTTCAGGTGATTGGTGCTACTACGACAAACGAATACAGAAAAAATATTGAGAAAGATGCTGCATTAGAGAGACGTTTCCAGCCTGTAATGGTCGAAGAACCTAGCGTTCCGGATTCTCTTTCCATTCTAACTGGAATTCGTGAAGCATTTGAGGACCATCACAATTTACTTATTACTGATGATGCACTTGAGGCTGCAGTAAATTTATCAAAAAGATATGTAAATGATCGTTTCTTGCCAGATAAAGCTATCGATCTTATAGACGAAGCTGCTGCAAAAAAACGTATCCAGCACAATACCGACAATGACAAGGTTAAGAAATTACAAAAGAAACTAAATGGCATTACAAAAAAGAAAGAAGAATGTGTTTCAAAACAAGATTATGAAATGGCCGCTGAGTTCAGAAATAAAGAACTTGAGTTATTAAAGCAGATCGAAAAAGAAAAATTTATAAAAGTTCCTAGGGCTGAAAGAGAAAAATTGGACTCTGATGACATTGCAGAAGTCGTTTCTACGATGACCGGAGTTCCGGTTACCAGATTGGTGAAAGACGATATTTCCAGATTGAAAGCATTAGAAGTTTCATTAAAGAAAAGGATTATTGGCCAAGACGAAGCAGTCACGGCTATCGCGAAATCTATCCGAAGATCCAGGGCCGGATTTGCCGATGAGAGGAGACCTATCGGATCTTTCATATTCATGGGACCTACCGGAGTTGGTAAAACTGAATTGGTTAAAGCCATCTCCGAGGAAGTATTCAATGATAAGAATGCTTTGATTAAGATAGACATGAGTGAGTTCATGGAAAGACATAACACTTCAAGGCTCGTAGGAGCTACTGCAGGATATGTGGGATATGAAGAAGGAGGACAATTGACTGAGGCAGTAAGGAGAAAACCATATAGTGTAATCTTGTTTGATGAAATCGAAAAAGCTCATCCGGACGTGTTCAATCTATTGTTACAAATCCTTGAGGATGGTCAATTAACAGATGCTAAAGGACGTGCTGTGGATTTCAAAAACACTGTAGTTATTATGACTTCGAATATCGGTGCTAAAAAATTAACAGAAAAGGCTGCACCTATCGGGTTCTCCACAAAAACCAATGAACTTGAAAAAGCCGAAGAGGACTTTGAAGTCATGAAAGAAGAAATATTGAAGGAGCTTAAAAATCATTTCAAACCTGAGTTTTTGAACAGAGTCGACAAGGTTGTGGTATTCCATGCTCTTACAAATGAGAACATCAAGGAAATAGTAAAATTGAATTTGAGTTATTTGGAAAAACGTCTAGCTCCTAAAAGAATCAAGCTGAATATCACTCCTGGAGCATTGGATGTTTTGGCTAAGGCTGGCTACGACCCTAAGTTTGGCGCTAGACCTGTCAGAAGAGCTATTCAAGAAATGGTTGAAGATCCTTTGACTGAGAAATTCTTGGATGGCGTGTTCAAAGAGGGAAACACCGTAAAACTTGTAAAAGCTAAGGCTGGAATTGATTTAGTAAAGGCATAAAGATTTAGGAAAACTTTAGAAAAGTTTTCCTCGCTTTCAAAATAGCGGTTTTTGCTCAAACTTCCTGCGCTTTGGCTCGTATTTTCCAATGAGCAGGAAACCACTATACCTCCTCATTGAAAAATACTACGCCTTGCTTCGGAAGTTTCTCGCAAAGTTTTATCATAATAATCTCATGCCTGTATTTCTCGTGCTGCGCAACGTCTTCTCACAGACATATAATACTCATTTTTCGTTGACATTTCAGCATGCTCTCAATATAATCCTCTCGCTTTCTTTAGTTTTAAGTATTTTTAGTACGCAAGACACTTATGTGCTAAAAGAAGGCTTTATATTTTAAGACGTCTTGCTACACACGGTTTATGGCAATTAAAAAGAAGAAAAGCTCAGTGATGGAAGAGCTTATTACCGACTCTTATGAGTTGAGTTTCCCGAAGCCAGGTACATTGGTAGACGGAACAATTATCACCATTTTGAAAAACAAAATCCTTGTTGATCTAGCAGGGTTTTCTACCGGAGTTATTTCTGGGCAAGAAGCTCATGACAGCACAGGAACAATAAAAAGCTTGAAAGTCGGAGACGAGATTTCAGCTTATGTTCTTGAGGAAGAAAATGAGGACGGTTTAATCGTTCTATCTCTTAGAAAAGCTAGCCAGAAAAAGACTTGGAATCAATTCATTGAAGCTTATGAAGCAAACAAAGTTATCACCATCACTTGTAATGAAGCTAATAAAGGTGGACTCTTGCTTAATATCGATGGAATCAAAGGATTCTTACCTGTTTCACAACTTGCTCCTCTTCACTATCCACGTGTAGACGGTGCAGATAGCAATCAGATTCTTACAAGACTCTCAAAACTTACAAGCATCCCTCTTACTGTTAAGATCATCAACTTAGACAGAGATGGTGGAAAATTAATCTTCTCTGAGAGAGCTGCGGAAGAAGAATCTAGACAAGGTTCTCTTGATAAATTGATAGTTGGACACAAAGTTAAGGGCAAAATTAGTGGTATCGTTAAATTCGGTATATTCGTAACCTTCAATGGTCTTGAAGGACTTGTTCATATCTCTGAAATCGCTTGGGGGCATGTAAAAGATCCTAATGACTACGGAAGATTAGGAGATGAAGTGGAAGTATTGGTAATTGGAAAGGAAGGCGATAAGATCAGCTTATCTATGAAGAGACTAGTTCCGGATCCATGGATCGAAGCTAGTAAGAAATACAAAGTTGGAACTATCATCGAAGGAGAAGTGAACAGAATCACTCCATTTGGTGCTTTCGTAAAATTAGACGATGAGATCAATGGACTTATTCATGTTAGTGAAATCACTAGCGAAGAAGTTACTGATCCTAACCAATTTATAAAGGCCGGTGAAAAGGTTAAAGCAAAAATCATTGCTATCGACCCTGAAGAACACAGAGTAGCTCTTTCTCTTAAGGCTATGACTGAAAAGAAAGAATCAAAGAAAGACGACGACAGTGAAGAGAAAGAAGAGAAGAAAGCTAAAAAATCAAAAAAAGCTGATAAAGAAGAGGCTGAAGAAGAAGCGGAAGATAAAAAAGAAACAAAAAAGAAGAAAGTGACAGCGAAAGAGTAAAGGATTTTTTCAATCTAAATTTAGAGAGAGCCCTAGTGATAGGGCTCTTTTTAATATAAAATTCTGGCATGGAATTGAACAAAGAGCAAAATCAGGCCGTCCTTCATAAAAATGGACCTTTGTTGATTATTGCTGGTGCCGGGACTGGGAAGACAAGAGTGATAACTTCCAGGATTTTGCATTTAATCAATAATGAAGGAGTGGATCCTGGTGAGATCTTGGCTCTAACCTTTACTGAAAAAGCCGCACAGGAAATGGTAGAGCGTGTGGATATCGAAATGAAACTCGGATATGAGGAAATCTGTATCAAAACTTTTCATTCTTTCTCTGATCACTTACTGCGTGAAGCTGGCCACGAAATAGGATTAAGTAGGAATTATAAATTGCTTACCGCTTTTGATCAGTGGTTTTTCTTCAAGAAACATCTTTTTGATTTCGATCTGAACTATTACAGACCTTTGGGCAATCCGAACCATTTTATCTATGATTTACTAAGTCATTTCAACAGGCTCAAGGATGAAGTCATTATGCCTGATGCTTATATAAAATATGCTGAGGGAATTGAGGATGAAGATGAGAAAAAAAAGGCAAAAGAAATCTCTTCCGCATTTAAGCAATATCAACAGTTTCTGATAAAAGATAACGCATTGGATTTTGCAGATCTCACTTACTATGTACTTAAATTGTTCAAGGAAAGACCTGCCGTCTTAAAAGAATATCAAAATAAATATAAATATATCCTTGTGGATGAATTCCAGGACACAAACTATGCTCAGTTTGAGTTGGTTATGAACTTGGCAAAAGGACACAAAAATATATGTGTGGTTGGAGATGATGATCAAAGTATTTATAAGTGGAGAGGTGCAAGTTTGAGCAATATCTTGCAGTTTGAAAAACATTTTCCCGGCGCAGAGAAAATAGTTCTATCTACAAATTATCGAAGCACGCAAAATATCCTAGACTCTGCATATAAGCTTATTCAGAATAATAATCCCGATAGGCTTGAGGTCAAAAATAATGTAAATAAGCACTTGAAATGTTCTGTTTCAGAAAATGAGAGCGTGCAAGTGCACCATTTCAACTCCTTCCTGGATGAGGCTGAATTTGTAGCTAAAAATATTCAAGAAATACAAAAGAGGGAGAATTTAGCATTTAGTGATTTCGCAATCCTCATAAGGGCAAATGATTTGGGCAATTCTTTTGTAACTGAACTGGAAGCTTTGCAGATCCCCTACCAAGTTAGAAATCCGAAAGGCCTTCTATCTCTCCCTGAGATAAAGGATTTAACTGCCGTACTGAGATTTCTTGCAAATCCATTTGATGACGTATCTTTGCTGAGAATTTTAAAAATCGATGTTTTTGGTGTCAGCATGGCTAAAATTCTAGAGATCTTGAACTTAAACAAGAAGGATCATCTCATAAATTTGCTCAAGAGTTCCAATCTGACTATTCCCGGAACTGAGACTGGAGAAGAAAAACTGAAACAAATTTTGGATCACCTTACTGAATTCTCGAAAAATAATTCTGCAGGACTTACGTGTAATGAGTTCCTGCAAAAATCCGGATATTTGCAGGACTTAATCGACAAAGAGAAATTCGAAGAAATTGAGAATATTAATGAGTTCGCAAAACATGTTGCCAGGTTCGAAAGAGAGAACGATCGTAAAAGTGTCATGGATCTCGTATCGTATTTAGATCTACTTGAAGAGGCAAATTTTACTCTTCATGGAGACCAAACTCCAGATAAAGATGCCGTGCAGATTCTCACCGTACACAGTGCAAAAGGATTAGAGTTCCCATATGTTTTTATAGTGAATACCGTTAAGGGAAGATTCCCTTCTACGAAACGCCGAGACGCTTTTGATATTCCGGATGAATTAACCAAGGAAATTTACCCTGAAGGGGATTTTCATCTACAAGAAGAGCGAAGACTTTTTTATGTCGCAATGACTAGAGCAAAAAGAAAATTATTTATCACTTATAGCGATCAGTATGAGGGGAATAGGAAATGGAAAATTTCACCTTTCGTAGAAGAAATTGAAGAAGATAAAAAAGTAGAAATTGTCCCACACAAAAAAACTGAATCTTCTATAAAGAAACTTTCTGACTTCAAAAAACCAAAGGCTCATATTTTCAACCTTCCGCCTTTCAAAAAAGGCAAACTGAGTTATAGCCAATTTGATACTTTCAAAACCTGTCCGCTAAAATACAGTTACAGATACATGATGAAGGTTCCCGTTCCACCTTCACATGCCTCAAATTTCGGATCAAGTGTTCACAATACCATGAATGAATTCTATCAATTGCTAAAATCCGGTGAAGAAACTTCTTTAAAAAAACTCGAAGATATATATGAGAAGAACTGGATTCCTTACGGGTATGAGAGTTTCGAACATGAAGAACTTAGAAAAAAACAAGGATTGGAAATATTGAAAAATTATTATGAGAAAAACAGTAAACCTTGGGTTGTTCCTACTTATTTGGAAAAGCCTTTCAATGTGAAATTTGGCGATGCATTTATAAGCGGCAGAATAGACCGAATAGATCGTCTGAGCGATGGTACTTATGAAGTTGTTGATTATAAAACCGGCAGAGTAAAAGACGGCATGAACTTGCAGAAAGATTTACAACTGTCCGTATATGCTTGGGCGTGTAGAGATGTACTGAAAATTCCAGTATCCAAACTTAGTCTCTACTATTTGGAGGATAATGAAAAATTTTCTACCACTAGAACCTCTGAACAAATTGATAAAACCAAAGATGAAATAATGGATATTATAGCCGAAATGGAGAGTTCAGCGTTTGCTCCAACTCCCGGGTTTTATTGTAGGTTCTGTGATTTTAGGGCTATATGCCCCGCAGTCTAGAATTTGTAATCTGTCTCAGCACTGTTGTTGTCTTTGTTGTCTTCTTCAATGCTGTTTTCCGTATCGACTGCAAACTTTACCTTTCCTGTGTTTGGAGTTTTCTCACGTGGTATTTCGTATGTAAAACTAAACGAATCTCCAGGCTCCATTCTTGTATATGAATCTACATTTGAAAACACCTCTTTCCCATTTACGTAAATCGCATACTTGAAAGGAGTTTTTCCGTCTACGCTGCCTGGTCCTAGGTTTGCTATTGTGCATGACACTTTCATTTCTTTTTCGTCTCCAGTTGGCATCACAACATTTAATTTTCCTGAGAGGTCTGGCTTTACGATGTTCTCTTCTATATTTTGTCCTGGTTGATTTAAAAGTTGGCCCTTAAATAATCCTCCGTTCTTTGTTGAAAATCCTATAGCTAAAGCGGCTACAGCTACCACCATAACAGCTATAACAATTTTTAATTTCTGTCCCATAATAATATTTGGTTAGAGTTGATTGTGTAGGTGAATTTTAAACTTCAACGTTTGGTTTGTCTACTAAAATAGGAGAAACTTCTCCACCTTGTTTCCCTTCTGTGATTTTATATACGTCTTTATCTATTTTGTTGAACTCTTTGTAAGCTGAATTGTACATGTTTACAGTGGTGCCAAGATTGCTACCGAGTTTTCCCATATATTCCTCATATGCTCCAAGATGCTTTCCTAGTTCCCCCACCCTTTTTATTATCTCTTTCACAGACTCTTCCATTTTCAGAGCCTTGAGACCCTGTAGCACTGTCTCAAGATATGCAAAGAAAGACGTAGGAGACACAATAATCACATGTTTCTTGAATGCATATTCTATCAAATCCGTAGTATTGATGTTCAGTGTGCCCACCTTGTAAATCATGAGGTTATAATAAATTCCTTCTGCCGGAATAAACATAAACGCAAAATCCGTAGTGTCTTCGTTTGGACGAATGTATTTTGAAGTTTCGTCGATTCGATTCTTTATATCCAATTTAAATTCTTTTTCTAACGTGTCTCTACGTTTCTCATCTTTCTCTTCCATTATCTTGTTATATTTCTCGAGAGAAAATTTCGCATCTATCGGAATAATATGTTTGTGATAGAAAATTGCGGCGTCCACTATCTCCCCATTCTTGAATTCATACTGCATCTTGTACTGATTTGGCTGAAGAACCTGGGAGAGAAGAGTTTCTAAAAAGTACTCTCCTAGAATTCCTCTCTGTTTCGGATTTTTTAGAATATTTTCCAAACTCTGCATTTGTTCAGAGAAATTCAATACTTGTTTGTTCGTCTCATCCAACTTTGTAAGCCTCTCTGTTACATCTTTTATAACTGATGCACTTTGAGCGAATTGTTTTTGTAGAGTATCCGAAGAATGCTGTAGGCCTTTGGCTAAGCGATCATTTATGTTGTTCAAAAGTAGCTGTGTCTCTTTCTTAGTATCTGATCCTGTTTGTCGTATTTCTTTTTTTAGAGACTCTATATATTCAAGCAGAAGCTTATTCTCTCCAGATTTATCCAGGTCTTTCAGTTTATATACAAGGAAAATAATCCCAAGAATTACTCCGATTCCTATTATAATTAATGCCATTTCCATATTTTCGAAATTATTTGTAGCTAGAGTATACATTTTTTAAAAAATTTATCAAAAAAATGTAGGTTTTCCTTTACAATAGAGCGATTTTTACGTAAACTCGTTATGCTTTTAAAGGAAATTTAAATTATTTATGTCAACAAAACTCACTGATTTAGCAGAAAAGTTGGGCATAGACTCGAAGGAGTTGAGGGACAAGATTAAGGAATTCGGCTTTGACGTTTCTCCCAAAGCTAGAGTTATAGATGATGAAACTGCGGAGTTAGTTTTTGCTGAGCTCAACAAGAAAACAGAAGATACTGTTACTGCGCCGGAGACACCGGAAGAAGAGACCGATGTTGCCGAGATATATGATGAGATCATTTCACAACAGAGAGAAAGAGAAATAGTTAAAAGCCAAAGAAAGAAAACTGCCGGTAGGGATAAAGTTGCCACATTCAAGACCAAGGAAGAACAAGATAGAGAATATGCTGCAAAACAATTGGCGGATAAAACTTTTGAAATTCCTGATGTTATCACAGTGAAAGAACTTGCTGAAAAAACTGGTATAAAAGCTGCGAAAATTATTGGAGAGTTGATGAAAAATGGTATCCTGGCGAATATCAACCAAGAGATAGATTTCGAGACCGCTCAGATTATCACTGATGATATGGGCCTTAAATTGAAGAGGAAAAGAGTAGCCGCCGACGCAGAGGATTTTTTTGCCGGAGATATTTCGAATCTACTCAAGGAAGATGACAAATCTCTACTGAAAGAGAGACCACCTGTTGTTTGTGTAATGGGTCACGTAGATCATGGTAAGACAAAGTTATTAGACCGTATTCGTGAAACAGATGTAGTCTCTACCGAATCAGGTGGGATTACACAGCATATCGGCGCTTATCAAGTAATGAAGAAAGGTAAATTGATTACCTTCTTGGATACTCCCGGACATGAAGCTTTTACTGAAATGAGAGCAAGAGGTGCAAAAGTTACTGATATTGCTATTCTTGTTGTTGCTGCAGATGAGGGAGTAAAACCACAGACTATAGAGGCTTTAAATCATGCATTAGAAGCAAAAGTTCCTATAATTGTTGCTTTGAATAAAATGGATAAACCGGATGTGAATCCGGATAGAGTGAAAGCTGAACTTGCGGAACATGGACTTCAGCCTGAAGAATGGGGAGGAACTACCGTAATGGTTCCTATTTCTGCTCTTACTGGAGATGGAATAGATACTCTGCTAGACATGATTCTGCTCACTGCTGAGATGCTTGAACTTAAGGCAAATCCAGATCGTGAGGCAGTTGGAACTGTAGTAGAGGCTCATTTGGATCACAGCGTTGGTCCTGTTGCAACTATTCTTGTAAATACCGGAACTCTTCATATATCCGACAATATTGTTGTAGGAGATGCTTATGGGAAAATAAAGTTGATGAGAGCTCATAACGGGAAATCCATAGATGTTGCTCCTCCATCTACTCCTGTTTTGATCGCAGGATTGAGTCAGACTCCAAAGAGTGGAGATATCTTACAAGTAGTTAAAACAGACAAAATAGCTAAAGAGAAAGCAGGAGAAGTTGAGTTGTTATTGAAGAAAAAAGGTGAAGAAAAAGTTTCCGGATTGAGTCAGGCTATTATGAGTGTTGTTGCGAGTAAAAGTTTAAAAATAGTTTTGAAGGCTGACACAAAAGGATCTCTTGAGGCAATTATTCAATCTTTGGCTAAAATCAAAGATGAAGCAGCATCTGTAAAAATTATCCATAGTGGTGTCGGATTGATTTCTAAGTCTGATCTTATGATGGCTTCTGCCAGTCATGGTATCGTTGTTGGATTCCATACCGACTTCGACTCACCTATCGTTTCTAAAATTGCCGAAAAAGAAGGAGTAGAGGTTAGAAAATATCTGATTATTTACGATTTAATAAATGAGATGAAGGCTTTCTTAAGCGGAATGCTTGAACCTGATGTCGTTGAGACTATCCTCGGTCGCGCACAGGTAAAACAGATCTTCTTGAGCAAGAAAAATGATATGATTATTGGGTGTAGGGTTCTCTCTGGGAAAATTCAAAATAAGGCTAAGGTCCGAGTCATTCGTGGACGTACAGCTGAAGATACTGATAATATAGTCGGGAAGGGATTGATAGATTCATTGAAGAAAGTAGCTGAGGTTGTAAAAGAGATCGGCGAAGGTAATGAATGTGGTATCAAATATCGCGGTGATGTCCCGCTTCTAGAAGGCGATATTATGGAAGCTTATATAGAGGAATATAAGAAACGCGTAATAGCGTAGAACACCTGAAAATTGTAATCTACTTCGTCAGCTACGCGGTTTCTTTTTCGCTGTATCATTCAATACATCTCATGCAGAAACCGCTTTCTTCCTCGTAGCTTATAAATTTTCAGGTGTTCTCACCTTTTTATTGAGATTATTTTCCAAAAAGGATATATTTGAGACCGAATCGTTTTAATATTTTTAAATATGCGTTATTCTAAATTATTTGGTAGAACAAGACATAATCCACCTTGTGACTCTAACAGTAAAAATGCTGAGTTGCTTACTCAAGCTGGATTTGCAGATAAATTGGCAGCCGGAATATATAATATATTGCCGCTTGGACATAGAGTTCTAACAAAAATTCATACTATCATCAGAGAGGAGATGAACGCTGTGGATGGCCAAGAACTACTTATGCCATGTCTGCATCCTATTGAGATTTGGCAAACCACCGGAAGAGACAAGACTTTGGACGAAATCCTATATAAATCTACCGCTTCTGGGAATAAACAGTTTGTCCTTGGGCCTAGTCATGAGGAAACTGTGACTCCTCTAGTTGCAAAATACATTCAATCCTATAAAGACTTGCCTCTAAGTGTATATCAAATCCAGACTAAATTCAGAGATGAACCTAGAGCAAAATCCGGTTTACTTCGTGGACGCGAATTTGGGATGAAAGACATGTACAGTTTCCATACAAGTGATGAAGATTTGGATGCTTATTATGAAATAGTGAAAGCCGCTTATACGAAAGTGTTTAATAGATGCGGACTTACTTCATATGTCATTGAGGCTAGTGGTGGCGCTTTCTCTGATAAACGTTCTCATGAATTTTCTGTTCCTACTCCTGCCGGAGAGGACACTATTATTCTCTGTGATAAATGTGGAACAGCTCAAAATCTTGAAATTGCCGAGGGGAAAATTCCTGATGGTGACACGAAAGAAGAAAAAGAATTACCTCTTGAAGAAGTATCTATAGAAAGAGGATTTTCTGTTGAAGACAATGCTGTGGCACATAATGTACCCGTTCATAAAATACTTAAAAGTGTCGTATATGAAGTAGAGGGACATGGACTTCTTGGAGTTGTTATTCGTGGCGACTTAAGCGTAAATGAGACCAAGCTTGGGAATTATTTAAAGAAAAAATTCAGAGCAGCTACTCCTGAAATTTTGAAAGAAGTGGGGCTCGTTCAAGGATATATTTCGCCTGTGAATACTCCTTCAAAGATAAAGATCTCATTTATCGGAGACCATTCAATAAAGAATGTTAAAAACTTCGTGACAGGTGCGAATGCTTATGCAAAAGATTATCGGAATGCAAACCTTGGAAGGGATTTCACAATTGTTGATTTTGTCGATTTAGTCGAAGTAAAAAGCGGATTCCATTGTCCAAAATGTGGTAAAGGCTTAAAAGAAATAAAGGCAGTAGAAGCTGGTAATATTTTCAAGCTTGGCACTAAATATAGTACAGCTTTCAGTCTAAATTTCTCAGATAAAGAAGGTCAATTAAAGCCTGCCATTATGGGATGTTATGGTATCGGAACCACAAGACTTATCGGTACAATTATAGAAGCCAGTCATGACGAAAACGGCATAATCTGGCCAAAATCTGTTGCCCCTTATATGATCCACTTGGCTTATCTTGGGAATGATGAAACAGTTGTAAAAGAAGCTGAAAAACTTTATACAGAGTTAATTAAAAAAGGATTTGAAGTTCTGTTTGATGATAGAAATGAGACTGCAGGTGTGAAATTTAAAGACGCTGATCTTATTGGAATCCCTTTACGTTTAGTTATTAGCAAGAGAACACTCGAGGTTGAGTCAGTTGAATGGAAGATTCGTTCAGATAAAGAACCTGAATCAGTAAAATTGACAGACCTGATCAAGAGGATAGAAAAATTTTTAAAAGACTAGGATGAAAATTCTTTTATTCGGAAAAAATGGAATGCTTGGTAGTTCCTTTATGGCTGAACTTTCCGGAGAGGAAGACTTTGAGATTTTTGCGTTTGATAAGGACACTTTAGATATCACGGATTACAAAGCCCTCGAAGATAATTTCGAAAAAATTTCCCCTGATATCGTACTGAATTGTGCAGCGTATACGGCCGTGGATGACTGTGAGACAAATAAAGAAATCGCTCTAAAAATCAATGGAGAGTTTTTGGCTGAAATTGCAAAACTATGTAATAAAAATGGTGCTATTTTGATCCATTTCAGTACTGACTATGTATTTAATGGGGAAAAGGCTTCTGGGTATATCGAAAACGATATTACTGGCCCTATAAATGCATATGGAGAGTCGAAATTGCTTGGTGAGGAAAATATCAAGAAAAATATGTCTAAATACTATATAGTTCGAACTTCTTGGCTCTATGGACCTAATGGTAAGAATTTCGTCGATACGATAATTACCATAGGCAGAGAAAAAAAAGAGTTGAGCGTTGTGGACGATCAGCATGGATGCCCTACGTATACACACGATCTATCTCAAGCTGTAATTAAGTATTTCTTACACCCATTCTTTAATAAGAAATCTCAGGGGCATGAACGTGTTTTTACTGAAGATAACAGCAAAAATCCTGAAGCTATTGCCGAATTCGGCACATACCATCTAACAAATTCTCAAGCCACAACCTGGTTCTTATTCACAAAGAAAATCTTCGAAATACTTTCTGAGAATATAACTGTAAATCCTGTTACCAGTGATAAATTTCCAAGACCTGCAAAAAGACCTGAGTATTCTATTCTCCTGAATACAAAATTACCTGCATTACGTTCTTGGACGGAAGCCCTGACCGCCTATATAAAATTAAAATATAATAAATAAATATATGAAAGGAATAATACTTGCCGGAGGAACCGGTTCTAGACTCTATCCCCTCACAAAAATTACGAATAAACATCTTCTACCGGTCTACAATAAGCCAATGATTTATTATCCGCTGTTTACTCTAAAAGAGGCCGGCATAAAAGACGTTCTGATTGTATCTGGCAGAGGACACGCCGGAGATTTTCTTGAACTTCTCGGTTCTGGGCAAGATGTTGGCATGCATCTAACTTACGAGATACAGGAAAAGGCCGGAGGAATCGCCGATGCTTTGAGTCTCGCCGAAGAATTTGTAGATGGAGACAAAATGGTTGTACTTTTGGGTGACAATGTATTTGAAGATAATTTGAAACCTGCAATCGACAAATTCAAAAAGCAACCTAAAGGTGGCAGTGTTCTTCTTAAAAGTGTTAAAAATCCTAGAGCATATGGAGTAGCGGAAGTATCTAACGGAAAGATCAAGAATATTGTGGAAAAGCCTAAAGACCCAAAGTCTAACTTGGCTGTTTGTGGCTTCTACATGTATGATTCTCAAGTATTCAAAGTCATAAATGGACTATCTCCTTCGAAAAGAAACGAGCTGGAAATTACGGATGTAAATAACTACTATCGTCAACAAGGGACCTTAGATTTTAGTGTACTTAAGGGGTTCTGGGGTGACTGCGGAGAATCTTTTGATACTCTGTTGGACACTACTGCGTATATAAAAAATAGCCGTTTGGCAAAAATAGATGAAAATTTAAAAATTAAAAAATGAAAAATGTATTAATTGTCGGCTCCGTAGCATATGATCATTTGATGACATTCGACGGAAAACTGAAAGATTCTTTTGCGCATGTATACATGGATAATCTTAGCGTTTCTTTTCTTGCAAGTACCCACAAAGGGGATTTTGGCGGGTGTGCGGCAAACGTCGCATACAGCTTAAGTCTACTCAATGAAAAACCATTTATCTATACTGTTGTTGGCGGTAAAGATTTCGAAGAATACAGAAAAAGATTGGTTAAAAATGGTATCTCAACCAAATTTATAGGTGTAGATAAGGACAATTTCACTGCCGCCGGGTATATTCTAAGTGACAAGGAACAGAATCAAATAGCGATTTTTTCTCCAGGAGCAATGTTGAATTCGAAATTTGATATTGATGTAAAAAAGACAAATCTCAAGTTTGTAGATATCGGTTTAATTTCCCCAGATATCCCGGAGAGAATGATTAAAGTCGCCGATATTTTTAAATCTAAAAAAATACCTTATATTTTTGATCCTGGACAAGCTCTTCCTGCGTTATCCAGAGATCAACTGGAGAAAATGATCCTTGGCTCCATAGGATCTATTTTTAATGAATATGAGGGGAATATGATCTGTAAAAGGCTCGAGATCTCACTGTTCGAGCTATCGAGAAAAGTCGGATTTCTAGTTAGGACTCTTGGAGATAAAGGCTGTGAATACTACAAAGATGGACAAAGATCAAAAACTATTCCTGCAGTAAAGGGGTTGAAAGTCAAAGATGTCACAGGTGCCGGAGATGCTTTCAGAAGCGGGTTTATTCATGGTCTACTTAAAAAATATTCTTTAGATAAGGCTTGCCAAATGGGCAACACCGCCGGAAGTTTTGTCGTTGAAACAACTGGTCCACAGGCACATATGTATACAATCAAGCAATTCGAAGCTCGTCTAAAGAAGAATTTTAGATAATATTCCTTCCATTTTCTTGTGCTTCACTTTCGATTCACTGTTATATTTCGCTTCCAGTTCTTTTATGTCGCCGTAATTTTCAATCACCTTCGTGAATTGCGCTTTTAGCTTATCCAGCGTTACTTCTCCGACTTCAAGCATATAAGATTTTAGACCACTATCTTCCAATATATCTTTCACTTTTGGAGCATAAGAAATCGCTATAAATGGTGTCAGAGTTTTTATTGCATATACTATGGAATGGAATCTCATCCCCAAAATCAATTTTGCTTCACCAAACAGTTCGAATATTTTTTGGTCGGTTATTTTTTCTATGTATTCCACATTTTCCATGTGCTCTATTAACTTCATCACTCCTTTGTGAATTATTTTGTCACTATCTTCTCCTTGCTGCAGATTTACTATTTTCACGGTGTATCTCTTCTCTACAGTAAGCCAATCCATGAACTCTGCTATAGATACCTTAAAATCCCTGGTAATGTCCTCGATCTGACGAAGAGCAACTACAACTATGTCTTTCCTATCTTCAATTGGAAGTGGATTATTTATGGCAAAGGCCATATCCGGAATCACATGTATTTCATTATCAATCCCCAATGACTTTATTCTCTCCGCGGATTTGCTGTCTCTCAATACTATCAGTCTCGCTTTTTCGAAAACTTTTTTTATGATCCATTTTTCAAAAACAGACCTAATCTCACCCACACTTTGACCGTATATAATTACAGGTTTCTTATACATATAAGCCATTAATGCCTGGATGCCCCATATTATGTTTGCTCTCTTTTTGGGTCCTCCAAAAAGACCTCCTCCTCCCAAGATAAAACAGTCACATTCTTTCACCGTCTTTCGTGTCTTACTTTTCATGTCGAAAATTGATGAGACCAGACTGTGAATACCTGATGGAAATTTTTTCTCAGATTCAACATTATGCAAGAGTTTTGTCTCCTCTGGATTGCCACTTAATATCGTTATTTCCAAACTCGGCGAAATATTAGTTAACGTTGTCAGTAACCCCTTAAGGATCATTTCATCCCCAATGTTTCCAGCTCCATAATTTCCTGCTAGGACAATCTTCATAGAAAGGTTTATTTCTCTTTGAAACTATAGCTCTTTCTGTGAATCTCACAAAGTCCAAATTTCTCTATGTTTGATCTGTGTAGTCTCGTCCCATACCCCATATGTCTTTCAAACCCGTATTCTTTGAATTTCTCTGCGTAATATTTCATTATTTTGTCTCTTGTCACTTTTGCGAGAACGGAGGCTGCAGCCACTGATTTCACCTTGCTGTCGCCTTTTATAACTGTCATATATGGAATATTTATAAGTTGTTTTTCGCGTCCATCAAAAACAACTACATCAGGTTTAATATTTATATCTTCCAGGCAAAATTTATTCGCGAGTCTTGTCGCATTTGCGATATTTACCTTATCGATCGTCAAATGTGAAACTATGGCAACAGCGTAGTCTATGCAGTTTTCTAATATCAACTCATATAAACGTTCTCTGTTTCTTGCCGTAAGTTTTTTACTGTCGTCTAGCCCCGGTAAACGAGCGCCTTCTTTCAATATTACCATCGCTGAAACAACCGGACCGGCCATCGGACCTCTTCCAGCCTCATCTACACCTGCAACCAAACTGAAGCCGATGTTTCTCAGCTTAGCCTCCAAAGGGATAAAATGTGCCATTTATTTACACATTAGTTTCTGCTGCCTTTGTCTCCTCCAATTTTGCTTTTTCAGCTTCTTCTTTTGCTTTGATCTCTGCTAGTTCTTCGACTGATTTTTCGAACTCTTTCTGAGTCACAAAAGTCTCCTTCATTCTAGCTGTCTTACCGAAGCGAGTACGCATGTAGTAGAGTTTTCCACGACGAACCTTTGACTGTTTCTTTACTACGATCTTCTCTACTAGCGGAGAATATAATGGAAAGATTTTTTCTACACCTATTCCTTCTACGACTTTTCTAACAGTAATTGTCTTGTTTACGCCATGTCCATGGCTAACTGCTATTATAAGTCCCTCAAATATCTGTATACGCTCTTTTTCACCTTCTTTGATCTTTTGATGAACTTTTACGGTCATGCCAGTTTTTAGCTCTGGAAGCTTTCTTGTATGTGAAGGTAAATTCTCTACTTCTGTTAGTAAGTTCATATGCTTAGGAATTAAAATTTTTTGCTAACGCAATATATAGAAGCCTGCCTTTAAAATCAAGAGAAAATGCGTATAAACGCCTTATATTTTCTTTATTAAAACTTGGTTTTCAGGGTCAGAAATTATATCTGTTATAAATCTGTCGTTGCAACTTACACGATAATTGTAGTCCTGCTCTGTCATAATCGTAAACTTTACCGGTCTAGCTGTGCGTAAATTTCCATTGATGTAGTTTGCCAATTTGTCTTTATCCAAGTCCCCTACTATAAGCATATCTACTGAACTTGCGTCTTTATCAACAAACTGTCCTGACAGTACTAGTACCTTCAAGTCACCCATCTTCTTTATCTCGCTTGCGATATCTTCTCTAGATGAAAGAGCTTTTATTATTATGTTTTTTAACTCTTCGAAAATGATAAATTCTTTGTTCACGACGTAATATTTCTTCCTGTTCTTTGTCTTCGATTTTAGTAAGCCTACGCGCTTTAAGTTGTCCAGTTCGCGACGCACTGAATTAATTTGTTCTTCAAGCTTACGAGTAAGTTCTCTGATGAAATATTCTGAATCCGGATTCATCACGAACAGTGTAAGCAGCTTAATACGCGTGTTTGATGTAAAAAGCCTTTTTAGCATTTGAATTTAACCTAATTATTTTGCCCATTTATGTACACAAAAAGTGTACACTCGGGAATGTATACTTTTTTTAAACAGTTGGCAAGGTTTTTTTGAGCCTATAGGTTTTCTTGGTCTTCTTCGTCCTCAACTGGACCCATCATTTTCCCCATAAGCGAATGGAAGAAAATTCCCGTAATAATTCCCAAAACTGCAATTCCTAGAAATATTACTGTTGGATTTGATTTCACTGGATAGAAGAAAAAGTTTAGAGATGAACATTGGCTTCCAATGTTTTCAAAAGCTAGAATCAAAATCAGAACACTCATGATTATGGAGCCTGTTAGATAAAAGATTTTCATAGGAAAAGATTAGATGGTTTCTTTTCTGTGATTGTAACACAACCAGATTTTTTGTTAAGCAAATGTCATTTTGAATACAGTGTCTATTGAAGAGAGACCTGTCCCCCGATGAGAGGCAGGATACCGTATGGAAGTTGGTGGGACAGATTTTTAAGGAAGAACTATCTCAAATAACTTTTGAAGTAAGATTCTGCTTTTCAGCTGACTTTTGAAATGATCATGCTTGAATTCCTCTTCCAGGTGAGACTGTTCATGTTGTGGATATACCGCCTTCATTTTATTAAATTCAGCTTTTACCTCTTCTTCTGACACTTCTAGTTTTTCTTCTGCAATCAAGTGTTGAAGAGAAAGTCTTATTTTTAATCTCTTTTCTGCTTCGCCTCGAAATTTTTTCTTTAAGTCGTCTTCTGTTGTTTTTGATTGCTCAAGGTATTTTTCAAATTCCATTCCTTTCTCTTGGACGTCTGCTTTCATGTCCTCTAGAATGTATTCTACTTCTTCGTCGATTAGGGCTTCCGGAAGCTCTATTTTCGCCTTTTTGATAAGCTCTTCAATGTATTTATTTTCTCTGTCATGTTTTGCTTCTGTTTCTTTCCTAGCCATTACGTTTTTCTCGATTGTCTTTTTGAAATCCGCCAGTGATTCTTTTTTGCCGGTCATTTTTTCAATAAGTTCTTCTGTCATTTCTGGAGTTACAGGTTCTTTCACTGCTTTCATTTGAACTTTGAATGTCACCTTTTTCTCTTGGAAATCTTTTTTGTGATAATCTTTTGGGAATACCAAATGAAATTCTTTTTTATCATCTTTTTTTAGACCGATTAAGTTATCTTCAAAGCCTGGAACAAGGCTTCCACTGCCGATAATTACCGGATGATTTTCGCTCTTTGTATTCGGTAAAACTTTGTTCTCATGATCGAACCCTTCGAAGTCTATTTCCACTCTGTCATCCTTTTTTGCTGCACGCTCTATATCTTTGTAAGTGGTTGTGTATTTTTTAAAATCATCTAAAACTTCGTCGATTTCCTTTTGGTCGACTTTTATAGGCTTTTTGTCAACTTTGATAGATTTGTAATCTTTTATCACTATTTCTGGTAGGACTGCGACTGTTGCCGTGAAGGTCAACGGACTGTCTTTTTCGATGTGAATTTTTGGACGAGAAACAACTTGTAATTTTTCTTTGATAACGGCATCTGCGTAGGAATATTGTACTGCCAATTCCTGAGCACGTGCGATAATGTATTTCTGGTCTACGTGCTGCGATAAAACATCCACCGGCACATGTCCTGGACGGAACCCTGGAATCTTTACATCTTTGGACACTTCTTCTGAAGCTTTTTTCTTATAATTTTCGAGCTTTTCTTCCGGGACAATTATTGTAAGTTCAACCTCTGATTTAGGTAATTTTTTTACTGTATAATCCATAAATTTTTGATTAGAGAAAAATACGCTTCGTCATGCTATCAAGGCAGCGAGTATTTGGCAATTGATTTTCTTCCTGAAATTTGCTATAATTTTAAGATATTTTTTGATCGATAAATGGAAAATCCGTTACAAAGACATAAAGATGAATTTGAAGACAGGCAACTTGCTGCTGTCGATCGAGTGCATGCCGCTACTAACATAGATGTTGATTTTGCAGCAGCTGAAACCATCGGATTGATTAGACGCGATGTTCTCACAAAGATCCAAAGAGTCCTTCCAAATCATGCTGAAATTTTCAGAAATGCTAGGGCAAGAATTGAAGGAGAAACAAATAATCCAAACGTTGCAATAAGGCAACAACTTGCTTTCAGAAGAGCTTTCAACCAGGTGTATGGAAAGTTCTTGTTTGAAAGAGAAAATCTAGATTTGCCTACAAATACAGAAATTGCGCGGAGACTTGCTCCGGTTCTAAAATTTCCAATTGATCATGAGCACTGGCTTGAAGATAGAAATGAATTACAGTCGGCCATTGAAAGAGCTAAGTTGCTTGTGATAAATGATCCAGCTAATGCAGCTGCAACTCCTGCACAATTGAATGCGGCTCTTTATGTTGTTTTGGAAGAGTCATTCAGGGTTCACGCTCCACATGGTGGACATGGAGGACATGGTCCATTGGCTCCTGAAACTGAGGCTGCTAGAGCAGAAAATCGCTTAAGAGTAGCCAACGAAACTCTTGAAGAGGCTACTGCTGCAAAAAAATATTTCGAGAATAGAGGCACAAATGGCAGAGAATTAGATAGCGCTTATCGTAGCCTGAATGGAATTGCTGCTCGTCAAGTGGTTACCGAATTTACTGTAACTTCTTTGAATCCCCCGGCTAATACAAATTACGCAGCTAATTATACTAGAGCAAATTTGCGAGATGTTCCTATTCAATCCACAATAGCCTCACTAGAAGACGCTAAAGCAAATTACAAAATACTTTTAGAGAAAGATAGATCAAATAATAGAATGCGAGGCGGTGTACACAATCAGAGTAACATGGACTCTATAAGCATTGAGGTATCTGGAAATTGTTCTCAGACTATTACGGCTCTTAATGGGCTTAAGACAAATCATAAAAATTTATATGAGAGGTTACATAAGTTCGCAAAAGTTGCGGAATTTATGCAGTTAAATCACTTACTAGATCCTGCAACGTTGCCGGCAGGAGTTACTCTCAATGGAGATATTGGTGCATTTTTGAGAAGAATTGAGGCAGCTAATCCCGATGATGCAAATGCATCATTTGGAATGCTTCTTGATGCATATGATGATTTACAATCTAACGGGTGGCTTGATACTGTAGCTGTTCCGGCTAACCCAGCTGCCGTTCCTCCTACTCCTGCTGTCCCAGCTCGCCCTGGAATATTTGATAGAGCAATGAACATGGATGAGCGTTTTGCTAATGCAATCCCCCGTTTCAAGGATGAGGTTCATCATGCAGAAACAGCCGTACATGAACAGGGTCATCATCTTCATGATGTCCGTCATCTTACAGATTCCAAAGCCGCGCAGAGAATCATGGAAACCGTAATGAGACATCAGCATCCAGAACTTACAAATGAACAACAGAGAGATCTTGCTACTATGGTCATTGCCAGTGACGTAAGTCTTATTCAAAATACTGATTATGAAGGACTTGCTCGCAGAAGTTCCCAGGCCTATGCGGAGATTTTACAAAGCATCGAATTCAGACAAAGAATTCTGAGTTTCAAATATAAACAAGGAGACAGAGTTGTTGAGCCATTCAAGGGCTTCCGTGCTGAAGATCTGGACAGCTGGGAAAAAATTGAGGCTCTATTCAATACAGGGAAGTTGGATCTAAAAGGAGGAATGTTTTTGCTCGCCGGATTCAATGAAGTAATTGATCCAACTCGCAGAGGTGTTCATACACGAATCCACACCAGATTAAGAGATATGGTTGTAAAACTGATGGCAAAAGAACTTGGCGTAGAAAAACGAATGAATGAAGCGGGGGTCGCGAAAATCGTTGGTACCGCAGTTGATGAAGGTGTTGTAAAATATAGAGATACAATCCGAGCCTTCAATATCCATTATGATAAAAACAGCCCTGATTGGGATGAGGCGAAAGTTAAGCTTATAAAAGCCAAAAAGAAAGATTTGGATGAGAGGAGAAGATTGAAAAAAATTACAACTGAAGAATACGAAGAAGAATATGCTGAACTTCGTGAGGAAATCAGAGAAATGCGCGCAGAAGACTTGAAGGATTATATGGAAGATCCGATTTTGCATAATTTCTGGAACAGTCCGGCTGCCCAATGGGTCAGAGACGGACTACACAATATTGGCAGATTCACAGGGAAGAAGGCCCTCTCGGCAACAGTAGGCACGCTGGAGGCTACAGCAAGAGGAATCTGGGGTACCACTAAACTTGGATTTAAACTCGGTTATCAAGCGGCGCTAACACCGTTCAGGGTGATAAAATACCCTGCATTGCTTGCCGCAAAACCGTTTGTATGGACTATAAATCTATTTAAAAAGGAAAAAATCGAGCTTCCAGGAGTCTTTGAGACTGCCGGAAATGATTGGCAACGAATCAAGGACTATACCAGTGGAAAAGTTACTGAGGTCACAGAAGGAACAAAACAAGGACTTACCAAATCTTATGTCGATAGGTGGAATAGTGTACGCTATACGGATGTACCATATAGAGATAGAACAAAAGTCGATCCTGCTACATTAAATAAGAGGATGGAAAAATTGAAGGGTAAAGTAGACGGTAAACCACTTGAACTCTCTCAAGCTCCTGATCTTAATATAGAAAGGTATAAAAGTGAGCTAGCAAAACTGTCTGGAATTGTTGGCGGAGAACACGGTCAGGATCAAGCTAACCATGGCAATCCTCCACCTCCTGTGCAAAATGCGCCTGTTAATCATCAACAACAACCAACTGGCCAGCCTGCAAATCCGCCTCGCCACGCTCAAGCCAATCAGGGGAATGGTCCGGATCAACAACAAGCTGCGGCAGCCTAATTTTTAATAAAAATGACAACTAAAAAACAAAAATCAGCGCAACAGAATCAGCAAAATCTGAGCATCGAAGAAAAAGATACACTTCTTCATATGTTTGCTGCGGATGAACTTCTTGAGGCCGTAATGTCGATGCTGAATATCGATCAGTCCGACGAAATTTTCAAAAAATTGATGTATAATACATTAAGGAGACAGACTAAAGATTTCATTATTTATACAATTTGGAATCATTTGACTCCTACTCAAGCAAAAGAATTGCAAAAATTTATGGACTTTAACTTGGAAACATATCCTTGGATGAATCATGAGGATATTTTGATCGAATTTTCGCTTCTGTATCCGGAATTTACCCCTCTTATAAACAACGCTTTGTCTGACTTTTTCAAGACTTTTGTCTTCGAATTTAACAAAATAAATAAGGCATAATTTCAGAGTCCAGCTTTCGCTAGAATGACGGCGTATTTCGGCCTTGATGTAAAGGCGTTTTTTTGGTATAATTAAGTGATATTTTGATATATAAAACACAAATAAATAAAAAACAAAAATATGTTAAACAAAATATTGCTAAATCAGTTCATTAATGCCATCGGCCTTTTCGCTGAAAAAAGGCTTGTATGCCGTGGTACCGGCGACGCCGGAGTTGAAGCGGATGAAGGGACCGATTCCCCTGCAGAGAGAGCTACACAACAGTTCTTTTCTCTGCTTGATAAAACCGCCAAACACGATGAGGCACAGATGGATGAGCAAGAGAAGGAAGTTTGGCTCAAAGAGCAGAAGGAAAAAAGCACAAAAGAATTTAGAACCAATTTGGAAAAAAGTAGAGCTTCTCTTCCTTCAGATCTGCCATACAGCGACTACGAGGTAGCAGATTTGTTTATCAGAGATTTGAGAAGTTCATATAGCACGGTTGAAGCTCAGTCTCATCTTCTCTACGTGGATCCTGCATTTGATAACGGGTCTTCTGTTACTACCGGACCTAAAGAAGATCCACTTGAGATTAGAGTAGATGTAAAACGTGGTGGTGGAGATACCAGAGCTCTTCCTGATTACATGTGGGTAAAATACAAAGTTGTAGACGGAGTTCCTGGAGTTGAAGTCAGATGGACTGAAGACAAAGACCCTTCTGGGAATGGATCTTACAATCATGTTCCTCTGGCGACGAAAGAAGATGCGGCAAGAATCGCTACTCTTCCAAAAGCAAAAGATATGAAAATCGAAGGAGTCGAATATCTTGGAATGTTGAAAGATGGACTTGGGACAGACAATCCATATGCGAAATACTTACAAGATGCGTTAGTTAACTCAAAAATTGATTTCTCAAAGATCGATGTCAAAAAAATCGTAAGAAAAAGTGATCGACTTGTTTTGCAATATACAGAAGAAGGCTCCTCTACTGAGAAAGAATTAGAATTTGGAGGATACGAATACAGAGCTATTTTCTGGGGAGAGATCAGTAGGAATATTGGAAAATTGTTTGCAGGAAAAACTGTACCAGTAGAACTTATGGCAATGGCAGCAAGAGATCCTATTAAAAATCCAAAATTTGATAAATTGGTGGAGGCAATTGCTATCGACTCTTCAAAAGTAAAAGAGTCTGACGCTTTAGCAAAAGAAGCTTTCGCTGAACTTGAACATCTTCGTCCTATGTTGAATCCTGAAGGTGCAAAAGGCAGAAGAATGGTTCGATCCGGAATCGAGCGTGCCGGAGCGATTCCTGACCTAACCGAAAAGGATATAAAACAACTTGAGTCCGGACTGGCTAACAAAACATTCGTAGATAGCGCCGACGTAGAGATCAAGAAATTCGGAGACAGTTTGGAGGTTGTGAAGAGAGAAGTTCTCAGAGAAACTTATAAAATCGATGCGAATCAATGGAGACCAAATGACCTTGAAGGAATTAGCAGAACTTACAATGATTGGTCTAAACTCGGATTGCCTGTCGGAACTCCGTTCTACGGAAAAATGTTCTGCTTATTACGAGACGGCCTTGATGCATCAAAAAATCCACATTTGAAAAATCCCGAAACTGCCGCTCTATTCAAGAATCCGGAAAATCACATAGTTGAAATACAAGCATTGAGAGATCCTTCCGGTTTTGCAGAAGCATATGCAACCGCTATAGGATTTTTCATGTCTGTAAAACAGAATATCTTGGGAAAAGATGATGCTCAGTTGGCTATGCTTGATAAGCAGAGAAAAATGGATGAAGAACCTATTACTCAAAAAGCTATTGATGTAGTTCGTGATAATTTCAACAAATTTACAAAATCTATCCGGGAGGGAGATTATGCAACTGCCGGTGTGTATGTAGTTGGAATATGGGCTACTTATAAAGCTTTGTCTTCCCTATTTGGCAGTGGAGATGCACATGGTGCCCACGGTGGTGAACACAAGGGATTCGATTGGAAAAAATGGGCAATTTATGGAATAGCTGGTTATGCAGGTTATATCTTCGCTAAGAATGCCGGATATGATGTCTTAAAGATGTCTGGCATGAAGAGAGGAGACGATGAAGTTGCCGGTACAGCTCTCGAAGCAATTCCAAAAATTATTGCTCAATTGCATTTAAAAGAAGCTGAAGATTTGGATTACGATGTGGCTGCGAGAATGTCTGAGGTAAAAGTTACTGATCTTTATGGACAGTACCAGGAAGCAAATAAACACGGAATCAGATTCATTCATCCAAACCAATTTCCACAGATTTTCCCTAACCTTAAAAACGTTGGGTTCTTTGATTTGGGAATTGGAGAAGCAGGACTTGCAGACCATGAAGGCAACTCTAACAAAAGACTTTCCACCCAACAAAGAGAATATATTCGTGTCGGTAGACAGTTATATAAACTCATGATGGTTATCGAAAAAGCTTATCCTGAAACTATTGGTAAGGAAACACATATGAGTTTTGATGACGCTCTAAAAACTCCTGTGGTAAGAGATGCTAAAATAAGACACCTGTTCGCTGGAATCGGTGTATTTGTCAATCCTGCATCTTCCGAATATGGAGCAGTTGTAGACTATGCTCGAATGAAGTTGGCAGCAGAGAGAGATCTTACAAAAGCATTTGGATCATTCAAAGAATATCCTACCGGATTTACCGTAGAGCCTCCTGATAAAGCTCTTTCCGGAGGGATGAGGGGAACAATTATGGGATACCCTGTAGTTTTCTTGTACGATGCCGCACATAAGAGATATCAAGTGTATTTTGCAAATGAGTTTAAAACTGATGAACAAGTGGGAAGAAGAACTCCTATCGCCGAGATTCCTGCAGATGGCGGAGCTTTGCAGACAGAAGCCGTAAAAAGAGTGGCAGGCAAAGTAAAATCACGCATGGAAAACTTATTGAGTCACCTGGATTCAAAATATGGTAAACCGGAATTTGACGGTACACAGTGGACAGCAAAAATGAAACTTTCTTCAATGCCAGAATTTGGAGTTGAGCATGAAACTCCTGTGACTGCCATTATCTCTACCACTGATGGGAAAAATCTAACAATAGAAATCAAGGAAGTCGGAGCTAAATTCAATATGGATGAAGCTGCAATGAAAGCCGATCCTGAGAAATTTATATTGATGACCAGTTTCCTATCAAGTCCGATCGCTAAACCATTCAGTGCATTTGCAAAGAGTAATAAATTAAATATTACCGATGTAAATAAAGGCGCTTCTACATTCAAATTAGAACTAACAGACGTTGGAACCGTAACTATAAAATTTGAAAGAGGAGTTGGATTTAAAATGGATCCCGAGGAAGAGAAAGCTCTTATTCGAAATGAAAAATTCGGTCGTGTTTACATAGAGTGTCTTGAGAACGATAAAGATTTTGAATTAAATAAGGTTGTTGCAGATCTTGAAACCGCTCTTGATAATGCCGATCAAAGTTTCGCAAAAAATCTTTGGGATTCTCTTATCGAGGAAGGATTTAGTTTGGGAGCTTTCACAGGAAGCATTGCGAATAATCTATCTAAATCCGTACTCGCAGTAACAAAATATGAAGCTCTACAAAATATTCGTAGAGCGTTACTCGATCCGAGCATAACAAGTATTAAGGATGCTGAAAAAGTCAAAGCCGACACCTTGATAAGGGTGGCTGGAAACTTGAGGAATGTAATTGCTAAATTGAATGGTCATGACGAAAACTGGAAAAAACATGAATTTAATTTTGAAATTCTAGCAGCAATAAGAGAAGCAAATTCCAAGAGTGATGTTTATGCTAGAACTCGCCAAGGACTAGAACGTGATTTATATGCGGATCACACATCATCAGATTTCGTTAGCGGAGCTCATAAAACAGTTGAGAATCAGATGAAAGTATTCTCTTATTTCACAAGTTATTTAGATACACGGGACCTTGATAAAGTAAGATCTGGAGTAACTCTTCCTGCTAATGCAAAAACAAATCCTGACTACAAACCTTATTTCATCTACAATTATTTGAAGTACGTAAGGGAGAACGTTTCTGCAAAGAAATTCTCAAGTCCGGAAGATGTTCCGGCTCCTACAGCTTATGGAATTATGGAGTTTGATGATTATATGAATAGTGCCGCAGCACTCGTTGAAACCGTGGACGTAGTAGACAATCGTCCCCCTCTAAAACATACTTTAGAGCTTAGAGGTAAACCTGGAGAAGGATATACGGAATTAGACGTCGCTATAGCTGAGAAAGTTAGAACTGTATTCAGACGTCTTCAAGATGAATACGGAGACGCACTAAAACCTGGAGCAGTTGAGGCATATTTAACAAAAGACCCTACTGCTGAAGATTTGGTTAAGCCTGATTTCAATCCAGGTAGAGACTCCGGACTTTTCTCAATTTATAGGGATCCTGTAAGTAGGAAACCTGCTTGTAGACTCTGGGAAGTAACTGACAAAATCGCCGCAGAAGTCTCAACAAAAACTATCAGAGGAGATCAAGAACAGATCATAGATAAAGCTATCGAAGAGTATGTTATTCGTTATATCTTCCAGCACTCAGAACTAATATTTAAAGATCCGCAAACTGCAGGAGAATGGATTGCAAAGAACTGGCCATGGATGGATCGTCAAATAAGGAGAGTCGGTGCTTGGTGGGATGACGATGAGCCACCTGAAGACACAGCCCCTACAGATCCTGCCGGTGGTGGAAGAAGTTATGACAGATATGGAAGATAGTCTTAATTACTAAGATCTTTATATATGGCACCTGGAGATAGTCTTCAAGAAAATTTGAGACAAGTGTTACCCGGAGAAGATGCCGAGAGGGTTTCTCAGCAGTATGACGCCGTAATGGACTCCGTTAATAGGAGACTTCTTGCTAATCCGGAGGACAGAGAAGCATTGGCGACAAGGTCTAGACTCGATGAACTCCGACTGGAAGTTGAGAGGAAAAGAAGTGCCGATGCGGCAAGGATTTTGGCTGAACAACTGGATCAATTGAGTAAAACTTTGAGGCTCGGGGATACAACTGTTCGACCCGAATATGGCGAAGAAGACACTGTTGAACAAGGTGAATTTAAAACAGCTAAGGAAATCACTGATGCCGCGAATGATTTACAAAAAAATGCAGCGACTCTCGACAGAGCTGAATTTCAGGACAGACTTGGAAGAATTATTCAAAGTTTGTTGGCGAATATCGAGACTAATCCAACGGAAATACCTTCTGATCCAAAAGTGTATGAATTTCTGATTGGAGGAATGACCGATGTCTTGAAAGATGCTGATCCTGAAGTCAGAATCGGCGGTCAACAATTTCTTGCCGAGTTATATTCATTATTGGAAAAATCTGGGCGAGCTGCCTCATATAAGGTAGGTGGTCGTTTTAGAAAAGTGAGAGCTTACGGGACCAGACTTGCCGATGCGAATGAAACTTCTCTCACCGTAGCAGGTGTCGATATCATTGGACAGAAAGTGAAATTCAGAGAGCAAGATAAGTGGTATACGTTTGCAGAACTCGAAAACGGAGAATATTTAAATATGAATACCGATGCGGCCGTGCCTCAACATGAAAATCTATATGGAGAGCGGATCGAACAGCTAATTGTTGATAGCTCTAAGGAATCTATGCTTTTGCACGTAGAAACTTCAAATAAAGATGTAAAATTAATGCACGTAAGTGATCTTCCGGAATCCAGTATTTTGAGAAGACTAAATGGGCAGCAATTTACTATCGATGAGAAAGGAGACGTAAAAATAAATGATGGCATATCGGTCGGCATACTTAGAGAAGTTTACAAAGCACTTCTGAAGCAATTCGAAATTGAAAAAATATATAGCGTACAGGCCACCCTGGATAGAGATTTCAGAGACCCTGAAAAACTTGAAAAAGATCCTTATATCCAAGCTAAAATCATCATTCTGGATGCGCATAAAATGGTACTTTCAGGACAGAGCGACAAGGCGTATCCCCTACTTGAATTATTCATAAAAAAAGTTGCCGAAACCCAAAGAGAAATCGGTGCGGAATATGATCAAGAAATCTCCGAAGGATTGCGATATGCCGTTCTTGTTTTAAAAAATCGCTCGCTGGAAATTCTTGGAAAATTATCTTTTGTAGCAAGGACTTTGTTTTATAAAGATGAAGACGACAGAGCAAAATATTTCAATCCGATAACTGAGGCTTTGAAAAAAGAGCACCAAAGGATTTCCGGCACAGAAAATGCATTATTTATAAAAGTTCAAGAACTACCTTCCGTTCCATCTGATTCACAAGAAGGCACTCTCTGGAATAGAGTTGTTGACTTGGAAACTTCTAAGGACCTAGCCGCCTTGGCAGACGATGACGTTAGAAAACAAGCATATAAAGATATCGCTGATTCTTTCCGCGGAGAAAGTGCAGAATATGATGAAGTATCAAAACTCTATTATAAAGCCGCTTTAAAAGATGAAATCACGTATGAGGAAGCAATGGTTGCAGACAAAAGAGCGGAATTGGAGAAAAAACACAAAGTTGATTCTTATAAATATCAGGCAAAGGCAAAAGATATGATAGTCGATATGCTTGAAAATGATCCTGAGTCATTAAAAAGCATGTTGGTTGGAACAAAGGCTGGAAGCGTTGAAATCACTCCTGAAAATTTCGAGCAAGCAAAAGGTCAACTCCTTTCCAATCCTGACCTCATAAATAAACTTGCTGCGATGCTTGTTCATTCTCAAATCAACGCTGAAGTAGATAATATTGTTTTCGAAAAATTGGAAGGTCGTGAGGTTGATGGGACACTAAAGGGTATGGACTTAGAAATCTCAAAAAGTCTCACAAATATGGAAGGTGTCGGATCAGATTTGTCTGATGAAACAATGAGATTTTTGACTAGAGAATTGGTGATTCAAGCTATAGTTGTATTAGTGAGTGCAGGAGTTGGAATGGCCGCTGAGGGAGCTGCAAATCTTCTTATGGTCACACGTTCTGCAAGACTCGCACAAATGGCTGAGAGAGGAAGTATAGTTATAGATCTTGCCAGATTCGGCGCAAGAACGGCCGGATTTACAGTTGGTATGAATGTTATGGATCCTCTCCTACATGGAGATAAAATTACATTTAAAAACTTCGGTAAAGATTTTGGAATGAATGCTCTTATGTTCATGTCTATTGAAGCCGGCAGTTTTGCATGGTCCAGAATGGCTGGAGATAGACTGGTTGGTAGAACTATTGGGCAAAAAGCTCTGTTCAATTCATTCTTGGATAAAAGTTTCAATCCTACATATGCTTTTGCTTCCAGAGGTGCTAGAGCATTGGACTATGTTGGTAAACTTGCTACAGAAACTGCTACATTCACAGGACTTGGAGTTGCGGAAAGAATGGTACTAAGTCATGACGATTGGTCTGACATAGACCCATGGACAGAAGTTGGTAGAAACTTTGTAACGATCATGGCTCTTCGAGCCGGTGGACGAGTTACAAAACCAATCATGGAACCTATTCATAAAGGATTTGTAGATAGAAACAGAAGAACGCTGGAGGACAGAAATCCTGATTTATTTGTAAGGAATATTGGAGTTGCGGATTACTTCCCTGTAACCGCCGATGCTGCTGCAAAGGCAACTGCCATGAGAGAATATCGTGCGTTTACCCAGAGGTTCAATCTGAATGAAGATTTCTTTAATGGAAGGCCCGCTGCAGAGGTTCAAAGAATTATGACAGAAGTAAACCGTCTTTCTGCTCAGACTACTGAACTAACAGAGGCGGAACTTATAACTCTTGCAACTGCCGATCCTGTAGTCCTTCATATATTAAGCAGCGGCAAAACCGATATAGTCGCTATTCGTGGACTTAAGCCTAACATAGAGTTTAGATCTACTCCCGGAATCGAGTACAATCCAACTACCAAAGAGGGATTAGTCAGGTCAGGGAAAGATCTTATAGATTCATTGGATTCTCTTACAAAAAATGGATTCAAAATCGCTGTCAGAGAAGGTGAATTTGTAGCTGAAAAAGGCAGATACACTGTTTTAGTGAAATTGTCTCCCGCAGCAATTGCAGAACTCCAAAGCTTTTCCGCTTCAATAAAAAGAAGTTATGAAGTATTTGAAAATTTGAAAAAATCTGGCAGAGTTACTCAAAAAATGCTTGATGATGCGGGGAAAGAAAGTGCAGACATGTTAAAAAGAGGAGAAGCAATGGGCGTTGTAAGAAATGGAAATATTGTAAGACTTGGTGGATATGGAATGCTTGGACTTTTGGGGCTGGATCAATTTGGAAAATTTGCCGGCAGCAACGGTCTAGCTGTATTACAAACAACTCTTGCAGTGGCTTCTATAGTTGGTTTTGGATATGCTCACTACAAATATCGAACTATTCCTGGAATAGCAGGCAGAGACACAAATATAAGAGGTAATCGGGAAGCGTTCACTGAAGTTCGAGATATGTTTAACATGAATTATAGTTGGTATCATAGAGGTATGCCTCTATGGTTTAGAAGAGTTTTTGGGCTCGGTGTTGCAGATCCAGCAAACTTGTCCGCCAGGTATACACGTGTAGATACTTCTGCTGATCCGAATGTTGTCGCAATGAGAGGTAGATTAATAAATGGACTTTTCCGTGATATAAACGTTGCATGTAGTGATACTTTGAGATTCTCAATGGAGAGAAATCGAGCAAATGGACCAAGAGTCCTAACTGCGATGAGAGAACTTCGGGGGAATTTGGATTCGCTTGAAACGGCTCTTGCCGCTACTCCACCTGTTCCTGCAGATATCACTGCCGCGCTAACAAGAATTAATGCAAATGTTACAAACCTTGGAACTATAGATAGATACACTTTCTCCAGAGAATTCTCAGCTAAATTATGGGGGAATTTGAGATGGGTCGCGTTAGCTTTTGCCGGTTATAACATCCTTGGAGCAAATGGAAATTTCATCAGCTGGGAAGATGCCGGTAAGGAATCAGATGAGGACGATAAAGATGAAAAGGCAGAATTAGCATTAGAAAAAGCTGAAAGAGTTCAAGCTCTTGCAAAAGAGTGTGAAGGCTTGGCAGTGGAATCTCATAGGATTGCCAGCCTTGGAGAAAATGCCGCCGATGCAGCTGAATCCGCTACAAATAAGCGAGATTTACAAGATGCGTATATTGCTACAAAAGATGCAGCTCACGATGTCTCTCAAATTGTAAAAGAGATTGAAACAAGAAGAGCAGAAATACTGAGACAAGAAAAAGATATCAGATTGAAAGCAGAAAAAGCTGGATATGATCCGGACGCAACAATAAGAAATTGGTGGAGTGACAGATATAGCAAAATTAAAGAAGCTTTAGCTATAGTCGATACCGCAACCGCTTCTGCGAAAAGTTCTTTAGATGATGTAAATGCTGCTAAAAAAAGAGCTTTTGACGCGTATGCAAGAGCCGGAGGAAAAGTTGAAGAAGCAGATGGAATTCCTCCAATGCCTACTCCTGGACCTAAACCTGGCCCTAGACCTTCAGCAGAACCAGCACCTGCACCAACACCTAGTCCTAGACCATCTCCAGAACCAGCACCCGACCCGGCAGATGATGCAGTGATAGAAAATCATCGAAAATTATAGGCACTTTGAATATGTCTGTAACTGATCTGCATAAAATCCCTTGATTTTTTTTCGTATACGAGTAGAATAGCTTTTGCAAATCGAGTTGGGTTAGGATACTTAAGGCTTGGCTTTTCTAGGGCGTTGGTACTCCTAAGCTAACAGATGCTCTCCCCCAAGTGGGGAGAGTTTTTTTATTAGGAAAACTTTAGGAAAGTTTTCCTCTCTTTCAAAATAGCGGTTTTTGCTCAAACTTCCTCCGCTTTGGCTCGTATATAAAAGTTCTTGAGTTTTTTGCATATTGCTTATAGAATTGGTGCGCCTTAAAAGACCGTGGTGAGCTTAGCTCAGCTGGCAGAGCATTGGGTTGTGGTCCCAAGGGTCATGGGTTCGAACCCCATAGCTCACCCCATTGACTTGAGTTGAAACATAGTATAGAATCACACTCTAGTGTAATTCTTGTACTATATGGCAACTGAGTATTTTGGCGAAGTTTTCGGAGAACCTATTAAAATAGGGACTCGCTACGGCGCTTGTAGAGAAATTCAAAGAGCGTTGGAAGATTTTCTTACAGTACTGTATGGAATTGGCGTTATTGACCAATCGACAGGAAATGAAAAAATATCTCCGGAATTGGCTGATAGAATAAGTCGAACTAAAGCTTTGGCACTTGAATGTATAGCTAGATATAATCCACATGCATCTGCTACTGATCAGCAAGTTCCTGTGGTACCAAGTAAAAGAGTAGCCCCGGATATAGATAAAGGCTTGAAGGAAATTATGGATCCGGTTCTATATGAATACCATAGACATATTATTGAAGAGTTTCATTTGGTAACTATAGGAGATGTTGTGGAGTTTATTGACGCTATTTTATCAAATCCCAATCACAAATATTTAATCAATTTCAGCATTCCTGGATCTATAGATTTTGCAGATTTACCGACAATCTTTACATTTAATGGCAGAGTAAGAAACATGGAACATGCTGAAACATTATTCGGCGATGATACTGTAATACGGACTCAAGATCCAACTATAAACAAATGGAGAGATTTGAAAGCTGCTTTAAGGGGACCAAAACCAACAATGCATGAGCATCTTCAGGCAGTAGGAACTGTCGAATCAGATCCTCCGGCACCTATTTTAATGGACTAATCTTGTTATGAGTTACACCACTATAATGTAATTCTAGGATTATTGTTCGGGCGTCGTTTGCCTCCCCACCCCAAAATCTGGCATATAAAATAAATCCATGCTAAAGTTTGCCTATGAGATCTATTTTAAAATCCGCCGTAGTCAATTCAGCAGCAACTGCATTGTATATTGTTCTTGTAGCATTGTTTTTGTTCTATGTAGGAGAAAATAAGATTGGACAGGAAGATTCTGTATTGATCCCCATTTTCATGTTAATGCTACTTGTTTTCTCTGCTGCACTCACCGGAACATTTGTTCTCGGCAAACCAGTTCTTTTATATCTGGATGGCAAAAAGAAAGAATCTATAAACTTACTCGTTTGCACTCTTGGTATTTTCTTCCTTATGACCGTTATTGCTCTTATTCTTCTGTTGGTTTTTTCTAGTTAGAATATCCGTCATATTGCTATAAATGGCATAACAATGCGAAAAAGACGGAGTAAACCATCCTTGCTCTAATTGGTTCATTGTTTTCATATATTTACTTGACCATATACCCCCTGGGGGTATATACTTTAATTGTATTTAACAAAATCTAATTATGAGAAAGAATACCGTTGCCCAACGACTAAACATCATTAAAGGTCAGATTGAAGGTCTCTCTAAGCTTGTTAATGAGAAAAATGCCTGTCAAAAAGTGGTAATGCAATTCCATGCAGTAAATTCCGGCCTAAAAAAAATAATAGAGCTATATCTGAAAGAAAATCTAGCCTCTTGTTTTCAATCAATTAATTCAAAAGAAAAAAAAGACATCGATTTCATATTAGGAGAAATAATAAAATTTAAATAATTAACCCAAAATAATATGTCACAAACAGTTGAAATCACTCATCAGAACTTCGAGAAAGAAGTTCTGGAATCAACTATTCCTGTTCTCGTAGATTTCTGGGCACCTTGGTGCGGTCCTTGTCTCATGATGTCCCCAATCTTAGAAGCATTAGCGGAGGAACTGGATGGTAAAATAAAAATAGGAAAAATAAATACGGAAATATCTGAACACATGCCATTGGCAATTCAATATCAAATCCAAAGTATTCCAAACATGAAGCTTTTCAAAAACGGCGTAGTTGTAAACGAATTCATTGGGATGAGACCGAAAGAAGTATTTAAAGCAGAATTATTGGCAGAGCTTTAGGTCGTCCGTTTTCTTGTATGCGCGTTGTCATTTCCAATTAACCATTCCACCTTTTGGAAACCTAATACCTTCTGCAATAAATTTCCCAGGACCTTCTATTACTCCTATGACTCTGATTTTTATTCCGACTAATATCTTCATTTCTTTAACTCCTTTTGTCTGCGAGATGTCCACTGTCCAAACTCTATCGTTAAAATCTTCCAATATTAGAGCCTTGTCTCCATTAATCTTCAAAACAGTTCCGGCTAAAATTCCCTTCTCGGGCATATTCCACATCATTTCACGTCCCATATGTAACTGCTTGTACACAGGGATTCTCAAAAATAAATTATTCGCATTCTCCGGGGTCTTTAGCGAATAAATGCAAATTCCAATCAGTAGAGATATTAACAAACTTGCACCAATCACAATTAGACCACTATATCTGTAACCACCTTTTGTATTTCTAAAATCAAAATAGACGAATATAAAGAGTAAACTGGCTACAATAAGCCAAAAATATGGGACCATCTTGAAAACTCCGAAGAATGGGTTGGGTGCAATCTTATGCAATAAGTCCCATTCCACATCAACCAGCTGGAATATAATCATTGAAATTGCAAAAGCCGCCAAGATAATAGCTACGAATAGAGTCATCCAAATCAAAATCCTTTTAAAAATGAACTTCCAGCGAGGGATTTTTTCTATTTTCCCGACACTTATTGTCTTTAAAATTCTATTTGTTATTTTTGACATATATTTTATTGGTTAAGAAGAATTAATCTATCTTTCAATTTGGTTTTTGCTCGATTTATAAGAACAGAAACAGAATCCACGGATCGTCGAAGAATATCACTAATTTCTTTATAACTCTTCTCTTCGAAATAATATAAAATAAGAACCTCTCTATACTTTCCCGGGATTTCAGCTAAAGCTTTTTTAATCATTAAAGAAAGATCTTTCTTCTCTAATTCTTCCTGTAAATCCGTGTCCGCCGGTAGAAAATCGATCATTTTCTTAACCGATTCATCATCATCAATACTTATTGGAGAATTGGTCTCCTCCGGTTTCCTCAAGTGACTAACAAGCACATTATGGGTTATGCGATAAATCCAGCTTGAAAAGGAATATTGTGCATCAAAATCATTTAGATTCTGATATAATTTTATGAAAACCTCTTGCAATAAATCTTCTATCGATTCGCTGTTCAGTGAATATATCCTAAAAATATATCGTGAAAGTTTTTGTTCATATCTCTCTATAATATATTCGAAATACTTGTCATCCTTGGCAGCCAGCGCCACCAACTCTTGATCTGTTTTTGATTTGATGTCTTCCATGTCCGCTATATTATACAAAAGAGGCTTATCATATAGAAAGCCTCTTTTTTGTATTATCAATCCTTATTTATTATCCTGTATATTTCCTCCCTGGCATTTTCCCATTCTACCCATTCCTTTTCCGAATTCACCATTCATATGGCCTCCTCTTTCAAATCCAAGCTTAGTGAAAATTGCCGCTGATTCCGCCATAAGCTTGTGAGCTTTTGAGAATTCAGTAAAGTTATCCTTAGTTATAACTTTTAGTCTTTCTGCCCCCATTGGCATTTCTGCAATCAATTTTGACCATGCTTCATAGTCGCCATTAATTGCTGCTTGTTCTATTTTCTCATGATTGGCATGCATCTCTTCCATCTTTGCCGTTCTTTCTTCTTGTGTCAGATTCGAAAACTGTCTGGCTCCAACCATGTTATTGCCCGTGGTTTGTGTAGCGGCAAATACTGATGCCGCAGATAGGGACATGATACCAATAGCTACTGCTGTCCCAATAAGATACTTCTTCTTCATAACGTTTTTTGTTAATAAATATTTGCAGCTGCATATACTACTACGCAAATTAAAAATAAATCTTACAAAGAAATATTATTTTGTGGTATCATCTTTCCACTTGGCTTCTAGGCCTTTTTTTATTTCATAACTCACTCATTCACATGGTTCACGATCAAATTTCTCTCATCTTACAAGACATCGAAAAGCTTAAATTGAGCTTAAAAGGCATTAAAAAAGAGATCAAATCCGAGGAAAAAATCGACACTGAAAGATATGTACAATTAAAAAAAGCTTATAAGGATATGAAGGCTCAATTCAAAGAATATGAAGAAGAAGAATTAAGAGATCTTAAAAAAGATCCAAGTTACGTAAAACTTATTGAATCAAAAATGAAGGCTGAAGAAGATATCGCCCATGCTCGTCAAAAACTTTTTGAAACTATTTCAAAACTTCCTCAAAAGTTTTTTGAAATGAGTTTAGATATGGGAGCAGGCCCAGTAAAAGTTCAGATCGTTCCTGACATGAGAGTCTTTTTGAACGGTAAAGAAGAGAAAAAGAGCATGGAGAAGTAGGCTTGTTTGTGCTATTATGCCAGTATGAACATAACTTCTGCAAAATTTGTTAAGGGGATAGTTGAAGAGGATGAGACCCTAGATGACGGGAAACCACAAATCGCCTTTATCGGGCGTTCAAATGTTGGAAAATCCTCCACAATTAATTCCCTAACAAAAGACAAAAGTTTGGCTAGAACAAGCGCTCTTCCAGGTCGAACAAGAGAAGTAAATCTATTTTTAATAAATAATTCTTTCTATTTGGTAGATCTCCCCGGATATGGATTCGTAGAATCTTCCATGAAAGCCAGAGAGAAACTCCAGAGATTAATCGACTGGTATCTATTTGATTCTCATTATGAGCAGAAAGCCGTTGTGATCATTGTAGATGCGAATATTGGTATCACTGATAGTGACCTAAAGATGATTTCAAGATTGGAAGAAAAAAGAAAAAATATAATTATTGTAGCGAATAAAGTAGATAAGATAAAAAAATCAGAATCAAAAATAAAACTTCAAATGCTCCAGCAAAAAGTTGGAAACCATAAAGTGATTCCATATTCGGCAAAGAAGAAAACAGGGATAGGAGCTGTGATAAATGAGATTTTTAATTAGGCAACATTGATATTAGGAGATTTTTGGTTTTGCACGAATATGTTTCAGCCTCTTCTCTGTCAGTAAATATCACTAGTCTCTTAGAATAACCTTTTGAAACTTCATCCCAAACTCCCTCAGCTGTAATTAACTTCAGGTGAGATTTTCCATCATTTGATTCAAACGTACCAGAATAGTCTGCTTCCTTGTCATAACTTCGTATTTCACTCACTACAAATGTAATAGTTATACCTTTGTCATTTTCAATATATATTTTGTCTCCATTACTTATTTTATATAAATTATTAAACACCGAGATTTTCCCATTTTCCCATGTTCCATAGTGTCCAACAATTACAGCTGTTCCCGTTTCTCCAGGACGCGGCCCAAGATTGTACCATGCTACGTTAATCGGGTCTTTTGGTGCTCCCATTATTCCCTGAGGAGTGAGCCCAACCGATTCTATATCTGAATTAATATTGATATTTGGAATTTTAAAACGAAACTGATTACTAGTGAGTGAAAAAGGTTTAGCATAAGAAACTTGTCCAAACAGGTTCAGATCTATAAAAGAAATTATAATTGAAAAAAATATAGTCATTATGATGCTAGTAATGAACAACATCTCCTCTTTTAAAAAAAATCTTGATTGCATCTATTTTCTAAATTACTAAATCATGCTTTTTTTCATAGCTACCCCCAGTAATGTTACAACTAACATAAACGTAATAACTAGTATTACCATATCCCCCAGGGAACTTTCCTCTCTAGGCAAGATCCAATTTGTTGTTGCCGCAAATGCAGTAATTGATCCCATTATTCCAAGTAGACCTAAAACCCCCATCAGACTTTTATAAAAGATTTTCATACACATTTGATTATTTTATAATTATTTTTAAGGCCTAGTATAGAAATCACATATGACCAATATCTGATTCATCGGTATCTGATTTATCATCGACAGATCGTTCATCTGTCACTGTTTCTCCGTCACTCGTTGTTTTTTCTGCGTAATACAAATCTTTAAATAACGGCATGTATACAGATCCTTTTACGTTAGTATCCATATTGTTTTTGTTAAGATTACATACGATTTAGAGCCGCTTTGTCGGCACTTGCCTTGGTATTTATGGCCTGTTTGTTGGCTACAGCTTTTGTATCAATTGCCGCTTTCTCGGCACTCACTCTTCGATCAATTGCTGTTCTTTCAACCCCAGCTGCTCTATCTATACCTGCTCTTTCAGCTTCTTTTGTAGTTGAATCCATATGACATTTTGTTAGATATTAAAGTACTTTTCTTCCCTGAATTATCCTTATGAGCAAGACCACAACTGCAATTACAAGCAAAATGTGGATGTATCCACCCAGAGTGTAGGCGCTCACTAGTCCTAGCACCCATAAAATTAGGAGGATTACAAAAATAGTCCAAAGCATAAAGGTTTTGTTAGATATTAAATGTTAAAAACTGATTTTATCGTTTTTTACGAACTGCCATTTTAGGAACTGCCATGTTCCTTTCTTTAAATTTCTTAGCTATATCATTCAATTTGTCGCGAATGTCGTCTCTGATTTCTCCACCAGTTTTTGGTGCACAGAGTAGCCCAACAATCACACCAATAGATGCTACAAATGCGAATGATAAAAATGATGATTTTTTTGTATTGTTATAGTCCATGCTGTGTTGTTAATGTATTACCTCTCGTTAGATGCTGAAATTGAAATGCCAACACTTAAAAATTTAGCGCCCCTTGAATTGTTTTAACGACAGCTTGAACAAATGGATTGCCATGTTCAAGTCTAGGAAAAACTTTTTTACCCTCTTTTTCCTTTTGCAATATATTCGCATGAGTTAGAACTCTTAAATGTTGCGATGCCAAAGGGATAGAAATATTCAAAATCTTTGCAATATCGCCAACAGATATTTTTGGTTGCTGGGCAAGAATGCGAAAAATTCTGTAACGATTAACATCGCTTAGCACTTTAAACGCGGCCGCCATTTTCTTATCTGTTTCACTGAATATTTCTCGATTTTTTTGAATTTCTTTTCCGCTTATCATTGTTTTTTATTAATTAAATGATTAAATAATCGTTTAACTATTTAAGTTATCCTCCCTAATAAGCAATGCGTCAATAGTAATCGACTGGTCAAAACACAAAAATACACATAACTGTGTAACATTGGAATAAGCTTAGGCTTTATTTGTTTAGCAAAAGGTCTAAATCGATTTCAAGATTATCAAAGCTTTGTTTTATAACAACCTTGGAATCATCAATAGCTCTATTATAAATATCTTTTCCTAGAGCTTCCAAGAAGAAGTCCAGAATGTCCAATTTTCGTTTTATAGTTGCCATATATGTCATAGGAATTAACTTTATTTTAATATAGCTCGTCCATCCATTTATCGCAACTTTCTGCTTATTGATCGACAAGACTGCAATTACCTGCTAGTGTTCCGCATGCAATAGATAAAAAATCCTTTGCATCTATCTTTTTAACGTCACACACTATGACTGGTAAGATCAAGAGACTTACTGATAAAGGCTTTGGCTTTATCACAGGAGAGGGTCTCGAGAAAGATTTATTCTTTCACAGCAACTCTCTCGTTGGAATAACTTTCAACGAACTTAAAGAAGGCGACGAAGTTTCCTTCGAAGTAGCTGACTCTCCAAAGGGTCCTAACGCTGTTAATGTACAACTCGTTGTAGCTGAACAAGCTTAACAGACTAAAGAAGGCCACTATCAGTAATGGTAGTGGTTTTTTTGTATCTTTAATTCTAAATGGATGGACTTAGTGTTTGTAGAAAAACTGATTTTATGGGATCATTTTTCAGTCATCCATATATTCTTATACAATGGATCAATTAATAGAACTACTTCTCACTTATAAATATTTGATATTACTCCCACTCTCCGTAGTGGAGGGACCTATTGTTACTGTACTCGTCGGTTTTTTGTCATCGATGAATCTTTTTAACCCATTTATTGGATACTTAATTGTCTTGATTGGAGATTTTACAGGAGATACTTTGCTTTATTTTGCGGGAAGATTTGGCGACAAAATATTTTCGAGTAAATTCGGTCGAAAACTTGGCATAACTCCTGAGAGAATGAGTGCTGCAAAAAACACTTTCAATACTCATAGAGTAAAAACTATTATTTTATCTAAGGTATTACACGGCATAGGAATAGCTGGACTTATGGCAGCTGGAAGCGCAAAAGTTCCATTCTTCAAGTTCATAAGAATATGTTTACTTACTTCAATTACACAGGCAGGAGTTCTCTTAATTGTTGGAATATTTTTTGGTCACGCTTACCTCCAATTGAATAAGTATTTGGATTATTTTGCCGCAATCACTATAATCTTGGGGATTGTTATTGTATTGTTCTTTGTTGTTAAGAAAAAATTTAAGGTTAACCTAGAAAGATAATGCGCATATTAATTGCCGCCGATACATATTATCCTCATGTGAATGGAGCTTCGTATTTTGCTCAAAGACTAGCTTATTATCTCCAAAAGCATGGGAATACCGTTGCCGTCATTGCTCCATCTGAAGTATTCGCTGACACAAAAGAACGTGTGAATTCCGTCCTCGTATATGGAGTTAAATCTCTTCCTATCCTAGTTCATCCAAGTTTCAGATTTTCAGCTCCAGTTTTTAAGAAATTTACCGAAAAAGTCTTCGATGAATTCAAGCCCGATATAGTTCATTTACAAAGTCATTTTTTCATAGACAGAATAGTCTTAAAAGTGGCCAAGAAAAGAAAAATCCCTGTTGTCGCCACGAATCATTTCATGCCAGAAAATATCGTTCATTATGTACCGTTACCAAAAGCTGCATTAAGGATTATCACAAAGCTTGCATGGAGAGATTTTTCCCATGTTTTCAGGCAGACGAGACAGATTACAACTCCTACTGAAACTGCGGCAAAGCTCATTCGCGAAGGACTTAGAAGACCTGTAAAAGCTATTTCTTGCGGAATAGACTTTGAAAAATTCAATATTAAGAACAAAGGAGAATATTTAAGAAAACGCTACCACCTCCCCAAATATCCTACTCTTCTATGGGTTGGTAGATTGGATAGAGATAAAAATGTGGATTTAACTTTGTATGCAGTTGCAAAAGCTCTTAAAAAAGTAAAAATCCATTTCGTAATAGCCGGAGTTGGTGCCGAGAAAGAAAATCTTGAGGACTTGGTGAAAAAACTCAAAATTCAAAAACATGTCACGTTTGCTGGATTTGTTCCAGATAAAGATTTGCCTAGTTTGTATAGAGTCGCTGACTGTTTTGCCATTGCTGGAATTGCTGAATTACAAAGCATCGTCACTATGGAGGCGATGGCTTCCGGACTGCCTATTATTGGGGTAAATGCAACTGCCCTTCCTGAACTTATTCATGATGGCAAAAATGGTTTCCTTTTTGAAATCGGAGATGTAAATGGATATGCCGATAAAATCGTAAAGATTTTTTCAGATAAAGAGCTGAGAGAGAAAATGTCAAAATCTAGCCTTGAGATAATAAAAAAACACGACGTGAACAAGACCATCGCAGAGTTTGAAGCCATGTACAGAAAAGAAATTAAAAAGAAGTAACTTTCAAATGGAACAACTTATACCAAAGTTTTATTCAAAACTGATAAATTGGGATGACAAAAATGATCCACTGTTGAAGATGGTCAAAAATGATCCACACGAAAAGTGTATCAGAGATTATGAGATCGTCGATCCTATTGGCGATAAGGCAAAAACAGTCATCCCCGGGCTTATACACAGATACCCTGATCGAGTCTTACTGAATCTCACTCAGGCATGCGCTGTTCATTGTCGATTTTGTTTCAGAAAAAATTTGCTTATAGAAAAATCCAAAAGAATAGACTTAAATAAAATCTTTGCGTACTTAAAGAAACATAAAGAAATTTGGGAGGTCATTTTGTCAGGTGGAGACCCTTTAATGATTCCGAGAAAACAAATTCAAGAAATATTCAAAGAATTGGGTAAAATTTCTCACATAAAAACTATAAGAATTCATACAAGAGTTCCTGTTGTCGCACCAGATATCATAAACACCTCTGTGTTTCAAAAAGCTCTTCCGGAAGGCAAAAACCTAACTATCGTTGTCCATATAAATCACCCTCGTGAAATCACTAAAGAATTTAAAAACATAGTCAGAAAATTTCAAAAAATCGGCGCAATCATCTTAAGTCAGACTGTTCTACTAAAAGGCGTTAATAACAATCCTAAAATTCTAGAGGATTTATTCAGACAACTCATAGAGTCCGGAGTAAAACCTTATTATCTTCATCATTTGGATATAGCGAAAGGCACTCATCATTTCCGCATTTCGATAGAGGAAGGCAAAAAAATATTCTCAAAATTACGTGATAATTTGTCCGGCATATGTGTGCCAGAATATGTAGTTGAAATACCTGGTGGACTTGGAAAAATCCCTGTAGATTCACTAAAAAAGGCCGGAGCAAAAACTTATACCGCAAAAAACTTTGAGGGTAAGGAGGTTAAATATATCGATTTCGCTTAGGAGTCTCCTCTCATATTCAATAGAGCTCTTCTTACCAATCTCTGGAACATATCCTGTACAACTTTTGCATTTTCTTTTACCTCGTCATGGTCATTAGGTGGTTTTATCCCATCTTCTCCCAGTGATGCCGAATAATTTGTTGCAGTGCTTATCCATGCTCTATGCTTGAATGCTGGATGTATTTTTGATTGTGAGGCGTGTTGAGCCACTTCCGCCTCATATGTGGACGACATTCCAAAAACTCCAACCGGTGACTCTCTAAAACCGTCTTCTCCCGGTTGTAATCTCCCCTGTGAATACATGTCATGTAATAACTTTCTAAATTCATAAACAAGTGTTCTTGGCTCGTATCTTGGACCTTTCACTCGTCCATAAATTCCTTCTTTCATTTCTATCCCCAATTCGGCAGCCGCAATTCTAAGAATCCTTCTTGTTTCGGCCGGATATTGATCACTCATGTGTGGAAACCTTGGACCAAATCTATCGTCATTTGGGCCCAAGAGCGGACTGTCCATGCCACCCGTAAAATCTTTGTCTCCTTTCACTAACATCAATGATAGAACTTTCAGGGTATCTGGAGTCACAATCCCGGCGGCATTCGAGCCTATTAATGATTGAACTTTCAATAATTGCATTATTCTAAGCCATACCGTAGCTCTTTGAGTGGAAACTCCTTCATATGGATGTTCTCTTCCGGCTTGAGCAATTACCAGCCTATCTGTGGAAGTGCCTTTTAGTGGGCCTATTGCCAATTCTCTTGCATGTCCTGGGACTCCGGTTCGCGCTACTCCGGGCATTTCCATTTCCATTAGTACATCATCGAATGGGATTTTAACACTGCCTTCTTCCATCTCAGCTTCTACAAATTCCCCCAGTCCGGATCCAAGGATAACTCCTTCTCGTATATTATTTGGATCCAGCCCTTCTCTTTTGACTCTATCTGTTACTAGGTCTAGACCTTTTGCAACCTGATCGTAAGTTATTACCTCACCCATTCTTCTTGGATTAGATTTTAGGAAACGATGTTAACTTCCATTTGATATTTTTTCAATAGGAATATATGATCGTTTCTTATCATGTTAATCTGTTTTGACATGAGTGACCCAGAAGCAGGCTCAGAAGAGACAAATCCACTGTTTAAACCTGAATATAGGATTGATGCAACATACGAACAAGTTATAGCTGCACTAAAAGCAACCGGTAAAATCCTTTTCTTTGATATGAAAGATCCTTTTCCTGGGGCTATAAAAGCTACAAAAATCCAAGATGATATAGAAGTTGGATTGGAAATTGGTGGACATATCGTTGAGAGCGAACAGACTAATCTTGTTTATTTTGTACCACTCAATTGTTATGAAGTAACCGCTGATAGATTAATGAATCTATTGAGGGAGATTCTGTAAATTCATGACTCCTCTATCGACTGCTCTTCTAGCAAAAATACATGGATTTACCAATCCATCTTTTTGATCAAGACTTGTGCAAAAAGCGTCATCATCTTGTGCACCCGGAACATCCGCAATGGCTGTTAATTCTGACTTTTTACCTGTTTCCGGGACTTTGCCTTTTATAGGTCCCTTCTCAAGCATTTGTTGTACACATGCTCTTGTGTGAGCGTAATCACAGGCAACGAAATTAACTACTTGAGTAGCGCCTCCTTTACCATCTCTCTGTACGACAGGAGTTACTACAGCTTGTTCATTTTCAAATAGAAATCTGGTACATGTTACGGGAACTGATTCTTTTACTTCTAAATTCATATTGGATTTTTAAATTTACGGACGATTAATTTAGCCTATTTTGGCTTTTTAGTCAAGAGTGCCGTATTTGAGTAGAGAATCCCTCTGAAGATTTGCTTTACTCTCTTCGGGTATAGATATGAGACGACGTTATAGATCCTTTCTAAAAAAAATAATAAATTCCCGTTGTATTGTTCCAAACTTGTCGTGTTTCTCCCTTCGTATATTTTTTTAATATTTGGTGCAGAAATGTCGTATTTCTCCCTTTTTGATCTAATTCTGTTGGCATATGCAAAAGGCAAATCGCTTCCGTAAACGATCTTATTCTTTAATGCTAGAATCTTAAAAATCGGATACAGATCCAGTTCCCTGACAATGAAAGAGGTGTTCACGTATAAACGAGGTACTGCTGAAATAAGTTTATATTTTTTCTCAGCCCCTGATAGTTTCCTTCTATTTTTATTTATGTTTTCTTTTGTAAGTAAACTTTTCTTAAAATTTTCTTCCGTGCCGAATCCGTATGAATAATATCCTGTTAATTTTATGCCACCATGTGTCAGGACTATCCTTATTTTTGTATATTTTTTTAGAATTTCACTTAAAAATTTTATAGCGGATGCATCCAAATTATTAGTATGAATAAATAAAATTAAGCTATATTTATTCGCTAACATAAGCAACTTTTTGCTTATGGCCTCCACTAGAAATCTCTTTGTGTTTTTTATTTTATAATCTTGGTAAAACTTTAATCCTATAACTTTTCTTGAAGATGTAATTTGTCTCTCTAAAATTGATAATTCTCTCTCATAGAAATCCCCTCTCAGTACTATTTGCATATTTCTCACTTTCGCTTCGTTCTCTAAAATATTTTTATTGATTTCTTCTGCTGAAAATGGCCCGTAAGGTATTGGAATTGCGATTACATTAAGATTCTTTTTGAATGGATATATACTTTTTAAAGATTTCAAGTTCAGTCCTGAATCGAAAAAATATTCCGAAAGCATCTTTCTTGGTCTATTTTCGGCCTTATTTTTGATTTTTGTTTCAAGAAAAGGCGCATGTACATGCGTATCGAAATACTTTTTTGGGATTAGACTCTCTAAGAACTTTTTATCCAATTTCTTTTAGGTAACACTGCTCACAGTATATAACCTCTTTGCGATCTGGAGAAAAGGTTGTTTTTACTTTTGCGCCACATTTTGCACAATTTCTCTCCCATAATTGCCTTGGATTTCTTATCTTTATGCGCTCAAAACTGCGTTGATCGGGGCATTTTTGAGGGATTGGCAGTTTCATCTTCTTATAAAATCTAAGTTCTTGAGGTATTATTTTGTAATTCTTCCCGGTTACTTCGCAGCTCAAAATTTCGTTACATATTTTTTCATCAACCTCGGCTATACTGTCTGGTATTACATATTTTTGTAATTGATATTCTTTTTTATCTGGCTTCACCCATGCATAACCATTCTTTTTTGCCTCTTGTTCTGTAATTGGGAAGTAGTCTAATGCGAGTGTTTCGTTATATGCGAATGGACTATATTTCGCAGGAAAAAATTCTCCCCACTCTCCGGTTTCTTCCATTTTTGCAATAATTCTAGCGAATAAATCTTCATATTCGTCCTTACTGTATTGTTTATTAAAAATGCAGTTTTCCTTATTTCTAAGCCCTATACATCCAAAACAGTTTTTACAACTATGGCAATTATCGCAGTAAAATAGATTGTATGAATCTCGGCAAAAGTTTGTAAATCTGTATCCATATCCTATTAAACTTGTAGATTCATAACAAAGTTCAACCCCATCGAAATAACAAATATCGCAACAATCTTTCCCATTCAATCCATCATGAGAATATGCACAATCTTCGGAATTATACAGATCAAAACTTAAGTGAACGTTTTTTGAATTAAATAGATTTTCGCCAAGCACATTCTCGCATGATACGTAGTTATTGGCTTGGCGCACAGGAAAGTCATGCTTGTATCCATTAAACTTTTCGATTGTTGATTTATAATTTTCGTGGCTCCCATTTAAAAATAACAGAGCATTTTCATACTCTTCTTTTGTAACTTGTTTATTTAAAATGTGATATTCCTTGTTTTTTAAATTCACACAGAATAAACAATTTCTTAAGCCCGTGCAATTGTACAAAAATGCTGAATCTGAACAGTTATCACAATTTTCGCAGTATTTTAAATTATAGCCTCCGATGCAGTCAGTACATTGGTAAACAAGTTCACAATTCGTGCACCATAAACAATCTACTGCATCCTTGTTTCTTATTACCAAAAAACCATAATAACAGTCCTCATTCCAGTTTGAAGAAGTCAATAAATATGAATTTTTGTTTCCATCTGCAAAGTTACAAAATGGAGAATTTTCCGCTTTATTATTTACCAATGGAGGACGCGGAACCTGTAATTGCAGTTCATAAAATTGTTCAAAAAATTCTCTATCAAAATTGAAATCTTTCCCAAACATCATTGCGTCCCATTTGTCACTCCACCATTCGTCATGAGAATATATTTTCAGTGTACTTTCCGGATGGTAGAAAGAGATGATATCTTGGTTTGAAAGTGAACTTTTGCGTTTGTACAGTATCCTCTCATTACGATATGTAAGCCTTCTTCGAGTACGTTCATCCGGACAAAGCGTTGGCATTGGAATATTCAAAATCTTACCCTTGATTACCGGTGAAATCTTCTTCAAGAATTCCAAGTCCTCATCCCTGACCAGAAATTCTTCCCCTGTTACTTTGCATTTTTTTAATTCTGACATAAATTGATTTATTTTATTATTGTACCAGAAAAAATCATAATATGCCGTCAGCTTAAGTCAAATCTCGCCAAGTTTATTTTTAAAATGGCTTTACTAAGAGGTTTTTCTGATTATTAATTCCCAATCATCCGGGAAAAATTCTGAAATTGAAGGCGTTGAATATCTGCCAGAGGCTTCGATTTTACTAGTAAACTACTCACATTATCTTCGTCTTCACAATCGTTATACATAACATAGTCGCTATTGTCTGAAAAAATCATCCACTTATTTTTGAAATCTATATTCAGTAGATTTACATTGTTTTTAAATTTCTTTTCTGATTCTTTAGTACAAAAAGTTGCAGTATTCGGCCCAAAAGTCGTACATATAGCTTTATGATTCGCATGTCGAACTCTCTCATCGCGAAATTTTAAAGCAATTGGTATTCCTCCTATTTTTGGTATAAATGCTTCAAAATCACCAAAATCCAAGTTTGTATTGTATGGAAGTTCGGCCATAAACATATATGCCTCATGTAGCTGATCTAGTGTATATAATTGCTCAATGCTATCTATATCTTCAGCAGGAGTATGCAAAAAAGGAGCAATTTGCTTAATTTTGTAAGCTAGATGGTTGAATTTCCTTTCTTTAGTTTTCAGATTTGCAACCAGCGATTTCAGAGAAAGAGCTCTCAGTGTTTTCCCTTTTCTTTCGATCATCTTTAGATGTTCCAGCGTATCTATCGCCCTATAAACGGTGCTTTTTGCTAATTTAGTATTTTTCACAAGATCATATGCCTGTGATGGAGGGTTTTTCAATAATTCCAAATAGACCATCGTTTCAGCTTCCGTTAGGCCCGTTTCCAGCAAAAGTTCCCTTAAATTATTATTTATATTCATTTAAATATTTACAGGCTAATAATTAAACATATTTTGGCCGTAAAGTCAATTTTTCTATTGACTGTTAACTCTAGTTTTGATAAAAATTGTTTCCTGTAAATTTAATAAAAATCACATATGGGAAAAGTTACTCATGATCTTGAATGTCGCGGTTGTGGAAAAACTAAGCCGGACGTAAGAGCTGAAAGAAAACCTGATGGTGTTCATATGGATACTCCCGAGGGAAGAGATGTATTGGCTGTTTGCGATAGATGCGGAGAGAGGCTTGATATAGCCCTTCGTCCTTTCGCAATTGGAAGAGGAAGATCCTCATCATCTGACTCAGCTCAGCCTAGAATGCCAGATTATTTAATGGATTATAGACCACAGCATACAGTAGGAGATCCTACTGAAGTTGCCGATCGTGGAGATGGTAAACCCGGAATGGGAATTGTCGATCAAGTTGTTCTGTTGGGACGTAGAGACACTGAGTCCGTTGTTGCTGAAATAGTCGTTGTCCGTCCAGATATAAATAGCTCTGATGTTTTGAATTAATTATGTTCTCATTGAATTCATCATCTCTTTTGAGATAGAATGTTCTTGTTATGGAGAATAAATTTTTAATAAATCTCACGATAAAGTACGGTTTGGACGAGCACACTCTTGTGAAAGTTGTGGATTGTGTTCACGAGCTTGGCTATGACGATGTAAATAGCAGTGAATTCCAGCGAGCAGCTACGTATATTTGTTCTATGAACCTTGTCGAAATGCCTTCCGAAGGATTAATCGAAGAAATGAAAAGAAAGGGTTTTGGGGAGCAGGATTCTGAAACTGCTTCAGAATGACATTAATCTTCTAGCAGTCTTCTGGTGTTTAAATTCTCGTCTACTTTGTTGAGAATTCCTTTCAATATGAATTCAACAAAGTCATGAAGATCCATCATAGACTTGCTGATGTTGTTTTGCTCCAAATACTCACGCAAAATGAACACAGACAATTGAACTAAAATAGTCTTTAGGACTTTTATTTCTTTTGTTGGTCTGTCTTCTTCATTTAAATATTCTTCGTCTGTTTCCACAGGTACTTCTTCAATATCATAGGCAAATCTCAAAAGTTTTAGCGGTTTTTCTTCCGCCTGAATAAGCATGTTTTTCAGCCAGTTGTCCATCTCTATTCTGTTCTTCAGTGGCAACGATTTATCTTCTTTAAAAAACACCAGTGAGTTTTCCTGTTTTTCTTCCGACAATTCCTCGATTTTGTCCTTCAGGAGAAGGAAATTGCCTTTTATTTCACTCGCAATTTCAGGATTTGAAAGCAAAATTATTGCCAATATGAAATTTGCCGGAATGTTCTGCTCTAATGCCCTACTTATCAATAAAACCAGGTCTGTTTTCTGACTAGTCTTTACAAATTTCAGCAGAATCTTCACTAGCTCATCTTCCTTTTGTTTCTGACGTTTCTCTTCTTTTTGAATTTGTGCAATTTGCGCAGCGGCTGCCTTCATTTTTTCTTTGAATTTCTCAAAAGAGGCCGCTGACATGCTTTCGTCCTGTTCCGCTCCAAAAAAATTTTCTAAATCCATAGATTATTGAGTTCTTTCTTGTATATTCTAGCACAAAAAAGGCCCCCAATAAAATAGGAACCTTTTGAAAGATTTTTCAGTTTACTTAGCTGCTACCTCTTCAACATTCACGATTTTATCCTTGAACATTCTTCCGTCGTATTTCTTTAGCGCTTTTTCTGTAAAGTACACTTTTCCCTCAATTAGAGAGAAAATAGTGAAATCTTTCCCCATATCTACATTCTTTCCAGGGAAAAATTTTGTACCTTTCTGGCGAATTATAATTCCACCAGCTTTTACAGCTTCACCTCCGAAAATTTTGACTCCGCGACGTTTGGATACCGAGTCGCGACCATTTTGGGTAGAACCTCCGGCTTTCTTGTGTGACATACGAAAAATTAAATTGCGTGAAGATTTTAAGAGAAAACCTTCTATTTGGCAAGTTTTTTTTAGCAGATCACCTCTGTAGAATTGATTTTTTGGCTTATTTATGATAAAATGTTATGAAAATTTAACAAAAAAAATGCCAAGAATTTCTAAAAAATATTTGACCTTTTTGATAGCTTTTGCAGTTATTTTGGCAAATATTACCAGTGGATTTGCTGAAGAAATGGCAGTGCAACCTACAGTTGAGACTACTCTTATGCCTAGGCCTACAGAGCAACCTTTAGATACTCAACTCTTGGAAAGTCCTGAAGCACAAGTTGTATTACCGGAGGTCACTCCTCCTCTACCTCCACCTCCTCCTGAGCTTACTGAGGCCGAAAAGTTTGCTAAGGGGCTGAATTATCAATTGAATGCGAGTAAAATATCATATAGACAGCTTCTAAATAATATAGCTGACACTCAGCAAAGTTTGGAGATGGCTACTGAGCAAAGAGTAGCCTTGTTAGATCAATTGGAGATGGTGGACAAAAATATCGAGAATGCGAATGGCAAGCTTATCAATGTGATGAAACAAGTTGCGGAAGAAGAAAATATTCTTACTCTCATTTACAATGAGATTGAATCAAAGGAGATTGCCGTCAGATACCAGAAAAATCTCATCAGGGACTATATCCGTGTCTTATATGAGCAGGAAAAACAATACCTGAGCACCGATGAAGATGGAAAAGTTAATGCTTTAAAAATGTTACTGAGTGATGACTCCGTTGGCGATAACCTTAAAGATTTCAAGTATTTGAGCCTACTAAACGAAACTGCCCAACAAATGATAGACAAATTGGATAGTTTGGACGATGAACTTTTATTTTATAGAGAAGAAGTTAAGGTCAGAAGAGCCGGATTGCTTACTCTCCAGGAGATATTTAAAAAACAAACAGACGACCTTGAATTACAAAAAGAATCAAAGGAGAACTTGTTGAAAGTGACAATGGGACAAGAGCAAATTTATGCCCAATTATTGGAGCAAACATTACAAGAACAGAGTGAATCTTTGTCTGAGATCAAAGCTTTGGATGAAACGGTTAGAAGCATCCAACAAAAACTCAGCGAAGAAGGTAATGATTTTGACATAAGCGAATACAAAGGATTCCTTAGCTCTAATATAAAGGCTATTTATGACTTCCAGTATAATCAGGAAGATAAGTCTGATGTAGCTTTCAGTTGGCCTGTAAGTCCTTCCGGAGGGATCAGTGCATTCTTCCACGATGAGGCATATAGAAGTAGGTTCCATTTGGATCATAATGCCATCGATATTCCAGCAATGCAGGGATCTCCTGTAAGAGCTTCTGCTGATGGAATCGTATATAAGGCTAAGGATAATAATTATGGGTATAGTTATATAATCCTTGCACACAGAAATGGATTCTCTACCGTTTATGGCCATATAAACAGCATTCTTGTGGAAGAGGGCCAACTTATAAAACGTAATTCCATAATTGGACTATCTGGTGGAATGCCAGGTACGAAGGGTGCTGGATACATGACTACTGGACCACATTTACATTTCGAGCTTCTAGTCGGAGGCATGTATACAGACCCGTTAAGATATTTAGACCTAACAAAGCTGCCACTTTCATTTGTATTGAATTTGTCAGACAAATATACAGGTGATTGGGCTAAGAAGATTTATGTCCCTGGACTTAAGGATAGAGGCAAATAGAAATCCTTGTTTTTAAGATGCAGTCTTTCGTTCGTGATGACATTTGTTTTTACCTTATGTATAATTTCCGCGTATGAAAGATCTAAAAGCCCACGCCCATAAGGTTCTTGGAATATTAAAGAAGACTTACCCTAAGTCCAAAATCGCCCTAGATTTCGGAGATACTTTTCAGCTTCTTGTTGCGGTTATCCTGTCGGCGCAGTGTACCGACGTAAGGGTGAACAAAATCACTCCGGCATTGTTCAAAAAATACCCTACAGTCAAAAGTTTTTCCTCTGCAAGTCTCCCTGAGCTTGAACAAAAAATTTATTCAACTGGGTTCTACAAGAATAAGGCCAAAAACATAAAGGGTGCGGCACAGAAAGTCATACAAGATTTCAACGGAAAAGTACCAGATAATATGGTTGACCTGTTAAAACTTCCTGGAGTGGCCAGAAAGACCGCAAATGTGATTTTGAGCGTTGCATATGGGAAGAATGAAGGAATAGTTGTAGACACCCATGTAGCAAGGATTTCCGGGCTTCTGGGTCTATGCTCTATGAAGGATTCAAAGTCTAAAAATGCCGTGAGAATAGAAAAGGACCTAATGGGACTAATCCCACGAAAAGATTGGGGTAGATTTTCATTTATGGTAGTCGATCACGGTCGAAAAATCTGCGTCGCAAGGAAACCTAAATGCAGAGAATGCAGTCTTAATAAAATTTGTCCGTCTGCAAAAGTTTAAACTAGTGCAAATATAATAGTTTTCACTTCTTTCTTGGCATCGCATTTTGGACAGCTTACAAACCAGTAATAAACCTGTTGAGGTTTTTTGCCGAGTTCGTTTTCCATCTGTAATGCTTCCATCTTTAGAAGCTTTCTGTTTGTATTTTTTGAGACTTTTGTATAGATGTCTTTTCCTGCAAAAGAGATTACTTTTGGATCAGATGCATTTCCGCTAGCGATTTCTATAAGCATGTCTGATATGAAAAGGCTGTTTGTATCTAGAACCATCGGTTTTTCTACCGGCTTGTAGTCTTTTACTTTTACCTCAATTTCTCCCCTGTTTTTGTCGATAGCGTCTGAGAAATGATATCCAAAAAGTCTTGTAGAGAAGGTCTTATAAAATGTTTTATCCAATTTGATGTGTTTTTTGTCCCAATCTTCTGCTTTGATTTCTGGACAATGGCATTCTCCAGAAACGGCACCCATAACATTTCCTCCAATGGATGAAAGTGTCCCCGTCATCTTTGATAGTCCGGCTTGACCCAATGAAGCGGCATCTTTTAACTGTCCTACTCCTAGTCCAGGAGCTGGAGATGTAGATGGTGTTGCTGGTGTAACCGGCTGTGCTGGTGCTGCAGCTGGCGCTGGTGTAGCAGCAACTGGCGCTGGTGTAGCAGCAACTGGCGCTGGTGTAGCAACAACTGGCGCTGGTGTAGCAGCAACTGGCGCTGGTGCGACAGGTTGTGGTACGGCAGGCGCAGATGGTTGTACTGCTGGAGCAGCGGGTTGTGTATTTGTTTGTGTATTTTCTTCAGCCATATGAATTTGTTTTATTTTTATTTTCTCTTTTAGATTATAGCATATTTTAGGCCTTTTCCGCAAGAGTTACTCCCGAATTAGGGAGTTAGCCTATTTATGGTTCTTGGGAATGGGATTACTTCGCGAATGTGCTTTCGGCCAGTGATCCATCCTACAATTCTCTCTAAGCCAATTCCAAAGCCGCTATGTGGCACTGAACCGAATTTTCTCAGGTCTAAATACCATTGGAAAGCTTTTAATGGTAATTTATGCTCATTTATTCTTCCTAAAAGCGTATCGTAATCATCTTCACGTTGTGATCCTCCGATTATTTCGCCATATCCTTCCGGAGCCAGTAAATCCGCACACAATGCGACTTTCGGATTGTTCGGATCGCGTTTCATATAAAAAGCTTTCACTTCTGCAGGATATTTCTCTACAAAAATAGGTTTCTCATATTTCTGAGTAAGCATCGTTTCGTCTGTTGCACCTAAATCTTGATTTCCTTGGATAGCGGATCCCATCTCTTGCAGCTCTTTTACTACTTCTGCGTGAGTTTTTCGGATAAATGGTGGGACTACTTTTTTCAGTGGTTCAATATCTCGTTCAAGAGTTATAAGTTCTGGTATGTTCTTTTCAAGTACCCTTTTAATGATGTGTGCTATTAACCCTTCTTGTATGTTCATATTTTCTTCATGTTCTACGAATGCCGCTTCCGCATCCATCATCCAAAATTCAGTTAAATGACGACGAGTTTTTGACTTCTCTGCCCGAAAAACTGGACCGAAGTCAAAACATCTTCCAACCGAAAAAATTGCAGCCTCTATATATAGCTGACCCGATTGAGCAAGATACGCTTTTCCAATATCAAAATATTCCATCTCAAAAAGTTCAGTGGTTCCTTCACAAGCATTCGGGGTAAGAATTGGTGAATCGATCTTTATAAATCCATTGTCATTTAGATATTCATAAACTGCGTTTATCACTGTATTTCTCACTACTTGAATAGCGCGCTGTTTCTTTGATCTAAGCCATAAATGACGATTTTCCAGTAAGAAATCTATGCCATGGCCTTTCTTTGCAATCGGATAATTTTCTTTTACCATTTGAACGACTTCGATGTCTGACACTTGTAACTCGTAAGTGTTTTCGAGTTTTGGATGTTTTGTAACTTTTCCGGTGACTCTGACAGATGATTCCATTGTAAGTTCTTCCGCTTTTTTAAAAGTTTCCTCGGGAACAGACGGTTTAAAAACGACTCCTTGAGCGATTCCCGACCCATCACGAATTTCTAAAAAGTAGATTTTTCCGCTTCCACGCTTGTTAAACATCCATCCTTGAATTTTCACTTCTTCATTTATGTGATTAGGAAAATCTTTTATAAAAACTGTTTGAGACATAGAGTTTGTAATTATTTTTAAAATAACTTGGTCGTATTTTATACTCGAAGGAAATTAATTCCAAATTAATTGACTATTAATGTCATGGTTGGTAGATTTATCTGCGCCTACCTAAAAAAACGCTGGGGCGTCGCCAAGTGGTAAGGCAGGAGCCTTTGGAGCTCCCATTCGGGGGTTCGAACCCCTCCGCCCCAGCCAAAGGAATTCACCTCGGAGCAGTTACTCCATGTAACATGTTGTCGTACCTTATAGTAATTGCTATGAAAGTTTGTAATTTTTCTTCCAATTCAGTAAAAAGATTTTCTGGGAGAAGATCTTTTAATTTGTCTAAGTATGATGGATGAAGTAATGCTTCTAACCCTTCTATTGTTCTGTATTTTTTCTGTGCGATTCCTGCCTTCGACTGGAAGACCTCTTCTATTTTCCTTGTGTCCGTTGCATCCATGCCAAGAAATTGTGGATAATTTCTAATAATGTGAGTTTCTAGATATAGTTGTATAAATTCCACTTGGCATTCAATTACTTTCCCCATTAGATTTAGCATCTCTATTAGCTCATGATGTTTGTCACCTTCATCTCCTATTTTATAAATCACTCTAGATATTGTTTTTTCCAACATGTAAGCTTTGTTTACAGCCGTGAAGGCAAGCACAACATTATAAAGTCCATCTACAGCATTTTGAACAACTGTATTTTGGTTTTCTACAGACATTGTATCCAAACCTGTTAGTGAAGTAGCTATTCTCATTACAATTTTTCTTAGAGAACCTTCATCTATTAATTTCACTCCGATATGCAATTTGAAATATCTGTATACTGCCTCCATAAAATCTCCGGAAATCATTGACTGTGCTTGCAATAAAGCATCTACGATATTCACTTTTCTATTTGTTCCTATAATTATTTTATTGAGTTGCATTAAAAATGACAGATCGCTTCCCATTGTTACTTGTCTTCCTTTTTTCATTCCAGTTTTCTTGATTACTTTCATCTGATTTTTTGACAATTCAAATCCGCCTTCTACTCCAATAAATCCATTTTTAACATGAGCCTCCCACTCCGCTTCTTCCATATTATTTGCATTCGCGAAATCAATTAAATACACCAAATATTCTCTAAGTCGTAAGTTCGTATAAGAATTCACTCTTAAGTCTGTCAAAGACCCACTTTCTGGCACTAATTTTTCTAATGAATTTGCATGTCCAAATTGGCCAGGAATTCTATCTGAATCACGATTTGAAGTATAAACTGTTATTTCTGGGGTATATCCGGCAGCGATCTCTCCATATCTACTTATAATTCTAGCTGATAAGTCGCTATCTTCTGCCCCTTCTGCGTTTAGAAAACCTCCAGTTTCTTTTATAGCTTTTGCTCTAACAAGAATATTTGCACCTTCTAATGGTAAAGGTTTATTTCTTAGTGGATGTAAATCTGTTGCATATAGAAGTTCCATCTGAAGTTGATTCATTATTTCAGTTATTCTCAATACTAATCCTGCCATTTTCTTATCTTCTCCTAATCCTTCACTTTCATACTGCATTCTGGAGTATAGATATTGGACGGATGGGTGTGTCTTAAAAATATCCACTGCATACGCAATATATTGTGAGCTTAATCTTGTATCTGCATCTGTTCTGATTAAAGGGCACTCATCGGATTTCAAATAAGGAAGAGCAGCATCAACTCCAGCCTGTGAAGCTATCCCCACGTTACATTTTTCAGGAGCGTTTCCATCGGTAAAAAGATCTACAACTTGCACTCTTAATCCGGAACTAATTATATCTTTCATCTGTAATGATTCGTCATCTGTCATTCCAGGAAGATCTCTTCCTTCATCTATTGCATCTAATAGTTCTTTTGTTTCCATATTTGATCTAAAGACTTCATCTGCTCTTGTTCTTGTGTTATTTATAACTACAAAAACAGCATAATTTATTCCATCAGCGTTTTCCTGCATAGCAATAGAATGCAGAGTTGGAAGGATATTTTTTCCTTCCGCCAATGACGGAATAACAACTACCGTATCTAATATTTTTTCTTCTAATTTAGCCATTTATATATCCTGAAGGCCGTATATAATAACATAAATATCGCTACAGTCAAGCCCTCGCACTTTACATATACCTCCTGGACCCCTGTTTGTAAAAATCTTGACTAATTTTTCCTAGGTGTTTAAGCTTGGGGTCTTATTTTGCTTAACGTAAAAATATGGATGGTGTTTCATCTATGGGTGCTCTGGATAAAATAACTTACGCTCTTGGTAACGGTAACATAACTCCCGAGGCTCCTATGGTTCTTGAAGGCGAGGACCTTGAATCCATGCTCAAAGTTGTTGATTTTGATCTAGCTACAAGATTAAGAGATTGTACCAATGGAACCCCTTCTGGCGCCGGTGATAATGGGATTTTATTAACTTTTCATAGAAATTCTGTACCTCTAAGTGATACGGATAATCTAGTAGCTGAGGGGATACCTGATGAAGCTGGAGTTTTTTTGAAAGTCCAGATATTAAAAATTTATTAAAAAACCCTGAACTCCCTATTCCTGAAGATGTAATAGAATATATTCAGTTACGCGTAGCAGCTGCAAGACTTGGGGTCCCTAGAAAGAAGTGATTATGCTTTATATAAAGACTTGGAATCTAAAGGGAATTAGGATTTGGTCACCCTGAATTAGGATTAATTAAACCAGATGCGATAGTAGTAGCTACATGTGTAGATGGTAAGTGGACCGCTCCTATGGCAGTTCCATATTCTGACCTCGGACTTTCTCCAAACATGCAAACCTTACACTATGGAAGTGCTGAGTTTGAGGGAATGACTGCGCAGATAGGAGAAGATGGAAACGTATATATTTTTGGGATGAGAGAACATTATGTCAGATATCGAAACGGAGCTATAAAACAAGGAATAGAATATGTTACTTATGAAGTATTCAATGATGCTGTCATAAAAGCCGTACAACAAAATGCGCGATTCATGCCAAAGAATGGAAGAATGTATATAAGACAACACTCCGCAGATATAGGTCCTCAAATGAGAGTTGGTAATTCTAGAATTTCTGGATTCTTTATTGAAGTCACACCTATTGGCTCCGTTGGTTCTTATTTTGGAGCAAGAGAAATGGATGAAACCGGAAATTTATCTATGAAAGTCATGGGAGTCCCTGATAACAAAGTCAGATCTGCTGAAGGGCAAGGCCTTGTAAAAGGTGTGGGTAATTATTCTCATACTCCACCTGTTATTCGCGCCGTGACAGGAATGAATTTGGCACAGGAAGGTAAAAAACCTCTAAAACCAGACGGTGTTTTGTATTTGGATAGGATGGTTGAAGGGCTTGATCCTGAAAGTGAAGAATTTAGAAATGCCAGAGTTTGTGAAACAAATGCCTCAAACACTATTTTCATTCAAAATTTATCAGATGGAAAATATCGCTTAGTCGTCCCTACTCTCGAACACGGAGATATTCTTCCTGGAAATACTAGAATGCTCATTTTGGATAAAGCCAGAGAATTGGGATGGGAAATTGATGAGAGAGATATCACTATTGGAGAACTTATGGATGGCAAATTTGACTCTGCCATGAACTGTGGAACTGCGGCCATGATATCCCCTTTTGATGCAATCCACTTTTTACACATAAAAGAAAGAACTCTTCAAGAAGAAGAATCTGGATCTGATGTTCCAAAAATGGTCGCAGAATCTAGGGGAACATTTATAAAAATTCGCAGCCAGGAAGCTGTAAACTCTGAACCTACTCCGAAACCGGTTGAAATAATCTTGGAAAAACTTCTTGCAGTAAAGGCTGGCGCCTCTGGAGAAAAAGACAAGAAAAGATACCTCACACAGGTGCCTGGACTTATAGCTAGAGCGTAGAATCTATTCTGCTCTCTGCAAGTAATACTTCCTGAAAAACTTGAACTTCTTGTTATCTAGTACATTGAATGAAGCTCTTTTGTAGAATTCCAGATTCTTTTTATTGTTTGTAGCTAATGCCGTTTTATTTCCCGGGAATTTAGCTTTCGCATAGTTTGCTATGAAATCTATTAATTTTTTACCGAGTCCCTTTTTTCTATATTCTGGATGTACAGCCAGATGACTTACATAATTTGTATTTCTTGGGAAAAATCCATCTGTCCTAAATGCAAATTTAAGCACTCTGAAAATCACCATCACACCAACTCCTTTTAATAGGAGGGTTATGAATACCGGGATGTATCTGAATGGATTTATAGTTTTTGCCAGATTACGAAGCGCGACCAGCCCTATTATCTTTTTCTTTCTTTGTATTCCGTAGACTGGACAACCATCTTCCATATGCATTTCAATATCCGATCCTATCAGCGCCTCTATGACCTTTTTCTTTTCTTCCTCTTTTTTTATACTTTTTGTGTAATACCTAAACAAAGGATCTTTCAAGAAACATATCGCCATCAAGACGGCTGCTTTTTTGTAATGCTTCTTTGTTAGTTCGATTATTTTCATATAATTTCCTGTAACTCCTTACATTTTACACGTTTTAGGAAAAATTCAATGCCTTTATGAGTGTTTGGCTCTTATGCGTTTGTTGGATGATGCTTTTTCCTGTATAATATAATGATATTACTGACAAAATATGCTCGATTCACAATCACTTGAAAAATATCGTTCACATGCCTCTCGTTATGACATAGTTTCTCGTACTATAAAAAAACTGAATGAGAAGAAAGAGGCAGCAGATCAAGAAGTTGCCCGAATCACCGAGGAATATAGAAAAAAAATTGATGAAGTTATGGGCACTGGGTTTACTCGTGCTATTCGTGCAATAGCGCCTGTAGATTTTGAGAGAGAAACGAGAGTTATAGAACTGCAGGAAGAACAATCTGAAAAAATAGATAAAGTTTTGAAAAGCGTAGATGTTTCAGATCCGAGTGCTATTTCTGATGAGGAATTATCCTCCATGCTAGAAGAACCAGGAGTTTTAGAAGAAGTGGAAAAGGCTATTGAAGAATTAAAAAGAAATCTTGAACAGCAAAAAAGATTTAATCTCGTTGGACATAGATGGTCTTCCACCAGAAGTGATTTTTTGGAAGCGCTACGAAGAGGAGAATATATAGTAGAAAAGGACTTTCGAAGTACTAGTGATGGAGATGCAGTAGCTTCGCATTCTCTGAAACTTGGAGCTAAGCGCAAAAAAGGAGATATTCGTGGATTAAGTTTATCTGGTAAAAATATCAGTCTTTCTACCGTAGAACAACTTAAGGAAATTGACGAAGACTTACTTACATTAGGACAGGCTCTCGACGATTTTGAACCTTATGCTGAGCAACATATGTTTATATTAGATATAAAAGATGCTCTTGTTGTAGACGTACTCCTGAATATTCTCAAGAGTCGCAAAGATGGCAAAAATTTATCCAAAAGACTAATTATAGCTTCAAATTCTGCCGTAGTTATACATAAATTGTTATCTCAGAAAGATTTTGAATTTGGTGGATTCAACATGGAAGGAAATCCTGTTACGGGGAATCCCCTCTCATTTGCAACTCTTTCTGAAGGTTCCACACCAAGCCTTATGACAAAACTGAAAAAAGCTCGTCTTAGATCAGCATATAGAGCAAGTGTGGAAAAACCGTCTATCATGTCTCCTCGACAAGTCGTTTCCCCGGGGAGTGAAGCAGGTGAAGGAAATGAAGTTAATGAAATTCTTGCGATAGAAGGAGATAGCAGAGAAACTGTTGCAAATGTTTTTATCAGTCTACCTCGTCGTTTCCTACAAAGATTGAGCCAATCAAATGGTAGTCTCGAATTAAGTCGTCCTCTCATAAAAAGTAATTTAATAGCTGCAGTTTCTCCAGAGAAAGCACAGAAGTCATTAACTCGTGAGATTGGTCAAGCCGGTCAACACGGACTTAAAGCCATGTTTGTCACATTTGGTGAAAGAGCCCTAAAGGGCACAAAAGGATTTGATGCTGAAAACCAAGTACGCAGGATTCTTAAAGCGAGTGAAGATTCCGGAGTTGGTGTAATTATTTACACGGAAGATCCTATAGATATTTCAAAAAAACTATCTCAAGACCCTCAGCATCCTCAAGAACCTCAAGAAAAATAATACAAAAAAAGACCCCCTAAATGTGGAGGTCTTTTTTAATGATTGTTTTTAACCTTTACTATCGAGTGATAGTTATAGCAGCTCCTCCCTCAGCACTTGGAGCATCAACAGTAATACGTCCGGATGTGTTCAAAATTGTATATCCTGTATTGTAAGCGGTACAGTCTGTATATGCCGCATCAGCTGCAGTTGGGTCGAAAGGCATTGCAGAAATATAAGTTGGAACTAGATCTCCACAAATATCTACACCTGCGTTACTGATTGTTCCAGCAACATCTGTAGGGATACCATCTGGAAGAGTTCCTCTATTTTCGATTGAGAATTGATGTACAGCATCTAGAATTGCTTTTACATCACTTGAACGCTGAGCATCATTTGCTGAAGCGATCTGTCTTCCTGGGTTGATAGCAATAATGACGATTCCTGCAAGAATCGCGATTATTACGATCACCAAAAGCACTTCGATAAGGGTGAAGCCTTTTTTGTTTCTCATAGGTTTGAGAGTTAAAGATTTATTTATTATTTTGCTCGATTTTACCATTCGGGAGTTTTTTTGACAAGCTCTCATATTTCCCCCATTCGATTACTGGAAGAGTTATCTCAAAAGATTTTTCATATTCCGTTGCTGGCGTACTTGAGATATTTTTATACTTTATAACAATTGCCACGCAAGTGATAGTGGCAATGATAAACATCAATGCTATGAATATAAACGCGATATAAGATTTAAGATCTTTTTGTTCCATATGTTTTTACGTAGAGTTTTATTGTTATGTTTACGTTAGGCTGTATTGTCTGTTCGTTCTTCTCAGAATAATCTGGCGTCTTGAAATTTAGAGCCTCAACTCTCACAAAATAAGGCATGCTCTCTAACTTACTTATGAAGTTACTTGCATCCACCATCGATCCAAAAAATGACACTCTGTAAGTAAGTGTTGGTGATGAACCTTCTTCCTTTTTACTTTTGCTCTTTTGAGGCGATTGTTCCTCTAATGTTTCGATCTCTATATTAAGAGACAGTGACTGTCCTAGCCTTTCTACTTCTGATATAAACGCTACAAATTCCGTTTCATTTACTGGCCTCAATTTTAACAGATAGTTAATAATATTTTCTATATAGTCGGTATATATCGACAGGCTGTCTTCAAAATTTGAATCTATATTTGCGGCCACTTCCAAAAATTTTCGCATTTCATGGTTAGTATCATGAGTTTTCATGAATGAAATTCCCATAACTACAACCGTGAATGCCGCCACTCCTATTAGGACTGCATTTACTTTCAGAATCCTTAAAACACTAGTTTTTAGCTGTACTTGATCCATAGCTGCTTAATTTGGTAAATGCTAATTTTATTGTTAACTGAAATGGTATTTTGTTTTTCTCGTCATAATTGGATATTGGTGAAATCACCTGTTCTATAAATTCCGCTTTTTTCATATTTCCTTCCGTTTCTAGCAATACATCCCTATCTTCCGCGATTCCTCCAATACTTACAGTCAATCCATTGTCCATGAAATTGAATGATGTTATCACTGCACCTTTTGGCATTAATCTATATATTTCTTTGATCATTTCCGGCACTGAGAACAAACTGTTATCTATCTTTGCCAGATCGTTCACTTCCGTATTGAAAGTCTTTATTTGGTTTCTAATCTCCTGATATCTTTGTCCGTATATCATTTTCATCACTGCGGATTTCTTCGCCAATAGATGAGACTGTTCATAGTTTATGCTTTGTGAATGGAATGCTATTAAGGTTGCTGCTGCAAGAGTCATTATCGTCATCAATACTGAGGCTATTCCCATAAGTAATGTTCGTCTTTTTGACGAAAAACTTTCCTTGAGACTATCTGGCAAGAGATTTATTCCAATTGAATAGAAAGCCCTTAGGGCTGAGCCAATAGAATTATTAAAATAAATTGAATAAGGGATATATTCATCCCTGTCCGGCTCTTCTAAATTGAACTTTGTAGATTCAATAATCAATCCGAGCTTTGGATCCCCCATCATTATTTTATATTCAGCAAAATACTGCTTTGCTAGTTCCATGAATCCTGGGAGATTTATAAATTCTCCAGTGAGAAGGACTTGATCTATTTTTTGTGATTTTGATGATTCGTATTCTTCTATGATTTTTTGTCCGCGTTTAAAATTTCTGTCTATGAATTCTTTCACTTTGCCTGTCTTTTGGAAGACGTTTAGTTGGTTTTTTTCTTTGATTTCGACTATCGCATTTTCCACAATCGATGTTTCTTTCGAAATCTCTTTAATTAATTTTTTGCCACCTTCATTGGCACTGAAAAAGTGCTTGATAGTTGAATTCTCTAGAATGAGATAGTTTACGGCCAATGTGTCCACATCTAGAATTAAACTCTTTTTACCGTTCAATAATTCTGGTGCGATTGAATATTTCAGCGAGTCTGACGTTATACTGAAAAGTACAGGACTTGTCTCTATTTCAGCAAAAAGACTACAATACTGATCTGCTATTTGTTTGTTTATACAAGCGAAAAGAACATGCTGATACACATGATTCTTCACCGACGTATCCTTCTCTAAAATTGTGTAATCCCAATAAATATCATTCATTGAAAATGGAATAACAGTTTCAGCCTCATATGAGATTACCTTTCTAATCTCGTCTTCTTTTAGGTCGCCCGGGAATGTAAAAATATGAGTTATAACTTTGCTTGATGGGAATGTTATAGCCAATGTTTTTGTTTCTATTGGACGTGGATTTGCATGATCAAATAGATTTTTTAGTATTATTTTCAAATCCTCTCTTTTCTTTATTTCTCCATCTACAATCACATCTCCTGGAATAAGAGCCCTGTTGTAAGATTCCAAATATTTTTTATCTCCCCTAATAGAAACCTCTACTATTTGAGCAGAATAGTCATGAAAGTCGATTCCTACAATTGTGTTTTTAAATATACTCATTTTTTTGTCTTAGTATCATCCTATTAGATTTTCTCCCAATTTAAAAGTCTAATGTTGTTTGCTTGACCGTTAGACGTTATTGAAATTTGGGCTTGATATGAATTTGTATAATTTCCGTATACTGTAGTTATGTCTACTGTTTTCGTGCCATCTCCCGTGACTGTGACCGCACACTCAGCATCACTGTCAGGTGTCAGTGTCCCCCCTGCGTAAGATGAATCATCCTTAAAACGACTCATTACCTCTTCCAAACATGCTTCAGAAATGTAATAAGCGTATTTCCCTGAATTTGTATTTAGCTGTTGATAAGAAGTGGAAACTTGGCTTTCTGATGTCCCTAAAACCAATATAAGCAATATCGCTGATATTATCATTATAGTGATTAAGGCTATTGATCCTTGTTGATTTGTTCTCAAATTTTTCATCTTCGTAAAGATATTGATGTATGTATTTTTAGCTTTTGAACTACAGGTGTCATGTCGTCATGAATCGGTTCGCATTCCATATCTACTATCACCATGTCTGGTGTTTTTAACTGCGTGATTCTAGTGAATTTCAACTGAGCACATTTCACAAAATCTGAATTTATTTTTACGGCATTACCTGCTCCCTCTTTCAGATAAATCGTCTCGCCTTGCATGTAAATTTCCGTTGGAGATTTGTTCACATCTGTCATATTCAGAGAAAGTTTCCCGGCGTCGTTATCGAAAACACAACTTGCGACATTTATGCTACTTGCGCTCTGGATGCTTGTGGAAATTTTGTTACTTATGAAATCCATATTTGTACCTATTTCTTGCATATTTAAAGATTTTGAGTTTGTCCCGAAAATCTGCATAGAGAAACTCATTATAGCGAACAAAACTATGGTTGCGATAACCATGTATAGAAGAATTTCTAGTAATGTGAATCCCTCATTTTTTTTAATATTTTTCATTATGGCGTGTAATTTATACGTACACTATCTAGGACAGGACTACTCACTCCAGTCGAATCCAATATGACATTATACTGAAAGTATCTATCTCCGGTTCTCCCCGGATCTAATGTTATAGATGTTCTGGAAGTCTCATAATAAGTTGATCCAGTTCCATCTGGTCCAACCCATGTTGCCGTATCTAAATTTCCAACACTGTTTGCTGTTCTTATTTGAAATCTGATTGAGCCTCCTTGTACTTCTTGGCTCACCCATTCTATGAAATTGTAGACCGTGTCCGAACTGCCTGTATCTAATGCTTCTGAAACGTATGTTCCGTTTGTTGTCATGCCTGTTACAGTCGTACCAATAATTACCAGTCCCTTGTTTGCCGTATTGGTTGTTATATAAATATAGTTTTCATCTGAATCTATACCAGTTCCTTTTCCTCCAGCATCCAGGTTGTATATCAAATAAGGGTTATACGGATCAGAAATATTTACTCCAGCTAGTCCTCCGTGCACTGAATCTACTGCTGCATATAAGTAATCCCCCGATATCGTTAGATCTTGTATCATTCCGTTTACGTCCATTTCCGTGATCAATGATGGGCTGGCGGGAGTTGTTATATCTACTACTTTCAAAGATTCATCATCCTCCGCTACTCCCAAAAATGCTATATTCCCACTTATTGCAATGGCGTGGACTTCTTCTCCTACGCTAAGAGATCCCACCTGGTGAACATTGCTTGGATTTGAAATATCTAGTACGCGTAGACCTGTCTCATCGTCAAATGAACCAACATAAGCATAGTCTCCATGAATTTTAATAGTATGCAGATTATCTCCAAAATTTATTGTTTTCGTCAGAGATGGTGCAGCCTTATTCGTTACGTTGTATGACTTAAATGAGTTACTTGTCTGATTAATTGCTGTGTACAGATAGTCGTCTTTTACATCAGATTGGTTTGCCGCCGCACCTAAATTTATAGTACTTGTAACTGATGGACTGCCAGGTGCTGATACATTTATTATTTTAAGTCCTGCTGATTGATCTAATCCTATGTATGCATAATTCCCATCTTTTTTTGCTGATGTTCCTTTCTTCCCAATATTCAATGACGAAACTATTGATGGACTTTGTGGATTAGACACGTTAACTATTTGGAACCCACTGTTCATGTCATTCACTGTCATATATGCATAATTCCCGTCTACGTCCACATCTGTCCCGTGCTTGCCTACATTTGCTGACGAAAAAAATTCGCTACCACTTTCCATTTCAACTAGTTTAATTCCACAATTCACGTCCGGTGGAGGATTCAAATCTATGACTTCTGTATTGGTAAAAGTCCCCCCGTTGAATTCTGGACATGTTGTTACAATCCAATCATCCGCCCTCCAGTTTGCTAGATATTCTGTCAGAGTTATCGATCTTGGGATCACTCCGTTTTGCGTCCAACTTATGGTTGAATCTATTCTTTTTGTATCTGGATCTAATGTTCCTTCTTCTGCAATATTCCCGTCTATATCTCTGTAGACGTCTGATATTGTAACTCTTCTCTCATAAAAACTATCCACCGCTTCTGGAGCTAGTCCGAACGTCCAAACATTGTCAGCTAAAGCTAATCCGTGATCTCCGTTGGTTAACAATAAAAAATTTCTATCTCTGATATTTCTAACAACTTCCAAGCCTTCTTGTGCGTAGTGCAACGCTTCGTTATTCAAAACAACTTTGGCATCTCTATCAAGTGTATCCAGTGATAAGTAGGTTATTCCAACCGCAAAAATCGCAAATACACTTATTGCCAATAAAATTTCTACTAATGAGAATCCTGATTCATTTTTTGTTATTTTCATTTTAATAATTTATTGTGCCTATGGCTGTTATTGTTATTGGTATCGTTTTACCTATTTGAGCTGAATTTAGTGAAATTGATCCATATTCTTCCGTTTCGCCATTCCCTTTCTGGAATATAACATCGCTCCCACTCCCATTCAGTGCAATACTATTAATTGTCATTGTTGCGGGGAGGTCCATTCTGAAATTCTGTGGACTATTTTGGTCATATGCATCTCCTTCAAATGTTACGTAAAATGATGATTCGAAATGGATTCCATGATTTACCCCATTCAACCCGGATACAGCATTACTCTGGGCTAATCTAAGATAGTGCACGATGTTATTTGCTTGTGAATTTATATCGGCTCTGAGTTGAGAATTGTTATAATAAATTCCAGCTAATCCAAGTAGAATTCCCATGATGACTATCACTAGCACTAGTTCGATTATCGTAAATCCTTTGTTTTTTGTTTTCATTGATTCCATTTATCTCTTTATTAAGTTTGGTAACTGATAGATAGGCAAAATAATCGATATAGCGATACCTCCCACAAGTGCCGCCATAAGCACTAGCAGCATCGGTTCCATCGCAGTAGATAGATTTCTTGTTTTTGTATCTACATCTTTTTCATATAGATCAGCTACTTTTCCAGTCGTAGTTTCCAGAGTTCCAGTTCTCTCTCCTAGCGAGATCATCTTTGTACACATTGGAGGAAAAAGTTTTTCGAATTTTTCCAGACTATCGCCTACTTTTCCACCTTGCTCAATCTTGTCTCCCACTTCCTTCAATGCATCCTTGTATAGTATGTTATCCAACATATTTCTTGTGATAGTCATAGCTTCCGTGATTGGAAGACTGGACTTTATAAGCGAGTTAATTGTTCTCGTAAATCTTGCTACATTTGCACTAATCACAATGTTTCCAAAAAGAGGCATATGTATAAGCACCTTTGTCCAAAATGGTTTTAAAGCTTTTAGTTTCAGAATGAAAACTGTAAACCCTATTGATACGGAGAAAATCAATAATGCTATGAATGGTTTTTGCGTCAGGAAGTCACTAAAATCTATCAAGAATTGTGTAGGTAAAGGTAATTTCGCCTCAAACTGTTTAAATATTTTTGTAATTTTCGGCATTATGAAAACTACTATTCCTATAGCCATCAGGACCGTTATTAGAATTATGATACATGGATATACCAATGCCGAAACTACTTTTTTCCTAAGTTCATAGTCCTTTTCTAGCTGTAAGTCCAAGTACTTCAAAACATCTCCTAGGTTTCCTGAAGCTTCTCCTGTCTCAATCATGTTTATAAAAAGCTCTGAGAAATTGTTGTCATATTTTCTCAAGCTGCCGGCTAAACTCTGGCCTGAATTTACCATCTCCAAAATGTCGTCGTACATTCTCTTTAAACTGGCTTTCTTAGTCTGTTCTTTAAGAATCATCAGGGATTCTGATATCGTTATTCCGACTTCGATCATTGTTGAAAGATTTTTCACGAACATCATTCTTTCAACAGTGCTCATGCTCGGCCTGCCAAAAACCCACCATTTTGATTCAGATTCTTCGGTAACAGAAAGAACTATATTATCTATAGTTCTAATACTTTGTAGAGCAGCGTCTTTAGAAGGAGCGTCTATAGTTCCGTTCTTCTTTTTACCGTCTGCGTCTGTAATAGTGTAATTATACTTTGTCATATTTTTTTATTAGCCACGCATTACTCTCAAGATCTCCTCGATAGTAGTTTCCCCGCCCAAGACTTTCTTTATTCCATCGTTAAACATAGGTACCATGCCTTCCTTTTGGGCTTGTTCATCTATGTCTTTAGCGTTTCCATTTTTAAGTAAAATTTGTTTAATTTCGTCGCTTACTTCTATAATTTCGCAAATTGTTGTTCTTCCTTTGTATCCACTACCAACGCATGCCGCGCACCCTTCACCCTTGTAAAAAACGATCTTTGAGTTTTGATCTAGTTGACTACCTGTCACCTGAGCAATAATTTTCGTAAAATCTTTTTTCACATTATATTTTGCACCCAAATTATTTATTTCTTCGCTACTTATTTGATATTCTTTTTTGCATTTAGGACAGATTGTTCTGACCAATCTTTGCGCGATAATCATCTGAACAGTTGCACCAAGCAAAAACGCTTCTACCCCCATTTCCAACATACGTGGGAGCGTTGAAGCAGCATCGTTTGTATGTAATGTAGCAAGAACCAGATGACCTGTAAGAGCGGCATTTATCGCGATTCCCGAAGTTTCTTCATCACGGATTTCTCCCACCATCACAATGTCCGGATCTTGCCTTAATAGAGAACGGAGACCATTAGCAAAAGTCAGATCCGCCTTTGGATTAACTTGGATTTGATTTACACCTTCAAGTCTATACTCTATAGGATCTTCAATTGTAGAAATATTCACTTCTGGTGAATTCAACATCTTTAGCATCGAATACAAAGTAGTTGTTTTACCTGATCCTGTAGGACCTGTCATAAGAAGAATACCGTGTGTTTTCAAAATATTTCTTTTTATCACGTTCAGGTTTTCGCCGGAATAACCAAGCGCTTCCAGATCCAATTCTTGGTTTGTGGATGTAAGTAAACGCAGTACAGTTTTTTCTCCGTCGTATGTTGGAAGAATAGATACACGAAGTGTAATTTCGTTATTCTCCAATACAATTTTGAAACGACCATCCTGTGCTGCTCTATGTTCGTCTGTTCGAAGATTAGACAAGACTTTTATTCTGGTGATAATCAGTTCTAGAATTGTAATTGGCAATTCCGCGATTTGCTGCAAGATTCCATCTATTCTATATCTTATGACTATACTTTCGTGACGTGGCTCAATGTGTATATCTGAGGCATTGTTTTGGAAAGCGAATAAAATAATCGTATCAACTATCTTTGCTGAATCTTTTAGGGATTCTATTTTACTTGGATCCTCCAGTACACTTTTTAGAAGTTTGTTGAATTTTTCATTAACGTCTTTGTTGTAGGCTTTTAGAGACGCTTTTATCTCTTTTTTTGTTGCATAGTACACTTCCATTTCCAGCCCAGTCTTCTTCTCCAAAGAACTTATCAATTCATAATTCTCCGGATTGTTTATGGCTATTTTCAGCCCAGAACCAGTATTTTGAAATGGTATTACGTACTGATTGGATGCCAATGCATATGGAATCATTTTCAACAATTGTTCTGCAATTGTTTTCTCTGAGAGTTTGACAAATGGCACGTTATAAATCTCAGCAATCACTGCTCCAAGCTTGTCATCCGGAATAATTTCTTGTTTGAAAAGAACATCCTCCAAAGTTGCATTTTCCGTCTGGGCCTTCTTTTTTAAAGCTACTAGCGTTTTTTCTGGAATCATTGCTTTCTCAAGCAATTTTTGTTCCAAAATTGAGTCTATTATCGGCATGTTTATTTTTGTTTTATTATTTCTTAGAATTATAGCATAAATTAGCCAAAATTTGAAGGTATTTTGTGAAGACATGGAAAAATATCCGCAAATAGTGGTAAAATTGTCTCAACGTTAACCATTTGTGGCTTTATGCAGCACTTTTTTGTAGATCATGACATATCTGGCAGTCACCTGGCTATATCTGATGGCGATTTGCTTCATCAAATGAAAAATGTTCTTCGGGTTAGAGTTGGCGAAGAATTCATCTTTTTGGATAATAAAGGGATAAAGGCAAAAGCAGTCGTGGAGTCCGTTGACAAGAAAGCTATAGTCGTAAAACTTAGTGAAAAAGAGACTTGCAGCTATCCGAATCGGCATGTCCGCCTGTATATAGCCATTTCAAAGAAACCTGCGACTTTTGAATTAATCATACAAAAAGCCACTGAACTTGGAGTTACCGATATCATTCCACTAGTCACTTCGCGCTGTCAGGTAAAAGAAATACGTAACCAGAAAAGACTAAATTTCATAATAAAAGAAGCCGCCGAACAGTGTGAACGAAGCTTCCTTCCTATATTTCATGAAGTTATTAGTTTTGATAAGTTAATTACTTCTCCTCCAAGCGGTGTAATTCTAACCGGGGATGGGAGAATTTATGACAAAAAACTATCTGAAGTGAAAATCGGAGAAGAAGAAAATGTAAATCTTGTAATAGGTCCTGAAGGAGGGCTTACAGATGAAGAGTTGAATAGCATCAAAACTGCCGGAGGAACTATCTTTATCCTTGGCAAAAACATACTTAGAATGGAGACGGCTGCAATTTCAGCTATGAGTTTAATTCTTTTTACTTAAAATACTCCAACGGGAATTTCAACCAGCCTATCTGCGCAAAGAAAACTATCGCCAGAGTGTAGACTATTGAGATAAGGAAATCTCTCATAAATTCGCAATGTGCGGATTTTTGACCTTTTTCGGACATCAGGTTTTTTATACCATGATGCATCAGGATAAACCCGATAACATTTGTAAGCCAGTACCCGATAATCATAAATGGAACAAAGCAATTCTCACAAAAGAGACCCAATAATGTCGCGAATAGATAGGCTAACGGTAGATTCAAAATCAGGTCGTTCCACCATGACAGCGGCGACAACATAAAACCAACTGTTGTCATTACAACCCCCTTGTATTTTTTCATTTTGAAATATTTAATCTACTAAGTATTGTAATATACAAGATCTTTGGCATTTTCCGCAACATTGTTTTTAGAATTCTGCGGATAATGCAGTCCAGCTGCATCTCTGTCTCTCATTATTCTTTGTCGTTCTTCTTTTTGACGACTTATGCATCTGAAATGAAATTGCGGATTTGGAACTTTTGAAAAAGTTTTTATTGTTGAGGAAGCCGTGAGATATATTTTCAGATCTCCATAGCTTAAAATATTCGGGAGTAGTCCTTCAGAACACTGCTCCATATCCTGTATATTGTTTAAATCCGTCGTCTCCAGCGTATCAGTGAAATACAGTGTTTTTTTGTGATCAATAAGCCGGATATCTGTAATTATGCCAACTCTTACAAAATGGTTTAAAAGCTTTAAAAAGAAATAATGTATGTATGCTGTAGATCCTACAAATCCTATAGCAAATATAGTTTCCATGCTTGGAGTGTTTTTTAGGAAAGTTGCTATTTCCCCCATGTTCAAAACAGTCAAAAGCCAAACGATTATAAATAATCCAAACACAACAAATTCTCGTATCATTACTATCCAATGCTGTCTAAAAAAACAGATTAACTCTTCTTGATTTTGTTGGCCTTTAAAATACTTGTCTAAGTTTCCCATGAATCATAGTGTTATCAAAAACCAGGCCGTTGTAACGACTTGGATGGAAACGACTACTGCATACATTACGGCTACATGTTCTTTTTTTACGAATCTAAACATCTTCGTGTATTTAGATTCCGGAAGGTGATACCGACGGTTATAAGCCAAAATCCTGCTCAGTGTCAGTAGGCAGAATCCCACGGAGGCGATCAAAGTGAGAATAATTATTGTCTGGTAGACAGCCATATTCTCTTTTGTTAATGCCGCACTTGCCCTTTGGTTTAATTATACTACGACTATGTGTAGATAATGTCAAAATGTTCCTGGTGAATTGGAGGGTTTATTTTCTCTTTCTGTTGCGGTGATATATGTAACTTGCAACAGGGAATAGCAGATAAATCAAAGTCTCCGGGCCTGTCCCAGAAGTTTTGTTCGGTGGATTATTATGGGCAGAAAGATCTGTACCACCACCATCTCCAGCACCATCTCCAGCACCCGTATCTCCTTCTATAACTTCGCTATAAACCACTGTTATTTCTCCAGTGGCTGTATCTTTAACTTCTTTTGAAGATTTATCCTTTGCAAGAAGTTTATAGAAATATTTTCCAGCCGCTACTGCCGTTCCAGTACTGTCGTCTTTGTTTGTTCCATTCCAAGTTGCTGTTTTCTCCTCATTCCCATTCATATCTTCGTCGTCTACAAGTTTTAGAACTAATGCATTTGACTCGTCTTCGATTTTTAGCTCTACAACGGCGTCTTCTGACACTTTGTATTTTATTGTGACACTGCTAAGCATCGGATTGAAAGTCTTTGGATCTACACTTATTTTTGAGATTTCCAATTCGTCCGGTTGAGGTTCCTCTTCCGGATCTTGCCACTTCCCACTTTTACATTGTTTGTCCAACATTTCATTCCCTTCAAGTGCCGCAATACACTTTAACCAACTATTTTGTACGCATAATTCTGAATCACCGTTTTGAAGATTTCCACTCGTACAAGATGTATCTTGTGGAGTTTCCGGTGTTTCCCATTTGCCACTCTTACATTCCTTTGTTCCTATTTCTGAGCCTTCCAACCCGGCTGAACATTCTATCCAGTCTCCTTCTATACACATTGCTTTATCATCGTTTTTAAGTAAACCTTCGTTAGTGTTGCTACAAGTCCACCATTTTGAATCACATATTTCCGACTCGTCCAGTTCTATATCACCCTTGTCGGCATCAGCACACGTTGACCATGATCCTGATAAACAAAGATCTTTATCCGAATCCTGTTTGTCACCTTCGGTACATTGACCATAATCACTAGGATCAGGCAGCCCCAAAGAAGGTGGATTTTCCGCATACGCGAACTGTGCCCAAGAAATAAAGATTACAAATGTTATGGCTAATAAGTTTATCTTTTTCATCTTTGTTTTTATTTTGATTTTGTATCGTATAATTATAACACTAAATATACGTTTTATCAATACCCTATTTATATTTTAAGGTATTTTCTTCTTGTCCAAATAAAAACATCATTGTCGGAGTAGCCCAGAACACCTCCTGATTTGAGTTTTCGCTCTTCCAGTAAGGGAAATACGAATAATTTAGTAGAATGCCCTTTTCGCTATTGAATTGAATCTCGTGGTCGCTCAATTTGTCCGGTTTTATCTCAGTATAGACAGGTGTGTTTTCAGAATAGGCCTTCAGGTATTCGGACAGCTCTTCTATTCCATAGTTGTAATCGAATACTGGTATGAATTTAACATTTTCGTTTATAAGGTTTTTGTCTTCCGGAATTGCATTGATGAATATCACTCTTTTTTCTAAGTTCTCCCATTTTTTTACGTCTTTTTCTGTTAAAACACTGTTTTGTGGCATGGCTACTATTAACCCTCCTATCTTGGTTTTATCATGCTCGGAAATGTCGTCATATGATTTTTCCGTATATATTACTGGATATTCGAATATGTCTGGATTTTTATACCATTCATTCGTCAGAGTTTGGAAATCCATCCACTCGTTCTCCTGAATGAATAAAAATGGCTTGTAGTCTGTCTCTGCTATATATGGCCTGAATTTATTGACCTTTAGGAGGGAATATATATCCACCATTTTTACTACTTCAACCATTTCTTTATCTTTCATATTTTCCAGTAGTTTCTCTGCGCTACTTTTATCCAACAATAAGTATTCAACTCCATATAAACCTATTCTTTCTATCATGCTGTCGGTTGATTGCGAAGTGAAAGATGGATCTCCCAGAAGTGATACGTTTCCCCATGGCATAGAATTTGTAATAACCGCTAATGCCGGTATAAAAAACCTTGATGACAAAGATGATTCCGCCAATAGTCCCGGCATAACATTCATCCCATAATTTAGAGGGAGGAAGTCTAAAAAGAAGTGAGGTGTACCTAAATTTGTTACACTGAACATTGAGGATTCCGCCGCAATTCTTCCCTTAGGCTCGAGAGTTTTTAAATATTCCATTATTTCCACCGCCTTTGGATAATACTCATATTCATCCACGAAATAATTATATTTTCCCTGATATGTTCCACTAAGCATGTCGAAATTTATAAAACAAGCGATGCAAATGCTCAAAAGTACATACACCCATGCTATTATGTTTAGCACTACTGACAGTAGAACTTTTTTTATATTCTTTATACTGTCGAAGATGTATTTCATTCCTGCCGTCGCAATGAAAAGATTTATTACAAATATATATGCTATGAATCTGTAATAATGTATCGGGATATTTGTTATGTTTATCAGATATTCCCTTGGTAGAACTATCAAAGTAAGAAGGAAAAGCATTGGCCAGAATAATCTTTGTTTTTTTAATAAATAAATGAGACCTACAACGCTTGAAATCATAAGGATTGCGTATGGCAAATTCTGTACCGTGGGACCATGTATCAAGTCGTATATTCCCGGATAAAGTATGAATAGAGGGTCGCTGGTTGCGGACTGCACCCCTATTGCCAATCCTGCGCTAAATCCAATATTTAAAAGAAATGGAATCGTCCAAAATGAAGTAAGAATGACCCCACCAAAAAATATTATTAATATTTCTTTCCATAATTTCTTCCAGTAAAAGATGCTGAAAATTGTGAATACGGCAGTAGTGAAAATCATCGTCAGCGTATGAGATAGAATTATCGATGCCCAAAGCAAAATTCCAACTATAATCATCTTTCGACTCTTTTTATCGACTAATTTTCCAAAAACTCCGAGCAGTAGTATCAATAATGACATCGCGAAGAAATTCGCCAGCAATCCTATAGCTATTTCTCCGGAAATTCCCAGTCCAAAAAATCCAAAGCTTTTGCCTATAGATAGGAATATTAAACCTAAAATCAGTGACATATATCCGCTTTCTCTGCCAAACCAAATCCTAGATGTTATATACATTGAGAGTAGAAATAAAAATGGCAACAAGAATACAAATACGTTGAATACAAGCGCCAAAGAAACCGTTCCAAGTAGCACTATATGTGCACCGGCTATCAAAATATACATTAACGGTGCGTAGAAATTGAACACCGGATATCCTGAGAACCAGGACATGCTGTATCCGGAGATTCTGCCTTCTTTTAGCAGATCCTCCATGTTTTTTACCAGATAGAAATGTGATGTCAGATCCCATCCTGCCATTACTCTATCTGACAACAGAGGGTGTAACACCCATATTAGATATGAAATACATATCAGCCAAATTCCGATATCCATCTTGTAATCACAAACCCAACCCCAAACCCTTTTCAAAGTATTGTTTACTTTTTGTGTCATTTTATAAATAATGTGACGTAGACAACTTGTTTTTTATTTTTTTAATTTTCAATGTATGCATTCTAATAAGATATCCGGCTCAAAATCAACAACAAAAATAAATCTTATATCAACGCTTATAGTCCTAATTTTAGTTGGGATTGGAATTTTGGGTTATTTAAAATGGACTAAGTCCACTGTTGATGTCGATTCTAATCCTCCTTCTCTATCTTTTGGTAGCACTTCGTTCAAAGGAGAGCTGTTAAAGAGTTCCGTGTTTATAACCTTTACGCAAGAAGATGAGAATGAATGGACAGATCCTGCCGGCACGTACATTACGCTTAAACCTGGGTTTAATTATGTATACTCTCCTTCAGAAAGAAGTATGGCCGAGATCGTAGACAATTTTAAACCTGATAAGGACAATTCCATGTTGGTTATTGTTTACAGTCCAAGTTCAAGTCTGTTTGGACAACAAGGATATAACATATATAAGAAAGGGCCTTATCCTGGCACTAATGAAATAACCAGTCCGTCATCTTTTGATATCCCTGCTTACTATGGTCTTATAGTTTATACAGACCAGGAAACAAAAGCGTGGGGATTGAAAAACAGCTCATCTGCATTAACATGGGAAGCTTCTAATAAAGAGGGACTTGAGCTTATGAATTCATTAAACGGCATTAACGGGTGGGTCCTTATTCCTACTCCTAGTGCTGCCAAACTTTCCGATTTTTTCGGAAGCTTGAAAACCAAGGTTCTATATTTTTCAAAATTGGAGACAAAAAGTACTTATGATGGTGATGGAGATTTCGAAGATGGAACAACCGGACCTGCCAGTTTTTCCGTAAACACTGGGGCATACTTCATGTGGGTAAAACTTGGAACCCCAGAAACCACTTGTGATCCCGGAAAGTATTTCTCAGTTGGGAGCTGCAACAGCTGTAATTCACAACAGTATTACAGTGGATGGGCTTCTGGAATACAGTGCGTACAGTGTCCTACCGGAGTTCCATTCAGTGAAGTGTCCGGATGTGCCGGAACTGCATGTGTTTCTCCGAAATACGTAACTACAAGTGGGGTATGTACAAGCTGTCAGGGCGGATTTAAATATACCGGGGGTGGTCAATGTTTGAAATGTGCAACTTGGGAATATTCTTCCGGAATGTGTGAACCATGTCAGTCTCCAAATTTTGCATTTACCGGCACTGCAGGCTGTACAGCTTGTAATTCATGGCAAAAACCATCCGGTGGATTAAAAGCTTGCGTGGACTGTGGATATGGTCAAAAATATAGCGGATCTTTGGATTATTGTACTGCATGTAGCGATATGGATTACTATACGACGAAAACTTGTAGGTCTTGTTCAGACTTTCAACCTGTGTTTTATACTGGTCATTGCGTAGCTTGTAAATCCTATCAATTCCCTACTGGCGCTCCCGGAGCTAAGACATGCGCAAATTGCTATCCGGGTCAAAAGTATTCCGGTGGGATCAATGGATGTGTAGGATGTACATATTCTCAATATAATGCTAGTCAATGTTCTCCTTGCACATACCCAACTGGGAATTTCCATCCCTCTGGTTATTGTACCTGATAATTTCTTACTCCACCGTTATCAATAATTCCGCCTTGCTAACGGTCTTGTCGGCATCGGATACTTCCAGGGTGACTTTGTATTCTCCTGGAGTTGCAAATGTGTGGATCGGTTTTACATCTGTAGAAGTTGATCCGTCCGCAAAATCCCATGAGTATGTAGCAACAGTTCCTGTAGTACAACTAGGATCAAATGATGTATTTAACGGAGCTGGTCCTTTTTCAAATACGGTTATGAAACAAGCTGTCAGAGGAATATCTCGAACTGTTATAGTCAATGATGTTTCGTCGATTGAATTATCAGCTCCTTGAACTTTTACTTTCGATGTATAAGTTCCAACTTCTACGTATTTGTGAGTAATTTTTGCATCACCTTTTTTTGGAGCCGTACCGTCTCCAAAGTTCCATTCGTAACTTGTGATTTGTCCATTTTGATAAGTGGATCCACTTGCATCAAACGATACAGTCAATGGTACGCTTCCTTCGACTTGATCCGCTTCAAGATTTGCAGTAATTCCTTGAGGTTTCACCTGTACGGAAACAGTGTCTTTTACCACATTATCATCCGCATCTGTCACTGAAAGAGTTACATTGTATGTACCTTCATTTTCAAAAGTGTGGGTTGTTTTTTGGCCAAATGATTCGGCAGTACCATCATCGTTAAAATCCCATTGATAATCTATTATGTTGTTGTCTTCATCAGTAGTTTTTGATGCGTCAAACATAACTACAAATGGCACTTTCCCGGATATCATCTGTTCGTCTTTTCCTTTTGCAGGATCAGTAGTAATCACTACTTTCGGTGCAGTTTTTGGGCCAGTTACTTTTACCGGCATACTTACGGTTCCTTCTTTCTTTGTTTCGTCAGTCAATTTTAAATTTATTACGAAATTTCCTGTCTTGCCAAATGTGTGTGTGACTGTTTTGTTCGTCTCTGTTTTTGTCCCGTCTCCAAAATCCCACTCATATTTTGTGATATTTCCGAATGGAGATGACGCATCATCACTTTTGAAAACGTATGGGACATTTATTGTATATTCTTTAGGTTGGTCGACTACACTGATAGTCCCCGATGGACGAACAGGATTTTCAACTTTGATCTCTTTTGTAGCTATTGCATAGTCACCTATAGAAGATGTTATGCGTAAGCCAACCTTGTAAGTTCCTATTTTTTTGTAAGTGAATTCTGCTTTTTCTCCGGATGCTTCCGTATATTCACCGTCTTCATTGAAATCCCATTCATAGTCACTTATCGTGCCATTGGGATTCTTTGAAGATGACGCATCAAAAGAAACCGTAAGAGGAACTTCTCCTCCGTCCGGAGTAGCTTTGATAATTGCAGCCATTGCTTCTTTTGCAATGCTAACATCCTTTGTATAAGACTCTTCAGAATCTTCTCCGGTTTTATTGTCTTTTTTTACAACTTTTAATGTGACTCTATATAGTCCGTTGTTATTTCCTTTATCTTCATATACATGAGAAGTTATCTCTCCCGTACCGGCGGTTTTGTCTCCAAAATCCCATACGTATCCGATAATAGTGCTTCCACTGCTCTTTGGTACATTTGTTGCATCAAATTTTATTTCAATCGGAGCAGTTAAATTCAGAGTTTCTACAGGAGTTGTCATAATAGGATCTAATCTGTCCGCGGCTTTTTTAATTCTTTTTGAATCCAAATAGAAGAAAACCATGAACCAAAGAATCAAAATAACCAATAATATTATTCCCGCTACCATCATTTCATGGATCCCCTCTTTTCTCTTTTCTTTGTCATCCTTCTTTGCCAGTCCCGCTTTTCCAAGACCAATCATTGCGAATACAAAGGCAACAAGTGCCGCCAAAATAAATATGACGTGTATGAATGTTATAAGGCCGTTTACAAAAGATGCATCGTTTACTCTTAATAGTTTTGCAATTGGGTTGGTATCGTTCTGGGTTTGTGCGATAAATACGAATGAAAGCACAAAGAAAATCAAAACAAGTGAACCAAATACTCCCAAGAATGTATATATAGCTTTCTTTGTAGCTATGTTTGCTTGTATTTTTGCTGCGGAAGGTGCAGGTGCTGCGACAGGTTGTGCAGTCGTTGGTACTGGCTGAGCCTGTACTGGTTGAGCAGCTTGTGGGGCCGGTGCCGTAACTGGTGCTGGTGTTGGAGCAGGAGCAGGAGCAGGAGTCGGTGCTGGTGTTGGAGCCGGTGCACTAGGATTTACATTATTTTGTACCGGTGTAGGCACTGGCTTAAGTTCCTGTTTTGCATAATTATTTATAACTGGTTGCTCAGCTTTTCCTGTATTGTCTTCCATCCCAAACTCTTGAAAGTCTTGTGGTTTTTTGTTTTCCATATATTTAATTTTTATTGGTTGCCTTGTATTTTCCAGATTGGATTATTGAAACTTTATTTCTTGTTTTATTTCGGATTTATTTCCTTTCAAGTCTGACACAATGAACTTTACGATTATTTTACCCCAAGCTTTATCAAAATTGGTAGTCCATCTTCCAGGCATTGCTGTTTTGTAATCTTCATCATTGTCTAAAATTCCATCTTTATTTGTATCAAAGTAAATATTCTTGTCGAATGTGTAGTATGCAATCTGGCCAGTAGATCCGGTGAAATCGAATGTCACTCGATTATATGGATTGTCGGATATATATATCATTCCATCTGATGCAACCTGTGGACTTGTGACCAATAGCGGAATTAATCCATTTGGATATTGTGCATTTGGCCCCTCAGTTCCTGTCTGGTTACCTGTACCTGTCCCTGTCTGAGTTCCAGTTCCGGTTTGAGAACCTGTGCCAGTTTGGTTGCCAGTTCCAGTCTGTGAACCTGTTCCGGATATTGTACCACCTGTCCCGATTGTGACATTCACTTGATTTACCACTGAAGTTTTTCCTCCTGCCGTATCCATAACCGTCAACTGTGCTTTGTATGCACCTGCGACAGAATACGGATGAGATGGATCTTTTTCTATAGAGTCGGAGTCATTATTTTTTACTCCATCTCCATTACTGTCCGCTGTCGGTAAATTTGAATCTGTATCAAAATCCCATACATACTGTTTTATTTGTGCAGTGCTTCCCTGGGCTACAATTGAATTATTTTTGAATTGAACTCTTCCGTCAGCAGCCAGACTATATGTAAATGCAGCCACTGGTGGTTTGGAAAGTGGAAGAGTGAATTCATTTGCCACATCATCAGAATTTCCTTGGTCATCCGTGATAGTTAATTTTGCTTTGTACTTAGCTAATTCTGGATATGTGTGTATTGGAGTTTCCTTATCGGAATCATTATCATTGTCTTTTATTCCGTCTCCGTCGCTATCTACATTCATATCGAAGTCCCATACATAACTTAAGATTTTTGCACCCGCTTCTTCATCAGCTTCTGAATTGTTAACAAACTTTACACCTTTTCCATCGGTGCCATCCAAAGTTTCTACATTAAATGCAGACTTTGGAGCCTTTGCTAGAGAATCCACATATATAGTGATCACTTCTGATGTTGATTCTCCTTCTTTATCATCCACTACTTTCAATCTCGCCGGATATCCTTTCATGTTTCTAGCTTTATATTTGTATTCCACACTGGCTTTGTCCGTTGAAGTTATATTTCCAAATCCTTTTCCTTCAAAGTCCCAGAAATACTTTTTAATCTGTCCGTCTGGGTCTTTTGAAGAGCTTGTGAATGTAATAGTATCGCCTACTAAAGCTTTTACTTTATCCACCGTGAATTTTGCCACCGGAAGCTCGTTCTTTCCATTTATAACTTCGATTTTTGGAGGATTATCGTCATATAAATCTTCCGTAGAATACGTCATGTTGTCGTTATCCATTATTTCAAGACCAAGACTGTATTTTGCGTGAGTTCCTTCCTTTCCTCCTGTTCCTACGGATATTTGCGCTGAAGGAGTAGTCGTAATTTGTAGGCCACGGATATCTTCATTGTCGTCTTCCGGATAGTACCACCATTTGTATTGGGTAATTTCTCCATCTGGATCGTCTGCTCCGTATACTTTCATGTTAAATGTAACCGGAGTTACCATCCCTGAACCTGACCCCACAGGAATAGCCTGAACACTTGAGAATGTAGGTGGCATTTTATTTACCTTTATTTTTACATTTGCCACGCTAGGATCGTAATTTAAGTTAGATGATTCCTTCTTTGTTTCATCCTTATCATATACGCGTAACTGAACATCATATTCATCCGGTTCTTTATAAGAGTATGTTACTTCTTTTTCAGTACTAAGTTTTCCTTCAGAAAGTTTCCAGCTATATTTTAGATTCTGTGTCGTACCGTCTTTATTTAGAGAATCTGAAGCACTGAATTTAAATATGTCTTTTTTATTCGCTTCTACGGCAGTTGATATATCCACAACTTCCATCCCATTTTTGAACAGTTTTATTACCGCAGTTGGAGTTGTTCCATCATTTATAAAGACGGTTTTTGAAATTGAGTTTTCCTCGTCCTCATTATCTGAGACTTTTGCTTTTACCGTATATTTACCAGCCTGCTTGTATTGATGTTCGATGTCTTTCGAGTCGTTCTTGCATGAGTTTTTTGTGTTTCCTGTTGGAGCAGCTATTGTTCCTGTCGCTATTTCTCCGTCTCCAAAGTCTATTTCGCAAGTTGTGCCAGCTCCGCTTTTTACAATGAATTTGATAGGTCTGCTCAGAGCATCCACCATATTTGCCGCAGCCGGATCTACTTCCATTCTAATGTCCACGACTTTGTCGATTTTTACCGTTTTCTTTTCCACTACGTCATCTTCCTGCCCTCCGTCGTTAACACCCAGCGATATTTCATACTCACCTTTTTTCCTAAATTCCACCATGTATTTTTCTTTGTCTGCGCCCACTTCATCCGACTCACCAATTGATTTCCATGTATCTTTATTTGCCGGATCCGCAGCTTTTATAGACCAGGTATATTGAATATCTCCTTCATCGGTATCGAGATCAAATGTTTTTGATCCATCTAGATATATCATTCCCGGGTTGTATTTATCTCCCATTGTATAGTCAAAGCCAGCAACCGGTGGTTTTGATTTGATATTGAACTCTATTGGAGAGCTTAGTGACTGTGAATTACCTTTCTTGTCTGTTATTGTCAGATTCATAGTCGCCCCTATAACAGATTTTGTAAATCTACACGTCAGTACTTTATTGTCCGCCCCCTGTTCATCAAGTTTTGGACATGCATCTGGATCTTTTACACCTTTCAGGTCCAATGACCATATGAAATTCTTTATTTGATTTGCTCCTCCAGATGCAGAAGATCTACTACCATCGAAGGTTACATTATTCCCTACAAATATTTTATCTCTTCCTGGATTTACTGTAACTTTTGGTGATAAATCACCTACTATAATGTTAAATTTCTTTTCATCTATGATGCCAGACGGACTTCTTGTCGCAACTTTTATTGGATATACTCCTTCATCTAGCTCTGCATCAAACTTGTAAAAATTCATTTTTTAA